>Ga0157366_1000018_pt1 | contig 111916 bp, 102 predicted proteins | sample AttbisABBM1_FD_113149 | JGI IMG/M metagenome (GOLD analysis project Ga0157366, IMG submission 113149) | Fungus gardens microbial communities from leaf cutter ant in Botucatu, State of São Paulo, Brazil - Atta bisphaerica ABBM1 | ecosystem: Host-associated > Fungi > Mycelium > Unclassified ...
AAAGGTAGTACACCCAGAGGATTCGATGGCCAAAGAAGACAATATTGAAATGCAAGGTACCGTACTGGATACGTTACCTAACACCATGTTCCGCGTAGAACTTGAGAACGGACACGTGGTTACTGCTCATATCTCCGGTAAAATGCGCAAAAACTACATCCGCATCCTGACGGGCGACAAAGTGACCGTTGAGCTGACCCCGTACGACCTGAGCAAAGGCCGCATTGTCTTCCGTAGTCGCTAACAGACATTAATTTCGCCGCCCTTCAGGTTGCAGCGAAAAAAAAGGCCGGATAATTATCCGGCCTTTTTCACATCTGCAGCAGGCGATTAATGCACTGTGCCTTCAGTTTTCCGTTTTTCCGCACTCAGGAAGTGATAGGTCAGTTCACCTTTCTCACGATCCAGCGCCACGGATACCGAGCCACCATCCACCAGCGAACCAAACAGCAGCTCATTGGCTAATGGTTTTTTCAGGCTGTCCTGCACGGTACGCGCCATCGGACGCGCGCCCATCGCTTTGTCGTAACCCTTCTCCGCCAGCCAGTCTCGGGCTTCATCACTGACTTCCAGCGACACGCCTTTGGCATCCAGCTGCGCCTGCAACTCGACAATAAACTTGTCGACCACCTGATGAATCACCTCTGGTGACAGGTGACTGAACCAGATGATGTTGTCGAGACGGTTGCGGAACTCTGGCGTAAAGATCTTTTTGATCTCTTCCATTGCGTCGGTACTGTTGTCCTGATGAATCAGGCCAATCGACTTACGTTCCGTCTCACGCACACCGGCGTTAGTGGTCATGACCAGCACCACGTTGCGGAAGTCCGCTTTGCGTCCGTTGTTATCGGTCAGCATACCGTTATCCATCTCCTGCAGCAGCAGGTTGAACACATCCGGGTGCGCTTTCTCAATCTCATCCAGCAGCACCACCGCATGAGGATGCTTGATAACGGCATCCGTCAGCAGACCGCCCTGATCAAAGCCGACGTATCCCGGAGGCGCACCAATCAGACGACTGACGGTGTGACGCTCCATATACTCAGACATATCAAAGCGCAGCAGCTCGATACCCAGCGCTTTCGCCAGCTGCACGGTTACTTCTGTCTTACCGACACCGGTTGGTCCGGCAAACAGGAAGGAACCTACTGGCTTGCGATCCTGACCCAGACCTGCGCGGCTCATTTTGATCGCTTCAGTCAGCGCCTCAATGGCGTTGTCCTGACCAAAGACCAGCATTTTGAGACGGTCGCCCAGATTTTTCAGCGTATCGCGGTCAGTTGCAGAGACGCTTTGCTCCGGAATACGGGCAATACGCGCAACCACGGTTTCAATGTCGGAGACATTAATAGTTTTCTTGCGCTTGCTGGCAGGCATCAGACGCGCACGCGCACCCGCTTCATCGATGACATCAATCGCCTTGTCAGGCAGATGACGGTCGTTGATATATTTCACCGCCAGCTCCACGGCAGCGCGCACCGCTTTCGCGGTATAACGCACATCGTGATGCGCTTCATACTTGGTTTTCAGGCCATTCAGGATCTGCACGGTCTCATCAACAGATGGCTCCGTGATATCGATCTTCTGGAAACGACGCGCCAGCGCACGATCCTTTTCGAAGATGTTGCTGAACTCCTGATAGGTGGTAGAACCCATCACCCGAATCTTGCCGCTGGAAAGCAGCGGTTTGATCAGGTTGGCCGCATCGACCTGGCCACCGGACGCAGCCCCTGCACCGATGATGGTGTGGATCTCATCGATAAACAGAATGCTGTGTTCGTCCTGCTCCAGCTGCTTCAGCAGCGCTTTGAACCGTTTTTCAAAGTCACCCCGGTATTTGGTGCCAGCTAACAGCGAACCAATATCCAGCGAGTAGATGGTGCACTCTTTCATCACTTCCGGCACGTCGCCCTGCTCGATGCGCCAGGCGAGACCTTCTGCAATGGCGGTTTTACCGACACCGGATTCCCCCACCAGCAGCGGGTTATTTTTACGGCGACGGCACAGCACCTGAATGGTACGTTCCAGCTCTTTATCGCGACCAATCAGTGGATCGATCCCACCGACGCGAGCAAGCTGATTAAGATTGGTGGTGAAGTTTTCCATACGCTCCTCCCCGCCTGCTTGCTCTTCGTTAACCGGATTTTCTGCGCCTGGCGCCTGGCCCGGCTCATCTTTGCGCGTACCGTGAGAGATGAAATTCACCACATCAAGGCGGCTGACTTCATGTTTGCGTAACAGATAGGCCGCTTGCGACTCCTGCTCGCTGAAAATGGCGACCAGCACATTCGCGCCGGAGACTTCGCTGCGACCGGATGACTGGACATGGAAAACCGCACGCTGCAGAACGCGCTGGAAGCTGAGCGTCGGTTGGGTATCACGCTCCTCTTCGCTGGCGGGCAGCACCGGCGTGGTTTGTTCGATGAAGGCTTCGAGTTCCTGCCTTAGAGCCACAAGGTCCACCGTACAGGCTTCCAGTGCCTCTCTGGCCGACGGGTTACTGAGCAATGCCAGTAACAGATGCTCGACGGTCATAAATTCATGACGGTGCTCACGCGCTCTGGCGAAAGCCATATTTAAACTGAGTTCCAGTTCTTGATTGAGCATTAGGCACCTCCCCCAATTATCGCCCTTACCAGTTTCCTATATGGAGACGTGTTCAGGCTTTTTCCAGCGTACACAGCAACGGATGATGATTTTCCCGCGCATAGTTGTTCACCTGGGCCGCTTTTGTCTCGGCGACTTCTGCAGTAAATACACCACAGATCGCCTTGCCGTGATAGTGAACTTTCAACATCAGCTGCGTTGCACGTTCAACATCATAAGAAAAGAACTTTTGTACAACGTCAATAACAAATTCCATAGGTGTATAATCGTCATTATTCAGAATGACTTTATACATTGAAGGCGGCTTTAACCCTTCGCGTACTTTGTCTTCGGCCAGATGTTCAAAATTAAGCCAGTCGTTTGTGTTTGCCATAGTGTTCCGTTGAGATTTCGCTTTGAGCTTTTACGTCGCTACATCCTGAGAGTTTAACATGTCTGTCAAGCCGCTGGCCGCTGCTGAAAATTTATTCAGAAATTTCCTCGCGCGACCTGCATCACAAAATTCGCAATAGCGTTAACTGCCTCAAATTTTGATGATTTTTTCCCCACCTGGCCCGGTGGTTTGCTTGACGCCAGCGGCGCTTTCTCTACATTCTACCTGCACAGGCTGATTGAGTTTTAATCAACTCTGACTCACAGCGTCTGAGACCTCACCTACTTATAAAATGTCTTGCGAGGGAAGTAAAAGCATGGAGACGGGCACCGTTAAATGGTTCAATAATTCCAAAGGCTTTGGCTTTATCTGTCCGATCGGAGGCGGCGACGATATTTTTGCGCACTACTCCACCATTCAGATGGAGGGCTACCGAACGCTAAAGGCAGGCCAGCAGGTTCAGTTCGATGTTCATGAAGGTCCGAAAGGCAATCACGCCAGCCTTATCGTCCCCGTTGAGGTGCAGGTTGTGGCCTGACACTTCTCCCCTTATGAACGGTGGACCCAAATGCCAGCCCGTGCCGCTGGCATTTTCATTTCCAGGGGCATTCAGTCTGCCTGCCCCTGTGCCAGCCGGATAACCCGGGCAAACATCTGCCGCATCAGTGGCGGAATCGCCTCTGGCCCGCGCTCTGCCGCCGATGAGGCTACCGCAATCGCCAGCTCAGGTTTGGAACTGCGGTGAATCGCTTTGGTAATAATACGCCTGGAACTCATCGGAACGTTTAACGGCAGGTGCGCCATCTGATGATAAACCTCCTCGAAGCCGTGCTGATAGAGAAAATTTTCCATATCCAGCGCCGGCAACTGCGTCAGAAAACGCGGCTCCGCGTCACCCGGCTGCAGCTGACTGCGCGCCGTGGCGGCATACTTATGCCCCGCCTGATCGCCATCGGTCAGCACATGCCAGGCGATGCCCATACGCCGGGCAAACTTCAGCAGGGGCTTGAGACCGGACTGCGCAAACTCAATCACTTTGATCCCTTCAGCCGCAAAGTTGTAGCCACACTGCTGCGCCAGCTCATTCATGATCCAGACTTCGGTCTCACCCTCCACCAGCAGCCAGCAGCGGGCGAACAGCGCCGCAGGACGGTTGACACGGATATGAAAGCCGATACGCCGACTCTCTTCGGCACTCAGTCCTTCCGGACCGATGCGCCAGGCCGCTACGCGCGACGATTCACGCACCAGACGGCAGACATTTTCCACCGGCACCTGCGACAGCAGTTCAGCGGAATTGGTGGTGGCAATTTTCTGCAGCGGCAGCAGCCTCAGCAGGTTCCACGCTACTGAGAGCATAATCGGGTGCAGCCGGGTTTCCGGGTCTTCAATCAGCAGCAGCGGCCGGGCATCGGCGGCAAGAGGCAGATCGCCCCGCGCCGCGATCAGCAGGGTAAAGATCTGCAGCAGGATCAGCTGGCGGCTGCGGGAGTCCGTTCCGGCAATCAGCTGGTTGAGGTGATCCAGCGCCCGCCAGCCCTGCCCGCCGTCGCGCGTCTGCCCATCCCGCGGCCGCGCCGCCTGACCGGTTTCCGGCGTCTGCACCTGAAAGTAGTGCTGCATCAGCTGCTGCATGGTCTTTAGTCCCTGCCGCAGCGCCTCATCGCTGAGCTGCTGTGGATGGCGCGCCAGATCGCGCGCCAGCGACTCCATCCCCGCCAGCAACGGGGTATGCGCAGAATCCAGCGGCGCACTCCCCCGGGTCCGCTTGCTGAAACGCGCATCGCGAAGTCGCAGAACCGGATGACGTTTCAGCAATCGATCGATGGCCCCGGCACAGCCAGGCTCAGGCAACAGCTGACCGTCAGCGTCTGTAAAACGGCGCTGGGTTTCAATACCGCTATCCCGCCAGATGGCGCTGACGCGGTAAAAGAGTCTGCGCTGTCCCTGAGCGTCACGCTGCCAGAAGGGAGCGAACAGCTCATCGGCTTCGTGCTCATCGTCGCGAAAGTGAAACAGAACCGACAGACGGCGCATCGGATCATCCGCCTCGCCCGGGGTAAAGTGAAAATCGGCGGGCGTAAAAATGTGCGCCGGTTGATGCGGCGACAGCAACAGGCTCAGGGCATCCAGCAGGCTGGATTTGCCCCAGGCGTTCTCACCAATCAACAGGTTGGTCCGGGTCAAAGGCAGTGAAAGCTTATTGATGCCGCGGAAACCCCGAATATCAATATGTTCCAGAATCACAGGCGTCCATCCTCAGTTTATAAGAAGCATGGTTGCCGTAAGCCAGCCGGTCAAGCCGCGTTTTCGGGGTTTACTCTGTCACCCTTTTTCGTTAGCTTGTCGCCTCTTTTCCCAGGGATGGAACCTGCTGTTATGTACTCCGGACTTCTGATTATTCTGCTGCCGCTGGTGGCGGGCTGGCTGTTACCCTTCCGACAGACCGCAACCCTGCGCCGGGTCAACCAGCTCCTGGGCTGGATGGTTTACGTCATTCTGTTTTTTATGGGCATCAGTCTGGCCTTTCTCGACAACCTCAGCAGCAACCTGCTGGCGGTGTTTCACACCGCGCTGGTGGCTGCATTCTGCATCCTGATCTGTAACCTGCTGGCACTGCGCGGACTGGAAAAATATGCCCCCTGGCAGCATGCGCATCGCCAGGAGAAGCTGCCGTCGCGGCTGCATATGGCGCTGGACTCGCTGAAGCTCTGCGGCGTGGTGGTGATCGGTTTTCTGCTCGGCCTGACGCAGTGGCCGCTGCTGCATCATGCTTCGACGGCCAGCGAATATGCCCTGATCTTTCTGCTGTTCCTGGTCGGTATTCAGCTGCGCGGCAGTGGGATGACGCTGCGCCAGATTATCCTGAACCGCCGCGGCCTGCTGGTCGCCAGCGTGGTGCTGGTCAGCGCGCTGGCTGGCGGCGTGATCGCCGCGCTGCTGCTTGGCGTGCCGCTGAAAACCGGTCTGGCGTTGGCCAGCGGCTTTGGCTGGTACTCCCTCTCCGGGATCCTGATGACCGAAGCCTTTGGCCCGGTCATCGGCAGTGCCGCCTTCTTCAACGACCTGGTCCGTGAACTGGTGGCGATCATGCTGATACCGGCGCTGATTGGCCGCCATCGCTCGAGCGCGCTGGGCCTGTGCGGCGCCACCTCGATGGACTTTACCCTGCCGGTGCTGCAGCGGGCGGGCGGCAATGAGATTGTCCCGGCGGCCATCGTACACGGCTTTGTGATGAGCCTGCTGGCCCCGATTCTGATCGCCCTTTTCTCTGCCTGATCCCTGTCTGAAATGCGCAGGTCACCATTTACCTGGCCGCGATAAATAAGCGCAACGCGCAGGGAACAGGGTCAGAGATGAAAAGTGGCCCGTCCTCTGCACGCCCCCGGCGCTGCCAGCGCATTTTTTCACGCCTGCTTTTCTGCCGTGTCGTCTACGCTTCTTTTTTCAGTTCTGGTCACGTCATACATCAGGGCGAGCCGACAAAGGAGAAGAGCATGAAACAAACCGTGGCGGCGCTGGTCGCCAAAACGCTGGAAAGCGCGGGCGTAAAACGCATCTGGGGCGTCACCGGGGACTCCCTGAACGGCCTGAGTGACAGCCTTAATCGCATGGGCACCATCGAATGGATGCCGACGCGCCATGAAGAGGTGGCGGCGTTTGCGGCGGGCGCAGAAGCGCACATCAGCGGCGAACTGGCGGTCTGCGCCGGCTCCTGCGGGCCGGGCAATTTACATCTCATCAACGGTCTGTTCGATTGCCACCGCAACCGCGTGCCGGTGCTGGCGATTGCCGCGCACATCCCCTCCAGCGAAATCGGCAGCGGCTATTTTCAGGAACCCCATCCGCAGGAGTTGTTCCGCGAATGCAGCCACTACTGCGAGCTGGTCTCCAATCCGGAGCAGTTACCGCAGGTGCTGGGCATCGCGATGCGTAAAGCGATCCTGAACCGGGGAGTTTCGGTGGTGGTCTTACCCGGCGATATCGCGTTGCAGCCAGCGCCGGAGAGCGCCCGCACCGAGTGGTATCCACCGCAGCTGCCGCAGGTTCTGCCACAGCCTGCCGAACTGGCTCAGCTGGCCAGTACGCTGAACGACGCCAGCGACATTACGCTGCTGTGCGGCAGTGGCTGTGCCGGAGCACACCAGGAAGTGGTCGCGCTGGCCGAAGCGCTGAAAGCCCCTATCGTGCATGCGCTGCGCGGCAAAGAACACCTGGAATATGATAACCCTTATGATGTCGGGATGACCGGCCTGATTGGCTTCTCATCGGGTTTCCACGCCATGATGAACGCCGGGACGCTGGTGCTGCTGGGTACCCAGTTCCCCTATCGCGCTTTCTATCCGGAAAAGGCGCGCATCATCCAGATCGATATCAATCCCGGCAGCCTGGGATCGCATTGCCACGTTGATGAGGCCTATGTCGGTGACGTGAAAACCACCCTGCAGGCGTTGCTGCCGCAGCTGACGCACAAAAACGATCGTACCCATCTCGACAGCGCCGTTAAGCACTATCGTGAGGCGAGGAAAAGTCTGGATGAGCTGGCACAGCCCAATGACAAACAGCCTATCCATCCGCAATATCTGGCGCAGCAGATCAGCCACTACGCCAGCGAGGATGCGATTTTCACCTGTGACGTCGGCACGCCTACCGTCTGGGCGGCGCGCTACCTGAAGATGAACGGCAGACGTCGCCTGCTGGGATCGTTTAACCACGGCTCAATGGCAAACGCCATGCCGCAGGCGCTGGGCGCGCAGTCCATCGATCGGAATCGTCAGGTGGTGGCCCTGTGTGGTGACGGCGGATTCAGCATGCTGATGGGCGATTTTATCTCGCTGGCGCAGCTGAAAATGCCGGTGAAACTGGTGATTTTCAACAACAGCGTGCTGGGCTTTGTGGCGATGGAGATGAAAGCGGGCGGCTACCTGACCGACGGCACCGAACTGGACAATCCCGACTTTGCCGCCATCGCTCAGGCCTGCGGCATCAAAGGGATCCGGGTGGAGAAAGCGTCAGAACTCAACGGCGCGCTGGAGCAGGCATTTGCTCATGACGGGCCGGTGCTGGTCGATGTCATCACCGCCAAAGAGGAGCTGGCGATGCCGCCGCAGATCAAACTGGAGCAGGCCAAAGGCTTCAGCCTCTACATGCTGCGCGCCATTATGAACGGTCGCGGGGATGAAGTGGTAGAACTGGCGAAAACCAACTGGCTGCGGTAAAACAGGGGTTCCATCCAGGCGGGCGCGATGCCCGCCTTTTTTTTGTCTTCCGCTACGTTCAGGAGCATAAGGTGATCGATTTACGCAGTGATACCGTGACCCGGCCCAGCGCCGCCATGCTGAACGCGATGATGTCTGCCGAAACCGGTGATGATGTCTACCGTGACGATCCGACCGTGAATGTGCTGGAGGCGGAGGCGGCACGACTCAGTGGCAAAGCCGCCGCGCTCTTTTTTCCGACCGGTACCCAGGCAAACCTGGTGGCGCTGCTGAGCCACTGTGAACGTGGCGATGAATATATCGTGGGTCAGCAGGCGCACAACTACAAATATGAGGCGGGTGGCGCGGCGGTGCTGGGCAGTATTCAGCCCCAGCCGGTGCTGGCCAGCGAGGACGGTACTCTGCCGCTCGATGTGGTGGCGGCCGCTATCAAGCCGGATGATATTCACTTTGCCCGCACCCGTCTGCTGAGTCTGGAGAACACCCATCACGGCAAAGTGCTGCCGCTGGCTTATCTGGAACAGGCCTGGACCTTTACCCGCGCGCATCAGCTGGCGCTGCACATTGATGGCGCACGGATCTTTAATGCGGTGGTGGCGCAGCAGACCACGCTGGCGGCGATTGCCCGCTACTGCGACAGTCTCACTATCTGTCTCTCAAAAGGTCTGGGGACACCGGTGGGGTCCCTGCTGTGCGGCGACACGGCGCTGATTGAGCGCGCACGTCGCTGGCGGAAAATGACCGGCGGCGGCATGCGTCAGGCGGGCATTCTGGCGGCAGCTGGCCTTTATGCGTTAGAACATAACGTGGCGCGGCTGCAGGAGGATCATGACAATGCGGCCTGGCTGGGTGAGCAGTTGCATGAGCTGGGTGTCAACGTCATTGAGCAGCAGACGAACATGCTGTTTGTTGCCGTGCCGGAGGCGCAGGTCAGGCCGCTGGGCGACTGGATGAAAGCGCGTGGGGTATTAATCAGCGCGGGCACCCGCACCCGTCTGGTCACCCATCTGGATACGGATCGTGCCGCGCTGGAACAGGTGGTCGCACACTGGAAGGCGTTTCTGCAGCAGTAACGGCTACTGCGCCGCGCCATAGCGTTCCAGCAGCGCGGCGGCTATCGCAGCCGTCTCAGCATCGGGCAGCCCACGATAATCTGCGGGCCGGAAATGCATCTGGAAGGCGGCAATCACCTTTTGCTGCTCACGCGCGCTCATCCCGTCACTCACCGGATAGCCGTAGCGGCTTAACAGGGTCAGAACCTGATCTGCGGGCACCGCCGCGTGCGGCGCCTTGCCAGCCAGCCAGAACTGCACCCGACGGCTATCCGGCCAGGCACCGAGTCCGCGCTGCGCCAGCTGTTGCCAGGGAAAGCACGGTCCCGGATCCTGCTTGCGCTGCGGCGCGATATCACTGTGGCCAACGATATTTTCCGGTGGGATCGCGTAACGCCGGGCAATATCCCGCAGCAGCGCCTCCAGCGCCGTCATCTGTGCAACCGTAAAGGGCTGCCATTCGAGACCGGTCGGCGTGCGACGATAGCCCCGGTTCACCAGTTCAATACCAATTGAGGTGTCATTGATACGGGTGGCCCCGCGCCAGAAGCTGGGCCCGGCGTGCCAGGCCAGCTGCTGCTCCGGCACCAGCTGCCAGATGATCCCTTTCCCGGCGCGCTGTGGCGGCTGACGGGGGATCAGATAGTGCGCGCTGACCTCCCGATCCGTCAGCGTTGCCAGCGACGACGAAAAGTCTTCGGCGGTGTAGTGGATCACGATCACCTTCACCCGTGGGCGCGCACCCTGTGCCGGATGCCGCAGGTCGGCCCAGTAGCCGTCGCGGGATTCTATGCCGGTCTGGCAGCCGGCCAGCAGCAGCGCCGTCAGCAGCAACAGCAGGCGTCTCAACGCAGGATCACCGCCGTGCCGGTGACGCTGACCATCAGCATGCTGCTCTCTTTGCCCACCGTTTCGTAATCAATGTCGATGCCGACCACAGCGTTGGCGCCCAGCGCTTTCGCCTGCGCTTCCAGCTCGTCAAAAGCGATCTCGCGCGCCTTGCGCAGCTCTTTCTCATAAGCACCGGAACGGCCACCGACCACGTCGCGGATCCCGGCAAAAAAATCACGGAAGATGTTGGCACCCAGAATCGCTTCACCGGTGACTACGCCGCAATAGTCGCTGATGCTGTGACCTTCCAGAGTTGGGGTAGTTGAAAATTTCATCGCATTCTCCTTGTTGAAAACCGGACTAAGGCTCTATCGACTAAAAAGCATGGCTATACTCTATGCTAAAAAGGCACCTTGCCAGAGAACCATAAGGAAATCGAGATGAGAAACAATGCGTTTGCGCTGATGATCCCGGCTGCCCTGTTGCTCAGCGCCTGTACCACCGTGGAGCCCGTGATTAAGGATAATGGGCCGCGAACCGCGCCCTGCATTGAGGGCGGTCCTGACCAGGTCGCTCAGCAGTTTTATGACCTGCGGATCGAACAGCCGGTGCCGGGACTGCCCGACAGCAACACGCTGGCGAAATACCGTCCCTACCTGAGCGACGCGCTTTATCGTTCGTTACAGGCGGCCAGCGGCAGCAACGCCGGTGCGCAGTGGCGCAATGGCGATATCTTCTCCAGCCTCTCGCAGGGTCCGACAGCCGCCAGCGTGGCCGATGCCTCAACGATTCCGAACCGCGATGCGCGCAACATACCGTTGCGGGTTGACCTGAGCCGTGACAACCGTCAGTGGCAGGATGAAGTGCTGATGATCCATCAGGGCAGCTGCTGGGTGGTGGATGACGTGCGCTACATGGGAAATCCTGCGCATGCCGACGGTGGCAGCCTGAGCCAGATGCTGGAAAAAACGCGAAAATAGATCAGACAGTCATGAGAAGCGCGGCCCATCCCACTGCCGCGCTTTTTTTATCTCTGCATCCTGGCCAGCCCCCCCCGGAGAGGGCATGATTTTGTGCTAAGCTTTTGCTGTTTACCCCCTGTTTTACAAATTTTAACCCGCCTGAATTGCATAACTATTCTGGTGACGTTAAAATCCGCGGCACTAATAGCTATTCAAATCTGGCGCATGAGTATTCAACTAAACGCAATAAACTGCTTCTACGGTGCTCATCAGGCGCTGTTCGACATCAACCTTGAGTGCCCTCAGGGCGAGACCCTGGTGCTGCTGGGCCCCAGCGGCGCGGGCAAGAGTTCCCTGCTGCGGGTCCTCAACCTGCTGGAGCAGCCGCGTTCAGGTCAGTTGCAGATTGCCGGTAATCAGTTCGACTTCAGTCAGAAGCCTTCCGATGCCGCGATTCGGGAGCTGCGTCAGAACGTGGGTATGGTCTTTCAGCAATATAATCTCTGGCCGCATCTCACCGTGCTGCAGAATCTGATGGAAGCGCCCTGCCGGGTGCTGGGGCTCAGCAAGAGCGATGCCCGCGCCCGCGCCGACCGGCTGCTTGACCGGCTGCGTCTGACTCCTTACAGCGACCGCTTTCCGCTCCACCTTTCCGGCGGTCAGCAGCAGCGCGTGGCGATTGCCCGTGCGCTGATGATGGAGCCGCAGGTACTGCTGTTCGATGAGCCAACCGCCGCGCTGGATCCCGAAATTACCGCACAGATTGTCTCAATTATTCGCGAACTGGCGCAGACCCGTATCACTCAGGTGATCGTGACCCATGAAGTGGAAGTGGCACGTAAAACCGCCAGCCGCGTGGTTTACATGGAGAACGGTCATATTGTGGAACAGGGCGATGCCAGCCGCTTTACACAGCCGCAAACCGAGGCGTTTGCTCACTATCTTTCGCACTAAGTCAGGATGCTAAAAATGAAAAAAATGGTACTTGCTGCACTGCTCGCTGGTTTTAGCCTGACCGCTACGGCGGCGCAGACGATTCGTTTTGCTACCGAAGCCTCCTATCCTCCGTTTGAGTTTGTGGATGCGGACAATAAGATTCAGGGCTTTGATGTCGATCTGGCCAATGCGCTCTGTAAAGAGATCGACGCAACCTGCACCTTTACCAATCAGGCGTTCGACAGCCTGATCCCAAGCCTGAAGTTCCGCCGCTTTGATGCGGTGATGGCCGGCATGGATATTACTCCGGAGCGTGAAAAGCAGGTCCTGTTCACCAAGCCTTACTATGACAACTCAGCGCTGTTTGTTGCCCAGAAAGGCAAAGTGGCCAGCGTTGAGGCGCTGAAAGGCAAGCGTGTAGGCGTTCAGAACGGCACCACCCATCAGAAGTACCTGACGGAAAAACACAGCGAAATTACCACTGTGCCTTACGACAGCTATCAGAATGCCGTTCTGGATCTGAAAAATGGCCGTATTGATGCCGTGTTCGGTGATACCGCCGTGGTCAACGAATGGCTGAAGCAGAACCCTGCGCTGGCGGCTGTCGGTGACAAAGTAACGGACAAAGCCTACTTTGGTACCGGCCTGGGCATCGCGGTGCGCACCGGTAACACCGAGCTGCAGAGCAAATTCAACGGCGCACTGGATAAGATCAAAGCTGACGGGACGTACAAAACCATCTACAGCAAATGGTTCCAGCAGTAATCTCTGATGAATGAAATGATGACCCTTGCAAGCGCCGCCGGTATGACCGTCGGCCTTGCCGTTTGTGCTCTCATCGCTGGCCTCGTGCTGGCGATGCTGTTTGCTGGCTGGGAGTCACTGCGCCTCAGACCGCTGGCGTGGATCGGCACCGGCCTGGTGACCCTGATTCGCGGCCTGCCGGAAATTCTGGTGGTGCTGTTTATCTATTTCGGTGCCTCTCAGCTGCTCCTGACCCTGTCCGACGGCTTCACGCTTAACTTCGGCCTGTTTCAGCTGCCGGTGCAGATGCAGATTGAGAACTTCGATGTCAGTTCGTTCCTGTGTGGCGTGATTGCGCTGGCGATGCTCTATGCCGCCTACGCCTCACAAACGCTGCGCGGCGCGCTGAAAGCGGTTCCGGTCGGCCAGTGGGAGTCGGGCCAGGCGCTGGGCATGAAAAAATCGGCCATTTTTTTGCGGCTGATTATGCCGCAGATGTGGCGTCACGCCCTGCCCGGTCTGGGCAATCAGTGGCTGGTTCTGCTGAAAGATACCGCCCTGGTTTCGCTGATCAGCGTTAACGATCTGATGCTGCAGACCAAAAGTATCGCTACCCGCACCCAGGAGCCCTTTACCTGGTTCCTTGTGGCGGCGGCAATCTATTTAGTGATTACGCTGTTCAGCCAGGCGGTACTGCGCCGCATCGAACTGCGCACTACCCGCTTTGAACGGGGGAACAGCTAATGCTGGCTTACCTGCCTGAACTCCTGAAAGGGCTGCACACCAGTCTGACGCTCACCGCGGCCTCGCTGATCCTGGCCCTGCTGCTTGCGCTGCTCTTCACCATGGTGCTGTCACTGAAACCCCCGCTGTTTTCGCCGCTGGTAAAAGGATTTATTACGCTGTTTACCGGCACCCCGCTGCTGGTGCAGATCTTCCTGATCTACTACGGACCGGGACAGTTTCCCTCGCTTCAGCAGATCCCCTGGCTGTGGCATTTACTCTCACAGCCCTGGCTCTGCGCGATGCTGGCCCTGTCGCTGAACAGCGCAGCCTATACCACCCAGCTCTTCTACGGTGCCGTGCGAGCGATCCCTGCCGGGCAGTGGCAGTCGTGTGCGGCGCTCGGCATGCGCCGAAAAGATACCCTGCGTATTCTTCTGCCTTATGCATTTAAACGCGCCCTCTCCTCCTACTCCAATGAGGTGGTGCTGGTCTTCAAGGGCACCTCACTGGCCTACACCATCACCCTGATGGAAGTGATGGGCCACGGTCAGCTGCTCTATGGCCGGACCTATGACGTCACCGTCTATGCCGCAGCCGGCCTGATTTATCTCTGCGTGAACGGTCTGCTGACGCTGATGATGCGACTGATCGAAAGGCGTGCGCTGGCCTTTGAAAGACGCAACTGATACGCAGGGCGAGTTCGCTCGCCCTTCCCGCCTGGAAAATCACAATAATTGCATAATAATTCAATCTGTGGCAGGGTATCGCCTTCTCTGGCTGACCACAACACAGGATTTTTACAATGAAAAAATGGATTATTGCCGCGGCGCTGGCGTCACTGGCGATCACCGCTCAGGCAGCGGAAAAAATTCGCTTCGCCGCTTCCGCCACCTATCCGCCGTTTGAATCTCTCGATGGGGAAAATAACCTGGTCGGTTTTGATATCGATCTGGCTAAAGCGCTCTGTCAGCAGATGAAAGCGGAGTGTACGTTTACCAATAACGCCTTCGACAGCCTGATCCCTTCCCTGAAGTTCCGCCGCTATGACGCGGTCATCTCCGGCATGGATATCACCGCAGAGCGCAGCAAACAGGTCGATTTTACCCAGCCTTACTATGCGAACTCCGCTATCGTGATCGCCCGTAAAGGCCAGTTCAGTCAATTCAGCGACCTGAAAGGCAAGCGCATCGGCGTGGAAAACGGCACCACGCACCAGAAGTACCTGCAGGAAAAACATCCGGAAGTGAAAGTGGTGGCCTATGACAGCTACCAGAATGCGATTCTCGACATGAAGAGTGGCCGGCTGGATGGGGTATTTGGCGACAGCGCGGTGGTGAATCAGTGGCTGAAGAGCAATCCGGAGCTAGCTACCGTCGGTGAGCATGTGACCGACACGGACTACTTTGGCACCGGCCTTGGCATTGCCGTACGTAAGGGCAATACGGCGCTGCGCGATGAGTTTAACCAGGCGCTCGCCGCGCTGAAAGCCAACGGCAGCTGGCAGCAGCTCAATCAGAAGTGGTTCCCGGAGTAAGCCTCCCGATCGCGGCGCCCGCCTCCGCGATCTACGGCTGCTGGCGGCGGGTTAACAGTGTCAGCACCTCAAAATGGGCGGTATGAGGAAACATATCGAAGAGCTGCACCTTCGTGATCTCATACGCGCTCAGTCGGGCGATATCCTGCGCCATGGTCTGCGGATTACAGCTTGAGTAGAGCAGATAATCGGGTGCCATCTGGCTCAGATAGTCACACAGCGCCTCGCCAATCCCGCGACGGGGCGGATTGACCAGCACCAGCTGCGGCACCGCGTCCCGCCCGGTGGCAAACGCCGTCGAATCCAGTGCCGCAAACTGCACCTTCTCCAGCCCCAGCATTGCGGCGGAGCGCTGAGCGCAGGCAATCGCCTCGGCGCTAATCTCAATCCCGGTCAGCTGCATCGCCGGTGTCGCACAGTGCAGACCGAAACCGCCCACGCCACAGAAGAGATCCCACATGCTGTTGACCGGCAGTGCGCGGACCCAGTCGCGGGCAGTGGCATAAAGCGTGCTGGCAACCTGCGGGTTGGTCTGAAAGAAACTCTGCGGACGGATCCAGAGCGGCACGCCATTGAAGTTCTCCGCCAGCGACTGATCTGGCGTCAGCGCTATCTCCTCATCGCCCTCCAGAATCGCCATATGTACCGGCTGAATGTTGGCAGAGATGACCCTCAACTGTGGCAGCTGCTGTTGCAGCCACGGCAACGCCGCGCGCAGCTGTTCCAGCTTCGCCGTCGATCGCAGGACAAAGCGCAGCATCATACCGCCCTGCTGACTTTCAGTAATCAGCAGAAACTTCAGTTCTCCACGCTTGCGCGCCACGTTATAGGGCGTCAGCCCGGCACGTGCGATAAAAGGTTTCAGTGCGGCAAAGACGGGCTGAAAACTGTCCGGATAGAGCGGGCACGCGCACAGATCGACCGCCTCCCCCTCCCGGGACAACAGGCCCAGCACCGGACGCTCAACGCTGCCGCTGACGACCATTTTCGCTTTATTACGGAACGCCTGCTGCGGTGATACCACCGGCGGCAACCAGGCCGCGACCGGCTGTTCAGCCAGCAGCTGTTCCAGCAGTGACTGTTTGTCGCTGAGCTGAGTGGAATAGGGTTTGTCTAGCCACTGACAGGAGCGGCAACGGTTGGCGTCATAAAGCGCGCAGTGCATGGTAAAGCCTTAACGATCGGGTCGGGCGGAGCGCGATTGTATCACCGCTTTCTGAAAAAAGCGCGGCTGCTGGCAGGCAGAAACAGCAGCATCAGCACCAGCAGATCGGGGATTTTCTGCGTCAGGGTGTGGTGAATAATCTGGACGTTGTTGTCGCCGTCGATACTGAAAATCTCAGGGTAGATCCAGCCCAGCGAGGCCACCAGCATGTAGCCCAGCACGAGCACCTGGGTCGCCACATAGCCCCAGCGTCCGGCATTACTGCCGCGCATCAGGGTAAAGGCACAGCGCAGCTCAAACAGGAAGATCAGCTGGCTGGCGATAAAGATAAGCGTAGAGTCCCAGGACTGGGCGCTGCGGTGAACAAAGTTGGCGATTTCGCTGTAGCCCAGCTCATTGGCCAGCATCAGGACGCTCAGGCAGCGGGTAGCGATGATGGCAATGCCCGCCACACTGACCGGCACTGGCGCATCGGAAAGCGTGGCACTGCTTTTAAAGATTTCTGACATAGTCCGTGGCTCCACCCGATCGAAAAACGGGCCGGTTAAACCGGCCCGTTCATATAGTGGCAAAGGTTAACGATTTCAGCCACGTTTAGCTTTCTGAATATCGCTTAAACGCTGTTTTTCTTCGTTCGCCATTACCCGCCAGGCGATAAAACCCACTAAACCGACCACAAACAGAATCAGCGACGCCAGCGCGTTGATTTCCGGATTCACGCCGCGCCGCACGGTGGCAAAGATCGCCATGGGCAGCGTGGTGGCACCGGGCCCGGTGACAAAGCTGGCGATCACCAGATCGTCGAGTGACAGGGTAAACGCCAGCAGCCAGCCGGTCACGATAGCCGGCGCAATCATCGGCACGGTAATCACGAAGAAGACCTTCAGCGGCGTGGCGCCTAAGTCCATCGCCGCCTCTTCAATCGAGCGGTCCAGTTCACGCAGACGCGAGTTGATCACCACCGCCACATAGGCGGTACAGAAGGTCACGTGTGCCAGCCAGATGGTGAGCATGCCGCGTTCGCTGGGCCAGCCAAAGGCGTTGCCCATCGCCACAAACAGCAGCAGCAGCGACAGTCCGGTGATCACGTCGGGCATTACCAGCGGCGCGGTGAGCATAAAGGCAAACCCGTTATGTCCGCGGAACCGCCCGAAGCGCACGATGATGACCGCCGCCAGCGTGCCCAGCACCACAGCCATGGTGGCGGAAAGCCCGGCAATGCTCAGACTCAGCAGCACCGCATCGATCATCGCGCTGTCCTGGAAAAGCACCTTGTACCAGTGGAAAGAGAAATTCTCCCACACCGTCACCAGCGGTGAGCTGTTAAAGGAGTAAACCACCAGCAGCAGCATCGGCGCATAGAGGAACAGGAAACAGCAGACCAGAATACCGGTTCGCCAGGGTGAGCGAATGGTGGGCAGATTATTCATGCCTTCTCTCCCATTTCACGGTTTTGATGCTTATGGAACCAGATGATCGGCAGAATCAGGATCAGCAGGATAATCACCGCCAGCGCAGAGGCCACCGGCCAGTCACGGTTATTGAAGAACTCCTGCCACAGAATACGGCCAATCATGATGCTGTCCGGCCCGCCCAGCAGTTCAGGAATCACATACTCCCCGACCGCCGGGATAAAGACCAGCATCGATCCGGCGATAATGCCGCCTTTAGTCAGCGGCACGATGACGCTGAAAAAGGTTTTAAGCGGACGCGCCCCCAGGTCCAGTGACGCTTCCACCAGCGAGTAGTCGATACGGGTCAGCGCGGTGTAGATCGGCAGCACCATAAACGGCAGATAGCAGTAGACGATACCGATATAGACGGCGGTGTTGGTATAGAGGATCACCAGCGGATGATCGATCACGCCGAGCCACATCAGGAAGCGGTTGAGAATCCCATTATTGTTCAGCAGCCCCATCCAGGCGTAAACGCGCACCAGAAAGGAGGTCCACGACGGCAGGATGACCAGCAACAGCAGAATCGTGCGCATCGACGGCTTGCTGTGTGCAACAGCCCAGGCGAGCGGATAACCAATCAGCAGACAGATGACCGTCGAAATCGCCGCTACCTTCAGGGACTGCAGATAGGCGTCGATGTAGAGCGGGTCGTCGGTCAGCGTCAGGTAGTTGCCAAAGTTGAGTACAATGCTGAACTGATCGTCCGCCCAGCTCACCAGCTCGGTGTAAGGGGGGATCGCCCGCGCGATGTCCGCGAAGCTGATCTTCAGCACCGTCAGAAAGGGCAGCAGAAACAGCAGCACCAGCCACAGGTAAGGCAGCGCAATGACCAGCTTGCGGCCATGCTGCATTTTGACCCGGGTGGCCCAGCGTTGCAGCGGCGTGCCGACCAGCCGGGCGGGCGCTTTGGCGCGTTGGAAAATCTGGCTCATAGCCGCTCCTTAAACCGTCAACACCACGCAGCTGTCGCTTTCCCAGCAGAGGCGGACTTCGTCACCCCAGGTGGGCAGCCCTTTGCGGTAGCGATGCGCGTTCTGCAACTGTGCACTGATCATCTGTCCGCTATGCAGACGGACGTGGAAGATAGAGAGGTCGCCAAGATAGGCGATGTGAACCACCTCACCCACCGCAAAGTTGCAGCCATCGGCAGGCACCTCATCGCACAGCATCACTTTTTCCGGACGCAGCGCGACATGAACCGGGACGTTATCCACCACCGAGACATCGGAGTCGACTTTTAACGGATGCATCAGACCGGGGCTGTCGATCACCAGGCCGTCCGCCTGACGTTCACGCAGCAAGCCTTCGAAGACGTTAACCGAACCGATAAACTCGGCGCTGTAGCGGCTGGTTGGATGCTCATAGATCTCTTCCGGCTCACCGATCTGCACGAACTTGCCGCGATTCATGATCGCGATACGGCCGGCCATGGTCATCGCCTCTTCCTGGTCGTGCGTCACCATCACGCAGGTCGCACCAACCCGCTCCAGAATATCGACCACCTCCAGCTGCATCCTGTCACGCAGCTTCTTATCCAGCGCGCCCATCGGCTCATCCAGCAGCAGCAGTTTAGGCCGCTTCGCCAGGCTGCGTGCCAGCGCAACACGCTGACGCTGCCCGCCGGAGAGCTGGTGCGGTTTGCGTCTGGCAAACTCCTGCATGTGCACCAGCGACAGCATCTCGGCGACCCGGCTGGCGATCTCCCCTTTCGGCAGGCGATCCTGCTTCAGGCCAAAGGCGATGTTCTGCTCCACCGTCATGTGCGGGAACAGCGCATAGGACTGGAACATCATATTGATCGGGCGCTGATAGGGGGCCACGTGCGACAGATCCTGACCATCCAGCACAATCTGGCCGCTGGTCGGTGGCTCAAATCCGGCCAGCATCCGCAGCAGCGTTGATTTGCCGCAGCCTGACGCGCCCAGCAGCGCAAAAATTTCACCTTTGTAAATGGTCAGACTGACATCATCCACGGCGTGCTGGCCGTCAAAGGATTTGGTCAGATTGCGAATCTCCAGCAGCGGCGTTAACGCCTTTGCGGTTTTATTTTGAGGACGGGGAATGGCATCGTTCACTACTATCTCTCTCCGGAGCCAGGCGGAACATCGCGGCAAAATCCGCCGCTAAAATGGCACAACAGAGGCCGACACTGCGCCTCTGTTGCTGTTACGTGACAGGTCAATCCGTTCGGGACGAACTACTTACCACTTTTTACTTTAGTCCATGCACGCGTACGCACACGATCCAGTTTCGGATCCTGGACTTTCAGCACAAACAATTTCGACATCGCTTCCGGCGTCGGGAAGATACCCGGGTTGTTACGGATGTCGGCATTGATCAGCGGCAGTGACGCTTTGTTGCCGTTGGCATAGTTCATTTTATTGGAGACATCAGCGATCACTTTCGGATCCATGATGTAGTTCAGCCAGGCATAGGCGCCGTCGATGTTTTTCGCATCTTTCGGAATCGCCATCATGTCGAAGAAGGCCAGTGCCCCCTCTTTCGGCACGCTGTAGCCCAGGTGCACACCATTTTTCGCTGCATCCGCACGGTTTTTCGCCTGCAGGATGTCACCTGACCAGCCGATCGCCACGCAGATATTGCCGTTGGCCAGATCGTTGATGTACTGAGACGAGTGGAAATAGCGGATATTCGGACGCAGCTTCAGCAGCAGGTCTGTCGCCGCACCGGAATAATCTTTGGCATCCGAAGAGTTAGGATCCTTGCCCAGATAGTTCAGCACGGTAGCGAAAATCTCTTCCGGCGCATCCAGGAATGAGACACCACAGCTTTTCAGCTTCTCAAGGTTTTCCGGCTTCATCACCAGGTCCCAGCTGTTGAGCGGCGCATCGGTTCCCAGCGCGGCCTTCACCTTGTCGACGTTATAGCCGATGCCGGTGGTGCCCCACAGGTAAGGAATCGCATATTTGTTACCCGGATCGTGCTGCGCCACTTTTTCCATCAGCGCCGGATCGAGGTTTTTGTAGTTCGGCAGTTTGCTCTTATCCAGCGGCTGGAATACCCCGGACTGAAGCTGACGCGCCAGGAAGCTGGAGGATGGCACCACGACATCGTAGCCGGTACTGCCCGCCATCAGTTTGCCTTCCAGCACTTCGTTGGAGTCAAAGACATCGTAGACAACCTTGATGCCGGACTGCTTTTCAAAGTTCGGCACGGTATCTGGCGAAATATAATCGGACCAGTTGTAGACGTGCAGCGTTTTATCTTCCGCCATGCTGCTGGCCGACGCGACCATCAGCGAAGCCGCTACCACAGCTGACAGCCATTTCTGACGTGAGTTGAACATGTTTTCCATCCTCCTGAGCGGGTCATAACAACGCTGCAAACCTGAGATCCCTGCATTGCGTTCTGTACAGGACGTCAGTGACACAATGAATCATTATTCAGCGGGAGTTTAATAGCAAAATCCTATATCTGAAGCGCAGTTACGCGCCTGTTACAGCCCCGCAAGCATAGCCCCCCTGCTCATGCTGCACCAGACCCCAGCGTAAAAAACGCCTGAAACCGATATTTTATGCATGTTTGAGCTATGAGGTTCGGCTTTGATGGCATAAACGACGACAGATATCTGGCATTAAAGGGCAAAATGCAGAATAAAAAAAGGTGGCGGCAGGCGGCGGGTATAAAAAAGCCGTCTCAGGGACGGCTTAGTCTGGAGGGGTCGGGCTAGTGCAGCACCGAATGCACGCTGGAGACCGCAACGTGCTCTTCTTCCTCGCCGACAATCAGCAGATTGTTAGCAAAGGCTTCCAGGATCACCATCGAGATCTGCTCTTCGCTCTGTTTCATAAAGTGCGAGAACTGACCAAAGGTTAATCCGGCGGTGGTCGTCATTGACTGGCAGACAATCAGCTTCGGCAGATTGTCATCCTGAATGTCGATAAACGCTTTTACCGTCAGCGAACTGGCGTTGATCTGCGACAGATCGCCGACCAGCGGAATCAGCGCCGTGGGCTTTACTTCCGCCAGCGCCGAGAACAGGATGACGTTGTCGACCAGATCGATTTTGGCGTCAAACACCCCATCAAAGTTTTGCATGTGCGGCAGATGAAGTGCCTGACAGGCATCGCATTCGAACCAGGTGATATTTTGCTGATCCAGCCAGCGACGCAACAGGTCGATATCCGGAACGACAAGAGAATCCATCGTAAAATCCCAGTGGGGTGATAAACAGGCGACTTAGCTTACGGAAAAACGGGCGACGATGCCACGAAAACTGCTGAAAAGCGCGTTTCAGCCTGCGGTTTTAGGACGGAGCCCGGGGATGGTTTGCTGTTCAATCCGCGCGATCATCAGCGCGGCGAGGTTCAGTTCACTGCAGGTTTCAATGCCTTCCAGACCGGGGGAAGCGTTAACCTCCATCACCAGCGGACCGCGATGCGCGCGCAGAATATCGACACCCGCAATCTCCAGCCCAAGCGTAGCGGCGGCTTTCACCGCAATTTCCCGCTCCTGAGGGGTAATCTCCACCGGACAGGCTTTGCCGCCGCGATGCAGATTGGAGCGAAAATCGCCCTCTTTCGCCACCCGCTCAATCGCCGCCACCACCTGATTACCGATGACCAGACAGCGCACATCGCGCCCCCGGGCCTCTTTGATAAACTCCTGCACCAGGATATGGGCGTTGAGGCCGCGAAAGGCATCGATGACGCTTTCTGCCGCCTGCCGCGTTTCCGCCAGCACCACGCCGATACCCTGCGTGCCCTCCACCAGCTTCACCACCAGCGGCGCGCCGCCCACCATGGCGATCAGATCGTCGGTGTCATCGGGTGAGGAGGCAAAGCCGGTAACCGGCATGTCGATGCCCTCCTGCGCCAGCAGCTGCAGCGAGCGTAATTTGTCGCGGGTGCGGGTAATCGCGGCGGAGGCATTGAGCGTGTAACTGCCGCACATCTCAAACTGTCGCAGCACCGCCGTACCGTAAAAGGTGATGGCGTTGCCGATGCGTGGGATCACCGCATCAAAATGGCCCAGCGGTTCACCGCAATAGTGAACCGCCGGAGAGGCCGGATTGATGTTCATATAGCAGGAGAGCGGATCGATGATTTGCACCTCATGACCGCGAGCTATCGCTTCATCCTGCAGCCGGCGACTGGAGTAAAGCGTGGCATCACGGGACAAAATGGCGATTTTCATCTCTGCTCTCCGCTCCTGGCTTAGCGTGTTGCCCAGCCCTGCTGATGCAGATAATCCAGCATAAACGGGCGTGTCTCTTTGATGATCAGACGCTGAATCAGCTCACTCCAGGTTTCGCTACGCTGGTTGCTGTCTCGCTGCTGATAATAGAGTTCAGTGCGGCTATCGTATTCGGCCAGCACGTTTTTATCCAGTGGCTGATAGCGGTTTTCATGCACCAGCATGGCGTGTGGCATGCGCGGTTTCACGTCTGGTTTTGACTCTGGATGACCCAGGCAGAAACCAAAAAGCGGCAGCACAAATTTCGGCAGGCCCAGCAGTTCGGTCACTTCTGCGATGTTGTTACGGATCCCGCCGATAAAGACGCCGCCCAGCTCCAGCGACTCTGCGGCCACCATTGCATTCTGCGCCATCAGCGCGGTGTCGACGCAGCCCAGCAGCAGCTGCTCGGCACGACCCAGCTGCGCATCCGGGCAAATCTGCAGATGACGATTGAAGTCAGCGCAGAAGACCCAGAATTCGGCAGCCTCTCCGACCCAGGTTTGTCCGCCCGTCAGCGTGACCAGCTTGTCGCGCAGCGCTTTGTCGGTGATGCGCACAATGGAGGAGCATTGCAGAAAACTGGATGTGGACGCCGATTGCGCCGCAGTAATAATCGCTTCGCGCTGCGCTTCACTGACCGGCTGGTCGGTAAAGGCGCGGATTGAACGGTGGCTGCACAGTAAATCAATGGTCGGTGTCATAAAGTCTCCAGCAACATTATTTTCTTTTATCGGTTTGGTTAAACAGCTGTGGGGCTATCGCTTTTGCGGTGCGCCACATCAACAGCCAGGCGGCGGGCAGCATCAGCACGATCCCGGCGATAAACAGCAGCGTGGCCAGCGTTTTTGGCTCAGCCAGACCTGGCACAGGCAGCCAGTGGTTTATCAGCAGCAGCGCCCCCAGAATTAACAGGCCGCCAGCCGCCTCCATCACCACCACAAACCGCGGTAATCTGGCTACACTCTGCATCACACTCTCCTGCCTTCACGGGCTACTGAGGGTCAATTATGGTCAACAACCCAAAATTTGCGCGGGCTGTGGCCGCCGCACCGGCAAAAAAGCCTCTGTTTCAGACGCTTCCTGACGCTTAACATAGCGTGCGGGCATCAGACTAACAGGCAAATCCTGCTTTCTTTAAGCGATATGAGCGGGCATCATGGTTGCCATTCTCTGTTTAGTTGTGTGACGTACATCACACAACAGTCGCTGCAAGGAGTTTTCTATGATTGCTGTTATTTTTGGTCGTCCAGGCTGTCCCTACTGTGTTCGCGCTCATGAACTGGCTGATAAGCTGACTGCCGAGCGGGATGATTTTAGCTATCAGTATGTCGATATTCAGGCGGAAGGCATCACTAAAGCCGATCTGGAAGCGAGTGCGGGCAAACCGGTTTCTACCGTGCCGCAGATCTTTGTGGATGAAAAACATATCGGTGGTTACACCGAGTTTGCGGCCTGGACCAAAGAGAATCTGGGATTTGCCGCATAAGGCGGAAAGCCTCGATAAAAAAGGCGAGACACTAATGTCTCGCCTTTTTATTTTCGAATGCCAGCAGCACGGCTGAGTTAGTTAAGTGACGCCATCACGATCTGCATCAGCCGCACCAGCAAGGCGCCGCAGCCTGCCCAGAACAGGGCGCTAAGGCTCCAGGCGAGCACAAAAAATCCGTTGCCGTGGATAAAGAGGCTGCTGTTCAGCAATAGCGCGGCCAGTAACGTCCCCCACAGCCCCATCAGCAGCGTGCTTTTCAACGGGCTCTCCACCTGCAGCAGCGCCATCAGAATGCCGGGAAGCATAAAGAGCAGTAATTCGGGCTGACCGCGAAGCGGGCCGGGTCCCACCTGCCAGGCGTGACAGGTAAAAACAAACACCAGACTGTACAACACCACGCCGCACAGGCGGGTCGTCCAGAGATAAGAGCGCTGCGGCATACCACCCCACTGATTAAAAGTAATCCCGACAATAACCTGCTGATAACCCTGCTGCGTTCAGATGGAAATAAAAAGAAACAGTTCGTTGTGACAACGAATGAAAACAGCCAATGGCTGTAGAAGATATTTGTGATTAGAATAGCGCCGCGGAAAAGGTTGCATTTGCAGTACTGATACAACAGCACCTCAACGGCCTGCTCAAGATAGCGAAAAACAGGCCACTCTTCAACAGGTTACAAGTAAACAAGAAGTTAAACAGTGAATATTAACGTCGCAGGATTGTTAAGCGGAAATGACATTTTGTTATTATTTGTCGTTTTAGCGCTCGGCCTCTGTCTGGGTAAGTTGCGTCTTGGCTCAGTTCAGCTGGGAAATTCGATTGGCGTATTAGTGGTTTCGCTCTTATTAGGGCAGCAGCATTTCACCATCAATACCGATGCATTAAGCCTGGGCTTTATGCTGTTTATTTTTTGTGTCGGCGTCGAAGCCGGCCCTAACTTCTTTTCTATTTTCTTTCGCGACGGCAAAAACTATTTCATGCTCGCCATCGTTATGGTGGTCAGCGCGCTGCTGCTGGCACTGGGACTCGGCAAGCTCTTCGGCTGGGATATTGGCCTCACCGCCGGGATGCTGGCCGGTTCCATGACCTCAACGCCAGTGCTGGTGGGCGCAGGCGATACGCTGCGGCAAAGCATCAGCGATCCTAAACAGCTTGGACTGATGCAGGATCAGCTGAGCCTGGGCTATGCCGTAACCTATCTGATTGGACTCGTCAGTCTGATTTTTGGTGCCCGTTACCTGCCCCGCCTGCAACATCAGGATCTGCCTACCTGCGCCCAGCAGATCGCCCGCGAGCGCGGTCTGGATGCAGACAGTCAGCGCAAAGTTTTCCTGCCGGTAATCCGCGCCTATCGCGTTGGCCCGGAGCTGGTGGCGTGGAGCGGCGGCAAAAATCTGCGTGAGCTCGGCATCTATCGTCAGACCGGCTGCTACATCGAGCGTATCCGCCGCAACGGTATTCTCGCCAGTCCCGATGGCGATGCGGTGTTACAACTGGGTGATGATATCTCGCTGGTCGGCTATCCCGACGCGCATGCCCGGCTCGATCCCAGCTTCCGTAACGGCAAAGAGGTGTTTGACCGTGACCTGCTGGATATGCGCATTGTCACCGAAGAGATCGTGGTGAAAAACCACAACGCGGTGAACAAACGCCTCAGTAAGCTCAACCTGACCGATCACGGCTGCTTCCTGAACCGGGTCATCCGCAGCCAGATTGAGATGCCGATCGACGACAGCATTATGCTGAACAAAGGCGATGTGCTGCAGGTCAGCGGCGAGGCACGCCGGGTGAAAAGCGTCGCGGACCGCATTGGCTTTATCGCCATTCACAGTCAGATGACCGATCTGCTGGCGTTCTGTGCCTTCTTTATTGTGGGGCTGATGATTGGTCTGATTACCTTCCAGTTCAGCAATTTCAGTTTCGGTATCGGTAACGCCGCCGGCCTGCTGTTCGCCGGGATCATGCTGGGATTCCTGCGCGCCAACCACCCGACGTTTGGTTATATTCCGCAGGGCGCGCTGACGATGGTGAAAGAGTTCGGTCTGATGGTGTTTATGGCGGGAGTGGGGTTGAGTGCCGGCAGCGGCATTAATCACAGCCTGAGCAGCGATGGTGCGCTGATGCTGCTGTGCGGCCTGCTGGTCAGCCTGCTTCCGGTCATCATCTGTTTTCTGTTTGGTGCCTATGTGCTGCGGATGAACCGCGCCCTGCTGTTTGGTGCCATCATGGGCGCACGCACCTGTGCTCCTGCTATGGAGATTATCAGCGATACGGCTCGCAGTAATATCCCGGCGCTGGGCTATGCCGGGACCTATGCCATCGCCAACGTGTTACTGACGCTGGCGGGGACGCTGATTGTGATTGTCTGGCCGATATTGCCCCTATAAAAATTTTTTGGCTACGTCCAGAACTTTTTTGTCAGCGGGCAGTCCTAATAAGTGCCACTGCTTTTCTTTGAAATCCCCAGATTGTGGAGCCCGCTGGTCTTTTTCCTGGCGGGTTTTTTTATGCCCTTTTTTCTTGCGCGCCGCGCTGCCGCGTCCGAATCCCGCCATTCCCCTGCCGAACTTAAACCGTTGCACAACTCAGTAACAGATTAAGAGCGCGATGATGGACGAAGCGCATCGCAATCAGCAGGATAGAGTGCTGTGAAATTAGCTTTTTGTGCTGATTAACTGGGCGAGCGCGCTGGTGCTGACTGTTTTTATTGCCGCTGTTATCAGAAGGCTGACCGGGTAGCGTCAGCCACTGTTAGCCGGGCTGTCTGCTGAGGAATCTATCCCGGAATGGAAGAACTGAACCACTCACTGTTTACTGCCATTAATGCCACACCAGCGTCACCTGCCTGGTTACTGCAACTGGCGACCTTTATTGCCAAAGATCTGATTGCCATCGTGCCGCTGCTCATCGTGGTGATGTGGCTGTGGGGGCCACGCGATCAGCTCTCTTCGCAGCGGGCACTGGTGCTGAAAACCGGCATGGCGCTGATCTATGCGCTGACGATCTCCTGGTGTGTGGGCCAGCTGCTGCCCCATCCGCGTCCGTTCGCCATTGGTTTCGGTTATCAGTTCCTGCATCATGCGGCGGATGACTCCTACCCCAGCGATCACGGCACCACGATTTTCACTTTTGCCCTGGCCTTTATTTTCTGGCATCGCCTCTGGTCGGGGGTGGTTCTGATGGGTGTGGGTTGCGCTATCGCCTGGTCACGGGTCTATCTTGGCGTTCACTGGCCGCTGGATATGCTGGGTGGATTCCTTGTCGGGCTGCTGAGCTGTCTGGCTTCGCATCTGGCATGGCAGTTCTATGGCGAGCGGATGCTGGCTGTTATCCATCCTCTCTATCGGGCGCTGTTTGCGGTGCCGATTCGCAAAGGCTGGACGCAGGACTAAGCTCCCTGTTTCTTGAGCTCAGAAACGTCAGACAGCGTAATTTTTGCAGCGATAGATAAACCTGAGGCACAGGGAGCAGGGTCAGAAGAGGAAAGCGTCCCGCGCCAGGGATAGCGCGGGCCGAGCAGTCAGGGATGACGGTTTTGCGTCTTTCCGATCTGACCCTGCTTCCTGTGCAGGCACGATCTTACCGCCAGAGGAATTTCTGTTATCAGGGACGCGTCAGCGTCCCGGATAACTTATGAAAACCATTTCCCAAACCAGCCGTTAAATTTCATCATCACGAAGTCAATCATCCGGCTGAAGAATCCGCCTTCCTGCACATCCTGCATCACCACCAGCGGGCGCTGTTCAATGGTTTTGCCGTCCAGCTGAAAATCGATCGTGCCCACCACCTGATTCTTCTTCAGCGGTGCTTCCAGCTGAGGTGTGGTCAGTTTAAAACTCGCCTTCAGGTTCTTCATCTGCCCTTTGGGGATGGTCAGCGCCGCATCTTTGGCGACGCCGAGATTGACCTGGCTGCGATCGCCGAACCAGACCCGCTGCTGAGCAAAAGGTGCATCGGCTTTAATGGGGGTTACCGTTTCAAAGAAGCGGAAGCCCCACGTCAGCAGCTTTTCACTTTCGCGGAAGCGGATCGCATCACTGGTGGTGCCCAGCACCACGGAGATCAGGCGCATGTCACCTTCGGTCGCAGAGGCAACCAGATTGTTGCCCGCCCCGGAGGTGTGGCCGGTTTTAACGCCATCGACCTTGAGATTGGTGCTCCACAACAGACGGTTACGGTTGATCTGGCGGATATTATTGAAGGTGAACTCTTTCTCTTTGTTCAGCGCATACTCATCGGGGACATCGCGGATCAGCGCCTGCGCAATCAGGGCCATATCCCGTGCGGTGCTGTACTGCCCTTCTGCATCCAGGCCGTGAACCGTCATAAAGTGGGTGTTCTGCAGGCCCAGCGCTTTCACGTAGTTATTCATCAGGCCGATAAACGAATCCTGACTGCCCGCCACGTAATCCGCCAGCGCAATACAGGCATCGTTGCCGGACTGGATCACGATGCCTTTATTCAGCTCATGCACCGGGATGCGGTCACCCGGCTTGAGAAACATCAGGGATGAACCGCGCAGCTTAGGATTGCCGGTCGCCCAGGCATCCTGTCCTACGGTAACCATATCATCCGGTTTAATTTTGCCCGCTTTAATCGCCTGACCCACCACGTAGCTGGTCATCATTTTGGTCAGACTGGCGGGATCGAGACGCTGATCGGCGCTGGATTCAGTTAAGACTTTACCGCTGGCGTAATCCATCAGGATCCACGCTTTTGCGTCAATGCCTGGCGCGGCGGGAGCCTGTTCAGCATAGGCGCTGATCGGGGCGATAATCAGTAATGAGGTGGCAGCGAGAAGCCGCAGGCGTGATGGGAAGCGAGTGTTTGTCATGGGCGTGGCCGGATTGTCCTTGTTAACGCGAAATTCCAGGGGCAGAAAATTCTCACTCAAACGCTAACCGTTGGCGGCAGCGAAAAAAACCGCCGAATCGTAAAGTTTTTTAGAGTTTAGTCGATTTACCCTGGTACAACGGCCGCGCGCGTGCCCTCTCGCCTCGCTTCTGTCATCCCCGAAACTGCGTGAAATTCCGATTTTTCGCAGAAGAGTTAAGTCGGTCACAATTATCCGCTAACCTGAAAGCCAGTCAGCCGAGGAGACCGACCATGGACTTAGCCCTTTTTGATCTGGATGAAACACTTATTTGTGAAGACAGCACCAGCCTGTGGCTGCGCTGGCTGGTATCACAGGGGTTCGCCCCCAGCGAACTGATCGATCAGGAACAGGCACTGATGGCCCAGTACTATGCCGGCACGCTCTCAATTGAAGAGTATATGAATAAAACCCTCTCACCGCTGTCGGGTATGGCTACCCTCACGGTGGAAGGCTGGGTGCGCCGCTTTATTCATCGCGACATCATGCCCCGCGTTTTTCCCGCAGCGCGGGAACGCATCGAGTGGCACCGGGCGCGCGGCGACCGTGTCATGATTATCTCTGCCAGCGGTGAGCATCTGGTGGTGCCGATTGCTCAGCAACTGGGGGCCTGCGGTGCGCTGGCGATTGGCGTTGAAATCGTGGACCAGCGTTACAGCGGCAATACCTACGGCACCATGACCTATAAAGAGGGCAAAGTGACCCGGCTGGGTGACTGGAAAGCGCTGCAGGCGGAGGAGACGTTTGACCGCACCTGGGCCTACAGCGATTCGATGAATGACCTGCCCCTGCTGGAGCAGGCCGATCACGCCCATGTCATCAACCCGGACGAAAGACTGCATCAGGAAGCGGTCAGCCGGGGATGGCAGGTTTATCACTGGGCACGCTGAATCAGCCGCGGGACGCGCCAGCGTCCTGCGCTAATCCCACTTTCAGCAGTTTGCCGTTGGCCTCATCGGTCAGCACATAGAGCCAGCCATCTGGTCCCTGCCGCACATCGCGAATCCGCGCATTCTGGTCACCCAGCAGACGCTGCTCTTCCACCACTTTTTCGCCGTTCACACTCAGCCGAATCAGGTTCTTCTCTTTCAGCGCGCCGATAAACAGCGAATTCTTCCACTGCGGAAAACGGGCGCTGTTGTAAAACGCCATACCACTGATGGCCGGAGAGACTTTCCAGTGCCAGATCGGCTGCTCGGTGCCTGCAACATGGGTACCCTTTGACTCCGGCACTTTATCGCCGCTGTAGTCAATGCCGTACGTCGCCTGCGGCCAGCCATAGTTTTTGCCACGGCTCATGATATTCACTTCATCGCCGCCGCGCGGGCCATGCTCATTTTCCCATATCATGCCGGTCCAGGGATTCAGCGCCAGCCCCTGCGGATTTCGCAGGCCAAGCGCCCAGATCTCCGGCCGCGCGCCGGGCTGTTTCACAAACGGGTTATCATCCGGCACGCTGCCGTCGGCATTCAGCCGCAGCAGTTTGCCCTGCAGTTTATCGAGGTCCTGCGCGGCGCTGCTGACAAAATTATCGCCGAAGGCGATCCAGAGATAGCCCTGAGTATCAAACGCCAGCCGGGTGCCGATATTGTTGCCGCTGGAGAGCATCGGCGTCTGCCGGATCACCTCGCGGAAATCGCTGAGCTGGCGATTATCCCTGCTCAGTGTCCCGACACCTACCACCGCCCCCGCTTTGCCCTTGCTATCAGCCTCGGTGTAACTGAGCCAGACACGACGGCTGCTGGCGAAGTCGGGAGCCAGCACCACATCCAGCAGGCCGCTCTGCCGCTGTGCCCAGACCTCTGGCACGCCCTGAATCGGCTGCGAAAGGCCGCTCTCCGGGTTCCAGCTGCGCAGCTGCCCGCTCCGTTCGGTTATCAGCAGCGTTTTGTTGTCGGGCAGAAAGGCAACCGACCATGGATGTTGTAACTTATCCTGTAACACCTCAACCTGCAGGTCAGCGGCAAACAGCGGCGGTACTGAGAGCATCGAACCAGTCAGCAGCAGAACGGTTGAAAAACGGGACATAGAGTTCTCCTCATGGGATAGCGTGCCTTAAGCGTAGTCAGCCCGCGCGCAGTGAACCTGAGGATTTACAAAAGATTAAACAGGAAAACCCGCCGCAGGACGCAGCGGGTGAGAGGCATTACTCGAAGCAGGTGTCCGGATTCTCAGACAGGGTGATGAACTGCTTGCCACCCTGGGTCAGCGCCATAATGGTGCCGCTTTCGATATCGTAAACCCAGCCATGCAGACGCAGTTTGCCGTTACGCAGCGCGACGGAAACCGAAGGATGGGTTTTCATGTTGTTCAGCTGCGCGATCACGTTCTCTTTGACCATCTCATTCAGCTTCTTCTCCGGTGAATCATACTCACGCTGCTCGACCACCGCTTTTGCCGCATCGGCATAGCGCAGCCAGTGCTCTACTGCGGGCATGGTGTCCATGCAGGCGCAGGAAGCAATAGCATTCATGGCACCACAGTTGGAGTGACCGCAGATGATGATGTCGGAAACGCCCAGCGCGACCACGGCATATTCGATGGTCGCGGAGACACCACCAGGCTCCGGGCCAAATGAGGGAACGATGTTGCCCGCGTTGCGGATAACGAACAGCTCTCCTGGCTCCTGCTGCGTCACCAGCTCAGGCACCAGACGGCTGTCTGAACAGGAGATGAACAGGGCTTTCGGATTTTGATTTGACGCCAGGCTTTTGAAAAGATCCTTCCTTTCAGGAAACACATTCTGCTGGAAATTCAGAAATCCTTTGATGATCTCTTTCATTATTTAGCTCTCACATTATCCATTTCATTACCTGAGGGGCATAGCCCCCTCAGTGGGGTTAGCGGGTTTATTATTAATGAAAACAAGTGAATATCAACCCGCGTTTTTCATTCACTGTTCAGCCGGGGTTACGGACAGCGCTTCGCTTATCCGCCAGACAGCGGTCAAGGCGGCGATTTCTTTTTATAGCACGGTGAGTTACCACGATGCGCCCGTTTTTCTCTGAACCTGATGCGGGTCTGCAAAGCGAACAGGCTTTTACGCGTTTTTTCACTACTTTACGTCGTGCGCCAGGCTGAAATCGTTTTCAGTCATTCACGCTCAGCGGACGCATCGCATCCGGCAGATTACTGCGCCGTGAGCGTCATCCGCCGGGTGCAGTCAGCCGGCAGGGTTTTGACGGGAAGAAACAGGAAAGATGAAATAGCGCGGAAAGCGGAGGCACTGCGGGGTGAAATAAATTTCGCCTCCCCGGCGCTACAGACGCGCCGGGCAGAAAAGCGGTCATGCTGGTTCAGCGCTTAGCCATAAAGTTGCTGATGCGCCTTTTTCCGTTGCAGATAGTCCTCATCGGCCCGGAGACGGTCCCAGTAAGCTTTGAAAATGGCCGCCGCCGCGGCTTTTTCTTCGTTGACGCCACGCGGCAGCTCCTTGCCTTCAGCGTCATATTTTCGTCCGCCCTTGTGATTGCTGTAGCGGCGGGCACGGGTATAGCCCATCTGGATAAACTTGCGCGCCATATCCATGCCGACAAAGTCATCCTGACGCCGGTAATCTTCAAACAGCGCCATGATCTTTTCTGCCGACTCTTCAGCAATAGGAACGGTGCGAAATCGCCAGTGAGGCAGGATTTCGCTCTTATAAGGCTCGACCATCAGCACACCCTGCTCCCCGCGGCCGACCTGATATCGCTCAGGGTGCTTACGGAAGTCGATAGTGCTGAAGTCCTGATCATAATCGAAAGGTTTCATGTCTTTAGTTTAGGATCAAGTGCGTCGCGCAGCCCGTCTCCGAGTAAATTAAATGCCAGAACAGTGAAGAAGATCGCCAGACTGGGGAAAATCGCCACGTGCGGCGCGATAACCATGTCGGCGCGCGCCTCGTTCAGCATGGCGCCCCACTCCGGCGTGGGCGGTTGTGCCCCTAAACCCAGAAAGGAGAGACTGGCAGCGGTGATGATGGAGGTGCCGACGCGCATGGTGAAATAGACCACAATCGGTGAGACCGTCCCCGGCAGGATATGTCGCATCAGAATGGTCCAGTCAGAGGCGCCGATGCTGCGCGCTGACTCAATAAAGGTCTGATGCTTGAGTACCAGCGTATTGCCGCGCACCAGGCGGGCAAAAGCCGGGATGCTGAAGATGGCTACCGCCACAATCACATTGCTCATGCCGCTGCCCATAATGGCGACGACCGCTATCGCCAGCAGAATGCCGGGAAAGGCAAACAGCACATCACAGATGCGCATGATGATGCGGTCCCACCACCCTTCATAATATCCCGCCAGCAGGCCAGAGAGGGTGCCAATCAGCGCGCCGATCAACACAGAGAAGAAGCCCGCAATCAGGGAAATACGCGTGCCGACCAGCACCCGGCTGAAGATGTCGCGCCCCAGCGAGTCCACACCAAACAGGTGCATCAGTGACGGCCCCTCGTTGAGCCGGTCATAATCGAAATAGTTCTCCGCATCGAACGGCGCAACCCACGGTGCGATAAATGCCAGTACAATCAGCATCAGCACAAACAGGCCCGCCAGCAGCGCCACCGGCTGCCGTCTGAAACGCCGCCAGAACTCACGCCACGGCGTCCGCACCCGATTCTCCGCGAGCAGCGGCATGCTTTTCAGTGCCGCTTCGCGTCGCCAGTTTTTCATCGCGACTCCTTAAAGCGAATAGCGGGATTGATGACCGCATAGAGCATGTCGGTAAAGAGATTGATCAGAATAAACTCCAGTGAAAACAGCAGGACCTCTGCCTGAATCACCGGGTAGTCGCGCATCGTCACAGAATCGACCAGCAGACGTCCCAGGCCAGGCCAGTTGAAAACCACTTCAACCACAATCGAGCCACCCAGCAGAAAACCGAACTGCAGGCCCATCATGGTCACGACCGGGATCATGGCATTGCGCAGGCCATGTTTGACCACCACCAGCGACTCGCGTACCCCTTTGGCCCGCGCCGTCCGCATGTAGTCTTCCTGCATGACCTCGACAAAGGAGGCGCGGGTAAAACGGGCCATCACCGCCGCGACCGCGGCACCTAAGGTGATCGAGGGCAGGATGTAGTGTTTCCAGCTCTCTGCACCTACCGTCGGCAGCCATCCCAGCTCAACCGAGAAGACCTGCATCAGCAGCATGCCGAGTGCAAAGGCGGGGAACGAAATGCCCGACACCGCCAGCGTCATCCCCAGCCGGTCGGGCCAGCGGTTGCGCCAGACGGCAGAGACAAGGCCAATCGCCATGCCAAAAATCACCGCCCAGACCATGCTGACCAGCGTCAGCCAGAGGGTCGGCATAAAACGCGTGGCGATCTCTTCAGCGACCGGCCGTTTCGACACCATCGACTGGCCAAAATCGCCCTGCAGCGCATTCAGTAAAAAGTGCCAGAACTGCTGCGGCAGCGGCAGATCCAGCCCCAGCTCCTGGCGCACCAGCGCCACCACGGAGGCATCCGCTTCCGGCCCGGCGATCAGGCGTGCGGGATCGCCCGGCAGCAGGTGCAAAAACAGGAACACCAGCACCGCCACAATCAGCAGCGTCGGGATCAGCCCGAAAAGTCGTTTAATGAAATAGTTAAACATGCAACATCCTGCAGCTGCGGCCAGCCCGCAGGCTGGCCGGCTCCGTTACTTCAGAGTCGCCTCATCAAAATTGAATGAGGTATCGGGCATCACATAAAAACCGCTGAGGTTTTTGCTGTTAGCAGAGACCAGCTGCTCAACCACCAGCGGGATCCACGGGTGATCCTGCCAGATGGTATCCTGCGCATCTTTGTAGAGGCGCGCTTTCTCAGTACGGTCGGTGGTTTTCAGCGCATCGGCCAGATCTTTATCGACCTTTGGATTGCTGTAAAACGCGGTGTTGAAGATGGCCGGTGGCCAGGCTGCAGTGGCGAACAGCGGCGTCAGCGCCCAGTCTGCTTCGCCGGTTGAGGCGGACCAGCCGGTATAGAACATCCGCACGCCGCTCTCTTTCTGCCCTTTGCCCTCCACTTCCGCCGCACGCTGACCGGCATCCATCGCCGTGACCTTAACCTTCACGCCCACCTGTGCCAGCTGCTGCTGGGTGAACTGCAGCACCTTCTGCGCAGTACTGTGGTTGTGCGACGACCAGAGCGTGGTCTCAAAACCGTTCGGATAGCCCGCCTCTTTCAGCAGCGCTCTGGCTTTAGCCGGGTCGTAGCTTATCGCCGGATAGCTCTGCGCAAAGTCGATGGAGGGCGGCACAACGCCGGTCGCTGGCGTCGCATATCCGGAGAACGCCACTTTCGCCAGCGCCTGTCGGTTGATGGCGTATTCCAGCGCCTCGCGCACTTTCGGGTTATCGAACGGCTTCTGAGTCACGTTGAGGCTGATGTAGCGCTGCATGATGGATGGCGTGGTCACCACATCCAGCTTACTGTTCTGCTCCAGCCGCTTCGCCTGCTCATAAGGCACCGGGAAAGCGAAGTTTGCCTCACCGGTCTGGAGCATCGCCGCCCGGGTGTTGTTATCCACCACCGGACGCCAGGTGATGCTGTCCAGCTTCGGATAGCCCGGCTTCCAGTAGCCATCCCACTTCTTCACCTTCACAAAGTCGGTCTGATTCCAGGTTTCAAACAGAAACGGACCGGTCCCGACCGGATGGAAACCGATCTCTTTGCCATATTTTTTCAGCGCAGTGGGCGAAATCATCGCCGCCGCCGGGTGCGCCAGGTTGTTGATAAAGGCGGAGAACGGCTCCTTCAGCGTCACTTTAACCGTGGTCGGATCCACCACTTCGGTGCTGGCGATATGTTTAAACAGGTTGTAGCGCTTGAGGTGATTATCGGGATTGCTGGCGCGATCGAGGTTGACCTTCACGGCTTCGGCATTGAAGTCCGTGCCGTCCTGGAATTTGATGCCGGAACGCAGCTTAATGGTGTAGGTCAGTCCGTCCGGGCTGGCCTGATAGCTTTCCGCCAGCACGTTGGTCAGCTTCATCGCTTTATCAAAGCCGAACAGGCCCTGATAGAAAGATTTGGCGACCGCCTGCGACAGCGTGTCGTTGGCATCATAGGGGTCGAGCGTCGTGAAATTGGACGCGACGGCAATCACCGCATCCTGTGCTGCCCAGGCGGGCAGTGCCATTGCGCTGCTTAACACGCCAGCCGCCAGTAACCCTTTACGCATCGTCATCTGCATCTTATTCTCCTGTAATCCCTGTCGGGTTGGTCGCCGGGGCGACATCGTCACTGTTCAGGTCGCACTGATAACGTGGCGCGCGACGAAATGGCCCGGAGCCACCTCCATCAGCGGCGCCACTTCAGGCTCATCCCCTAATGCATGGATCGGGCTGGGGATCTCATCGACCAGTAAGGCTCGTTCACGACGGCGGTGAGCCGGATCGGCTACCGGCACCGCCGCCATAAGTTTGCGGGTATAGGGATGCTGCGGCTGCTCAAAGACCGCCTGACGCGGCCCTATCTCGACAATCTGACCGAGATACATCACCGCCACGCGGTGGCTGATCCGCTCGACCACCGCCATATCGTGAGAAATAAAGAGAAAGGCGATGCCAAACTCACGCTGCAGGTCGAGCATCAGATTGATAATCTGCGCCTGAACTGACACATCCAGCGCAGAGACGGACTCGTCGGCGATCACCACTTTAGGGTTCAGCGCCAGCGCACGGGCGATGCAGATTCGCTGACGCTGTCCGCCGGAAAATTCATGCGGATAGCGCTGAGCATGCTCCGGCAGCAGGCCCACTTTATCCAGCAGCCAGGCGACGCGCTGCTCCGCCTCGCGTCGCGGCATCACCTTATGTACCAGCAGCGGCTCCATAATTGAAAAACCCACCGTCAGGCGCGGATCGAGTGAGGCATAAGGGTCCTGAAAGATAAACTGAATGTCGCGTCGCAGATGGGCCAGCGCGGCACCGGAAAGCGTATCTATCCGCTGTCCGTCGAAGGTCAGCGTACCGCCCTGGCTCGCCACCAACCTGAGCAGTGAACGTCCGGTGGTGGATTTACCGCAGCCTGATTCGCCCACCAGCGCCAGTGTCTCACCGGCATAGAGGTCAAAACTGACTTTTTCGACGGCGTGAACCCGGCTTTTAACCCGATTCAGCAGCCCGCCGCGAATATCGAAGCGGGTCACCAGATCGCGCACCTGTAAAATCGGGGGCTGCCGACGGCGTACCGTATCCTGCGGCACGTCGTCGGCCGCGTCGCTGTGCAGCAGGGGAAATTTCGCGGGCAACGGCTGGCCCTGCATGGCACCGAGCTTTGGCACGGCGGCCAGCAGCGCCTGGGTGTAAGGCTGTTCCGGCGCGCTGAACAGCCGGTCGACCGGGGCTTTTTCCACCACCTCGCCGCGGTACATCACCTGAACCCGGTCAGCCATTTCAGCCACTACGCCCATATCGTGAGTGATAAAAATCACCCCCATCTGCATCTCTTTCTGCAGCACGCGGATAAGCTGCAGAATCTGCGCCTGAATCGTCACATCGAGCGCCGTGGTTGGCTCATCGGCAATCAGCAGGGCGGGTTTGCAGCAGAGTGCCATTGCAATCATCACCCGCTGGCGCATCCCGCCTGACAGCTGATGTGGAAACCGGGAGAGGACATTTTGCGCATCAGGGATTCGCACCAGGTCCAGCATCCGGCGCGCTTCCGCCAGCGCGGCGGCATGACTCTGTCCCTGATGTAGACGAATCGATTCGGCGATCTGCTCGCCGACGGAGAAGACGGGATTCAGCGAGGTCATCGGCTCCTGAAAGATCATCGCCATATCGGCGCCGCGCACCCGGCGCATCTGCTGCTTTGAGGCATGCATCAGATCCAGCACCTCCCCATTGCGACGGCGCAACAGCGCTTCGCCACTGACCTGGCCTTCCGCCTGCTCGATGAGCCGCATCAGCGCCAGAGATGTGACCGATTTGCCTGAACCTGACTCGCCCACCAGCGCCAGCGTCTCGCCGCGAAACAGATCGAGTGACAAATGGCGCACCGCGCGGGTCAGGGTCGCCTCATGCTGAAATTCTACGCTGAGATCGCGCACCGCCAGCACCTGCTCAGGGGCCAGGGTCGAATGCGTTTGCCTGTCGCTCATCTCTGCTCCTTAACTTTCGCGGTAGATAGCGACTTCCGCTGGCTCGCCCACCCGGGCGACGCCGCGGTACATTCCCTCGCTGTTAAACGGCAGGGCCACATTACCCGCACGATCGACAGCAATCAGGCCACCGCTGCCGCCCAGCTCCAGTACGCTGTCATGAATGACATTGACGCTGGCCTGCTGCAGCGTACGACCGGCATAGCGCATCTGTGCCGCCACGTCATAAGCGGCCAGCGTGCGCATAAAGACTTCACCGGTGCCGGTACAGGAGACCGCCACGCTGTCGTTGCTGGCATAGCAGCCCGCACCCGGCAGCGGCGAGTCGCCTACCCGTCCGGCCTGTTTATTCGTCATGCCGCCCGTTGAGGTCGCCGCAGCCAGATTGCCCTCCAGGTCCAGCGCCACCGCGCCCACCGTGCCAAACTTGCGGTCAGGGTCGAGCGGGTCGTCGTGGTGTGCCGCGCCATCATGGTCCAGCACCGCCGACTCGCTATTCAGCGCGCGCTGCAACTGTTCCCACCGTTCCGGCGTCGAGAAGTAGTCGGGGCTCACAGGCGCCAGCCCGTTCGCCACCGCGAACTGTTCAGCCCCCTCACCGATGAACAGCACATGCTCGCTTTTTCCAGCACGGCACGCGCCGCCAGAACCGGGTTGCGCACCCGCGTCACGCCGGCGACGGCGCCCGCCTCCAGCGTGCGCCCATCCATGATGCAGGCATCGAGTTCATGCGTGCCCTGATGGGTAAATACCGCGCCCTTACCGGCATTAAACAGCGGACACTCTTCAAGCAGCCGCACCGCTTCCGTTACCGCATCCAGTGCGCTGCCACCCTGCGCCAGGATCTGCTGGCCCTGAGTGACAATCTCCTGCAGCGCCTGACGATATGCCTGTTCTTTTTCAGCGCTCATCGCTGAGCGCGTAATGGCACCCGCGCCGCCGTGAATGGCAATCACTGCTTTAACCATAACGCTCTGCCCTGTTGCATCCGCATGAAAAACACTGATTTAAAATGGTTTTCATCCATTTTTGATGATTTTTGACTATAGAAAGCCTGCTAAGGGTTGTAAAGCGGAAACTGTTCCTGTGGTTATAACCTTTTCTTACCACCCTATATCATTTTGACCCTTATCGCGGGCAAGCCCGGGGTGACACCGATGTGACTCAGCGGCCAATTGCCACCATAATAGGCAGCATCTGAATTCACCAGGCTGGACCCTTATGGAAAGTTTTACTGCAGGTTTGATCTCCCTTGAGGAGGCGCAACAAAAAATGCTCGCGCAGCTGACGCCCATCGCCGACGCTGAGAACGTGTCGCTGGCCGCGGCGGCAGGCCGCATCACGGCAAAAGCGGTGACCTCCCCTATCGCCGTACCGCCCTTTGATAACTCCGCGATGGATGGTTACGCCGTCAGGCTGGCAGATATCAGCCGCGGTGAGCCGCTGCCGGTGGCCGGTAAAGCCTTCGCTGGCGCACCCTTCAGTGGTGAGTGGCCGCAGGGCAGCGTGATCCGCATCATGACCGGTGCGCCGGTTCCCGCAGGCTGCGACGCGGTGGTGATGCAGGAGCAGACGGAAACGCGTGAGGGGGCCGTTGTGATCACCGCACCGGTGCGTTCCGGCCAGAATATCCGCCTGACCGGCGACGATATTCAGCCCGGTCATGTCGTGCTGGAAGCGGGCACGCGGCTGGGCGCGGCGGAACTGCCGCTGCTGGCTTCGCTGGGGATCGCGCAGGTCAGCGTAGTGCGAAAAGTGCGGGTGGCGATCTTCTCCACCGGTGATGAACTGCAGCCGGTGGGGGAACCGCTGGCCGAAGGCGCAATTTACGATACTAACCGTTTCGCCGTGTCGCTGATGCTGAATAAGCTCGGCTGTGACGTCATCGACCTGGGGATTATCAAAGACGATCCGGCGGCCCTGCGGGCGGCTTTCGCAGAGGCGGATCGGCAGGGAGATGTGGTGATCAGTACCGGCGGTGTCTCGGTCGGGGAAGCGGACTTTACCAAAACGATGCTGGAAGAGTTGGGGGCGATCAGCTTCTGGAAGCTGGCGATCAAACCCGGCAAACCCTTTGCTTTTGGCCGCCTCAGCCACAGCTGGTTCTGCGGTTTACCGGGTAATCCGGTCTCGGCGGCTGTCACCTTTTATCAGCTGGTTCAGCCGCTGCTGGCGAAACTTACCGGCCTGCAGAAATCGGCTCTGCCACCGCGTCAGATAGTGCGCTGCGCCTCTGCGCTCAAAAAATCACCGGGCCGGCTCGACTTCCAGCGTGGCATCCTGCGCCAGAACGCGCAGGGTGAGCTGGAGGTGCAGACCACCGGCATGCAGGGTTCCCACGTCTTCAGCTCTTTTGCGCAGGCAAACTGCTTCATAGTGCTGGAGCGGGAGCGCGGCAATGTGGAGCCTGGCGAATGGGTTGAGGTGGAACCCTTCAACGCCCTGCTGGAGGCGTAAATGCTGCCTGAATTAAGCGATGAGGAGATGCTGCGCTACAACCGGCAGATCGTCCTGCGCGGTTTCGATTTTGACGGTCAGGAGCGCCTTAAAGCCAGCCATGCGCTGATCGTCGGGCTGGGCGGACTTGGCTGTGCCGCCGCGCCCTGGCTGGCGTCAGCCGGGGTCGGCAGCCTGACGCTGCTTGACTTCGACACCGTGTCGCACTCTAACCTGCAACGGCAGATACTGCATCATGACGCCGATATTGGCTGTGCCAAAGTCGAATCGGCGGCACAAAGCCTGGCGGCCATCAATCCTCACTGTGAGCTGCATCCGGTCAACGGCCAGCTGGATGATACGGCGCTGCTGGCGCTGATAGCCCGTCAGCAGGTGGTGCTGGACTGCACCGACAATGTTGCGGTGCGGGAGCAGCTCAACCGGCTCTGTCGCCAGCAGGGCGTCCCGCTGGTCTCCGGGGCAGCAATTCGTATGGAAGGCCAGATCAGCGTATTCAACTGGCAGCCCGGCACGCCCTGCTATCGCTGTATCAGCCGCCTGTTTGGTGAACAGACCCTGAGTTGTGTCGAAGCAGGCGTCATGGCCCCGCTGGTGGGGGTGATTGGTGCAATGCAGGCGATGGAAGCGATTAAGGTCCTGACGGCCTTTGGCACACCGGCCACCAGCCGGTTGCTGATGTACGATGCCATGAGTGCAGAATTCCGCAGCATGAAAGTGGCGCAGGATGCGCACTGTGAAGTGTGTGGCGATGGAGCATATACTCCCTGAAGCGGGCTTCAGCCGCAGAGTGATTACGTTGCGGCCCATTCCGGGCCAAAAAAAGGGGGTGGCCTGCGCCACCCCCTTTTATCAGACGATTCCCTGACTGCGCAGGTGATCTTCATAGTTGCCGGTGAAGTCCACCACCTTGTCTGCTTTCAGCTCAATCACGCGGGTTGCCAGCGAGCTGACAAATTCACGGTCGTGCGACACAAACACCAGTGTGCCTTCATACATCTCCAGCGCCATATTGAGCGATTCAATCGACTCCATATCCAGGTGGTTAGTCGGCTCATCCATAATCAGGATGTTCGGTTTCTGCATCATCAGCTTGCCGAACAGCATGCGCCCTTTCTCACCACCGGAAAGCACCTTCGCCGGTTTCTTAATATCATCCTGTGAAAACAGCAGGCGACCCAGAATACCGCGAATCGTCTGCTCATCATCACCGGGCTGTTTCCACTGACTCATCCAGTCAAATACGGTCAGATCATTAGCAAAATCTTCGGCGTGATCCTGCGCGTAATAACCAATGCGCGCATTCTCTGACCATTTAACGCTGCCATTATCGGGCTCAAGTTGCCCTACCAGCGTCTTCAGCAGCGTCGATTTACCAATACCGTTGGCGCCGATGATCGCCAGCTTTTCGCCCACTTCCATCAGCAGATTTAAATTCTTAAACAGCGGACCGTTATCAAACCCTTTGGTTAATCCTTCCACTTCCAGGGCATTTCGGAACAGCTTCTTATCCTGCTCAAAACGGATAAACGGGTTCTGACGACTGGACGCTTTCACTTCTTCCAGTTTAATTTTATCCATCTGTTTTGCGCGCGATGTCGCCTGACGCGATTTAGAGGCGTTGGCGCTGAAACGGCTGACGAACGACTGCAGGTCAGCAATCTGCGCTTTTTTCTTGGCGTTGTCAGATAACAGACGTTCACGCGCCTGGGTTGCGGCGGTCATATATTCGTCATAATTACCGGAATAGACACGCAGCTCGCCATAATCCAAATCCGCCATGTGGGTGCAGACCATATTAAGGAAGTGACGGTCATGCGAAATGATAATCATCGTGCTGTCACGTTCATTCAGCACCTGCTCCAGCCAGCGAATGGTATCGATGTCCAGGTTGTTGGTCGGTTCATCGAGTAACAGAATATCGGGATTGGAAAACAGCGCCTGCGCCAGCAGCACACGCAATTTAAAGCCCGGCGCAATTTCGCTCATCGGGCCATAATGCTGTTCAACCGGAATACCGACACCGAGTAATAACTCACCGGCGCGGGATTCGGCGCTATAGCCATCCATCTCACCGTAAAGCGCCTCAAGGTCACCGACCTTATACCCCTCTTCTTCGCTCATTTCTGGCAAAGAATAAATACGGTCGCGCTCCTGCTTAACTTCCCATAATTCATGGTGACCCATGATCACGGTGTCCAGCACGCTGAATTGTTCAAAGGCGAACTGATCCTGACGCAGCTTACCGATACGCTCGTTGGGATCGTAAGAGACGTTGCCGGCTGAAGGCACCAGATCGCCACCCAAAATCTTCATGAAGGTGGATTTTCCGCTGCCGTTCGCACCGATTAAACCGTAACGATTACCGCCGCCAAATTTAACGGAGATATTCTCGAACAGTGGCTTGCTGCCAAACTGCATGGTGATATTGCTGCTAACTAACACGGCATTGACCTTTGTGAAGAGAGTGGATGAAAAAACGGCGGCTATTATGCCAGATGTGACGCAGCGCACGCCAGCGTCGGGGATGGATTGCTGGCCGGGTGATTGATATCCCGACAGAAATAAAAAAGCCGGCAGGCCACCATGGCCCCCGGCTCCCACTTACAAGGATTGTGTCGATCAATCGATCAGGAAGCTGTCCAGGCTTTTACCGGAATCCAGCGCTTTTTTAATCGCTGCCGGGGTACGGCCCTGGCCAGTCCAGGATTTCTGCTCACCGTTTTCGTCGGTGTAAGTATATTTAGCCGGACGCGGCGCACGCTTGGTGCGTTTTTTTCCGCTTTCCAGGGCACCTAATAATTCATTAGGATCGATGCCGTCAGCCAGCAGCATTTCGCGATATTTAGAGAGCTTTTCTTCTTTTTCGCGATTCTGCGTCTCTTCTGCTTCTGCTTCTTCGCGGCGCTCAGTCACAACAACAGTTAATTTTTCCAGGATCTCTTCAAGATCGGTCAGAGGCAGTTCACGAGCCTGGGCACGTAATGTGCGAATATTGTTCAGTACCTTAAATGCGTCACTCATCACAATGTCCTTGATTAAGGGGGGTTAATAAAACTGTAGCGGCAAGATTACCTAATTCAAATAAAAAAATAAATTATTTTTACGCCCCAGATAATTCTTAAGTATTAATTATGCCGAAATATGGCTTTTAAAATCGGACCCGCCTGAGGTTTATTAACGATGAATTAACAACAAACCGGGCCTGTGTCCCTGTATTGAAAACGATTTCAGCCGGACGATACCGCCTGCAGAGGCATAATCGCATCTGCGAAAGCGTGCAGGCTCAGGTCCGCTATTTCCGGTTTATCGCCCATGCTCTGGCGATAAAAAAAAGCCGGAAAGGCTACCTCTGTCACAATAGTTTACAGTTCATGATTAAAAATTGCCCTTCTCATCGGGCAATAACGTTAAAGAATTATCGCCCTATTCGATTTTATTATGACAGTCGCGACGTTCCCGGCATGTTTTACCGCTGCGTTTTTCAGCAGCGTCAGATTATTCGCAGAGGAGACCGTTGAACAACAGCGGTCGCGTTCTGCAGACGCTGGCGAAAAGTCATGCGCGTTCTGAGTGGCATTAAAAAAGCATCCTGAAATAAACGCAGAAAGGTGACGCAGCTCAAAATCTTAAATTGAACTGATGCCAGCTACATAAATAATAACGCCCTGACCGCTGCGCAGATAATAGCCCTGCTGTCAGGCCTGTTTTATTTTCGGCCATTTTATCCTGACGAATTCCGGCAACGATTGCCGCTGATTCAATGAGTTAGATTATCGGTAAACGGAAGGCGGCGGGCTGACCGCGCAGCGGAGAGGGATAAGCAGGCGGTCACGGCAGCAGCGCCGCGACCGCCTGAGAACTAATTGGCCTGGGTGGCCGGACCGAAGACGGAGTAGTGCGGCATCTCAACAGTCTGGTATGTTTCCCAGCCGCCGCCCAGTGCTTTATAGAGCGCCACCAGATCGAGCGCGCTCTGCATCCGTGCCTGGGTTGCCTGCTCCTGTGCCTGTGCCAGCTGGCGCTGTGCATCCAGCACCTCCAGGAAGGTGGAGAGCCCCTGACGATAGCTGTCGCTGGCGAGATCAAAGGCACGCTGAAGAGCACCGGTTGTCTCATCCAGCGCGGTAACACGCTGCTGATCGGCGCGATAGCTGACCAGCGCATTCTCCACATCCTGCAGCGCCGTCAGCACCGTCTGGCGATAATCCAGTGCGGCACTCGCCTGCTGTGCCCGCGCCAGCTTCACGCTCGACACCAGCTGTCCGCCCTGGAAAATCGGGATCGATAACGAGGGGCCAAAGCTGTAGAAATGGCTGCTCCAGTTATCCAGATAGCTGACGTCCGTGTTACGCACGCCCAGCTGGCCTGTCAGCGACAGGCTCGGGAAAAGCTGCGCGACAGAGACGCCAATTTCCGCGGTCTGCGCATGCAGTGTCGCTTCAGCCTGACGAATATCAGGACGACGGCGCGCCAGCGTTGAAGGGATACCCACCTGCACAAACTGAGGCAGCGGCGGCAACGGTTTCGGCGTACTGAGTTCCGCATCCAGCGCGCCCGGCGTCTTGCCGAGCAGCACCGCCAGGCCGTTCATCGCCTGCCGCGCCTGCGACTGATACTGCGGCAGTTGCGCCTGCAGCGTGCTCAGCTGGGCCCGGGCATTCTCTACGTCGGTCAGCGGCGCCAGACCATTACGCTGCTGGCTCTGCGTCAGCTCGGTCGTCTGCTGCGCCACGCTGATCTGCTGCTCCAGCGTCTGGATGGTGCTCTGCGCGCCGCGCAGCTGCAGCCAGGCGCGCGCCACTTCCGCTTCCAGTGAGACCAGCGCATCATTGCGCTGCTCAATCGCCGCCTGCTGCTGGGCAGTGGCGGCCTCAACCTGACGGCGCACTTTGCCCCACAGATCCAGCTCCCAGCTCGCATCGAAGCTGCCCTGGTAGAGATTGACTGGCTGGGTCAGGCCGTTGAGCTGACTGGCCACGTTACTGTCGAGCTGATCGGTGGCCCCATTGGCTTTCAGCAAGCCTTCCAGACCGAGCTGCTGACGCGTCACTTTGGCCGAACCGCTCAGGCTGGGTAACAGGCTACCCTGCGCCTGTGTCAGCTGTTCGCGTGCCCCGGCAATACGCAGTACCGTCTGCTGCAGGCTCAGGTTGCCCGCTATCGCCCGCTCAATCAGGCTGTCGAGCTGCGGATCGTTAAAGCTTCGCCACCAGCGGGAATTAATCGCGGCGCTTTGGGGTACGGACGCCTCCTGCGACGCCATGGCGTTAAAACTGCCCGGCATGGCCGGTTTTGGCGCCTGATAGTCAGGCCCGACGGCGCAACCCGCCAGAGCGAGAGCCAGCAGTAAACTCACGGGTTTCAGGCGATGAGAGTAAAAAACCTTCATGTTAGTGTGCTCCTGCACTGCCTTCGCTCTTAATCGGCGACAGCAGCCAGCAAAATGGAATCAAAATCAGGGCGACAATACTCAGGCCTGAGAAGACATCGATATAAGCGAGAATGCGCGCCTGCGCGATCATCTCCTGATAAAGCTGACCGGTTGCCAGCGTAACGGGATCGCCAACCGCCGAAGTAAAGTCGCGTATCGCCTGCGCCCAGTGCTGCAGCGTGATGTTGAATTGCTCGTTCAGCGGCGTCATGTTGTGCACCATGTGCGCCGAGCGAACCTGCTCGCGCTCGGTAATGGCCGCGGTCGAGAGGGAAATCCCGATCGATCCGGCCACGTTGCGGAACATGGTAAACAGCGCCGAGGCGTCCGCATTAAGTCGCTGCGGAATGGTGACAAACGCGATGGTGGTCAGCGGAACAAACAGGAAGCCCAGCCCGATCGACTGCGCGCTGCGCATCATCACCAGCGTGGCAAAATCGACATTCGGTGCCAGGGTGGCAGAGAAGAAAAACGCTACCGCCAGACAGCTGAAGCCAAAGGCGATGATGTAACGCGTCTGAACAATCGGCATCAGCTTCAGCACCAGCGGAATCGTCAGCACAATCAGCACCGCACCGGGCGACAGCACCAGACCTGACCAGGTGGCGGTGTAGCCCAGGTCCTGCTGCGCCAGCTGAGGCAGCACGACAGAGCTGCCATAGAGGATCATCGCCATACCCGCCATTAGCAAACCCGCTACCCAGAAGTTGCGATCCTTCATCACCAGGATATCGACCACCGGTTTGCGGGCATACATCAGCCAGTAGACGGCTCCGACGATGCCGACCAGCGCCAGAATGGCGAACAGCACGATAAAGTGAGAGGCGAACCAGTCCTCATCTTCCCCGCGATCCAGCATCACCTGCAGGCAACCCAGCCCCAGGGTAATCAGGCTGATACCGATGTAATCGATCTTAAGTTTGCCTTTGGCCCATTTGCGCTCCCACGGTGGATCTTCCAGCAGCTGATAGATTGCCAGCACGGTCAGCACCCCGACCGGGATGTTGATAAAGAACACCCAGCGCCAGCTGTAGTTATCCGTAATCCAGCCACCCAGCGTCGGGCCAATCACCGGCGCAACGATGATGGCGATAGAGGAGAGACCAAAGGCTTTGCCGCGATCTTCCGCTTTAAAGTAGTCGAGCAGCACAGACTGCTGAACCGGCTGTAAGCCGCCGCCGAAAAAGCCCTGCAGGACGCGGAACAGAATGATCTGCCACAGTTCGGTGGCGATACCGCACAGGAACGAACAGATGGTAAACATCACAATGCAGATCAGGAAAAACTGTTTGCGGCCAAACAGACGGCTGAAGAATGCAGAGATAGGCAGCACGATGCCGTTCGCCACCAGATAGGAGGTCAGCACCCAGGTTGACTCATCGTAACTGGAGGAGAGCGAACCGGCGATATGCGGCAGCGCCACGTTGACGATGGTGGTGTCGAGGATCTCCATAAACACCGCCAGCGTCACCGTGATCGCCACTAACCACGGATTGCTGGCAGGTTTCCAGCTCTGCGCCGTACTCATTCCACCGTCACCTTGGGTTCAACAGAGAGACCTAGTGGCAATGGATGGTTGGGATCGAGCCCTTTATCAATCACGATTTTAACCGGCACGCGCTGCACGATTTTCACGTAGTTGCCGGTAGCGTTTTCTGACGGGAAGGTCGAAAAGCGTGAACCGGAGCCCATCTGAATGCTGTCGACATGCCCTTCCAGCTTCATATCCGGCCAGGCATCGACGCTGATTTCAACTTTATCGCCCGGATTCATGCGCTCAAGCTGAGACTCTTTGAAGTTTGCGGTGATCCAGATGTCCGGTGAGACCAGCGAGAACAGCGAAGAACCAGCCTGCACCAGGGTACCCAGCTGAACATTGCGCTTGGTGATGAAGCCATCATAGGGCGCACGAACCTGGGTATAGGAGAGATTAAGGTCAGCCGTGCTGAGCTGCGCTTTTGCCTGCTCAACCTGCTGCTGACGCGCTTCAACATTGGTTTCCTGCTGACGAATCTGCAGGGCAACCTGTGATGCGACTTCAACCTGCGCTTTAGCGCTCTGTAACTGCGCCTGCGCCGAGCGTAACTGCGCCGAGGCGCTGTCGATATTGCGCTGACTGGTGGCACGCGGATCGACGCCGCGCTGGCGACGGTAATCGGCCTGGGCGTTCAGCAGGTTGGCCTCCGCTTTCGCCTGGTCCGCCAGCGCCTGATCGCGCTGAGCCGGATACTGAACCCTGGACAGAGCCAGCTGCGCCTGCGCCTGATGAAGCTGCGCGACAGCTAAACCGAGCTGCGCCTGCGCCTGTTCACGCTGGGCGCGGTTGTCGCTGGGGTCGATTTCCACCAGCAGATCGCCCTTCTTCACCCGCTGGTTATCGTTTACCAGCAGCTTCACCACATAACCGGACGCCTTCGGCGCAATGGTCACCGCATCGCCTTCGGTAAAGGCGTCGTCGGTGGTTTCAATATTGCGGGTCGTAAACCAGAACCAGAATCCAACGATCAGCATGATCACTACCACGACCGCCAGAATAATCAGCGGCTTTTTACCGGGGCGTTTGCGTTCTGGCTGCTGGTCGTTGTCCTTGTTTTCATCTGACTGACGGTTTTTATCCGTCGCGTTATCGGCATCCTGCTGGTGTTGATCGTGTTGGTTGTTCTCGCTCATAGTTCCCATCACTGGCTAAGGCCCTGATTCCGGGCATAAAGGTCTAGTTAACCTTATATCGGAACCTGACAAAATCCAGCGCAACTTTACGAAACTTGAGAAATGGCGCACGTCCTGCCACCTGATGAGGGTGGCAGGCGGGGTGGGACTAATTGAGCAGCCGCAGCAGCAGCCAGCCGCTGGCCATCGACCAGGCGAGCAGAGGGAGTGAAAACAGGTGGAAACGCCACCAGACGGCCCGATCTTTTGCCATACGCAGCGCAATCAGGTTGGCCAGGGAACCCGGCAGCAGGCCGAATCCACCGATGTTCACCGCCCAGGCGAGCACATCCGTGGGTGGCACCTTTTGCAGCAGCAGGATCGTTGCCGGCACATTACTGATGACCTGTGACAGCCCGATAGCCAGCAGATAGAGCTGTCCATGACCGAAGTGGGAAACCGCATCAAAGTGCGCCTGCATCACCGGCAGACGGGTCAGCAGGAAGACATCAATGAACATGGCGATAAACACCGCCAGCAGGCTCCAGTCAATGCGCAGCAGCACCGGGCGCGCCATGACCTGGAAAGTGGCGAGAATCAGCAGCAGCACCCAGCCGGTGATTTCCAGCTCCAGGCCGGCGATAAACAGCAGGTAGAGCACCACGCTGACAATAAACAGCGGTTTCTGCCACTCAGGCTGTTCAGGATTGTCATGCTTATCAATCGACCGCTTTGGAAAGCTGAACCAGGTCAGGACCATCAGGCTCAGCAGCAGCCATGCCGCCAGCGGCAGCATCTGCACAATAAACGCGACAACACTGAGCTTGCCGTGACTCCATAACAGAATATTCTGCGGATTGCCGACCGGCGTCAGCAGCGAACCGGCATTCACCGCCAGCGCTTCAAAGATGATTAGCCGCGAGATGGGCAGATGAGAGAATTTGCGCAGCGTCAGGGTCAGCGGCACCAGAATAAACAGCGCCACATCATTGGTCAGAAAGGTCGAGAGCAGCGCAGCAGCCAGCACCATAAACAGCGCCAGCGCGCGTTCATGCCGGAAACGCGCAATCAGCCGCCCCCCCAGCACATCAAAATATCCGCTGGTTTCCAGCCCTTTGGTCAGGATCAGCAAACCGGTCAGCGTGATGATGGTGTGCCAGTCTACGGCACCTGGCAGATCGCCCCAGCGGAAATCTGCCAGAAAAGCCAGAACCACACCCAACACGATTAATAAATGCAAAATAGAGTCGTGCAAAAAAGATCGAAGCAGTTGAGGCATGATGAGGGTACGCCTTAGCGTTAACGGGTTTCGGAGAACTTCTTAAACACAGCCAGAGTTTCATCACTGACGTGATGCTCAATCCCTTCTGAATCACGTCGGGCAGTTTCAGGACTGATGCCCAACGCCAGCAGAAAACTTTCAACAATATGATGACGGGCGCGACTCTCTTCGGCCAGCTTCTCCCCTTCGCTGGTCAGAAAGACCCCGCGATAAGGGACCTGCTCGACCAGTCCGGCACTGCCCAGTCGTTTCAGCATTTTTGCCACGGTCGGTTGTGACACACCCAGGCGGGCTGCCATATCGACCTGACGTGCTTCGCCAAATTCACCAATTAAATCAGAGATTAGCTCAACGTAGTCATCAATTAACTCCCGACGATGCGCTTCACGCACCTGCCGAAAACCTTCGACATGCTCTTCAATATCTTTCAGTGGTCCTTTTGGCGCAGAAACCACGCTTTTAGCACGACGACTCATTCAGCTTCCTCATTATTATTTCCCGTACGGGCACTGCTGTACGGATTTAGCTGCGCTTATTGTAAACCAGCCGCAAAGAAGCTCAAATTTTTCCTCGTTAGCCTTGGCTAAAGGATATAGCCAGTGCTATATTTGTTGATAATGTAAGCAGCACACAGAGGATCCTTTGCGATCCTGGGTGGATCCGGTGATGACGTATCTCACCCCAGGCTGCTGACGACCGCGTCGACAATGATTGGGAGGTGATTCTATGAGCACCCTGAAATGTTGCTTAGATTGCAGCAAATGCTTCCAGGCTGAGAAGAGAACAACCACGGAGATGAAATCCTGGCTGTGCCTGCTGACGCGTTCCCCCTTCACGCTGCGTCTGATGTTGATTGAGAAACTGCTGGGCCACAAACCCGCCGATCGTCGCTGTCAGAAGCTCATCTGGCGCGGCTGACCCCTTTTCAGCGCCTCTCACCCCGAGAGGCGCTCTCCCCTTCTGCTTATTTTCTTTTCTCTTATTTCGCCTGACACATCGCACACTCAAGGGGCATCACGCTGCCGGCTATGAGGGCACAGAGATTGTCAGTGGGGGAAGAGAAAGGCGGGAGCCTGCATGGCGGGGAGAACATCAGCACAATAAAAAACGGCCCCATAAGGGGCCGTTTTTTGGCGGGTCAGCTAAGCTAAACTTAGAAGCTGTAACCTACGCCAGCGATCCAGGTACCCACGTCCACATTGCGGATGCGGCTCTGCTCGTAGCCAACGTCCAGCGCGACGTCCTGAATTGGGTTAAACTGCAGACCAGCACCGTAAGAGAAACCTACGTCGCTTGAATCAGTTTTAGCGCGTGAAGAAGTATCGTTCTGCTGGAATTTACCGTAGCCGATACCTACAACACCGTAGATGCTCGCCCAGTCGTTCAGACGGTAAGCAGGACCACCGGTCACACCGTAGTACTGGCCTTTGTTGTAAACGCCAGCTTCAGTGCGGTCTTTTTCGGTGTAGGTGAATGAACCGATCCAACCCAGTGGGTTAGAACCGTCTTCATAGCGGTATTTCAGGTTGAAGCCGTTAGCTTTGTTAGCCACGCCCTGATAGTCGCTCTGCGCGTAACCACCAGTTACGGTGCTCTGTGCCATTGCTGAACCTGCAGATACTGCCAGTACACAGGCTAATGCTGAAAGACATGCAATTTTTTTCATAACCACCTCAAATGTGAAAATACTTCTCTCCTGACAACGCTGAAAATATAACAAAAAATAGCGAGAAACTCTGCCCGGATTTTGTTGTCTAACAGAAAGTTTGGTGTAACAGGACGTTAATGCGACATCCTATGTCATTCATTTTTCTTATAAAATCCGGCATCTTCCTGCAACAATCATTTTGTGCTGAATTCCCTCTTTAAGTTAAATCCTAAAAAATCCTGACATTTCTTTACCAAAATGGCACTGAATTCGGGCAAAAACTGCGCAACCCGTTCGCATTTAAAACGCAAATTCGTGATTTTTTAGCCGCTCTTTCCTTTACACTGGTCGACTGATTTCGTTGATGACCAGGAAAAGTGAACAGGATGTCTGCCTCTCCCGCTGCTAAAAACCTTACCCCGATTTTATTGCCGGTAGCCGTACTGCTGATTGCGATGCTGTCGCTTCAGGGCGGTGCATCCCTGGCGAAATCACTGTTTCCTGCCGTTGGGGCGACCGGGATCACCGCCCTGCGCCTGGGATTTGGCACACTGATACTCTGCATAATTTTCAAGCCCTGGCGTTTACGCTTCAGCCGCGAGCAGCGTCTTCCCCTTCTGATGTATGGCCTGGCGCTGGGCACAATGAATTTCACGTTCTATCTGGCCATCCGGACGGTGCCGCTGGGTGTGGCGGTGGGTCTGGAGTTCACCGGCCCGCTGGCGCTGGCGCTGTTTGGTTCGCGCCGGCCGCTCGATTTTGTCTGGGTGGTGCTGGCCGTGATTGGCCTGTGGTTCCTGCTGCCGTTTGGCACAGGCATGACCGCCATTGATCCCGTAGGGGCCGCGCTGGCTGTCGCTGCCGGAGCCTGCTGGGCGATCTATATCCTGGCCGGACAACGGGCAGGCGCGGAGCATGGCCCTGCTACCGTGGCAATCGGTTCGCTGATCGCCTCGGTTATTTTTGTGCCACTGGGACTGACCTTTGCCGAGAGTGGCATCTGGAACTGGGCGGTTATGCCCATCGCGCTGCTGGTTGCCCTGCTCTCCAGCGCCATCCCCTACTCGCTGGAGATGGTTGCACTGACCCGCTTACCGGCGCGCATCTTCGGCACCTTGATGAGTCTCGAGCCGGCGATGGCTGCCTTTTCAGGGATGCTCTTTCTGGGGGAAACGCTGAGTGCACTCCAGTGGCTGGCGCTGCTGGCTATCATCATCGCGTCGGCAGGATCAACGCTGACGATGCGGCCGAAAAAGAGCCAGCTGAACAACGTGGAATTATCCGGCGACACTCAGAAATAAGCGCGGCCTGCCCGCTGTTATGGCGGGCTAAATAACAATCATGCTCAACATGAGAATTATTCTTAACCGATTCATTCCTCTGCACTTTCTATTTTGAAACAGTCACTTACCGGTTATTTACAAAATAATTTAACTTACTGATTCATAATAAAATTTTCTTTATTTTATATTTTAACATAGTAGTAACCGTCCTGAACCCGCGCGGCACCAGACAAAGAGAGACACTATTTCATCCATTGATAAAGTCGTTTCTGCAAAGTTAAAAAGCGCTGCTATACTTATCCGGTACTTGATTAGGACAACCATCAAAGAGAGGACTGAAACGATGAGTACCGCTAAATTGGTTAAAACTAAATCTTCTGATCTGATTTACACCCGCAATGACGTAGCCGAAGACGAAAAGAAAGCCACCATCGAGGTGCTGAATCGTCTGGTCGTCGAGTTTATTGACCTGTCATTGATCACAAAGCAGGCGCACTGGAACATGCGCGGTGCTAACTTTATCGGTGTACATGAGATGCTGGATGGTTTCCGCACCGCGATTACCGATCATCAGGATACGATTGCTGAACGTGTTGTGCAGCTGGGCGGCGTGGCACTGGGCACCGCACAGGTCGTGAACGACAAAACCCCGCTGAAAAGCTATCCGCTGAACATCCACAGCGTGCAGGATCATCTGAAAGCACTGGCCGATCGTTACGCCATCGTTGCTAACGATACCCGTAAAGCGATTACCGAAGTGAAAGATGAAGATACTGCTGACATCTTCACCGCGGCCTCTCGCGACCTGGACAAGTTCCTGTGGTTCATCGAAGCCAACATTGAATAAGACTTAATGCAGTGACTGTGCAGTCAATCAGGCGGGGAAACCCGCCTTTTTTACGTCTGTATAACCCCGTTTTATGACCCTGTTAACAGTTCTTCTCTTCTTCGCTTCAAAGCTTCAACAACTGAGGCACACTACCGCTTGCACCAAAATCGCCACCTGCACCACAATAGAGCACCAAAACGGTGCAAATGCAGAATAACCTGCAAAATCGGTTCAGCTGTGATATTTAACTCACTGATTTCGCGTATCTTGCAAAGTTGGCATAATTTTTTCATATGACAAGCCGAAAACGCAGGTCCTGCCGCCTGAGTGTAAAAAGGAAAAAATGATGAAGTCACTGTTAAAAGTTTCTGTGGCCGCGCTGGCGCTGGCCTTCTCCCTCTCCTCCACCGCAGCAGAAAAGAAGCTGGTTGTCGCGACCGATACCGCCTTTGTTCCGTTTGAATTCAAACAGGGTGACAAATATGTCGGCTTTGATGTGGATCTGTGGGATGCGATTGCCAAAGAACTGAAGCTCGATTACACCCTGAAGCCGATGGATTTCAGCGGCATTATCCCTGCCCTGCAGACACGTAATGTCGATCTGGCGCTGGCGGGTATCACCATTACTGAAGAACGTAAAAAGGCGATTGAGTTTTCTGACGGCTACTACAAAAGCGGTCTGCAGGTGATGGTGCGTAACAACGAAAACAATATCAAAGGCATCAGCGATCTGAATGGCAAAGTGGTCGCCGTCAAAAGCGGCACCGGCTCTGTAGAGTATGCGAAAGCCAACATCAAATCGAAAGATCTGCGTCAGTTCCCGAACATCGACAGCGCCTACATGGAGCTGGGCACCAACCGTGCTGACGCCGTGCTGCATGACACGCCAAACATCCTTTACTTCATTCACACCGCCGGTAAAGGCCGCTTTAAAGCGGTGGGCGATTCAATCGAAGCGCAGCAGTATGGTATTGCCTTCCCGAAAGGCAGCGACGATTTACGCGAGAAAGTCAACGGCGCGCTGAAGACCCTGAAAGAGAACGGCACCTACAATCAGCTTTATAAAAAATGGTTCGGCACTGAACCAAAATAATAATTTGTCCGTGAATTAATTTGAGCAGGGAAACTTTTCCCTGCTTTTTTCCATCGCAACATATCTGGAGTGACACCATGGAGTTTGACTGGAGCGTCATCTGGCCCGCCATGCCAGCGCTGCTCGAAGGCGCTAAACTGACCTTAATTATCTCAATCATCGGCCTGTGTGGCGGTCTGCTTATCGGTCTGGTGGCCGGTTTTGCCCGTGCTTACGGCGGCTGGATCACCAATAACATCGCACTGGTGTTTATCGAAATCATCCGCGGCACGCCTATCGTGGTGCAGGTGATGTTCATCTACTTTGCCCTGCCAATGGCGTTTCCCGACCTGCGAATCGATCCCTTCAGTGCGGCGGTCGTAACCATCATGATTAACTCCGGCGCTTACATTGCCGAGATCACCCGTGGTGCCGTGCTGTCAATCAACAAAGGCTTCCGCGAAGCGGGTCTGGCGCTGGGACTGTCGGGCCGTGAAACGCTGCGCTACGTGATTATGCCGCTGGCGCTGCGCCGTATGCTGCCGCCGCTGGGTAACCAGTGGATTGTCAGCATTAAAGATACGTCGCTGTTTATTGTTATCGGTGTGGCTGAACTGACGCGTCAGGGTCAGGAGATTATTGCCGGTAACTTCCGCGCTCTGGAAATCTGGAGCGCCGTCGCGATCATCTATCTGGTGATTACGCTGGTGCTGAGCTTTGTGCTGCGCCGCATTGAGAAAAGGGTGAAAATCCTGTGATTGAATTTAAAGATGTCTCCAAGCATTTTGGTCAGACCCAGGTGCTGCACAACATTGACCTGAAAATTAACCAGGGCGAAGTGGTGGTCATTATCGGTCCTTCCGGTTCCGGTAAATCGACCCTGCTGCGCTGCATTAACAAGCTGGAAGAGATCACCAGCGGCGAGCTGATTGTGGATGGTCTGCGCGTCAACGACCCGAAAGTCGATGACCGCCTGATTCGTCAGGAAGCAGGCATGGTGTTTCAGCAGTTTCATCTGTTCCCGCAGATGAGCGCGCTGGACAACGTGGCGTTCGGTCCGATCCGGGTGCGCGGTGCCAGCAAAGAGTCGGCACGCCAGCTGGCGCGCGAGCTGCTGGGCAAAGTGGGCCTCGCCGAGCGTGCGCATCACTTCCCGTCTGAGCTTTCCGGCGGTCAGCAGCAGCGCGTCGCGATTGCCCGGGCGCTGGCGGTGAAGCCGAAGATGATGCTGTTTGATGAGCCGACCTCCGCGCTTGACCCGGAGCTGCGTCACGAAGTGCTGAAGGTGATGCAGGACCTGGCGGAAGAAGGCATGACGATGGTGATTGTGACCCACGAAGTCGGCTTCGCTCAGAAGGTGGCCTCGCGTCTGATCTTTATCGACAAAGGCCGGATTGCGGAAGATGGCGATCCCGACAGCCTGATCAGCAATCCCCCGAGTGAGCGTCTGCGCGAATTTCTGCAGCACGTCTCCTGATCAAAACGGGCCGCTTAGCGGCCCGTTTTTATTGTTGGCAAAGTCTGCCCTGCTCAGCTGTGAGACCGACCCTGCGAAGGGAACACGGGCGGATCGGAAAGTCGCTTAAACCATCCCTGGTCGCTCGTCCCGCGCCGTCCATGGCGCGGGACGCTTTCCTCCTCTGCCCGTGTTCCCTGCGCTATTAGCTAATGTGTTGCTGCAAGAGCAACCCCGATTGGGTTTGTCAGCAGTCTGAAACGGCCGCATCGCAGCACGTCCTTTTTTCTCAGCAGATAGATTCCTGCTACCTGCGTAATGAGATGCCTCAGTTCCCCAGGCGACTCAGCAGTTTGCTGCGCTGGGCAGCAGGCATAAAACTCCACGCCAGGAAGCGGCTCTGCTTCTGACCCTGCGCCATATTGACCACCCGCACCTCAGCCACGTCGAGCGCCTGCAGCTGTTTTTCCAGCGCGGGCAGATTCTCTTTGCGCGATACCAGTGAGGTAAACCAGCCGATCTGACGACCAAAGGCCACGCTCTCGGCGATCATCCTGCCGATAAAGGCTTTTTCACCGCCGGGATACCACAGCTCATTATGCTGACCGCCAAAGTTGAGCGGCGCCGCTTTATCGAGTCCGAGATTGCGTGATTTACGTTGCGACCCCGCCGCGGCCTCCTCCGCCGAGGCGTGGAAAGGCGGGTTGCACATGACAGCACTGAAAAATTCGTTTTTGCTGATCACGCCCGCCAGCACCGCGTCGCTGTTTTTCTGACGACGCAGGCGGATCTGGCGCGTCAGGCGCGGATTCGCGGCCAGGATGCGGTTGGCCGCTTTGAGTGCAACCTCGTTGATTTCGGTGCCGGTAAAGCGCCAGCCATATTCCGCCGCGCCAATCAGGGGATAGATGCAGTTTGCGCCGCAGCCCACATCCAGAACGTCAGCGGCGGGGATTACGCCGTTGTTATCCAGCGCCAGCAAATCCGCAAGGTAGTGCAGATAGTCGGCTCGTCCCGGCACCGGCGGACAGAGTGAGCCGGGGGCCAGCTGCCAGTCGATATCATAAAACAGTTTGATCAGCGCCTGATTCAGCAGCATCACCGCCTCGGGGTCCGCAAAATCTACCGACTGCACGCCATACCCGTTGGGCCGGACTTTGGCCGCCAGTGGCGGATGCGCGGCGGTTAACGCGGCAAAATCGTACTCGCCCTGATGGCGATTGCGGGCGTGGAAAGGCGAGGTGCTGGCTGACTTTTTCATACGTTCTCTCAGTTATTCAGGCGCGCGTACAATACGCTGTAGGCGAGTGAAAATAAACCCGCACCATCCGCTTACCGCTTTCCGATTCGACAGGCCATGCTGTCGCGCTAAGATTAATCATTATTCCCCGTTGGAGAGGTTATGAGCCAGAAACGCTATTCTTATCAACCCCGTGCCGGTCACGGTCTGCCGCACGATCCGCTGAATGCCATTATCGGCCCGCGCCCGATCGGCTGGATTAGCTCAGTCAGCGCCAGCGGCCAGCGCAATCTGGCACCCTACAGCTTCTTTAACTGCTTCAGCTATCATCCGCCGATTATCGGTTTCGCCAGCAGCGGCTGGAAAGACAGCGTCCGCAATATTGCTGAGACCAGAGAGTTTGTCTGGAACCTGGCGACCCGCCCGCTGGCGGAAGCGATGAATGAAAGCTCAGCGTCGCTGCCTGCCGATCAGGATGAGTTTACTTTCGCCGGTTTAACGCCGCAGGCCGGTTCCCAGGTCAGCGCCAGTCTGGTGGCGGAGAGCCCGGTCAACTTTGAGTGTCGCTTAACACAGCTGATACAGCTGCAGGATGCCGATGGCAACCCGCTCGACAGCTGGCTGGTCATGGGCGAAGCGGTGGCGATCCACATCAGTGAAACGCTGCTGGAAGAGGGCATATATCAGACGGCCAAAGCGGAGCCGATTCTGCGCGCCGGGGGACCCAGCGCCTATTACGGCATCAGTGAAGCCCAGCGCTTCGACCTGGTCCGTCCGGACGCCCGCCGGTCGTAACCCGCCTATCCCTCAAGCGCATCGCACCGGTGCGCTCTAATCTGTTCTGCCGCGCGGGCGATATCAGGCGCCAGCCAGCGATCCTGATGCCAGCACGCCACCACCTGCCGTAACTGCTGCCACGCACGCCGCGTTCCTGCGGCCAGCTGGGATTCACCGTGAAACTCCAGCGCCTGCGCCGCCAGCAGATACTCAATCGCGAGGATGTGCCCGACATTGCTGACCAGCTTCAGCAGCTTCAGTGCCGCACCGGTGCCGAGGCTCAGATGATCCTCCTGTAATCCCGACGTGACAAAGTTGTCGAGCACCGCCGGCTGAGCGAGCTGGCGGTTCTCCGCGCAGAGCGACGCCGCCACATATTGCGCAATCATCATGCCGGAGTTGACGCCCGGCTCGGCCACCAGAAACGGCGGCAGACCGCTCACCAGCGGATTCACCAGCCGATCAAGCCGTCGCTCCGCGATGCTGCCCAGCTCCGCCAGCGCAATTGCCAGCAGGTCGCAGGCCATCGCCACCGACTCGCCGTGCGGGTTCGACTGCGACACGACGCGCCAGGCGTCGGGGGTGCCCAGAATCAGCGGATTGTCGGTAGAGGCGTTAAGTTCGGTCTCCACCTGACGAACCGCATGGGTAAACTGGTCGCGACAGGCACCGTGAACCTGCGGCATCGATCGCAGGCTCAGCGCATCCTGTGTCCGGATACCGACGCTCGCTTTCAGCAGCGGGCTGTCACTTAACAACTGGCGCAGACGTTCGCCGCTGCGCTGAATCCCCGGACTGGCTTTCAGCGCCAGCACCTCAGGATCAAACGCCACCAGCTGGCCACGCAGCGCTTCAAAGCTCATCGCGCCCGTGACATCCGCCCAGTCCAGCAGACGCGCCGCATCATCCAGCGCCAGGCAGGCTAAGCCGGTCATGCACGGCGTGCCGTTTACCAGGCTCAGCCCCTCTTTCGCGCCAGGCCGGTAGGGCGTCAGCCCTGCCTCCGCCAGTGCCTGCTCTGCCGGGACGACTCTGCCCTGCCACTCCGCCTCACCGATGCCGAGCAGCGTCAGCCCGATATGCGCCATGTGGGTCAGATAACCGACCGACCCCTGTGACGGCACCTGCGGCGTAATCCCCCGGTTGAGCAGCGCCAGCAGCTGCTGCACCAGCGCTACCGAGACGCCTGATTTACCGTGGCTGTAGTTGGCGATCGCGGCACACAGGATGGCGCGCACCTCGGCTCTGGCCAGTGTCGGGCCGACACCACAGGCGTGGCTCAGTAGGGTATTACGCGACAGCTGGCTCAGTTCATCCTCGGAGAGGGTGATGTTGCACAGCGCACCCAGCCCGGTATTGATGCCATAAGCCACCTGCCCCGTCGCCACGATGGTGCCGACGATCTCGCGGCTCTGCGCAATCCGCTGCCAGGCGCTGTCGCTGAGGGTCAGAGGGGCATCGTGCCGGGCGACCTGCACCAGCGACGGCCAGGTCAGCGGGGCATCGCCCCACACCTGGGGAGAATTCAGCGTGCTGCTCATAACACCGGCTCCACCTGATGATGACGGGAGATGAACTGCCTGAAGCGCGCCGAGCCGCCGTCGCCAAACATCGCCTCCGGCGTGCCCTGACAATCATCGTGCCCTGATGCATAAACACCACCCGGTTAGAGACGTGGCGGGCAAAGCCCATCTCATGCGTCACCACCAGCATGGTGCGCCCCTCCTCCGCCAGGCTGCGCATCACCTTCAGCACCTCACCGACCAGTTCGGGGTCGAGTGCTGAGGTCGGCTCGTCAAACAGCATCACCTCCGGGTCCATCGCCAGCGCGCGGGCAATCGCCACGCGCTGCTGCTGACCGCCGGAAAGCTGAGCGGGATAGAAATCTTTGCGGTTCAGTAAGCCGACCCGATCCAGCAGCTGTTCCGCCTGGGCGATGCAGGCTTTTTTGTCGCGCTTCAGTACATAGTGCGGCCCTTCAATTACATTCTGCAGCACTGTCAGATGTGACCAGAGGTTAAAACTCTGGAACACCATGCCAAGCCGGGATCGCAGCCGTTCAATCTGGCGCGGATTAGCGGCCAGCTGATGCCCGCGGGCATGGCGCTTCATCTCAATGGTCTCACCACCGACGCTGACCACGCCCGAATCGGGCGTCTCCAGCAGATTAATGCAGCGCAGCAGCGTACTTTTGCCCGAGCCGCTGGCACCGAGAATCGAGATGACATCACCTTTGTGCGCCTGCAGTGAGATGCCTTTCAGCACCTCCATGGCACCAAAAGATTTGTGGATATCGCTGGCCGACAGCGTGACGGGTGACAAATCAGACATATTACTCTCCTCCGGGGATCGGCTTAGCGGACGGTAACGGCTTTTTTTCCGGTTTGTGCACCGGCGTCAGACGCCGTTCCAGCAGGGCATAGAGTTGCACAATGATGAAATTAAGGATCAGGTAGATCGCCGCCGCACAGAGAAAGACCTCCATGGTGCGGTAGGTGCGCTGGATGATCTGCTGCGCCACCCCGGTGACATCCCACACCGTCACCAGACTGGCGAGCGCGGTCGATTTCACCAGCAGAATCGCTTCGGTAGAGTAGGCAGGCAGCGCGTAACGCAGCATGATCGGCGCGATAATGCGCCGCAGCAGCAGCCCGCGTGACATCCCACACGCCAGCCCCGCCTCGACCTGCCCTGGCGGCACCGCCAGCAGCGCCCCGCGCAGGATCTCTGCGGTGTAGGCGGCGGTGCAGAGCGAGAGCGCGAGCACCGCGCAGGTGAACGGCTCACGCAGAAATGGCCAGAGGAGACTGTGGCGGATCACGCCAAACTGCCCCAGACCGTAGTAGATCAGAAACAGCTGGATCATCAGCGGCGAACCGCGAAACACCAGAATGTAGCCGCGGGCAAAGCCGCTGAGCAGCCGCCAGCGGCTCATGCGCAGCGCCAGAATCCCTGTCGCCAGCACGCCACCGCACAGAAAGGCGCTGATAAACAGACCGAGCGTCACCGGCAGCGCGGCGCTGAGTTTCAGGAAGGTGTCTGTGAGAAACGCAAAATCGATCATCAATCCCCCTAATGCTGTGCAGCGGTGCGGCTTTGCCAGGCGCGCCCCAGACGGGATTCAGCGCGCAGGAAGGCACGGTTGGACAGCAGCGTCAGCAGCAGATAGCAGCCTCCGCCCACCAGATAAAAGGCGAAGTAGTCACGGGTCGAACCGGCGGCAATCTGGCTCGCCCGCATCAGCTCGACGATGCCGGTGACCGACACCAGCGCCGAATCTTTCAGGCTCATCTGCCAGACGTTTGATAAACCCGGCAGCGCATAGCGCGCCACCTGTGGCAGCAGGATGCGTTGCCGGATGCGCCAGCGGGGCATGCCAATCGCGACCGCCGCTTCGATCTCCCCTTTCGCCAGCGCCAGCCGTGCGGCGCGATAGACTTCCGCCTGATAAGAGCCGGAGATAAGCCCGATGGCCAGCGCCCCGATCAGAAACGGCGGCGCTTCGATAAATCCGTCGGCACCAAACAGCTGGCCGATCTGCGTGATCAGCCCCGATCCCCCGAAGTAGAACAGGTAGATCACCAGCAGCTCAGGAATGCCGCGAAAGATCACCGAGTATCCCTCCCCCAGCCAGCGAACCGGCCGGTGGGGAGATAACTTCGCGGCGGCAACGACCGATCCGACCACCGCCCCCACCACCAGCGCGGCAAACGACAGCAGCAGCGTGGTCAGCGCGGCACTCAGAATCAGCCGTCCCCAGCCGTCCGGGCCAAAACTCAGCAGGCTTATCATCAGTTACCTCACTCAGGGTGTGACATCCGTTTTGAACCACTTCTCGCTCAGCTTTTTCACTGTGCCATCGGCCAGTGCGGCTTTGATCGCCTCATCCAGCCGGGCTTTCAGATCGTTATCCGCCATGCGCACGCCCCGCGCCTCTCCCTCACCCCAGATCGGGCCGCCCAGCTGCGGGCCGCTGAAGCTGAGATTGCGGTTCTCGGGCCGCGCCAGCATCGACTGCGCGAAGGTCACGTCGTCAAACACCGCATCAATCCGCCCCGCCTGCAGGTCGAGGATGGCGTCGGCCGAGCTGGTGTATTCACGGACATCGGCCACCTCTTTGAAATATTTGTCGATAAAGGGGGTGTAAACCGTGCCGGAGGCGATACCGATCGTTTTGCCCTTCAGCGCCGCTTTCAGACCTGCAATGGCCGGCTCCACGGTTTTTGCGTCATCGGTCAGCCTGATAATCTGGCTGTCGGCAGGCAGCAGGCTCCCTTTCAGGGTGATGAAGGTGGCAGGCGTCGAGGCGTAAGGCAGGGTGAAGCTGACCACTTTCTTTCTTTCCGGGGTAATCACAATCGCATCCATGATCACGTCATATTTTCCGGCATTAAGCCCGGCGATCATGCCATCCCAGTTCTGCACCACCAGCCTGCACTGAATCGCCATACGCTGGCAGAGATTCGCCATCAGTTCCGGTTCAAAGCCGCCGAGCTTGCCGCCTGGCAGCGTCAGGTTCCAGGGTTCATAACTGCCTTCGGTGGCAATGGTGATCGACTTCCACTCTTTCGCCTGGGCGCTGACGCCACAGAGCAGCAGAGAGGAAACCAGGGTCGTGAGACATAAACGACGAAGAGTCAGTGGGTGCGTCATACGGTTCTCCTGAAAGTAGCGGCCTGGTGATCGCCCTGACGAGATTTAACATAAATTTCACAGGATGATATGTCATGTATATACAAGCTAACGCGGCGCAGTTCATTCCCGGCTTTACTGTTTTGTGAGCCAGACAGAATTTATGGTGTGATGGAGACGCAGCAGTAGTTGTACATACAACCAAGCAAAGGTTATGCCAGCTCTGCAAAAGGGAAAAAGGCGGCCGGGAGCGCCGTGCAGTCAGGCGGCCTGCACCCGCCTGCACCGGTTCGGCGCGGCGATGCACCGGGGTGGCGCATCGCCGTGGTGGGATTATCGGGGCTTGCCCTCCGCCAGCATGGCGTGGATCAGTGCTTTCAGCGTTTTTTGCAACTGCGCGGCGCGCGCCTGCTGCCAGGCGTAAGGCGGGGTTTCATCCATGTAGTTCAGCTGCGCCAGCTCCAGCTGGACGGCCTGAGTCTGCTGCTGCGGCTGACCATAGGCGCGGGTAATGTAACCGCCTTTAAAACGTCCGTTGAGCACCCAGCTGTAGTCGTGCTGCGCGGCGCAGACTGCCTCCAGCGCCGCGCTCATCGCCGGGCTGCAGCTGGCACCGTCATTGGTGCCAAGGTTGATATCGGGCAGGCGGCCTTCAAACAGGCGGGGGATTTCACTGGCGATGGAGTGTGCATCAAACAGCAGTGCATAGCCGTGCTCTGCTTTAAGCCGCGCCAGCTCCTGCTGGATCTGCTGGTGGTAAGGCTGCCAGATCTGGTCGATGTAGCCCTGCCGCTGAGCCGCATCGGGCGTTTTGCCTGGCAGGAAAGTCGAGGTGCCGTCGAACAGGGTTTCCGGGAACAGACCGGTGGTGGCGGTGGTGTAAAGTGGCTGATTATCGGGCGGACGATTCAGATCGACCACGAACCGCGAGTAACGCCCGATTAACACACTGGCTCCGAGGTCGCGCACGAAATCATAGAGCAGCGGGATGTGCCAGTCGGTGTCCGGTAATCCGCGCGCGGCGTCGCTCAGTCCGGCGTCCACCTCGGGCGTCAGTTCAGTGCCGGCATGGGGAATACTGACCAGCAGCGGCAGGCTGCCCCGGGTAAATATAAAGGGATTCATTGGGGTTCTCCACGATAGATAACGGTACAGGGCAGCTCACCGCCCAGCCAGTAAACCAGTTCCGCCGGACGGGCCAGCGGCCAGTGAACAAAGTTCGCCACTTTTCCCGCCTCCAGCGAGCCGTGGCTGTCAGCCAGCCCCAGTGCTTTTGCGCCCCACAGGGTCACGCCCGCCAGCGCCTCTTCCGGGGTCATGCCGAACAGGGTGCAGCCCATGTTGAGCATCAGACGCAGCGACAGCGCCGGTGAGGTGCCGGGATTGGCATCGCTGCCCAGCGCCATCGGCACCCCGTACTGCCGGAAGAGATCCACCGGGGGACGCCGGGTTTCCCGCAGCAGATAGAAAGCGCCCGGCAGCAGCACCGCCACGGTGCCGTGTGCCGCCATCGCTTTCGCATCCTCCTCGGTGGCGTATTCAAGGTGGTCGGCAGAAAGGGCACCGTAACGGGCCGCCAGGGCCGCTCCCCCCAGCGACGAAAGCTGCTCCGCGTGCAGCTTCACCGGCAGACCGAGCGCCACCGCCCGATCAAACACCCGCGCGACCTGCTGCGGTGAAAAGGCGAGATGTTCACAGAAGGCGTCTACCGCATCCGCCAGTCCCAGCGCCTGCACCTGCGGCAGCAGCCGTTCGCAGATGAGTTCGACCCAGCCCTCCGGGTCATGCTTAAACTCCGGCGGAAAGGCGTGGGCGGCCAGACAGGTGGCACGGACATCGGCGGCCACACTCTGCCCCAGCTGGCGAATCGCCCGCAGCATCCGCAGTTCGCTCTCCTCATCCAGCCCGTAGCCGGACTTGATTTCCACCGTGGTGACCCCCTCTGCCAGCAGGCGGTCAAGCCGCCAGCGCGCCGACGCCACCAGCGCCTCCTCCGTGGCGGCGCGGGTCGCCCGTACCGTCGAGAGGATGCCGCCGCCCTGTGCGGCAATGTCGGCATAGCTGACGCCATTCAGGCGCTGTTCAAATTCCTGACTGCGGTCACCGCCAAACACCAGATGGGTATGGCAGTCCACCAGTCCCGGCGTCACGATACCGCCCGGCAGATGATGATGCCGCGCGGCGACGAAGGCGGGCATCTCAGCCGCCGGGCCGACCCACACCAGCTTACCCGCCCGCACCGCCATCGCCCCCTCAGGTATCAGGTGGTACTTTCCGTCCCGCATGGTGACCAGATCCGCCCCGGTCCAGACCGTCTCTACCTGCATCTCTTCCGCCATCGCTGCCTCGTGCCTCCACCGTTTACACTGTGTCTTAAAGTATGTATATGTATATACAACTACATCCGACGAGGATCAACCATGGCGACTTTTTTTGCCCCGCGCGCACTGCTGGCGGAGGGCTGGCAGCAGCAGGTACGTATCACGGTCAATCAGGCCGGTTTTATCGACTCTCTTACCCCGGAGAGCCACGCCGATCAGGCGGTGCTGCTCAACAGCGAGGTGATCCCGGCGATCGCTAATCTGCATTCGCACGCCTTTCAGCGCGCCATGGCCGGTCTGGCGGAAGTGGCGGGCGATCCGCAGGACAGCTTCTGGACGTGGCGTGACCGGATGTACCGCATGGTGCAGCGCCTGACGCCGCAGCAGGCGGGCGACATCGCCGCCCTGCTCTACATTGAGATGCTGAAAGGGGGCTACACCCAGGTCGCGGAGTTTCACTATCTGCATCACGACCCCAGCGGCACGCCCTATGCAGATGACGCCATGCAGCAGCAGCTGATCGTCGCCGCCGAACTGGCCGGTATCGGCCAGACGCTGCTGCCGGTGCTCTACAGCTACAGCGGCTTTGGCAGCCAGCCTCCGGCTGCGGGGCAGAAACGCTTTATTCAGCAGACCGATCGTTATCTGCAACAGCAGGCGCGACTGGATGCGTGGCAGCAGCAGCGGCCCCTGCTGAACCGCGGCCTCTGTTTTCATTCGCTGCGGGCCGTCAGTGAAAGTCAGATGGAGACGGTGCTGGCGGAGAGCGATCCGACGCTGCCGGTGCATATCCATGTGGCGGAGCAGCAGAAAGAGGTGAATGACTCGCTGGCGTGGAGCGGCGAACGCCCGGTGAGCTGGCTGCTGAATCGTTTTGCCGTGGATGCGCGCTGGTGTCTGATCCACGCCACCCATCTGGATGAGAGCGAGCTGGCGCGCCTCGCCCGCAGCGGTGCGGTGGCCGGTCTCTGCCCCACCACCGAAGCGAATCTCGGTGACGGCATTTTTCCGGCGGTGGAGTATATCGCGCAGGGGGGACGCTGGGGCATCGGCTCCGACAGCCATGTCTCGCTCAGCGCCCAGGAAGAGCTGCGCTGGCTGGAGTATGCGCAGCGACTACGCGATCAGCGACGCAACCGCATTACCCTGCCCGGCCAGCCGTCGGTCGGCGATCTGCTGTGGCAGCAGGCGGCGGCGGGCGGTGCGCAGGCGTGTGGCATTCAGCAGGGAACGCTGGCGGTGGGGCAGCGCGCCGACTGGCTGGTGCTGCGCGATGAGGCGTGGCTCGGCAGCGTGGAATCTCAGGCGCTGCTGAACCGCTGGCTGTTTGCCGGTCAGCGCGATCAGATTCGGGATGTCTACGTGGCGGGTAAGGCGGTGATCGTCGATGGCGAGCATCCCCATCAGGCGGCGTGTGCCAGACGCTTCCGTCAGGCCATGGCGGCACTGCAATGATCGCCCGCTTCTCTTACGCTGACCTGGCGGTCAGCCGCTGGCGTAATGGCGGAGGCGAAACCCGCGAAATTGTCAGCTTTCCGCCCGGTGCGGAATCCTTTGGCTGGCGCGCCAGCATTGCTACCCTGGCGCAGGATGGCCCCTTCTCAGCCTTTCCGGGCATCGATCGGATTATCACCCTGCTGCACGGCGACCCGGTCCTGCTTACCGCGCCGGGCACAGCGCATCGGTTAATGCCGCAGCAGCCCTGGTCATTTGCCGGCGAACTGGCCCTCACCGCGCAGTTGCAGGGCAGCATCAGTGAAGACTTTAACATTATGACGCGGCGGGAGCAGTGGCAGGCCACGGTTGAGGTGGTTACCGCCCCCGTCAGCAGCCTGCACGGGGTTGCCTGGGTGCTGGCAGGCGCGTGGCGGAGCGACAACGGGAAACAGCTGCCCGCCCGACAGGGCGCATGGTGGGTCGATGAGGCATGCAGTTTCATGCCCGACAGCCGGGACGCCCGGCTGCTGTTTACCCGGCTTAGCCGTGTCCCCTGAAGCGGCCCAGCAGTTTGTAACGTGAGCCGGGATAGAGCAGCCGCGCGTAGGTCACGATTTTGTTGTCGCTCCAGGTCTGACGGCGGATCAGCAGGCAGGGTTCGTGCTCATCCAGCGACAGATGTTTGCGCTGACGCACATCGGGCAGCACCGCCTCGACAATGTGCTCGCCCGCCGTCAGCGGCGCAACCCGCATCAGATAGGTATACGGGGTCATCTGCTGATAGTCCTGCGCCAGATAATCGGGGGCGACCAGCGGATTGACCAGCCTGTCCTCCAGCTGTACCGGCAGATCGTTCTCGTAGTGCACAATCAGCGAATGATAGAGCGTCTGCCCGGTGGTCAGTCCCAGCACCGCCGCCTGTTCGGGATCGGCTTTGTTCTGGCCGATGGCGAGAATTTTACAGCTGTGCTGATGACCGCGCTGGGCGATCTCGTCGGCGATGTTATGCACCTCCAGCATGGCGGTGTAGCCTTTCATCTCGGCCACAAAGGTGCCGACGCCCTGCATCCGGACCAGAAAGCCTTCGCTGGTCAGTTCACGCAGCGCCCGGTTGATGGTCATACGGCTGACGCCCAGCTCATTAACCAGTTCACTTTCTGACGGCACACGCTGTTTCGCTTTCCACATTCCTTCGCGGATCTGGCTGATGATCGCCTGCTTCACCCGCTGATAAATTGGGGCGGGCTCATCGCTCATCGCCGCCGCCAGTTGTGCCAGTGCCGTATGCTCGACCATTTGCTGTTCCTTTTCCTGATAGTGCCTTCAGTTTACTGTCTCACCGCGTGAATGTATATACATCCAGTCTGGCGCGCTGTGCCCCGCTGGTGCAGCGCCCGCTTCCTGATGGTGCAGCCTCCGCCTTCGTTTCCTCACGCACCCGCAGCAGACTGGCATTCCATTTTTGTGATCGGCCTGGCACGCCCCTTGCTACTTGTATAGACAAGAATAGACACTTATGTTTCACTCGCTTTATCCCGCTGGTTCAGAGCAGGAAAAACCGCTCAGCCGTGCCAGCACACTTGTATAGACAGGAGTAGACTATGTCAGGTTCGTCTCAGGCATTGCGCCTGGTGCCGGGCGAGGTAGACCTCGCCACCTTACGCGCCATCTATCAGGGTCACGTGACGCTGAGCCTCGATGACAGCGCGCGTCAGGCGATTGCAACGGCGCAGCAGACCGTGGAGGCGATCGTCGCCTCCGGCAACGTGGTGTATGGCATTAACACCGGCTTTGGCAAGCTGGCGCAGACGCAGATACCGGCCAGCCGTCTGGCCGATCTGCAACGCAACCTGGTGCTGTCTCACAGCGTCGGGCTGGGGGATCTGCTGCCCGACAATGTCACCCGTCTGGTGGTCGCCACTAAAATCGTCAGCCTGGCCCGCGGTCACTCCGGCGTGCGGATCGAACTGGTGGAGGCGCTGCTGGCGCTGTTTAATGCCGGTGTGATGCCCTGCATTCCGGAAAAAGGATCGGTCGGAGCCTCTGGCGATCTCGCGCCGCTGGCGCACATGTCGCTGATGCTGCTGGGCGAAGGCCAGGTGCGGGTCGATGGCGCGCTGATTCCGGCAACAGAGGGACTGGCAAGCGTGGGCCTGTCGCCCTTTGTGCTCGGGCCGAAAGAGGGGCTGGCGCTGCTCAACGGCACCCAGGTTTCGACCGCGCTGGCGCTGCGCGGCCTGTTTGAAGGGGAGAATCTGTTTGCCGCCGGTCTGATGGCCGGTGCGCTGTCGCTGGAGGCGATTAAAGGCTCCCTGAAACCGTTCGACGCCCGTATTCATCAGGCGCGTGGCCAGCAGGGCCAGATTGCGGTCGCGGCCGCCGTCAGCAGCCTGATCGAAGGGAGTGAAATCCTGCAGTCCCACACCCACTGTGGCCGCGTGCAGGACCCCTACTCCATCCGCTGCGTGCCGCAGGTGATGGGTGCCTGCCTGGACAATATCCGCCACGCGGCGCGGATTCTGGAAATCGAAGCGAACGCCGCTTCGGACAATCCGCTGGTGTTCAGCGACAGCGGTGAGGTGATCTCCGGCGGCAACTTCCATGCCGAGCCGGTGGCTTTTGCCGCTGACATCCTGGCGCTGGCGATTGCCGAAGTAGGCGCCATCTCTGAACGGCGGCTGGCGCTGCTGCTGGACAGCGGCTTATCTGGTCTCCCGCCCTTCCTGGTGCGTGACGGCGGCGTGAACTCCGGCTTCATGATCGCCCAGGTCACCGCCGCTGCGCTGGCCTCTGAGAACAAGTCGCTGGCCCATCCGGGTAGCGTCGACAGCCTCCCCACCTCTGCAAACCAGGAAGATCACGTCTCCATGGCGACCTACGCTGCGCGTCGTCTCGGCAGCATGTGCTTTAACAGCGCCGCCGTGGTGGGCATTGAGGCGATGGCTGCCGCGCAGGGTATTGAGTTTAACCGGCCGCTGAAAAGTTCTGCGCTGATTGAGCAGGCGTTAGATGAGATCCGTCAGCAGGTGGCCTTCCTGGAGGAAGATCGCCTGCTGACACCCGATATCGACGCCATGCGTCAGTGGGCAAGTCGCGCTGACTGGCCTCAGGCATTGACCGCGCTGCTGCCGAGCATGCGCTCCACTTCTTGAATTAAGGAATCTGTAATGAGCGAAACTCTTTCTCAGGCTGTGGCACGTGAGATTCGTGCGCCACACGGCACTACGCTGCACTGCGCTAACTGGCTGATTGAAGCGGCTTACCGCATGATTCAGAACAACCTCGACCCCGATGTGGCCGAGCGGCCGGAGGATCTGGTGGTTTACGGCGGCATCGGGAAGGCGGCACGCAACTGGGAATGCTTCGAGCAGATCCTGCGTTCCCTGCAGCTTCTGCAGCCGGACGAGACCCTGCTGATCCAGAGCGGCAAGCCGGTCGGTGTCTTCCGCACCCACGCCGACGCGCCGCGCGTGCTGCTGGCGAACTCCAACCTGGTGCCGCACTGGGCAAACTGGGATCACTTCCATGAGCTGGATAAAGCGGGCCTGATGATGTACGGCCAGATGACGGCAGGCTCCTGGATCTATATCGGTGCGCAGGGCATCGTGCAGGGCACCTACGAAACCTTTGTCGAAGCGGGACGTCAGCACTACAACAACGACCTGAGCGGACGCTGGATCCTCACCGCCGGACTGGGCGGCATGGGCGGCGCGCAGCCGCTGGCCGGTGTGCTGGCCGGTGCCTGTGTGCTGGCGATTGAGTGCCAGGAGTCGCGCATCGATTTCCGCCTGCGCACCCGCTACGTCGACTACAAAGCCACCACGCTGGATGAGGCGCTGGCGTTAATCAGCGACGCCACCGCCGCAAAAAAAGCGATTTCTGTCGGTCTGCTGGGCAATGCCGCTGAGATTCTGCCGGAGCTGGTGAAACGCGCCAGGGCGGGCGGGCCGAAGCCGGATATCGTGACCGATCAGACCTCGGCGCACGACCCGATCAATGGTTACCTGCCGATTGGCTGGGATCTGGCGCGCTGGGAGCAGGAGCGTGTTTCCCAGCCGAAAGCGGTAGAGAAAGCGGCGCGCGCCTCAATGGCGGTCCACGTCCAGGCGATGCTCGACTTCTGTCATATGGGCATTCCGACCGTGGATTATGGCAACAATATCCGCCAGGTGGCGCTGGATGAGGGTGTCAGCAACGCCTTCGATTTCCCCGGCTTTGTGCCCGCCTATATCCGTCCGCTGTTCTGTGAAGGCAAAGGCCCCTTCCGCTGGGTGGCGCTGTCAGGCGACCCGGAAGATATCTATAAGACTGACGCCCGACTCAAAGAGCTGTTCCCGCATCACAAAACGCTGCATCGCTGGCTTGATATGGCGCAGGAGCGCATCGCCTTCCAGGGATTGCCTGCCCGTATCTGCTGGCTGGGACTGGGTGAACGGCATCTGGCCGGTCTGGCGTTCAACGAAATGGTGCGCAACGGCGAGCTGAAAGCGCCGGTGGTGATTGGCCGCGACCATCTCGACTGTGGCTCAGTCGCCTCACCGAACCGCGAAACCGAGGCGATGAAAGATGGCTCTGATGCGGTCTCTGACTGGCCGCTGCTGAACGCGCTGCTGAACACCGCAGGCGGCGCGACCTGGGTCAGCCTGCATCATGGCGGCGGCGTGGGTATGGGCTTCTCTCAGCACTCGGGTGTGGTGATTGTCTGTGATGGCAGCAAAGAGGCGGATGCGCGTCTGGGTCGGGTATTATGGAACGATCCGGCGACCGGAGTGATGCGTCATGCCGACGCCGGGTATGAGCTGGCGCAGCAGTGTGCCGCAGAGCACGACCTGAACCTGCCCATGCAGAAGTAACATCCTGACCGGCGGCAGGCCGCAGCCTGCCCCGGCTTTCAACCTCACGCTTTGCACCCGGCAGCCGGCCGCTGACATCACTTCCTTATTACTTATTCCATTTTGATTTAGCCTATAGCCCGATTTAAGCCTGACGGCGATAGACGCCGCGCCAGACGACCTCTAAAGTGAAATCTTCTCATTATGTATGGAGCGCGACTCTGCATGACCCTTTCCCCTGCCCTGCTTGAAGATGCCCTGCGCTGGCGCCGTGAGTTTCATCGCCACCCCGAATTAGGTTACCAGGAACAGCAAACCAGCCAGTTTATCGCGGAGGAGTTAGCCCGGGCGGGATTGCAGGTGTTTCGTGGCCTGGCGGGCACCGGGGTCATCGGCACGCTGGAGAATGGTCCTGGCCCGGTCATTGGCCTGCGGGCGGACATGGATGCGCTGCCGATCACGGAGAAAGGGGAAGCGGCGTGGCGCTCTGTCACACCGGGCGTGATGCACGCCTGCGGCCACGATGGTCACAGCGCCACGCTGCTGGCCGCTGCCCGCCAGCTGGCCGCGACGCGCCAGTTCAGCGGCACCGTGCATTTCATCTTTCAGCCTGCCGAGGAGAACCTCGGTGGCGCACGCAGAATGGTGGAAGAGGGACTGTTCCAGCGCTTCCCGATGGATGCCATCTACGCGATGCATAACTGGCCGGGGCTGCCGCTGGGGTCACTGGCGGTGAATCCCGGCGCCATGATGGCGTCGCTGGACTCGTTTGAAATCACCCTGCACGGCAAAAGCTGCCACGCGGCGATGCCGGAAAGCGGAGCCGATCCGATGGTGGTCGCCGCCGAGCTGATTCTGGCGCTGCAGACGATCCCGTCGCGTCGCCTGTCACCGCTCGCTTCGGCGGTGGTGAGCGTGACCCAGATCCACGGTGGCGAGGCGATTAACGTTATCCCGGAGCAGATCGTGCTGCGCGGCACGGTGCGCTGTCTGCAGACCAGCGTGCGCGATAAGGTGCGCGGACTGATTGATGAGTTTGTGGCGACTCTGCCGCGTCCGTTTGGCGTCAGCGGTGAGGTGCACTGGTTGCCGGGCTATCCGGTGACCGCTAACCATGCGCTGCCCGCTGAGCAGGTGCGCAAGGTGGCGCTGGCGACGCTGGGTGCCGGACAGGTTCACTGGCAGGTGAATCCGTCGATGGCGTCGGAAGATTTTGCCTGCATGCTGGAAGCCTGCCCTGGCGCTTACTTCTGGCTGGGCGCAGATGGAGAAACCCCCTCTGCGCCGCTGCACAACGCCCGCTATGATTTCAACGACGCGCTGCTGCCGATTGGCATCCGTTTCTGGCAGGATCTGGTGGAACAGGCCCTGCCGCAATCCTGAGTCAGTAACCGGCGGCGCGGATCTGCTCCTCCGCCGCCGCCAGTGAATCGCACTGACCGCTGGCGCGCAGGCAGCAGGCGATCTGCAGCCGCAGCGACGCGGGCAGCGGGCGCTGCTGATTCAGCACCTCCTCAATCCAGCGCGCCGTCACCTCTGCCGTTTTATCTGTCGGCAGTTCAACGGCCACTTCTGGCTGACGCTCCACCCAGACTTCGGTTTCGGCTCCCGCGCCCTGAATCATGCTGATCGCCGGGCAGCGCTGCGGATTCGCATACACTTCCCCTTCGGTGCCATTAAGCAACAGGGCTGGCGCATCGATGTCGCTGAAGAATTTCGCCACACGCGGCACATACTCCGGATGCGAGACGCTCGACAGACGCAGCGCCGCCCGCTCCGCAAACGGGGTCGCCAGTTTTGCCAGCGTGTGCGCACTGTTACGCACGCCCATTCGCCAGCGCAGAGACAGCTGCTTCGCCATCGGCGGGCAGAGGTGATCGATGGTGATAAAGGCCAGCTCGCCCTGATTCAGTCTGGCCTGCGCCGCCTCTGCCGTCGTGACCGGTGCGATGCCAAGCGCCGCAAACACCGCCTCGCTGGTAATGCGCGTCGCGTCGTCGCTGACGCCATGCACCAGCACCGGAAAGCCGAATTTTACCAGCAGCAGCGCCAGCAGAGGCGTCAGGTTGCCCTGACGACGGGCACCGTTGTAGCTGGGGATCACGATCGGCATGGGCCGGTTTTCCGGCGCACGCAGCGGCATCATCTGCGCCTGCATCGCCTGATAAAAGCCGCGCATCTCCGCTTCGCCTTCGCCTTTGATGCGCAGCGCAATCAGGATACCGCCCAGTTCCAGATCGGGCACCTCGCCCGCCAGCATGGCGCTGTAGAGCGCCACGGCACTCTCAAAATCGATATCGCGGGCATGATTTTTACCGCGACCAATCTCTTTAATAATTTTATTCAGTTCCATCACTCGCTTCCGGTTAAGTGCGCGGCTCAGCGCCGCGTAGGACGTCGTTTTCGCACGCTGGTTTTGGGCACCACGGCGGCCGGTATCGCTTCCGGCTCGGGCGCTTCCGGCTGCTCAATCGGGAAGACGGGCAGCGCCGCCAGCAGGCGGCTGCCGTAAGCTTTGCTCAGCAGCCGGCGGTCATAAATCACGATCTCGCCATAGCATTGATGGCTGCGAATCAGGCGTCCGACCTGCTGAATCAGGGTAAATGAGGCGCTGGGCAGACTCTGCACCTCAAACGGATAGCGCTTCAGGCTTTTCAGCCACTCGCCTTCGGTCAAAATTACCGGACTGTCTACCGGGGGAAAAGCGATTTTGTGAATATGCACCTGACTCAGCAGATCGCCTTTCAGATCCAGGCCTTCAGCGAAGGATTGCAGGCCAATCAGAATACTGGTTTCGCCTTTAGCAACCCGCTGCCGGTGCAGATCGACCAGGCGGCTGCGCGGCTGATCGCCCTGCACCAGCATCGACAGCCGCAGATCGGGCAGCGAGGTGACAAACTGCTGCATCGCCCGGTTGCTGGCAAACAGCACCAGCACCCCTTTGTGCTTTTTCTCTTTCATCTGCTGGCGGAAGAAACCGGCCATCTCGGCGATATGCTCCGCCTCATGCGACATCAGGGGTTCATAGCGCATCTGCGGGATGACCAGCTTGCCCTGCCCGACGTGGTTGAACGGGGAGTCGAGCGCCACAAAGCGGTCGCCCGCTTTTTCACTCAGTCCCGACATCTCCTGCAGGCGGTTGAAGCTGTTGAGCGAACGCAGCGTGGCGGAGGTGACCACCACATGCGGGATTTTGCGCCACAGCATCTTCTCCAGCTGATCGCTGACGCGGATACCGGCGCAGTGAAACAGCAGATGCGCCTGCCCTTCGCGCAGCTCGCGGGTGATCCATTTTGAAACCGGTGCGCCGGAGGCTTTCTCCATTGCCGCCAGCCGCCACAGTTTGCTGATCGATTCGAACCAGCCAAACTGGCGATTGAGCTGCAGCAGATTACGGTGCAGCCGCACCACGTCGACCTTGCCCGTCTGCTCGCTCAGCGCATTGATCAGGCCTTCACTCAGCCCGCGCAGCGCGTCACTGAGTTTAAACAGCCGGGCGCAGAGGTCGAGTAACTCCTGCGGCAGCGCCCCCAGCTCAAAGCGATATTCGCCCGGCTGGTTATGGGGCGGCAGCAGCGGATTCAGCGCCTGGGCGGTCACCGTAAGCAGTTCGCGCAGCTCATCGCAGTGCGCTTTCAGCCTTTCCGGGTTTGCCAGCGGCGGCGGCGACTTCGGCCGCATCTGGGTCATGATGCCGTCGACCAGCCGGATAAAGAGATCGAGCTGCAGGCTGCTCCAGCCCGGCGTGATGTCGGCGCTCATCTCCAGCGCATCGCGGGCCACTTCCGGCAGATGATGCCCCTCATCCAGCACCAGCATCAGGTTTTTAGCGGGCGGGAGTACCGACTCATTCTCCATCGCGGCCATCACCAGCGCATGGTTCGCCACCACCACATCCACCTGCTCAATCTCGCGGCGCGCGACAAAAAAGGGGCATTCACGATACCAGCGGCAGTGCGCGCCCAGGCAGCTCGCCTTGTCGGTGGAGAGCCGCTGCCACAGGCTGTCGCTGACGTTCTCCTCGCTGTGATCGCGCAGGCCGTCCCACTGATAGCGATCCAGCGACTTCTGCAGGCGGCCACACTGCGTCTGCTCCTCTTTGGTGCTGCTGACGGCGTCGTCGTCCAGATAGAGCAGCAGATCGCCCTGCTGATCGTCATCGGCTGCCAGCGCGGCCAGATTGCGCGGACAGACATAGCGTCTGCGTCCAAAGGCGGCAGTAAAGGTCAGATCGGGAATGATTTTTTTGAGCAGCGGCAGATCTTTGGTGAAGATCTGATCCTGCAGCGCCACGTTGGCGGTGCTGATCACCAGCCGTTTTTCCTGGGCGCGGCTGGCCGCGATGCCGGGAATAAGATAGGAGAGCGTTTTGCCCACGCCGGTCGGCGCTTCCACCGCCAGGTGGCGCACATCGTCACCAGCCAGACATTTTGCCACTTCGGCGATCATCTGACGCTGCGGCGCACGCGGAATGAAATCAGGCACCTGCTGCGAAAGCGCTTTATACCACTGCGCTATCTGGCTTTTTACTGCGGCTGTCAGGGCCATGAGTTGCGTTACCACACCGAAAAAATGGCCTGTATTTTTACACAGTATCCCGGCGGCGTCAGCTTTCGTGCTGAATTTTTCGTGCGCCGTCGGAAATTTCAGCGGATATCGCGGAGGCGTTCAGCGCCGGGTCGTCCGGCGCGGAAGCAGGCTACGCCAGTACCTTATACATATAGGTGGTGGCATCCAGCACGCCTGCCGTCGACTCGGCATAAAAGGGGATCGACCCTGCCACCTGCCAGCCCAGCGAGCGATAGAGATCGCTGGCAACGTCACCGCTGCGGGTATCCAGCACCAGCAGCGTTTTGCCCTGCCCGCGGGCCAGCTGCTCAGCGCGCTGCATCAGTTCGCGGGCAATCCCCTGACGCCGCGCCTGCGGATGCACCAGCAGCTTGCTGACGTCGGCCCGATGGCGGCCATTCGGCATCGCGCTGCGACTGAGGATCACCGTCGCCACAATCCGGTTGTGCTGACGCGCCACCAGCAGTTCGCTCTCCCCGCTGGTCAGACTGGCTACCCGCTGCTGCCAGAAGCGCGTCATCACCGCCACATCGGCGGCATCCACGAATCCGACACTGGCGCCATCGGCCACGCAGGCCTGAAGCACTGCCGTCAGCCCATCGATCTCCTGTTGTGCCTGTTCAGGTGAAAGCCTCTGATAATCGATCATGGTTTTGCCACCGCCAGCAGATAGTGTGCGCCTTCGGTCAGATGCGCCTCGAAAGCCGATTTTCCGGTTAGGTGAAAACGTAAACAGTCACCGGGCTTAAGCGTCCACTGCTGTTCGGCCACCGATACGGTCAGGCCGCCTGCCTGAAGCAGGATATGTTGCTCCAGTCCCTGGATGGGTGGCGCATCATATTCAATGCGTGCACCAGGCCGTAATTTGCCCTCTACCAGTTCGCATCTAAAATGAAGTGCGGGCGGTGAAACATTGCGGCGGATAAAACCGCTGGACGAGTCATGCCAGACCGGTTGCTGATCATAAGGCACCAGCAGATTCGACGACTCCTCAACCTCACTCAGCAGGCGAGACATGGTTAATCCGTAGGCGGCACAGAGCCGGTTAAGCAATGCGGCAGTAGGGCTGGTCTCGCTTCGCTCAATGCGCGATAATGACGCGCGACTGATGCCGGTGGCGACAGAAAGTTCATCCAGTGACCAGCCGCGTTGCAGGCGTAATTCTGCCAGCCTTACCGCCAGTCGTTGCTCCGTATTCAGCTCCGGCATGGTATTTTCTCATATAAGGGAAATATTCTCTTAAATGAGATATAGCTGAAAACAGGCGTATCAGTCAAGTTGTACATTGCGAAATGTATTGTACAACTTAACTGGCTTCGTTATGGTAATCGCACTCAGACCAATCGAAAGAGGCATTTATGACCTTATACAGTATCGGTGACGTCGCCGAGCGCTGTGGCATAAACCCAGTCACCCTGCGCGCCTGGCAGCGTCGTTATGGCTTGCTGAAGCCACAGCGCACCGAAGGCGGGCATCGTCAGTTTGATGAAGAAGATGTACAGCGCATCGAAGAGATCATGCGCTGGATTGAAAGCGGCGTGCCGGTCGGTAAAGTCAAGGCACTGCTGGAAGGGGGCGACGTGGATGCCCATGATGGCTGGACAACCCTGCAGGATGAGCTGATCAGCGTGCTGCGCCACGTCAGACCCGCAAAACTTCGTAACAAAATTGCCGCGATTGGCCGCGAGCATCCGATTGATGCGCTGATCGACCACGTTTTTATGCCGGTGCGCCAGAAGCTGAGTCTGGACCAGAACACCGCCCGCACGATGTGCAGCCTGCTGGATGGTCTGCTGATCGACTATGTCGCGTTCTGCCTGACGGGCAGCCGCAAAAAATCGGGCAAGGATGCGCTGATCATCGGCTGGGGTATCGAGGATCGCACCCGCATCTGGCTGGAGGGCTGGCGTCTGTCGCAGCACGGCTGGCGGATTGATGTACTGGCCGAACCGCTGGACGTGCCGCGTCCTGAACTCTTTCCCGGCATGAACATGTTTGTCTTTACCGGTAAAAAACTGACCCGTCGCCAGCAGGAACAGCTGTCACACTGGCAGGAACAGGGCTATTCCGTGCGGTTGCACGAACCCGCCTGATAACAAAAAACGCACGCCGGGTGCTTTGCCTGCTGCCTCGCGCGCGCTATTATCCCCGCCTCACTGTTAACACGCTCAGGTTTTCTCCATGAACTGCAAAAAAGCCTTTTTCGCCACGCTCTTTTTTATCATGGCCGTCGGCGGCACCAGCGGACTGATGCTGGTCGGATACTCTCTCATCGTTCACTCACGCTAAGCCAGCGTTGCAGGCGCTCAAACAGGCGGTCGCTGACGATAGCCAGCAGCGCCACCAGCAACGCCCCCTGAATCACATACGCCGTATTAAAACCGCTTAAGCCGATAATCACCGGTGACCCCAGACTTTTCGCCCCGACCGTCGAGGCGATGGCGGCGGTGCCGATATTAATGATCACCGAGGTGCGTATTCCGGCGATGATCACCGGCGCAGCCAGCGCCAGTTCGATCTGCCACAGCCGCTGCCAGGGGCTCATACCCAGCCCGTTGGCGATCTCCCGGCTGCTGGCGGGCACGCTGTCGAGTCCGGCCAGCGTGCCCTGTAAAATCGGCAGTAATCAATAGAGCAGCAGCGCAACGACGGCGGGCCAGGTCCCAAAGCCCATCACCGGCACGGCAATCGCCAGCACGGCCACCGGCGGAATCGTCTGCCCCGCCGCCACGATCGTCTCCATCAGCGGCCGGAAGGCGCGACCGGCGCGCCGCGTAACCAGCACGCCGCTGCCGATGCCCAGAACGATCGCCAGCAGGCTGGCCGTGATCACCAGCAGCAGATGCGCCAGCGTCAGCTGCCAGAAGCTCTCCTGCTGATAGAGTGGCCGCGCCAGGTCGGGAAACCATGTGTGAAACAGCGGCCCGCTGTAGGGCATCAGGGCCAGCAGCGCGCCATAAAGCAGCACCAGCCACAGCAGCGGATCTTTCAGCCAGCGCATGCTAATCCCTCGCGCAGTTGCAGCAGATCGCTAAAGTGCAGCACGCCCAGCGGCTGCTGCTGATCGTCGACCACCGGCAGTTTATCGGTGCGCCGGGTGATAAACTGCGACAGGGCGTCACGCAGCGTCAGCGTCGCGGCGATGGGTTCGCCCGTCAGCCACTCGCCGCGCCGGACGGCATCCCCGGCGTGCTCCAGCGACAGCAGTCTTACCCCCATTTCCGTGCGACCAAAGAAGTCGCGGACAAAATCATTTTCTGGCCGGGTCAGCAGCTCCACCGGCCTGCCCTGCTGAACAATCCCGCCGTTATCCATCAGTACAATGCGGTCCGCCAGGGTCAGCGCCTCGTCGATGTCATGGGTCACCAGCACGATGGTACGCCCCGACAGCCGGTGGATACGCAGCATCTCCTGCTGCAGCGCGCCCCGCGTTACCGGATCGAGCGCCCCGAACGGCTCATCCATCAGCAGCACCTCCGGATCGGCGGCCAGCGCTCGCGCCACGCCGACCCGCTGCTGCTGCCCGCCGGAGAGCTGATGCGGATAGCGCTTCAGCAGCTGTGCGTCCAGATTCAGCAGCGCCAGCAGCGCCGTGATGCGTTCGTTGATCTGCGCGCGGGGCCAGCCCAGCAGTTCGGGCACCGTGGCGATATTTTTCTGCACCGTCCAGTGCGGAAACAGCCCGATCGACTGGATGGCATAGCCCATGCGGCGCCGCAGCGTGCGGGCATTCAGCTGGCGAATTGACTCACCGGCAAAGCGGATGTCACCGCTGTCGAACTCCACCAGCCGGTTGATCATCTTAAGGGTGGTTGATTTACCGGAGCCGGAGGTGCCGAGCAGCACGCAGAACTCCCCTTCCGCCACCTGTAACGACAGATCTTTTACCGCCGTTTTGCCGTTAAAGGCGCGGGAAACGCCCCTGAACTCAATCATCTTTTCTCTCCAGCAGTGAGATTAGCAGGCGGAACAGCGCATCGATCGCCACCGCCAGCGCGATCACCGGGATCACTCCCAGCAGCACCAGATCGAGCGCGCTGCTTAACAGGCCCTGAAAAATAATCGCACCAAAGCCGCCTGCCCCAATCAGCGCGGCGACCACCGCCATACCCAGCGTCTGTACCACCACTACCCGCAGACCCGCCAGCCAGACCGGCAGCGCCAGCGGCACATCGACCGCGACAAACTGCTGCCAGCCGCTCATCCCCATGCCGCGCGCGCTTTCGCGCACCTCATGTGGCACCTGCTGCAGCCCCACCACCACGCTGCGTACCAGCGGCAGCAGGGCGTAGAGCACCAGGGCGATCAGCGCCGGGGCCATGCCGATGCCGCTGATGCCCCAGGCCCCGAGCCACGGAAAGTGATTTGCCAGTCCGGCCAGTGGCGCAATCAGCAGGCCAAACAGCGCCACCGACGGCACCGTCTGGATCACATTCAGCACGCCAAAGACGCCGCTCTGCCAGCCTGGCCGCCGGAACAGCAGGACCCCCAGCGGCAGGGCTATCAGCAACGCCGGCAGCACCGTACCGGCCAGCAGCGTGAGATGGCGTCCCAGTGCGGCATCAAACACCGCATGGCGGTTGGCATACTCTTTCAGCAGGGAGAGGTCGCTGAGCTGACCGCTGAAGAGCAGCAGCAGAGGCAGCAGCCAGACCTGCAGATTGAGCAGCAGCTGAGCCAGCCGGTGACGGGTGATCTGCCGCACCCGATCGGTGATCAGCAGCAGGAGCAGCGCGCCGCTGCACCACAGACCGCTGGCAAAACTGGTGCGTGCCAGACGACTCCCCTGCTGGCTGAGCAGCGTGGCCTGATGACCACTGAGCCAGAGGATCGCGGCCAGCATCAGCTGCGCGGCCAGCAGCGCCAGCACCAGGTTTACCCGCGTCGGCGGCCGCCATAACAGCAGCCAGAGCGTCAGCAGCGGCACAAGCAGCAGCCCGAACCGGCTGATCTGCGATCCCATCAGCGGTTCCCCGGCCACCAGCCGGTTCGGGGCGAAGTTAAGAAACGGCAGCGCAGCCAGCGCCAGGCTCAGCAGCGTCAGCAGCAGCAGGGCCACCGGCTGTTGCAGCGGGCGACGTATCGCTTCCCGCGATAACACCATCGGTTACAGCAACTTCTTCTGCTGCAGCCATTCGGTCGCGACGCTGCTGGCATCCTGACCGTCCACGGCGATTTTCGCGTTGAGCTGTTGCAGCGTCTTCTCGTCCAGCGCGCTGAATACCGGCTTCAGCCATTCCGCAATCTGTGGGTACGCTTTCAGAACCGATTCGCGGATCACCGGTGTCGGGGCGTAAATCGGCTGAACGCCTTTCGGATCGCTGAGCGTCTGCAGACCCAGCGCCGCCACCGGCCCGTCGGTGCCGTACGCCATCGCCGCGTTCACCCCGGAGGTCTGCTGCGCCGCCGCGCTGATGGTCACCGCGGTATCGCCGCCAGCCAGCGACAGCAGCTGATCCTGCGTGAGGTTAAATCCGTAGGCTTTTTCAAAGGCGGGCAAGGCGTCGCTGCGTTCAATAAACTCTGCCGACGCCGCCAGTTTGAAGGTCCCGCCCTTTTTCAGCCAGGCGCTGAGGTCGGCCAGAGAGGTAAGCTGATTCTTCTCGGCCAGATCTTTTCGCACAGCGATGGTCCAGGTGTTGTTAGCCGGTGCCGGTGTCAGCCAGACCAGATGGTTTTTCTCCGCATCGAGCTTTTTCACTTTTTCATAGCCCTGGGCGGCATTCTTCCAGGCGCTGTCTTTTTCATCGTTAAAGAAAAATGCGCCGTTGCCGGTATATTCCGGATAGATATCCAGTTCGCCCGCCGTGATCGCGCCACGCACCACCTGAGTGGTGCCGAGCTGGATTTTATTCACGGTTTTCACGCCATGCTTTTCCAGCACCTGAAGAATCACATTTCCCAGCAGCGAGCCTTCCGTATCAATTTTTGAGCCGACCCGCACCGGATCGGCTGCCTGTGCTACCCCGATGCTGAGCAGTAAGGCGCTGACGCCGATCCAACCCCGAATTCTGACCATGACCTTTTCCTTATCGCATTATCGCGTGTTGTTATAGCGTGATGTTTTCGCGAGGCGTCAATGGTGCGCCTGAGCGATCAGACTGCTCTCCTGCTTTGTGAGTCGATGCTGGCAGGGCGCGAAGCGGTAAATTCTCTGCCTTAAAAGCGTAGCCTGGCGCGGCGGTGATGCCGCTGACTTTCTCGCAAGCTGATAACGATTTGAGATTATAAAATAATTTTATATAACTCAAATGAATTTACGTCTGGGCGTCTAAACGGCTATTCTCGAAAATCTGTTTTTATAATAAAAGACGCACAACATCATGTCCGACCTGACTTCTTCTGCCCCTGTGGCGACTGCCGGGCGTTCGCCCGCCGGGGAAACGCAATGGATTCGCAGCGCCGCTGACGTCTCCCGTTTAGTGAACAGCGGCGACAGCGCCCGCAATAATGCCCGCATCGTGGTGGCGATTGCGCTGGGAGGCGTGTTTCTTGACGCCTACGATCTGGGTGCGCTGGCTTTTGGCATCAAAGATGTGACGCGCGAATTTCATCTTACGCCGACTGGCACCGGCATGATCGCCTCCGCGATTACCTTCGGGGCGATCGTGGGTGCGCTGCTCGGCGGCTACCTCACCGATAAGATTGGCCGCTATCGGGTCTTTATGGCCGATATGTTCTTTTTCGTCGTCGCGGCTATCGCCTGTGCTTTTGCTCCCAATGAGTATGTGCTGGGTGCAGCGCGCTTTGTGATGGGCCTGGGTGTCGGCATCGATCTGCCGGTGGCGATGGCCTTCCTGGCGGAGTTTTCGAAGCTGCGCGGTAAGGGGAATAAAGCCGCCAGCGTGGCGATGTGGTGCCCGACCTGGTACGCGGCGATCAGTATCTCCTGGCTGCTGGTGCTGCTGCTCTATGCGGTATTGCCGGAGAGCCATACCGACTGGCTGTGGCGGCTGATCCTGGGGTTTGGAGCCGTGCCGGCGATTATCATTATCGCTATCCGCAGTCGTTACATGAGTGAGTCGCCGGTCTGGGCGGCCAATCAGGGCGACCTGAAAGGGGCGGCGGCGATCTTACGCAACGCATGGAATATCAACGCGCAGGTGGCACCCGATGCCGCGCTGACGCCGGTTACGCCGGTGCGCAGGGCGAGCTGGCGCAACTATGGTGCGCTGCTGCAGGGCGTCTATCGCCGCCGCACGCTGCTGGCGACCATTACCTCTATCGCCTCATCCTTTGCTTATAACGCCGTCGCGTTTGGCCTGCCGGTGATCATCACCAGCTTTTTTGCCCAGTCGATGCTGACCACGATTCTGGTGTCGCTGGCGCTGAATCTGCTGTTCGCCTTTGTGGGCGGGCTGCTGGCGGTGCGTCTGGTGCCGCGTCTGGGTGCCTGGAAGATGTCGGTGGCGGGTTACAGTTGTCAGTGTGTGGCGCTGCTCGGACTGGCGCTGATTGGCCGCCCGGAAGGGGGGCAGGAAGCGGCTGTCGCGATCGGGATGCTGGCGCTGTTCCTGTTTGGTCAGGGATTCGGGCCCGGCTCGCACACCATGACCTTTGCGTCACTGAGCTACCCCACGTCGCTGCGGGGTGTGGGCGTCGGCTTCAATCAGACGCTGATGCGCGGCAGTTCGACCGTTTCACTGTTTCTGTTCCCGGTGCTGGTTGCGGCGCTCGGCACCGGCGTGTTCTGGGTGATCTTCCTGGCCCCGCTGGCCGGACTGCTGGCCCTGCTGGCCATCCGCTGGGAACCATCGGGCTATGATGTGGATGCAGAGGATTTTGAGCTGCCGCGATAATCCGCGCTGAGGGCATGGACAGAGCGCAGGAAAACCGCACCTCAGTGCGGTTTTTTTTATGCCGTAACGGCCGGGAAAGGAAACTGCTCCAGATAGTCCGGGATACGCGGGAAGGTATGCAAAAACCACGGCGTGAACTGCTCTGGCTGCTGCTGCATCTGCTCTTCAATCAACGCCATCGGGCGATAATCGAAGGCGTCCGCTTCCTGCGGATTGAGCTGCGGCAGGCTGTCGCAGACGGCAAAAAAGACGTGACCATATTCATGCTCGGTCAGGCCATTACTCAGCTTCAGGTTGTAGCTCAGCTCAAACACCGGCGTCAGCGTCACCACCATGCCCATCTCTTCGCGCAGGCGGCGTTCAGCGGCGTCACGGGTCGATTCATGAGGATACGGATGCCCGCAGCAGGTATTACTCCACAAGCCACCACAGTGATATTTATCGCTGGCGCGCCGCTGCAGTAACAGCTCCTGCCGGGAATTGAAGACGTAGACCGTCACCGCGCGGTGCAGTAGTCCTTTTTCATGCACTTCCAGCTTTTCCATTTTGCCGGTGGGACGATCGAGGTGGTCAACGAGGATAACTTCAATAGCAGACATGGCGTTTCCTTGAGATTATTCTCAACTATTCTGGCACAAGATTCGCGGTTTGGGCGTAACAGAAAGGAATTTTTACCCTTATCGGGCGGAGGTAAGCGGATGACGCCAGACGAAAATCAGGCCAGCAACGCTGGCCTGAGGAAGAATTACAGCCGGAAGCTCTGCACCACCTGCTCAAGCTGAGTACTCTGCGCCTCCATCGCCTGAGCCGCAGCGGAAACCTGCTCGACCAGCACGGCGTTCTGCTGGGTGGTGCCATCCAGCTGCGTAATCGCCACGTTAACCTGCTCGATCCCCATGCTCTGTTCCCGGCTGGCTGACATGATCTCGCTCATCAGCGTCGTTACGCTGCTGACGCCCTGCATCAGCTCATCCATCGTCTGACCCGCCTGCTCTACCAGCGCGCTGCCGGTATCAATGTTCGCCACGGACTCTTCAATTAACTTTTTAATCTCACGCGCCGAATTGGCTGAGCGCTGCGCCAGGTTGCGCACTTCTGACGCCACCACCGCAAAACCGCGCCCCTGCTCACCGGCACGGGCCGCCTCGACGGCGGCGTTCAGCGCCAGGATATTGGTCTGGAACGCGATGCTGTCGATCACGCTGATGATGTCGACCACTTTACGTGACGAATGGTGGATCTCGCCCATGGTGGTGACGACCTGACGCACCACTTCTGAACCGCGTGCGGCAACCTGCGAGGCATCGCCTGCCAGCTGGTTGGCGTGAGTGGCGTTATCGGCGTTCTGACGCACGGTGCCGGTCAGCTGCTCCATCTATGCCGCCGTTTCCACAATCGAGCTGGCCTGATCTTCAGTGCGCGAAGAGAGATTGGCGTTGCCGCTGGCGATCTCGCGCGACGCGGCGGTGATCGCCAGCGCGCTGTCGCCCACCTGCTGAATTAACCCCTGCAGATAGCTGATGAACTGGTTAAAGCTCTGTGCAACGGCATTGAACTCCGGGCTGTTGCTGGCGGGGAGACGCTGGGTCAGGTCCGCGCCGCCGGTCGACAGCGCTTCGATGTTGCTGTTCAGCACGCTGAGACGCTTCATCATGGCGCGGACAAAGCCCAGCGACACCAGCAGCAGGATCACCGCCAGCGGAATCTGCACCAGGCCCAGACGCGTCAGCATGTTGTGCGACTGCGCTTTCAGCAGGCTGGTCGGCAGGCTACTGGCGAGAAACCACGGGCTGCCGGGAATGGCCTGCAGAAACAGCGTCTGCTCGCCTTCGCTGCTGTCATAGGTGGTTTCCAGTGGCTGGGTGCCCGCCCCGCTCAGCAGCGCTTTCAGGGGCGCTGCCATCGGTGTCTGCACATCGGCCAAGTTCTCCAGCTTCGGCGCGGCATTCACCAGCGCACCGTTACCGACAACTTTGCCATCCGCTTCGACGATCAGCACGTTGCCCTGAATGGTTTCGCCCATCTGCTTCGCCAGCTGGTTAAAGAATCCCAGCGTCACGTCGATGGTTGCCACACCCCAGACGGTGCCGTTGCGGTAGATCGCCATGGCACAGTTGGTTCGCGGCTGTGGGCTGGCGGCATCCTGATAGGCTTTTGCCCAGGCACACTGCCCTTTCGGGGCGGCCAGACCATCCTTGTACCAGGGTTGCTCCCAGTATTTGTCGGCGGCATCGGAGTTCCAGTAGGTATTGACCTGCAGTTCGTTGCTGGCATTGCGGGCAAAGAAGCTGCTGTTTTTCTCTTTGGCGGGATCGCGACGATTTGGCAACGGCCAGATGCCGCCGCCGAAGACATTACTGTCCTGATACTGGTTAACCAGCGTCGGTAACAGGGTGTCGATGGTGGCGCTGTCCATGACGGAGGCCGCTTCGGTAATCGCACGCTGCTGAGCCTGAACGCGGTTCATCTGCTCGACGATACCGGAGGCCAGTGAATCGACCTGATAACGCACCAGACGGCTTTCGCTGTCGACCAGCTGCGGTGCGACAAACTGATTGATGACCCAAACTGTAACGAGTAAAAGCGCAACAAAGAACGCGATCATTGTTGCGGTAAAGCGGGATTGTGTTGTTTTAAACATCTTTGTTCCCCTGAACCTGGTATGGCGCGATTGCCTGATCCGGGTTAACGGCTCGCTTACGGGGAACTTGAGGTGAGCGGGATCACAGAATTAATAAATGTTTAATTTTTGTGAAAATTTAATTTCATTGTGGGATTATCACCTCCCCGGCGCGAGCCGGGGAAGGGGCGGAGAGGCCTGTTTTGCCTGCCCTAGCCTTCTGAATCGACAACCTCCTGACGCGGACGGAAGATGTGGTTACTGCCGCCAGCGGTTAACAATTCCCGTAACTTCTGACCGCCATGCTCATCCGCCTGGGCGAACTGCCGCTCCGCTTCGGTGATGGGTGTGGTCCAGAGCAGTGTGGGACGATCGCCATCGCGCTTGGGCAGTTTAAACTGTGCCCGTTCGCTGGCCAGCTCATTTGCCAGCAGGAAGCTCTCAAAGCCGACCGGCGCGACTTCTGATGCCAGCGTATGCCCCTCCCCCAGCCAGGTGAGGCGCGCCCACGGCAGATGTACAAACTCCGCCAGAGCACTCGCCATCTGCACCGCATTGCCTTCGGTCATGACGTCGCCATCCACCGCCATCCCCAGTTCGATACGGCGATACTGCGGTGCCAGCTCATCAAACAGGTAGTCGACCTGCGGCATCGGCCGGATGCTCATGCCAATCGTCAGGAAGTACCAGACACCCTGATGCCAGTGCTGGGAGATCGCCATCGGCGGCCAGCTCCCCTGATCGATCGCGTAATATTTCACCGACTCGCCAAAGCGGCTCTGATAGCAGGCCATGAGATCCTGCTGAACCTTGTCCCACTCGCTGCCATCGTGCCATTCGCGCCAGAACTGACGCTGCTGCTCTGCACGGGCATAGTAGTCATTGGTCGAGGTCGAACCCAGCGGGGCCGTCAGTCGGTTCTTTTTGATGCAGCCCGCAGAGAAGCTGACCTGCTTATCCTGGTAAAGACTCCAGCCGGGGATCACCGCCAGCAGCTGACCGTAATACCAGAGCGCCGCGCCATCATCGCTCGGCTCCCAGAGAACCTGCAGCCCGGCGGGATTCAGTGCAGGCTCTGCTTCCAGGTTACGGCAATATTCGGCGCTGAGCAGCGGCGCAATGCCCTGCTCCATCGCCTCGCGATCTTCCTGCGCCGGTGCGGGCAGCAGGTTTCGCAGCCAGCAGCCGCGCACCGCATACTGACTGCGGAACAGGTCGGTGGGCCAGATGTAAAAATAGGCGGTGCGCGCATCCTGTTCGACAATAGCGGTGAGGGTGCGCTGCTGATTGTGGACTTCAGCAATCAGGGATTTGTACGTCATAGTGCCTCGACAAAGCCTGGAGGAATCCATTTTCCCCGAGAATAGAGCAGGATCGTGACTGCTGCACGCGGAGACAAGGGTAATAGTCTCAAAGTGGCCTGCGATCACTATTTACACCCGGGATAAATAATCCTGCCATTGTCGGGCGATTAAGACGCTCATTTATGTTCAGATAGCAGGAAAAGTTCGTTTACCGCGTTTTCAGCAAGGAGGTCTTATGCGTCGTCGTCCCTCATCCCGCCTGATTGTTCTGTCACCGGAAAAGCATGTTCTGCTGTTTTATTTTTCTCATCACGATGATGCGTTAAGTGGCCGATCATACTGTGCGACACCTGGCGGTGGGCTTGAATCGCAGGAAACCTTTGAGCAGGCCGCGCTACGGGAGTTGCGGGAAGAAACCGGGCTGATTCGCCACTCAGCAGGCACGGCTGTCGCGTCCCGGACATTTCCGATGACGCTGCCCGATGGAGAGACCGTGCTCGCTGAAGAGCGCTTCTTTCTCATTCGTGCGGAAGAGACAGAGATTGATTGTTCAGGGTGGAGTCAACATGAAAAGCGCGTCATACAGCATTACCACTGGTGGACAGCAGAAGAGCTCAGAGACACCGCCGACACCATTTTTCCCCATGATTTGCTAAGCGACATCCTCTCCGGCGATCGGGTCTGAGCAGCAGCATCAGCAGCATCAGAGGCTGCCATGGCGTTAGCGTAAGCCAGCGCGCTTGAGTGGCGAGATGGCCTTATAAAAGCCGTTTGCGCATAACCAGACTCAACGGGTCGGGCATATAGGGTGGGAACGCCTCGCATAGTGCGTACCCGCATCGGCGATAGAGTGCGATAGCCGGTTGCTGATGAATCCCGGTTTCAAGCCGCAGTTCGCGCGAACGGTTTTCTGAAGCTATCGTCTCGATGGCGGCGATGATCTGCTCGCCGAGCTTCCTGCCCCGGTAGGCCGGCCGGATATAAACCCGCTTGATCTCCGCAAAGCCCGCCTCCTGAAAGAGTAAGGCCCCACACCCTGCCGGCAAGCCCTGCTCATCACGAACGATAATGCACTTCAGCTGCTCATCACCGACGGTTGAGAGATCCAGACAGTGATTGCTTTCTGCCGGATAGAGTTCGCGCTGAAAAGCGTCGAGTTCGCCGACCAGGCGCACCAGGTCGCTATCCCCTTTATCGACTTCTGAAATGCTGAACATCTGTTCTCCCCGTCAAAGGTCGCTTCCGGAACGACTCTGCCCGTTGATTTACTTCAGCTTAACGCCTTTAGTTTCTGGTGCCATCCAGACCACAATCATCGCGGCTACAAAGGCCAGCACGGTGGTGGCCAGTCCGGCGGTGAAGCCGCCAATGCTGGCCACATAGCCGATGAGCAGCGGCGCGATAAAGCCGCCCAGACGCCCCCCGTTGTAAGCCAGGCCCATCAGAAAGCCGCGTGACTGGGTGTCGCCAATAATCTCGGCCAGGAAGGGGCCGGAACCGGCGAAAATACCGTTAACCCCGAAACCGGCCATAAAGATGGCCACCATGAGAATCAGCGGCTGCGTCGTCACCAGATATAATCCGACCGCGACCGCACCGATCAGGAGATAGAGCAGAAACATCGGCCGGCGTCCCCATTTATCGGCCATGAGTGAGAACACCAGGAAGCCCGCAATCGCACCGGTCTGCAGGGCCAGCACAAACTTCAGGCTGTGAAGAAAATCGAGATGCTTCACTTCACGAAGGTAAGTGGGCGTCCAGGTGAAGACCCCCCAGAACAGATACTGAATGAAGAAGATAAAGGTAAACGCCAGCAGCAACCCTTTGATGTTCGCGTTGCCGGCGCTGGCCTTTTTAGTCTGCCGCTGTGCGCGTTCCTGCTGGCGCGCCAGCCATACCGGCGATTCCGGCGTAATGTACGCAATAACCATCATGATAAAAACCGGCAAGGCGCCAATCATGAACAGGTAGCGCCATCCCCCGTGTTCCAGCCCACCGGTCATTGCCGTGACCAGTGCCGTCAGGCCAATCGCCAGGATTGCGCCCACCGGTAGCCCCATCTGCATCAGCGCGCCGCCGCGCGCACGGCGCTCCGGACGCCAGGTTTCAGCGATGAGCGCCGCGCCTGATGTCCACATTCCGCCCATACCGAGCGCACCGCAGAATCGCAGCAAGGTAAAGACCTGCTGATTATGGGAAAACGCCAGCAGACCGGAGAAAAGCGAATAGATGGCGATGCAGATCAGGGCCGTTCTTACGCGTCCGATTTTATCGGCCACCAGCCCGAACAGGATGCCGCCAATAATCTGCCCGCCAGCCGTGGCGCTGATAAACACGCCAAGTTCCGTTTTGCCGAGGCCAAATACCACGCCCAGCACGGGTAAGAGCAGAGAGAGCAAAAAAGAGTCGTAGCTTTCAAATGTCCACCCTAACCCGCCCAGCGCCAGGGTCCTTTTTTCAGCCGATGAATAGGAGAGCACTGAACCGGAGGCGTCCGCATCGAGAGGATGCGCCTCATGCACTTTTGATTTCATATTCATCCATATTCTCCAGGGAGGATAAGCGATAGGTTGATGCCGCGGTGCGCCAGAAGAGATGCGCCTGTTCGGCCGCAGAAGCCTGCTCCGCCAGCCTTTTGCAGGCATTCCAGAACACACCGTAACTGAACATGCCTTTGTCGACCGGGAAGTTGCTGGCAAACATGCAGCGCTGCACGCCAAATGCCTCAACCAGCGTTTCAAACAGCGGTTGCCAGGCCCGGGAGAGCGTCAGGGAGTCAGGTGGTGTGTCGTGTTGTGCAAAGGGATAGCCCATGACCGTCATGCCAAAACCGCTGATTTTGATGCGCACGTTGGGCAGCGCCGCCAGGGCGATAATCCCCTTTTTCCACGCCTGAAAAACGGCATCCTGTTTACCGGCATAAGGCCCCGTTCCAATCGGTCCGCCGCAGTGATCCACAATCACCAGCAGATCGGGCTGCGCGCGGGCCAGTCCGGCAATTTCATCGAGCTGAGTGTGATAAACCCAGACATCCAGCGAAAGTCCGTTGCGGGCAAGGCAGGCTGCTCCGCGCCGGAATGCGTCACTGGCCGCCAGACCGGCAGGCGGCGTGACGGGACTGGAGCTGACGCGGGGATCAGGATGCCAGGCCAGCGGATTCCGCATCCCGCGCAGTCGTCCTCCCGATCGCGCCAGCATAAGTTCCACCACGGGCAGCAGGTCGTCCCCAGCCAGCAGGCTGGCACCGCCAACGATGGCTTCACAACCTGCGGCTTCGCCATAGTGACCGCTTTCAAACATCGCGGCACAACCGCCTGCAAACTCGACCTCTCCGACGGGTCTGAACGCTTCAGGCCCGTGACGGCGCAGCATGGAGCGGCACTGAACATACACCGTCGAGAGAATCCGGTGTCCGGACTGTTCGATATCCTGGCTGAGCTCCGGTGCCAGGTAGCGGCCTGACTGGCGATCCCACAAATGATGATGCGCATCCACGACCGGAAGTTCGGGCATCAGCGCCTCTTCATGATGACGCGCGAGCCACGCTTCCCGAACGGGCAGATGCGGTGCATTAACAATCTCCATAACGTCCTCTTAACCTTCTGATTAAAATCAGATCCCGACATTTTTCGCGTGGCGGGCAGGTGAACAGACCCGAACCGCATTGTTTTATCTGATAAAACTCAGTTTTACTGAATAAATCAACTATAGGCTCAGCGGATAAAGTTCAGCCAGCAAAAAAAGGAGGCGCTTAATGTAAATACGATGTTAATCACAAATATTTTACTTTCTGAGTACATCGTGCTTTAGAGCCAGCTGTTGCTCAGCGGCGGTGCACTGATGACCGGGAACGGGAGAGAGGATGCGGTTCAGGGACGCCCCGTTTCGGGAGACGGGAAAGAGAGCGACGAAGAAAAGTCGCGGTGTGAAATCAGTAAAAACCGCGACGTTTCAGAACAGGCACAGATGCGTGTTCTACGCCTGACGGATGATAAATTCTGGTTCACAGGAGACAGGAAAATTCACCGATCTGGCGATAAAACAGACTTTATGGATCTCATGGTGAATAGCCGTGGCTGCATCAAGATTTGTCCCCTCTGCTACCGTGATCGTCGGTCTCAGCACCGCCGAAATAAAACGCCCCGCCCCGCCTTTTGATATTTCACCTGTCGCTAAGGGAGAATCTTCATAGCCGAGAACCGTAATCCCGGCATCGGAAGCCAGATGCAGATACCAGAGCATATGGCATGCCGAAAGAGAGGATATCAGGAGGTCTTCAGGATTCATTTTACTGGCGTCGCCACCCAGCAGGGGATCATTGGAGCAATGGATGACCTCTTTCCCGCTGATGGCGATATCCCACGTCCTTGCATACGCTCTATAACCCGAGGTCCCCGTTCCCAGATTGCCGGTCCAGAAGATGCGCGATGTGTAGTGATGTTCCATTATTCTGACTCCTTTATTGAGGATAAAACGGGGGAAAAGAGAGGGAGCTTCTGCTGTTTACTAAACCACACTCTGTCGGGTGATAGAATCAGCACAATGAAAACGCGTGCAGGTACGTGTACAACCCTGCTCAATGCTTTCTGAAAATACGTTTCAGCATCCATAAAAGCGCAACAGACATCAGGACAGAAACAACGATATTGGCTGTGAGTACAAAGTCGGGGATTGCCTCATCGCCATTGATATGAAAAACATCTGCAATGGCATAAAAGAACTCTACAGGCACGATGAGAGCAATAGCTTTTGATATGGCGATGACACAAAAAACAAAAATAAAAACAGGTAAAATAAAGCGCATAGTTAGTATACCTATATGTCGTCATCGCTTCCCTGCATTAATCAAAACTGCTCAGGTTGCTGTAATCATATTGCATTCAAATCGAGCCGATAGAATTGAGCACTCCCATCAGACCATTACTTAAACTTAGATTGCATCGATAACGACGCGGGAACTCCTCTTTGTTTGTGCTGATGCTTACGCTTACGCTGTCATTCAGCACGAGTATAGTAATCACTGTCGACACAGAATCCAATGGGCCATCGGCCGGTTCTTTTGATTCAGTCCCAAGAGAAGCTTAACTGCTTATCCTAGTAAAGACTCCAGCTAGGTATCATCACCAGCAACTGACTGTAATATCTGAGCGCCGTGCCGTTATTGCTCGGCTCCCAGAGAACCTGCAGACCGGCGAGATTCAGTGCCGGCTCCGCTTCTAGATCACGGCTATATTCGGCGCTGAGCAGCAATGCTCTTTCGCCTCACAATCTTTATGCGCCGGTGCGCATCAGGTTCGAAAACGGTGGTTAGGGCGTGCTGCTGATTATGAACTTCAGCACTAAAGGATTTGTATGCAACAGGAAGCAGATTTTTGGTCTTGGAAACTAGTCTTTTAGGCTCTTTTTATATTTTAGTAAAGCATCACGTAAGATTATTTAAGCAAAATGAGGTTAAACGCTTAGATAGCTAAGTATAAATAAATATAATCTGTTGAATGTTAGCCCTCTAATCGAGAGGGCTAACGTTAAAAAGTCTATATTTTAAACCCATTGTAAAACTTAAAGAACCATAACCTCTTTAACTTTACTCTGGTTTTCAAAAAAACGTGGCATATGACTTGTTGCGTAATTCTGATCTATATGCGCCTTAATTTTTTTGAAATTATCGTTGATACATGACCTAAGATCTGGAATATCATCAATAGGTAAAACCGCATTACTCTCAATCAAATTACGATATTTACTCATAACCAAAGATATAAAGATGTATTTTCCATGGATAATTATTTTTTCGTCACGCTTCGTTTTCCTATTCCTTTCCATAGAACTAAGAAGATCATTAGCTGCTCTGTAAAAGTTAACTGTATTGATTAGCATTACACAGTGAACGCTAGGATTAAAAACAGCCTTGTATAAAGGACTTGTTATTGACTCAAAAAACCTACCTCGATTTGATTTCAATAAAGCCAAGTAGCGAGGAGAGTTTAAGTTACAAACCAAAGACGAAAGAGCATCCTCTATTGTTATAACATTAATGCTAGGAGACTTGTTTGAATCTTGGTCGCTCCTCTTTATTTCGTAAACATAGGGTTCTTCAAAAGAAAAAGATCTTTTAAGCTCTATTTGAAATGGATCTTTTGAAATAAAATCTCTCGCCGTAACTTTATTCTGACTATTGTTAGCTATAGTTATTGATAGAGCGATATCCAATCCGCTACCATCTTGATTACCGTAGTCTTCAACTTTAATAAAACGACATGGCAATTTAACTTCAGCCAGTTGCTCTAAAGTAACTTCGCCCGATAAATAAGCTTTCCCAATTGTACTAATGGTTTGAGCACCGTTAATAATATTTACGTTAACCAAGTCAAAACCGCCGTTTTCCCTTCTTGTTTTACCATTTCTCATTTTAGGAGTAATAGTGTTAACCAGTATAGTAACTCCATTGTTGAAATAATAGAACATTTCAGGATTATCAATAAGCGTTTTCTTTATACCTTGATTGACATCAGATATTTCTCCTAAACCACCTCGAATATTATCTTCTAAGAGAAGATCACCATAGGCCTCCCACCAGCTGGCGACCTGATCACCAGTTATTAAACCGTGAACGGCTTTTAATGGCTCCTCTGTCACTCCATACTGAAAAATTTCAACATCATTAATATTTATATTCCCCAACGATCTTCTACTTAAATAATCTTTTATTTTACTAAGGGAAAGCGTTTGTATTTCTATGTAATCACCATCAAGATCGAAATTGAACTCTTCTTTTCTTTGTTCAATTTGTCTCTTTACATCCTCTGACAAATCGTCGCGACCACTATAAGCAAAGACAAAAACATACTTGTAAGAGTTATCATAGGCAATTTCAAGAGATTCTGAAAATCTATTAAATCTTTCATTAAAAAGGCCATATTCTTCCATCAATATATCTCTACATGATGTCAAATAATCAGCCATATCTTGCCTAGAGATTGAACCGTTACCAGATTGATCAAATTTTGACTGAACAATTGTTACTTGTTTTTTATCGTGATTTACATATACAGCATCTATGCATCTGTCGTCACTACCATCACATACTGATTCAGAGCAGATATCTTCATTTAATTCTGGATTGAAAATATTTACAGCAAGCGCTGCTATAGTTCTAGAGACTTTAACTATTTCTTTCGATTCTTCGCTTCCACCAACATTTTCCATATTAATGTATTCTCCATATCTGGACAATAATCTTTTTTTTATGCCAGAAATGGTTATCTCTCTTACGCCAGCCATGGTTTTAACTCCTATATTGTCCAAAGAAAAATTGCACTGTCACTTCCAATCTATATCATTTTCCATAAAAAAACCCATTGCGTCCGCAACTATCACCCCGATAACAACCCTAAACTTTTAGATAACTTCAAGAAAGATTAAACAAAAACGCTTTTGAAAATTTCCAAATCTTATTTATATCTATACATATATGCTAAAAATTTTGTAATTATCCATTGACACCAAGCATTGCCCACTCTAGTGCAATGGCCTTATAGTAATATCTTTTTATAATACCAAGATTTGCGAACAGCGCTGTAAACACTCTTAAACTCTTTCCGAAAAAAGACATCTTCTGCATGAGGAGCTGCTATCTATTAGCTCTAACACTATAATGTTACAAAGATAGCAAAAAGAAACAATTTACTCAATATTTTAGAGGTTCAAATATCAAAATGATCTTCATAAAATTGCTTAGTTAAATATCTAGTTTCATCCTGAGAAGTCGGCATGAGCACTTACCATTAAAGATTACACTCTCAATGCATGACAGTACGTTCATTAACTTTTCTCATAAAAAAGAAATGCATTAAACTGCTAGTAGTTTAATGCGAATTAAAGAATTCGACCTGAAATTACTTTAGCCAATAGCGGCACTAGCATGATCAGCATCAACCTACACTTAATAAATAGGAATATTATTGAAAGCATTACCATCCCAGAAAGTAAACTCATCATTGCTAAAAATTGCTTAATGAAAAAAAACTATTAATTAACACAAAGAGAATCCCATGTGAATGTATAAACAAAAACGCTGAAACACGCTCGATATCGGCTAAAAACAAAAACTCTAGATATAATCGCCTTAAGGGATTAAAGCCTAACAAGTCACATATCTGATTAAAAATGTTATTTGATAATATCTATCGGTAATTACCGTAATGAGTTTCTTTCGCAGCATCATTACCCCTTTTATTAATGAGATTTCTCACCCCAACCTCCCCATCCTCACCATCGCCCGATACCAGGCTCCTCTCTGAATCGACCAGCGCAACCCGACCGCAATCGCATTAATCTTCCGATCAATCATCGCCTGCTGAAAGCGCCCTGTCTCACGGTCGGACATCGCCTGCGCCCATGCTGGCATCAGCCCGAACCCCGACATCAGCATCACTTTCATCACCGGCTTCGCCTGCCAGCTCGGGGCTGGCGCATTCATCAGCAGTCGCGTCACCTCAGCGGTGCGCGCATCAAAGCGTAATTCCGGACGCATCTGCTGCAGATAATCCGCCACATCGACGACGCTTTTCGGCACCCGCTCCGCGCCCAGCGACTCAGCAATCAGCGCCGCTTCCTGATAGTACCGATCCTGTTCGGCGCGCGTGAGGTGGGGATTTTTGTAGCGCAAATGGGCCGCCAGGAAACGGCTGGTCTCCGCCACATGCACCCAGGTCAGCAGATGCGGATCGCTGGCGGCATAAGGTTTGCCTTCGCTGTCGACGCCGCTGACTTTAAGGTGAATGCGTTTCACCCGGTCGATCAGCGTCTGCGCATCCTGCTGATTACCGTAGGTGGTCACGGCGATGAACTGACTGGTACGCCGCAGCCTGCCCATCATATCTTCGCGGAAATTGGAGTGATCCCAGACGCCTGCCAGCGCCGCCGGATGCAGCATCTGCAATAGCAGCGCGCTGATCCCCCCGCACATCATGGAGGTAAAGTCGCCGTGGACGCGCCAGATCACGCTGTCCGGGCCAAACAGGCCGGGATCGCCAGGCGGCTGGGAGAGGTCAAACTCATTCATCGACAGGCCGTTAAGGCGAAAGACCTGCTGCTGAATACGGTCTCGCAGATTTATCATGGTGGCTCTGATAGTGAAATGACGCGGCGCGCCGTAGCAGGACGCTAACGACGCGCCGCACCCCCCTTCTCAGGAGAAAGGCGGGCGGTTACAGATAGTTGAACTGCGCATCCTGAGTACGAACGGAATCGAGTCCAATCATCACGTTGAATTTGCCGGGCTCCGCCACATGCTGCATCTGCTGGTTCCAGAACTTCAGCGCATCGACGTCGATCTTAAAGGTCACGGTCTGAGACTCGCCCGCTTTCAGCATGATGCGTTTGAATCCACGCAGCTCCTGCACCGGACGGCTGATGGAGGCGACCGGATCGTTGAGGTACATCTGCACCACCGTCGCACCGTCGCGCTGACCGCTGTTGGTCACCGTCACGCTGGCTTCGATGCTGCCGTTACGCGGCATGGTCGGCGACGACATTTTCACCGGAGACACGGTAAAGCGGGTGTAGCTCAGGCCGTAACCAAATGGATAGAGCGGACCGTTAACCGCATCATAGTAGTGCGACGTATATTTGTTTGGCTTAGCAAAGTTGTAAGGCCGGCCGGTGGGCAGATGGTTGTAGTAGATCGGAATCTGCCCCACGGAACGCGGGAAGGAGACCGGCAGCTTGCCCGACGGGTTATAGTCGCCAAACAGGACATCGGCGATGGCGTTACCGCCTTCCGTCCCGCTGAACCAGGTCTCCAGCATCGCATCGGCCATACGATCTTCATTCACCACCGACAGTGCACGTCCGTTCATCAGCACAATCACCAGCGGTTTGCCGGTGGCTTTCAGCGCGGCCAACAGCTTCTGCTGGCTTGGCGGGATCACCAGGTCACTGCGGCTGGAGGCTTCGTGGGCCATACCCTGCGCTTCACCCACGGCGGCAACGATGACATCCGCCTGCTTCGCTTTGGCGACCGCGTCATCGATCATCTGCTGCGGTGAACGCGTGTCGATGGAAACCGCCGGTTCATAGAGGTTCAGGAAGTCCTGAATGCCCTTATTATCGGAAACGTTGGCGCCCTTCTCATAGAGCAGCGTCGCTTTGCCTTCGGTGGCGTTGCGCATCCCCTGCAGCAGCGAGACGGATTGTTTCGCCACGCCGGCCGCGGACCAGCTGCCCATAATGTCGCGCTGGCTGTCGGCCAGCGGCCCGATCAGCGCAATGGTGCCCGATTTCTTCAGTGGCAGCGTTTCCAGCCGGTTCTTCAGCAGCACGATACTCTTGCGCGCTACGTCGCGCGCTTCGGCACGATGCAGACGGCTCTCCGCGTTGGTGTCCTGCGGGTCGCTCTCTTTCGGCCCTAAATGGCTGTAGGGATCGTTGAACAGCCCCATATCATATTTAACGTTAAGCACATGACGCGCCGCATCATCAATTTCGGCCATACTGACTTCGCCGCGCTTCACCAGATCCGGCAGATATTTGCTGTAATACTCGTCGCTCATGCTCATGTCGACGCCCGACTTCAGGGCGATGCGCACCGCGTCCTGCGGATCGCTGGCGACGCCATGCTTAATCAGCTCTTTAATGGCGCCGTGGTCGCTGATGGTAATGCCTTTGAATTTCCACTGACCGCGCAGCAGATCCTTCAGCAGCCAGCTGTCCGCCGTCGCCGGTACGCCATTAATGGAGTTCAGTGCCACCATGACGCCGCCGCTGCCCGCATCCAGAGAGGCTTTATAAGGCGGCAGATAGTCCTGGAACATGCGCTGCGGACTCATATCCACCGTGTTGTAATCCCGGCCGCCTTCGACCGCGCCATAGAGCGCGAAGTGCTTAACGCTGGTCATCACGCTGTAGCGATCGGCGGCGCTTTTACCCTGCATCGCCTGCACCATGCTGCGGCCCATCTCGCTGGTGAGATAAGTATCTTCACCAAACCCTTCCGAGCCACGCCCCCAGCGCGGTTCACGGGTGACATCCACCATCGGTGCCCAGGTCATATTCAGGCCATCGTCGGCTGCCTCATAGGCGGACACGCGCCCGACCTCTTTCACCGCATCCAGATCCCAGCTCGACGCCAGCGCCAGGGGAATAGGAAAAATGGTGCGCTGGCCGTGGATGACGTCGAAGGCGAAAAAGAGCGGGATCTTCAGCCGGCTGAGCTGCATCGCCTGATCCTGCATGGCGCGGATATCCGGGCGGGTCACCGTGTTAAAGATCGCACCAACCTGACTCTTCTGAATCATGTCGCGAATCGCTTCTTTGGGATTATCCGGTCCGACGCTGATTAAACGCAGCTGACCGATCTTTTCGTCCAGCGTCATTTTTTTCAGCAGCTGGTTAACGAAGGCATCCCGCGCCTGTTCGGTCATCGGGTGGTGACCTGGCACGGTCTCAGCCAGTGCCGGTTGCATCGCGAGGGAAACAGCGAGACTAACAGAGTAAATCCATTTCATCAGGTTGGGTTCTCTTAAGTAACTGCGCAATATCGTATTAACAGGCGGCAGTGTGCCACAAGATGAGAATAGCAGGTAGCCTGCCGCTGTCACACTGCGAGGAGATGAGCGGACGTGCTACAGTTAAGGCGCACTGATAAGACAAGGGAATTGCTCATGATACCAACCTCTGCCCTGCTTTCTGACCTGCGCCGCCTGGTCGGCCCCTCTCATCTGCTGACTGAACCTGAACAGACCGCCCGCTATCGCAAAGGCTTTCGCTCCGGCGAAGGGGATGCGCTGGCCGTGGCGTTTCCCGGAACGCTGCTGGAGCTCTGGCGGGTTCTTCAAACGCTGGTCAGGGCGGATGTCATCATTCTGATGCAGGCGGCAAATACCGGCCTGACAGAAGGCTCGACGCCGCATGGCGACGACTACGACCGCCCGCTGGTGATTGTCAGCACCCTGCGGCTGGATAAGCTGCAGCTGATCGACAACGGCCAGCAGGTGCTGGCTTTCCCCGGCAGCACCCTCTATCAGCTGGAAAAAGTGCTGAAGCCACTGGGACGCGAACCGCACTCGGTGATCGGCTCCTCCTGCATCGGCGCGTCGGTCCTGGGCGGCATCTGCAATAACTCCGGCGGATCGCTGATCAAACGCGGTCCGGCCTACAGTGAAATGGCCCTGTTCGCCCGAATCGATGCGGAGGGCAAACTGCGGCTGGTGAACCATCTGGGCATTGAGTTAGGCAGCACGCCGGAAGAGATTCTGGGCCGGCTGGATGACGACCGCTGGCAGCCCGGTGATGTGCAGCACGATGGCCGCCACGCCTCTGACCACGAATATGCTGACCGGGTGCGTGACGTGAATGCCGATACGCCCGCCCGCTATAACGCCGATGCGCGCCGTCTGTTTGAAGCCTCGGGCTGTGCCGGCAAGCTGGCGGTGTTTGCCGTGCGACTGGACACCTTTGCCAGCGAACCCCAGCAGCAGGTGTTCTATATCGGCACCAACGAGCCTGGCGTCCTCACCGATATCCGCCGTCACATTCTGGCGCACTTCACCCATCTGCCGGTGGCGGGTGAATATATGCACCGCGACATCTATGACATTGCGGAGGTCTACGGCAAAGATACCTTCCTGATGATCGACAGGCTGGGCACCGACAAAATGCCGCTGTTCTTCACGCTGAAGGGGCGGGTCGATGCCTGGCTGAACAAACTCGCCTTCGTTAAACCGCACTTCACCGACCGCCTGATGCAGCGCCTGAGCCGGCTGTTCCCGGCGCATCTGCCCAAACGCATGAAGCAGTATCGCGACAGATATGAACATCATCTGATGCTGAAGATGTCTGGTGAAGGCGTTGCGGAAGCGCGTAACTACCTGCGCGACTACTTCCGTGAAGGCGGAGGCGAATTCTTTGAGTGCGAAGGCAAAGAGGGGGCGCACGCTTTTCTGCATCGGTTCGCGGCTGCAGGGGCGGCCGTGCGCTATCACGCGGTGCACGCTGACGAGGTCGAGGATATCCTGGCGCTGGATATCGCCCTGCGTCGCAACGATGCTGACTGGTTTGAAACGCTGCCTGAAGCGATCCGCGCTTCGCTGAGCCATCGCCTCTACTATGGTCACTTCTTCTGTCACGTCTTCCATCAGGATTACATCGTCAGAAAAGGTGTCGACGTGCACGCCCTGAAAGCGCAGATGCTGGAGATTCTGCAGGCGCGCGGCGCGGAATACCCCGCCGAGCACAATGTGGGCCATCTCTATCAGGCGAAACCGCAGCTGGCGGCCTTCTATCGCCAGCTCGATCCCACCAACAGCTTTAATCCCGGCATCGGCAAAACCAGCAAGCAAAAAGGCTGGGCAGTAAAGCAGCCGTAATCGGCTAACCGGCCCGCCTGCTCATCAGCGCCGGCGGGCTGGTTAAGGCTATTCAGATAACATCCGCATTAAAAACAGTTAACCTCCTTTCTGATATTCTCCCTGATTATTTATAAAGCGATTCTGTTCTGCGTAATATCTCACAAAAGATTGCCCTGCCAATTGATCATCCGTCAGCCGGAAAATAGAGTGCCGCTGAAAAATAACAGAAAAAGAGAGAATGCCTTATTCAGGCAGCGCTAACCCTCACGGGTAGCGCACTATCCGTTTCAGCAGGGATGAATCATGATGTTAAAGCGATACCTTATGGCGCTCACGCTGCTGAGCCTTACAGCCTCAGCTTACGGCAGCGCCTCAGTTCAGCGGGGAGTGAATCCAATCCGTCACTTCAGGCTCACCTGTCAGGTCAACGATAATCAGGCTGCCCTTCATGGCACCGACTGTGCCGCAGTGGGTGGCGACTACGCCGCCTGCAATCGCGCCACCCTTACCCTGACTAACAACGGCCCGGCCCTGACGGACCGGCACTGGGCCCTCTACCTGAGCAACGTCCACCAGAGGCTGCGGGTCGAACATGACCAGTTCAGAATGACCCACCTTGTCGGCGGTTTAACCCGGCTGGAGCCGACAGAGAAGTTCACCGGCCTTGGCGCAGGCGAATCGGTGCAGGTTCCCGTCGTCCATGAATACTGGCAGCCGTTCGCGCACAATCGCCCGGACAGAGCAGAGGATCGCCTCCTCGCCTCGCTGCGCTCGCGGAACGACGATCAGGGCCGGTAAAACCCGGTCCTTTTGCCTTAAACCAGCTTCTCTTCGGGTTCCGCATCCGGCTGCTGACGGCGTTCGATAATCATGGTCTGCGGTGTGGAAAGCAGGATGCCCTCTTTACGCAGGCGCGTCAGAATATCGAACAGCAGATCGCTTTTGGCGCCGGAAATCTGGCGCTGTCCGGCCACGTTACCGGTCACGCTCAGCACAATGCCCTGCTGAGTCAGATCTTTAAACGAAACAGACGGCTCTGGCGTCTCCAGAATGCGTTCGTTTTCGTTGTAAACATCGAGCAGAATATCGCGCACTTTCACCGGATCGATGTTAAGCGGGAAGGTCAGCGTAATTGTCACCACACCCTGCGCATTGCCCATCGTGGCGTTGCGCACGTTCTGCGAGATAAACTGCGAGTTCGGCACGATGACCGTGGATTTGTCACCCAGCTGGATCTCGGTGGCACGCACGTTAATCCGGCGGATATCCCCTTCGATGCCGCTGATGGTCACCAGATCGCCCACCTTCACCGGCCGCTCGGTTAGCAGAATCAGGCCCGAAATAAAGTTCTTCACGATCTCCTGCAGGCCGAAACCGATACCGACCGACAGCGCACTGACGATCCAGGCCAGCTTGTTCCACTGCAGCCCCATGATCGACAGGGTCAGCAGGATGATCAGCACGTAACCGATGTTGCTGAACAGCATCACCAGCGACACCCGCATCCCCACGTCCATGGTGGTTTTTGGCAGGAAGTCGGTGTCGAGCCAGCGGCGCACCGAGCGCAGCACATAGATGCCGACAATCAGGCAGATCAGCGCATTAACCATGTGTGCCGGAACGATATTCAGGGACTCCAGCCCTTTCCCGCCCCAGAACTCAATCACCTTCTGCAGCAGCTCAATCGGCGTTGAGGAGGCAAACGTCCCGTTGACCAGCGCCAGCGCCACAAACAGCACCAGAATGGTCTTACCAATCGCCGTCAGCAGCGTGGCGGTTTGCTGCAGATGACGCTCATTGATGTTGAGCGAACTCTGAATGCGGCGGCCGGTTGCGTTGCTGGTCGAAAAGAGACTCTCGCAGCCATCGTTGAGCAGATGGCTGAGGAAGTAGAAGGAGCCAAACAGCAGGCCACACCAGATCACCTCATAACTCAGGAAGCGCGCCAGCGTGACATAACCGACCAGCAGCGAGATCAGGATCGCGAGCGCGGTCAGGGTCAGCCCCAGCTGGATCAGCCCGACCAGCGTAGAGCGGGCTTCCGGCGGCGTGCCTGCCAGCGTCATGCGACGACGAACGCGGTTGGTACGCATGCTGATGGCCAGCGCGGTACTGCCTATCAGCAGCGCCGTCAGGCCGTTGGCGAAAATGGTGGTATTCAGGCTGGTGCCGACGCTGTAGTTAAAGGCCTCCACCGTCTGGAAGATAAACACCAGCACCGCGGTAATGGGCGGGAACGGTTTGAGCGCCAGCGCCACTTCATTGGAGATGGTGGGCAAACGCCAGCTCGGCCGCCGCGTAGAGAGAAACGCACGCCCCAGTCCGGCGATCAGGCCACAAAACACACTGAGCTGAACCAGCCGATCGACAAAGTCCTGCACATTTTCCGAGACCTCATCGCGGCGGGTAAACGCCAGAGCGATAAAGTTAAAGGTGAGCACCACCGCCACCAGCGTGGTCAGGGCAATCGCGGCCGCCAGGAAGCTGCGGCGCAGTTTGCCTTCCGGCATTTTATGAATGCTGACCCAGGCGAGAAACTCCTCGCTGTAGCGACGACCCACCGTCATCACCAGCAGCGCCGCCAGCAGCCAGAGCGTACTGCCTATCCGCCAGCCCGGCTCCCAGGAGAGCGCCGCGGTATCCTGCAGCTCCTGCAGAAACTCGCCGATCTTCTCACCGTCCAGATCCTGACTGTTGGTCAGGGGAGACCAGAAACGTGCACCGAGTATGGTACCGGAGTTGAGCGCCAGCTGACTTTTCAGCTGGTCACGGCGCAGGTTAACAATCTGCGACGACAGCGTTAAGGCACCATTTTTAATGCCCTCTGCCTGCTTGATCTGATCGTCGAGTTTGCTTTTCTGACTCTCCAGCGCGTTTCGCTTGCGCGTCACCTCCGGCGTCTCTTTTACCCCGCTGTCAGCTTTGGGGGCCGGACCCAGCACCTGCAACTGCGCTTCCAGCTGCTGGCGGTCGGGGATCAGCGCCTGACCCAGCGTGTCGGCATTGCCGGAAAGCTCCAGCGCCATCTCATTCAGCTGATTCAGTTTGTTTTCGCCCGCGTCGCCTGACACCTGGCTCTTAATCTTATCGAGGATCTTCTGCATTCTCGGCAGTTCAACCGAAGCATTCAGCTTCGGCTGGGCATCCTGTTCCTGTTCCTGTGCCGCCGCGGTGATATCATCCGCCGCCTGCGTCACCGCCGGGGCAAACACCACCAGCGTCAGCATTAACCATGCAAAAAAGGATCTTATAAACATATGAGTAAAATTCCGGCAGCTTATATCAGGCGATCGTCCCTCGCCAGTCGCGCGTAGTGTAGGACTTTGCAAGGGATGGCAATATAGGAATAACGGGTATTTTTCGGGCTAATTCCGGGCAGACCGCGCGCGTTACGCCGCTGCCCGGCTCGCCCGGCGCGTCTTCTCAGACAGCAGACAACGCCGGGTAACACAGCAGACGTTCTCTGCTCTCTTTACTCCACGCCGGCACTGCTGTCCCCGTTGCTGGCGACCTGGCCCGACTTCTGCTTTTTGTACGCCAGCGCAGCCGCAGGCACCGGCGCGGCTTTGCCGGTCTCGATCCAGCTACGCAGACGGTTGGCATCCGCGAAATGGGTATATTTGCCGAAGGCATCCAGCACCACCAGCGCCACCGGACGATTGTTGATCATGGTGCGCATCACCAGGCAGTGCCCCGCCTCGTCCGTGTAGCCGGTCTTGGTCAGCTGGATATGCCAGTCATTTTTGTAGACCAGATGGTTGGTGTTGCGGAACGGCAGTGCATAGCTCGGATGGGCAAACACGGCCGTCTCTTCTTTGGTGGTGCTGAGTGCGCCGAGCAGCGGATATTCGCGCGTCGCCTTAAGTAATTTGACCAGATCCTGGGCGCTGGAGACGTTTTGCGTCGACAGGCCGGTCGGCTCCACGTAGCGGGTCTGTTTCATGCCCAGCGACCGCGCTTTGGCGTTCATCGCCCGGATAAAGGCGTTGTATCCGCCCGGATAGGCATGAGCCAGGCTGGCGGCAGCGCGGTTCTCCGAGGACATCAGCGCCAGCAGCAGCATATTGCGGCGGCTGATCTGGCTGTTGAGCTTAACGCGTGAGAAGACGCCACGCATTTCCGGCGTCTGGCTGATATCGACGGTTAACATCTCGTTCATCGGCAGGTGCGCATCCAGAACCACCATCGCCGTCATCAGCTTGGTAATAGACGCAATCGGCCTGACCCGATCCGGGTGACTGGAGAAGAGCACTTTATTATTGGTGAGGTCGACAATCATCGCACTGCCAGAGGCAATCTGCGGCTGAGCAATAGGCGTAAGCTGCGACAGGGAGGTGGTCGCCTGAGCCGGAAGTGAAACAATCTGCCCGGAAACGAGCAGTGCCAGCGAAAGCAGGCTGGAACGAATTTTTGCAGACATCGTAGAAAAACCCGGTTGGTGTTATGTACTGTGCCAGAGAGACACAGGCCGCCCGCCTCAGTCACGTCGGCGCGCGGGCTGGCAGCAGCATCATACGCGGAAGGTTAAGAAATTTCCTGGGGAGAGTGTATCCGGGCGTAAAAAGAAAACTGCCGCCAGGCCGGCGGCAGCGGTTGTCTAGAACAGGCGGGGACCATATCCCCACAGCACCACGGTCAGGGCCAGTAACACTTCAAACACCAGCACGCCGATCGCCAGGGTGGAACCGGAGAAGCGCAGGCTCTCTTCACGGTCGATGTTCAGAAACAGCGGAATGCCGATATAGAGCAGGTAGCCGGTGTAGAGCAGCGCCAGCGCACCCGCCAGCACGCAGAGCCAGACCAGCGGATAGAGCGCCACCAGCCCACTGAGAAACAGCGGTGTCGCCACATAACCCGCGAAGACGGTACAGCGCTGCACGCCGGGCCGCTGTGGATAATCACGTGCCATCCAGTGGATCACCCGCCCCATCACCGCGACGCCACCGAGAATAATCAGATAGAACAGGATGCCGAGCCCAAGCCCGGTCGCCAGGTTAAGTTGCACATATCGCCCCTCGCCCAGGTTCCACCCCAGCTGAGTGGTCCCGATGAAGGCGCAGATCACCGGGATCGCCGCCATCAGCAGAACATGGTGGGTATAGTGGTGCGATACACTCTCATTCTCTTGCTTAATATCACGCATTTCCTGATTCGGATGCGCCAGAAGTCCCCAGACATGGTTCATACAGTCACTCCTCTGATGCAGTGGGCCGCCCGATGAGCATGCGTCTTTGGGGGCAGCGTCTTCTCAAGTATAAACGGCAGCAAAACTTTCGTGGCGACCGGACAAAAAAACAGCAGAAATAAACGCACCCGCGCGGCCCGGGCGGAAGCGAAGCCAATTCGCGTATAGACTTGAAGAAACAGCCACCGAACAGGGAGTGTCACTTTGCATCTGGATATCAACGCATTAATTACGCAGTACGGTTATCTGGCACTGTTGATTGGCTGTATTGCCGAGGGGGAGACATTTACCTTACTGGGTGGCGTGGCTGCCCATGAAGGACTGCTGCACTATGCGGGCGTGGTGCTGGCTGCGATGGGCGGCGGGATCATCGGCGACCAGCTGCTCTACTGGGTTGGCCGCCGCTGGGGGACGCGCATCATGCGCCGCTTTAAAAAGCATCAGGATAAGGTGGTGAAGGCGAACCGCCTGATCAAACGCCGTCCCAGCCTGTTTGTGATCGGCGTGCGCTTTATGTATGGCTTTCGCCTGATTGGTCCCATCATCATCGGGGCCAGCCGCCTCAATCCGATGAAATTTTTTATCCTCAATATCATCGGTGCGGCCATCTGGGCGCTGATCTTTGTCACCCTGGGCTATTTTGCGGGCGGCATTATCGCGCCGTGGCTGCATAAACTCGATCAGCATCTGAAACATCTGCTCTGGCTGGTGGGTGCGGTGGTGTTCGCCTTTGTCCTGCGCTGGGTGATCCGGCGCTGGCATAACCGTCGGGCCGATCAATAAGCGCTGACAGCTGCCCAAACGAAGCCGCATCGGCATGCTCAGCTATAGTTAACAGCACACTGACAGGGAGATGAGCATGAGTAAGGTAAAACGTAAGATTGAAGAGCACGGCGTCATTGGCGATCTCCGCACCTGTGCACTGGTGGCGAATGACGGGACGATTGATTATCTCTGCTGGCCTGAACTCGACAGCCCGTCGGTCTTCTCTGCCCTGCTCGACAGCGACGATGCCGGCCTCTTCTCCCTCTCGCCGGACTGGCCCGATGCGCGCCGTCAGCAGCTCTACCTGCCCGACACCAATATTCTGCAGACCCGCTGGCTGGATGAGCAGGGGGTCGCAGAAATTACCGACTATATGCCGATTTGCGATGACAGGGAGAAACTGCCGCGTCTGATCCGGCGGGTCAAAATGGTACGCGGCAGCGCGACCTTTACCCTGCGCTGTTCACCGCGCCACGACTACGCCCGGGCGCAGACGCGCGCCGAGGCCCATCACGGCTGTATCGATTTTCATGCCGAAGGTCAGCCCTCGCTGCGCCTCGCCGCCAGCGTGGTCATGACGCTGGAGGATGAGAGCGCGACCGCCGTCTTTACCCTGCAGCCGGGCGAACATGCGCAGTTTGAATTTGGCAGCGTCGACGATGCGCATATCGAAGCGCTGGCGACCGAACACTGCTTTGAAGATACCCTCAACTACTGGCGACGCTGGAGCGCAAAGAGCACCTATCAGGGACGCTGGCGTGAAATGGTGCAGCGCTCCGCGCTGGTGCTGAAGCTGCTCACCTCACATCAGTATGGCTCCATTGCGGCGGCGGCAACCTTTGGCCTGCCCGAAGAGCTGGGCGGTGAACGAAACTGGGACTATCGCGCCTCCTGGATCCGCGACGCCTCATTCAGCATGTATGCCCTGATGCGGCTGGGCTATACCGATGAAGCCAAACACTTTACGGAATGGGTGGGTCGCTGCGTCGAGAACAGTCATCACGACGAGATGCGCCTGCAGGTGATGTACCGGCTTGACAGCGGCACCGAACTGCATGAGATGGAGCTGCTCAACCTCTCCGGCTACGGCGATTCCCGGCCGGTGCGCATCGGCAACGATGCCTGGCAGCAGACCCAGCTCGACATCTATGGCGAGCTGATGGATGCGATCTATCTGGCCAATAAATATGGCGAGGCGATCTCTCAGCGCGGCTGGGAGCACGTAGTGAAGATGATCGACTGGCTGAGCGAGAACTGGGATCAGCCCGATGCGGGGATCTGGGAGATGCGCGGTGAATCGGAACATTTCCTGCATTCCCGCCTGATGTGCTGGGTGGCGATGGACCGCGCGCTGCGTCTGGGCATGAAGCGATCGCTGCCGATGCCCTATCAGCGCTGGGATGAGGCGCGGCGTAAGATCCGCGAAGATATCTGGGCCAATTTCTGGAACGAGGAGCGCGGGCACTTCACCTCCACACGTCACGGCGACTATCTCGACGCCTCCATGCTGCTGATGCCACTGGTGCGCTTTGTCGGTGCCACTGACCCGGACTGGCTCTCTACGCTGGACGCGATCAAAAAGGACCTGGTCAGCGATGGCATGGTGCGGCGTTACAATATTCATGAAACCCCGGCCGATGGCCTGCAGGGAGGGGAAGGCTCTTTCGGTGCCTGTTCCTTCTGGTATGTAGAGTGCCTGGCGCGCGCAGGCCGGATACAGGAGGCGCATTTTGAGTTTGAGAAGCTGCTGAGCTACGCCAATCCGCTGGGTCTTTACGCCGAGGAGTTTGACAGCCACGGCCATGCGCTGGGCAATACGCCGCAGGCGCTGACGCACCTGGCGTTAATCAGCGCCGCCTTTTTCCTGAACCGGAAACTCAGCGGCGAACAGACCCAGTGGCAGCCTTAGTCATCGCGGTTTTCAGCGCCCTCTTTTCCCGAAAGGCGCTCATCTCTGCACGGTTTTAGGTAAAGTATTACTGTCAGGTTAAAATCCTGATTCACAACATCAGATCAATGAACATATAATGCGCAGCAGGTCACATTGGCCGGCATGAATTCGATACTTTGACCAGCCTGAAACAGGGCGATAAAGACTTGTAAAATATGAAAATGATTCGCGCTTTCGCTTCAATCGCACTGGCTCTGGCGGCGTTCAGCCAGTCAGCCTTTGCTGTGGTTTACCCGTTACCGCCGGCTAACAGCCGTCTGATCGGGGAAAATATTGAAATTACCGTTCCTGAAGACAGCAAATTGCCGCTGGAAGCTTTTGCGGCGCAGTATCAGATGGGCCTCAGCAACATGCTGGAAGCCAATCCGGGCGTTGACGTTTATCTGCCGAAAGCCGGCAGCAAAATGATTATCCCACAGCAGCTGATCCTGCCTGACGCCCCGCGCGAAGGCATTGTGATCAACAGCGCCGAGATGCGTCTTTACTACTATCCGAAAGGCAGCAAAACCGTGGTTGTCCTGCCGATTGGTATCGGTGAGCTGGGTAAAGATACCCCGATCAACTGGACCACGGCGGTTGAACGCAAAAAAGATGGCCCGACCTGGACGCCAACCAAAGGGATGCATGCCGACTACGCCGCTCGCGGTGAAACGCTGCCTGCCGTCTTCCCGGCTGGCCCGGACAACCCGATGGGCCTCTATGCGCTCTACATCGGTCGTCTCTATGCGATTCACGGCACCAACGCTAACTTTGGTATCGGCCTGCGCGTGAGCCACGGCTGTGTACGTCTGCGTGCGGATGACATCAAGTGGCTGTATCAGAATGTGCCGGTCGGCACCCGCGTTCAGTTCGTTGACCAGCCGGTGAAAGCCTCGGTTGAGCCAGACGGTTCACGTTACCTTGAAGTGCACAACCCGCTGTCGACCACCGAAGAGCAGTTCAACTCCCGTGAGCTGGTGCCGATCACGCTGACTCAGGCCGTGACCAAAGTGCTGGCTGATGGCAGCATCAATCAGGATCAGGTTAACGCCGCGATTCAGGGCCGTACCGGTATGCCGGTAAAAGTGAACGGTGTGGAGAACAACGTTCAGACTGCGCCTGTTCAGGTGCCGGAAAACTCACAGGCCGCCCCTCAGGAGCAGCCAATGACTCCGGTGACGCCTCAGGGTGCCAGCAGTGATGCTGCGCAGCCTCAGCAGCCTGCGACAGAAGCGGCCCCGGTGACCCCGGCCGCCCCGGCTGCCGCAACGAATAATAATTCGTAACGGACCGCCTGTTCTCAGAAGCCAGCGCCTGTCGCTGGCTTTTTTATTGCCCGCGCTATACCGTCCTCTCCGGCTAAATTTCCTGCCTGCCCATCATTTTTCTGTCATATAAAGCGCGTATCACACAGCGATAACCCGGTGCAAATCGGCATCCGCTATCCGCCACATGAGGTACACCATGAGTGAAAACAGTCTCCCCTCATCCGTCCGGGGCCGGCCTGATTTCAACGGCAAAGGCAGTCGCTTCAGTAAACCGCTGTTTTTTATTCTGCTGGTCGCGGGTCTCGCGTTCGCCGGCCTCAATCTGGTCAGTGACGTTGAAGAGACCAACATGCCGGTCACCAGCCTCCTGCCCTTTTTTCTGCTGGGCCTGGCGCTGCTGATTGCGCTCGGCTTTGAGTTCGTCAATGGTTTTCACGACACCGCCAACGCGGTCGCCACGGTGATCTATACCCATTCGCTGACGCCCGGCGCCGCCGTGGTCTGGTCCGGTTTCTGTAATTTTATGGGCGTGCTGCTCTCCAGCGGCGTGGTGGCGTTTGGCATTATCTCGCTGCTGCCGGTGGAGCTGATCCTGCAGGCCAGCAGCGGCAACGGCTTCGCGATGGTCTATGCACTGCTCTTTTCCGCCATTATCTGGAATCTCGGCACCTGGTATTTTGGCCTGCCCTCCTCGTCATCACATACCCTGATTGGCTCCATCATCGGCGTCGGCGTCGCCAACGCGATGCTGCACGGGCGCAACGGCCTGAGCGGCGTGGACTGGGATCAGGCGCTGAAGGTGGGCTATGCCCTGCTGCTCTCGCCGGTGGTGGGCTTCGTCTGTGCCGGGCTGCTGCTGTGGGTCATGAAACGCTTTATCCGCAATCGCCAGCTTTACCGTGCGCCACAGAGCGATCAGCCGCCGCCGGTCTGGATCCGCGGCCTGCTGATCCTGACCTGTACCGGCGTCTCCTTTGCACACGGCTCTAACGACGGGCAGAAAGGGATGGGGCTGATTATGCTGATCCTGGTCGGCACCATGCCGATCGCCTACGCCCTGAACCGATCGCTGCCCGCCGACCAGATCCCCCGCGTGGCGGCGCTGACCGAAGTCACCGCGCATCAGCTGCGTCAGCTGCAACCGGCGGCGGCACACCCTCCGGCGGCCCGCGACGTGCTGACCGGCTTTGTCGGCAGCAACCGGATGAACAGCGAGGTGTTACCGGCGCTGGCGATGACGCTCAATGAAGTGGGTGATGAGATTCGCCGCTATGGCTCGATGGATAACATTCCGGCGCAGGCGGTGACCAACACCCGCAACCAGATGTATCTGGCATCAGAGTCGATCAAGCATCTGCAGACCGCAAAGGTCACGCTGCCGCAGGAGACGGAACGCAATCTGAAAGCCGTGAAAAGCGAACTCGACAGCGCCACCCGCTTTATTCCGATGTGGGTAAAAGTGGTGGTGGCGATTGCGCTGGGGCTTGGCACGATGGTAGGCTGGCGGCGGATTGTGGTCACGGTGGGAGAACGCATCGGCA
>Ga0157366_1000019_pt1 | contig 111535 bp, 105 predicted proteins | sample AttbisABBM1_FD_113149 | JGI IMG/M metagenome (GOLD analysis project Ga0157366, IMG submission 113149) | Fungus gardens microbial communities from leaf cutter ant in Botucatu, State of São Paulo, Brazil - Atta bisphaerica ABBM1 | ecosystem: Host-associated > Fungi > Mycelium > Unclassified ...
ACGCACTTGGTGCGCTCTAATGGACTCGAACCATCGACCCCCACCATGTCAAGGTGGTGCTCTAACCAACTGAGCTAAGAGCGCAACATGCTGTCAGGGCGACAGCGGGGACGAATATTAACGGCAGCGTGTGAGGCTGGCAAGGGGAAAATCGTTTTTTCACTGTGACTGCGCAGCAACTGTGCTAACCGTCGTTTTTTTCGGCGCTGCGGGCCATAAATGGCCCGCTTTTGTGGATTATCGCGCCGCGCGGGCGAGGATATTGGCCGCCGGTGAACGCTGTAAGCGTCTGATGCGCCAGATCATCATCACCGCCGCCGAAGTGAGGCCGATAATGAAACCGCACCAGAAGCCTGCAGGTCCCATACGCGGCACCAGCCAGTCGGTCAGTGCCAGCAGATACCCGGCAGGCAGACCGAGCAGCCAGTAGGCAATAAAGGTGATGAAGAAAATGGATCGCGTATCTTTATAGCCGCGCAGAATGCCGCTGCCAATCACCTGAATCGAATCGGAGAACTGATAAATCGCCGCCAGCAGCATCAGCTGTGTGGCCAGCGTCACCACCTCAGGATTGTCGTTGTAGAGCAGGGCGATCTGGTGACGGAACGTGACGGTAAAAATCGCGGTCAGCGCCGCCATGCTGATGCCGACACCCTGCGCCGTCCACGCGGCGACCCGGGCCTGCTCGGTGGAGCCCTGACCCAGGCGGTAGCCGACGCGGATGGTGGTCGCGACACCCAGCGACAGCGGTAACACGAACATCAGTGAACTGAAATTCAGCGCGATCTGGTGGCCGGCGACATTGACGATGCCCAGCGGCGACACCAGCAGCGCCACCACGGCAAACAGGGTGACCTCAAAAAAGAGCGCCAGCGCCACCGGCAATCCCAGCGCCATCAGGCGGGTGAGAATGACACGCGAAGGCGGCGACCAGCGGCTCTCCATGCGGATATCACGCATCGATCCCATCTGGCGCACCCAGAAGCGCATGCAGATAAACATTACCCAGTAGACCGAAGCGGTTGCCACACCACAACCCACCCCGCCCAGTGCCGGCATCCCGAAGTGACCATAAATAAAGATATAGTTGAGCGGGATGTTAAACATCAGGCCGAGAAAGCCCAGCACCATACCCGGCTTGGTTTTCGACAATCCTTCACACTGGTTGCGCAGCACCTGGAAGAAGAGATAGCCAGGGGCGCCGAACAGCAGGGCATGCAGATAGCCTTCTGCCTTCAGGGCCAGCCGGGGATCGATATCGTGCATTGCGCGGATGAGGTAACCCGCGTGCCACAGCAGCACCATAATCAGCAGGGAGACAAAAAAGGCGAGCCAGTACGCCTGGCGAATCTGTTCACCGATGCGTTCGCGGCGACCTGAACCGTTGAGTTGCGCAACGGTGGGCGTCAATGCAAGCAGAAGACCATGACCAAAGAGGATGGCCGGAAGCCAGACAGAGGTGCCGACAGCAACGGCGGCCATATCCGTGGCGCTGACGGCGCCGGCCATAATGGTATCCACAAATCCCATTGCGGTCTGGGCCACCTGAGCAAGGATGACCGGAATCGCAAGGGCCAGCAATTGACGCGCTTCTGTTAAATACTTCTGCACGTTAACACCTGACGAGTTATAGGAAAGAAAAGGGGCAAAAAGCCCGGGGAATTTCGTGAGTTAGTGTAACTGGCGTAACCCCATTCGCCAATCTTTGTCACACAATGCGGTTTGCACTGACTCAACGCCGTGACAGGGGCTGAAATCTAACAGCGGGCCTGAGCTGTGGTAAACTGGCACAAACGTCGGATTTTCAGAGGCAAAGATTATGTTTACCGGAATTGTGCAGGGCATGGCAGAGATCGTGTCCATCGAAGAGAAAGAGCTGTTTCGTACCCATACTGTCCGGCTGCCGGAAGAACTCCTGCCGGGTCTGGCGCTGGGCGCATCCGTCGCGCATAACGGCTGCTGCTTAACCGTGACGGCAATCGACGGCGATCGCGTCAGCTTTGATCTGATTAAAGAGACGCTGCGGGTGACGAACCTCGGCGATTTGCGTGAGGGCGACGTGGTCAATATCGAGCGGGCAGCAAAATTCAGCGATGAAATCGGCGGGCATCTGATGTCGGGTCACATTATGACCACGGCTGAGATCTGCAAAATTATCCAGTCAGAACATAACCGCGAAGTCTGGTTTAAAATCCAGGACCCGGCGCAGATGAAATATATTCTGCATAAAGGGTTCGTCGGTATCGACGGCATCAGCCTGACGGTCGGGGATGTGACCAGAACGAAGTTCTGCGTCTATCTGATCCCGGAAACGCTGGAACGCACCACGCTGGGGGCGAAGACCTTTGGACAGCGGGTCAATATTGAGATCGATCCACATACTCAGGCGATCGTCGAGACCGTGGAGCGCGTGCTCGCCCAGCGTGATGCCGCGGCAGCCATGAGCGCGCTGACCGGACAACCTGCCGCAGAGAGTTAATATCAGGCGTGACAGCGCCTGTTGAACCGCTGACCCGATTCGCTGTGAGATTGCACCTGCGCAGGAAACAGGGTCAGATCGGAAAGACGCAAAAGCCGTCATCCCTGACACGCTCGACACGCGCCCTCCCTGGCGCGTGACGCTTTCCTCTTCTGACCCTGTTCCCTGTGCCTTTAACTTCTCCGTTGCGGTTAACGCGGGTCTGACTTCGGCAGGTCTTCGAATCCTCTACCGCGCCACGCGCAATCCCCCCTCTACGCCACGACTGAAGACGATCTGCCACAGCTGAATATCGCGCGCGCGAAACGCACCGGCACAGGCGTTGAGATAGTAGGCGAACATACGCTTAAAGCGATCGCCATAACTCTCAGCCAGCTGAGGCCAGGCCTGCAAAAAGCGTTCATGCCATGCCATCAGCGTCCTGTCGTAATCTGCGCCAAAGTTGTGCCAGTCCTCCAGAATAAAATGGGGCTCGCTGGCATCGGCCACCTGACGCACCGAAGGCAGGCAGCCGTTCGGGAAAATATACTTATCGATCCAGGGGTCAACGCGCATATCGGTTTTAATCGCGCCGATGGTGTGAAGCAGGAAAATCCCGTCAGGCTTAAGATTACGATCGACCACGTCGAAATAGGTCGCGTAGTTTTTAGGCCCGACATGCTCAAACATACCGACCGACACCACGCGGTCAAACTGCTCGTTCAGATCGCGATAGTCCTGCAGCAGAATCGTCACATCCAGCCCTTCACAGCGCTGCTGCGCCAGCTTCTGCTGCTCGGCCGAGATAGTCACGCCATGCACGCTGACGCCATAATGACGTGCGGCAAATTCCGCCAGTCCGCCCCAGCCGCAGCCGATATCCAGCAGCGACATCCCGGGTTCCAGCGCTAATTTACGACAAATCATATCCAGCTTGGCTTCCTGCGCCGACGCCAGCGTCGTGGCCTCTTTCCAGTAGCCACAGGAGTACTGCATGTAAGGGTCAAGCATCAGTGAAAAAAGATCGTTGCCGAGATCGTAGTGCTCTTTGCCCACGATCCAGGCCCGCTTGCGGGACTGCAGGTTGGTTAAGCGGGCGGCGGCGATGCGCAGGGTATCTTTGAAATGGTGCGGGAGCTGCTGATCCAGTTTATGTTTAAGCACCTGGTGGAAGAACATATCCAGACGGTCGCAGTCCCACCACCCCTCCATATAGCTTTCGCCCAGCCCCAGCGATCCCTCCTGCAGAACACGCTTAAAAAAACCGGGATGATGAATGCGGATATCCCATGGACGTGAGCCATTTATTTCGATGTCCGCTTTTTCCAGCAGTTCGTGAACGATGCGATACCAATGATTATCTTCAGGAGTCACTGCTTCTGCGTAAGATGAACTCATAGCTTTTCCACCACCTGTCCAATCTGAACCTGAACAAAGAATAGCCAATTCGTCAGGCATTGAGAAACGTCACGGAGGATTCCGCAAACCGATTATCTGTAAGATACAGAGGACTGGAACAGGCTGAAGCAGGGCCGGTAAGAGGGAATAACGCGTGCGAATACCGTCCCGGCAACAGCGTGCCAATCAGATTATTACGTTATTATATTGTTGATTTATTACAGATTTGTTGACCCGGATGAGTATATTCTCACGCGGGTCAATATTCAATGACTTATTGTTAGGGCGCTAACTAAAAAGTTAGCGTCTTAATGATTATCCTGGCAGGCAGGTTGCGCAGTGGCAACAACAGTTTGTGCGCTTGCGGCGCGCTGCATGACGTACCCGATCAGGGCGAGCAGAATCGTCACTGTCATAATCAGCGTGGTGGTCAGCAGTGCCTGAGTTAATCCCGCCGACACCGCCAGGCTGGCGAGGAAGCAGAGGCCTAACTGCAGCGTATTCTGCAACGCGGCGGCTTTGCCGGTAGCGTGCGGGAAGGGCATCAGCGCACTGGAGACCACAATCGGATAGATCGCTCCGTTAGCCAGCGCCATTCCGCAGAACGGCACCATGAGGCTGAGCAGCGTTCCCTGACCCGAAAGCGCGACCGCAAACAGTGCCAGAATGCTCAGGCTGTAGACCCCCAGCAGCCAGGGCAGCAGCTGTGCGCCGTTAAAGCGGTTGAGCAGGGCGCGACAGCCGAAGCCACCGATTAAAAAGGCGAGCGTCTGTGGCAGATAGCTCAGGCCAATGTCGGCGGGGGAAAGGCCCAGGCCCGCCAGAATAAAGGGTGAGCCGGTCAGCCAGGCAAAAAAGCTGGCGGAGCAGGCGGAGTAGATCAGTACGTTACCGCTGTAGACGCGGGATTTAAGCAGCGTGAAGAAGCCCGGCTGTGCCCCTTTCTCCTGCGGAGCGGGTTTCACCGCGGGCAGACGCAGCGTGACCAGAATCAGCGCCACCGCAATCAGGGTCAGCACCAGGAAAATCGAACGCCAGTGGAAATGGCCGATCAGCCATGCCCCGAGCAGCGGTGCCAGCGCCGGTGAGAGGGCCACCAGCGGCATGATCGTGGCGAACACTTTGCTGGCGCGCGCCGCCGGATAGCGGTCGATGACCAGCGCCTGCCAGCTTACGGCGGCAGCACAGACACCAATCGCCTGAATGAAGCGCAGCGCCAGCATCAGAAAGATATCATTCACCCACAGCATACCCGCACAGCCAGCGGCGAACAGTGCCAGCCCGGCCAGCAGCACGGGTTTACGGCCGATGCGATCGGAGAGCGGGCCCCAGAAGAGCTGACCACAGGCGAAGCCGGCCAGAAACAGACTCATGCTGGCGCTGATCAGGCCGGGCGAGGTGCGGAACGTCTCCTGCATCGCGCCAAAGGCGGGCAGGTACATATCGGTGGCTAAAAAGCCCAGCATGCTGAGCAGAGCGAGGTAGGGCATAAATCCTATATTCGACAACATCAGATTCTCATTTTGCAGGGTAAACGCGGCAGAGTGTAAAAGGTGCGTTTGCGGCTGTGAAACGGTAATATTTGCCGGTTGCTGTTAAAATTTTTGAAGGCAGATTATGTGGTCAGAGTATGCACTGGAAGTGGTTGACGCGGTTGCACGCGGGGGCAGTTTCAGCGCCGCCGCGCAGGAGTTACATCGGGTGCCGTCTGCCATCAGCTATACGGTTCGCCAGCTGGAAACCTGGCTGGCGGTGCCGCTGTTTGAGCGTCAGCACCGTGAAGTGGTACTGACCCCGGCGGGAGAGCATTTTGTCAGGGAAGGGCGCAGCGTCATCAAAAAAATGCTCGCAACCCGGCAGCAGTGTCAGCAGCTGGCTAACGGCTGGCGCGGACAGCTAAGCATTGCCGTTGACCGCATCGCCAAACCGCAGCGTACCCGGCAGCTGGTTAAAGATTTTTATCGCCACTTCCCGGACATGGAGCTGCACATCAGCTATGAGGTCTTCAACGGGGTCTGGGATGCCCTGGCCGATGGCCGGGTCGATGTCGCGATTGGTGCGACCCAGGCGATACCGGTTGGCGGACGGTTTGCGTTTCGGGATATGGGGAAGCTCAACTGGCGCTGCGTGGTTGCACCCGATCATCCTCTGACGCAGGCAACCCGGATTGATGATGACACGCTGCGTCACTGGCCGTCGCTGGTGCTGGAGGATACGTCACGGGCGCTGCCGCGGCGCATGACGTGGACGCTGGACAATCAGCGCAGGCTGGTGGTGCCGGAATGGCAAACCGGGCTGGAGTGTGTGCAGGCGGGATTGTGCGTGGCGATGGTGCCAGGCCATCTGGCCCGGCCACTGCTCGACAGCGGCGCGCTGGTGGAGCTCACGCTGCCGCAGGCGTTTCCGGACAGCCCCTGCTGTGTCAGCTGGGCAGAGGATCGCGCATCACCGGCAACAGGCTGGTTACTCAGCTATCTGGGTGATGCGCAAACGCTTAATCAGGAGTGGTTAAGCGAGGATTAACGGCGATAGTCGCGGAACGGACCATCCGCAACTGAACGGCGTTCAATCAGCGTGGGATGGACTTCAATCGTTTGCGACACTTCGCGCTTGCTGGTAATGCGATCAAGCAGCATATCCAGCGCCTTCTCACCCAGCTGAGCCTTGGGCTGATGGACGGTGGTCAGTGCGGGCGCAAAATAGCGCGCGTTGCGCACATTGTCATAACCGATCACCGAAATGTCCTGTGGAACCCGCAGACCCATCTCGTCAGCGGCGCAAATCGCCCCCATCGCCATGATGTCGCCACCGCAGAACACCGCCGTCGGGCGCTGCTTCTGCGACAGGATCTGCTGCATCGCCTGATAGCCCGACTCCGGCTCAAAGTCACCCTGCACGATCCACTCGGCGCGCGGCTGAATGCCCGCCTCTTCCAGCGCCTTAAGGAAACCGGCATGACGTCCGCCCCCGGTGTTGCGCTCCATCTGACCGGGGATGGCGCCGATGTCGCGGTGGCCGCGCTCAATCAGATAGCGTCCCGCCAGATAGCCACCCTGGAAGGCGTTATCCAGCACCGTATCGGTGAAGTCGGCGCGCGACTCGCCCCAGTCCATCACCACCATCGGGATATTGCGGTTCTCTTCCAGCATCTGCAGCAGGTCGTCCGGGTATTCAGAGCACATGACCAGCAGACCATCGACGCGCTTCTGCGCCATCATGCTGAGGTAGGCGCGCTGTTTTTGCAGATCGTTATGCGCATTCCCCAGAATCAGCGTATAGCCTTTGTCAAAACAGTGATTCTCGACCGCTTCGATAATCTCAGCGAAATAGGGCGCTTCGCTGGAGGTGGCCAGCAGCCCCAGCGTCCGGGTGTGATTCACCTTCAGGCTGCGCGCCACGGCGCTCGGCGAGTAGTGCAGTTCCTTGATCGCCTGCCAGACCGCATCGCGCGTCTCTTCAGCCACGAAGCGGGTTTTATTGATGACGTGCGAAACCGTGGTCGTGGAGACGCCAGCGCGTTTTGCCACATCTTTAATTGTTGCCATGAAAATCGGACTCCAGGACTTATCTAACTGTATGATAAGCGTAGTGTTAAACGTTTGCGTCTGCTCAGGGTATTTTCCGCAAAAATGCCGTGTTATGGCGCATTAAACCGGCGGCCGACGGAGAATAAATGCCTGAAAAAGTGCGCAAACGGAATCAGGGCTGCGCGCGTTGCGCAACAAGGGCGGGATTCTAACAAGGCTGAACGGATAAAACGAGATTTTTACCCACAGCTGTGGGAAAATAGAATAACCACAATGATTATGTGGTTAAGGAGCAACCCATGAGTACCGATCTTAAACTGGCGTTAATGACCACTGTCGGCTGCCTGCTGATGATTGTGGCCTTTAGTTTTACCGCTGTACTGCACTGATAAAAAAGCCGGGACTTCTCCCGGCTTTTTTCTGACGCTGCATCAGCTCAGCGAATGGTTTTCGGCGTCATTACACGACGCGCACCTATGTAGTGACGCTGCCAGTAATCTTCCCCTAACGCACTGATCTGAATATCTTTGCCGGTACGCGGTGACTGAATAAACTTGCCGTCACCCAGGTAAACCCCGACGTGATCCGCGGTTCCGCGGCCATTAATGCGGAAGAAGACCAGATCGCCTTTTTCCAGTGACTCACGTTTGATAGGGGCAGCGTCACGCAGGTGATACATCTCGTTAGCGGTGCGCGGAATTTTAAACTTCACCAGATCTTTATAGGCGTACCAGACCAGACCGCTGCAGTCGAAGCCGGTGTGGGGGGAGGTGCCGCCCCACTGATAAGGTTTGCCCAGCTGGCCCATGAGCTTGGTCATCGCCGTTTCACGCGCTTTCTGGTAGCGCTGACGGTGAGATTTGCTCATTTTAATGGTGCCGGTCTCGCTGGCATCGGCGTTTTTCAGCAGGCGCTGGTGGCCGTAGCGTTTTTTCTCTTTGGTGCTGAGTCGGGCGGTCTTAAGCGAGGTTTTTTTGGCAGGTGTCTGTTTAGCGGTCAGTTCAACTTTTTTCTGTTTTTTCGTTTTGAGTTTCTGAACCGGGCTGAGACGGGTTTTTTTTGTCGTGGTTTTCACCACGCGACGTTTGCGGCGCTCATCCTCGCGCGCACTCTTTTTCTCTGCTTTATGCGTACTGACGTTCACCGGAGCGTGCGGAGACGCGGCGGCGATGTTGAAGAACAGTTGCGCAAAGGCCAGCATAAAAAGCGTAATGATTAAACGCATAGTCCATTAAGTAGTTAAGTTGTCAGGGCCACTACGCACCGCGACAAAGTTGAGATTAATCTGATCCAGGATCAGCGCCGAAGCCATTCTAGTCCAGTTCTTTTAAAAACTGTAATGCCTTTTATTGTTAATCTTTGCAACCCACGCGATTGTGCTGAAAATGAACATTTTCAGCGTCTTATATCAACGAAATTATTACGAATTATTAATCTGTTACCGGCTGTTAATAATCAGAAATTCACGCTGTGCCTGTCATGACTTAACCAGGATGGCGATTTCAGCAGGCAGCGATCAAAATCTCGTTTTCAGTCACGCTGCGAAGTCGCTACAATAAACAAACACGAAGTGACGAATTAAGGAAGGCAATTATGAGTACTGTAGAAAAAATTCAGCGCCAGATCGCAGAAAACCCGATCCTGCTGTACATGAAAGGTTCTCCGAAGCTGCCAAGCTGCGGCTTCTCTGCACAGGCGGTGCAGGCACTGTCAGCCTGCGGTGAGCGTTTTGCTTACGTGGATATTCTGCAGAACCCGGACATTCGTGCAGAGCTGCCAAAGTACGCCAACTGGCCAACCTTCCCGCAGCTGTGGGTAGACGGTGAACTGGTCGGTGGATGCGACATCATCGTTGAGATGTTACAGCGTGGTGAACTGCAGTCGCTGATTAAAGAGACCGCAGAAAAATTTAAAGAAGCAGAATAAAAAAAGGCCGACGCAATGTCGGCCTTTTTCGTTGTGGCATTCCTCAGACGGAGGCGCTGGCGTCTGCATCGCCTTCGGCAAAGGGCAGGGGCCAGCCACCTAGCCGCTTCCAGCGGTTCACCAGCTCACAGAACAGCGTTGCGGTCTGCTGCGTATCATATAGCGCCGAGTGTGCCTGACTGCTGTCAAACTCCATTCCCGCAGCGATACACGCCTTCGCCAGCACGGTCTGACCCAGCACCAGCCCGCTCAGGGCTGCCGTGTCAAAGGTCGCAAAGGGGTGAAACGGATTACGTTTCAGGCTGGCACGCTCAGCCGCCGCAGACATAAAGTTCAGGTCAAACGTGGCGTTGTGCGCCACCATGATGGCGCGATTGCAGCCGCTGTCCTTGATCCCCTTGCGCACCATTTTAAAAATGGCGTGCAGCGCTTCATATTCACTGACGGCACCGCGCAGCGGATTAGCGGGATCGATACCGGTAAAGGCCAGCGCTTCAGGGTGCAGCAGCGATCCGACAAAAGGTTCGACGTTAAAATGCAGCGTCTGGTCTGTCTGAATCCATCCCTCTTCATCCATTTTCAGCGTGATAGCGGCAATTTCCAGTAACGCATCGGTTTGTGCGTTGAAACCGGCGGTTTCCACGTCGATGACCACCGGATAGAAGCCACGGAAACGTTGATTGAGTGCATTAGGGGAATTCGATTCAGACATCAGGATCTCGTTGCAGGAAAAGGGCAGCGCGCATTATGGCAAAAAACGGGGCCGGGTGCAGCAGATGAAGCGCAGAGAAGGGGATTCAGCCCGCCCGGGAGGGCAGGCTGGCGGCAGGATCAGTTGCCGAGGCCTTTACCGGCATCTTTGTTTTCGATCAGCTCGATTTTGTAGCCGTCCGGATCTTCAACAAAAGCGATAATGGTGGAGCCACCCTTCACCGGGCCCGCTTCACGCGTCACGTTACCGCCATTCTGACGGATACGTTCGCAGGCGGCAGCCGCGTCATCCACGCCCAGCGCGATATGACCATAGGCGTTGCCGAGATCATACTTGTCCACGCCCCAGTTATAGGTCAGTTCGATAACCGCCCCTTCGCTTTCGTCGGTGTAGCCCACAAAAGCCAGGGTATATTTATATTCGGTGTTTTCGCTCTGACGCAGCACGCGCATGCCCAGCACACGGGTGTAGAAATCAATTGAACGTTGCAGATCGCCAACGCGCAGCATGGTATGTAGTAAACGCATAACATCCTCTTTGAAGTAAAACGCCATCGCCGGATGACCCAGGCGCTAAGTATAGCGATGAAAATCGCCATTGAATAATGGCCGCCGTCATCGTCCCGGACGGCAGCCAGACAGGTTTACAGTGTCGGGTAGTCGATGTAGCCTTCCGCGCCGCCGCCATAGAAGCTTTCCGGACGCTGAGGAGTCAGAGGGGCATCCTGCTGCAGACGCTCAACCAGATCCGGGTTCGCGATGTAGTCGCGACCAAACGCGACGGCATCGATCAGACCGCGACTAATCAAATCGTCCGCTTTCTCGACCGTGTAGGCACCGGCACCGATAATGGCACCCGGGAACAGGTCACGTACTTTCTGACGGAAGGCATCCGTGTAAGGCTTGCCGCCGGCCCAGTCTGGTTCTGAAAGGTGCAGGTAGGCGATGTTGCGTTTCGCCAGCTCGCCGATGTACCACAGCGCCGCTTCTTCTTCATCCGGGCCGTTATCCAGATTCTGGAAGCTGCCGATCGGCGAGACGCGGATACCGATACGATCGGCTGACCAGTTTGCAATGACCGCATCCACCACTTCCAGCGCGAAACGACCGCGTTTTTCGATGCTGCCGCCATATTCGTCGGTACGCTGGTTGGAATCCGGGGCCAGGAACTGATGAATCAGGTAACCGTGTGCCGAGTGCAGCTCAAGCAGGTCAAAATCCGCTTCACGCGCATTCGCAGCCGCCTGACCGAAATCAGCTACGATCTGCTGGATCTCAGGAATCGTCAGTTCGCGTGGCTCTGAGGTCTCTTCGCGGTAGACGCTGCCATCTTCAGCACGCAGTGAGGTTCGGGTACCCGCCGCAATCGCCGACGGGGCGACCGGGGCTTTACCTTCCGGCTGAATGCTGTTGTGGGAAATACGACCGGTGTGCCACAGCTGCACGGCGGTGTGGCCGCCCGCCTGATGTACGCCTTCGTTAATGCGTTTCCACGCCGCAATCTGCGGCTGCGTATGTAAACCCGGCGCACCGGCATAGCCTTTGGCCTGGAAAGAGACCTGCGTGGCTTCGGTGATGATCAGACCGGCGCTGGCGCGCTGACGGTAATATTCCGCCATCATTGGCGTCGGAATATCGCCTGGCTCAATGCTGCGCAGACGGGTCAGCGGTGCCATAAAGACGCGGTTTGGGACGGTAATTGCGCCAACTTTCAGCGGACGAAACAGCTGGGTACTCGCCATAATAGCTCCTGATTAGTAGACCAGTCGTCTACAAACACGTTTTTTAAAAATCAGTGGCGTTCTAGCCACTGTTCGATGGTACTCAGTGCGAGGCGCAGGGGCTGCGCCTCGCGGGAAATTTTGCTCTGCAGGCTGGCACCCAGCCAGAGCAGCGACAGCAACTCCGCCATCTGTGCAGGCGGCTGCGGCAGGTTCAGCGACTCCTGCTGCACAGCTTCAGTCAGCGTCCGCGCATAGAGCGCGGTGATTTTCGCCGCACCCTGCTGCAGGGCATCGCGCATCGGCTCAGAGAGATCGCAGACTTCCGCAGAGACTTTCACGCCCAGGCAACCCACAATGTGGCCCTGCTGAACGAACAGATCGACCGCTAAACGGAAGTGGTTGAGCAGGCGTTCGCGCGGGGTGCCATCCGTCCGGCTGAGCTGTAATTCCACATCCTGCAGGAAGCGTGCAAAGTAGCGTTCCAGTAACGCCACGCCAAACGCCTCCTTGGAACGGAAGTAATAGTAGAAGGAGCCTTTCGGTACGGCCGCCTGTGACAGCAGTTCGCTTAAGCCCATTCCGGTGAACCCGCGTTGCAGACAGAGTTGCTCACCTGTCTGAAGCAGGTGCTCGCGGGTTTCGTTGCGTTGTGGCGTCTTATTCATGGCATTGAGAGTAGTAGACCAGTCGGTCGGTTGCAACGATCGGCCCACACGATGGCACAGAGTGTTCACCCGTACGCGCGACAGCGACATTATTGTGACCGGCTGAGGCTCATTTCCTGTGCAACCAGGCTACGCTGTTACTTTGACTGGTTATTCTGTGACTCCGGAGACGTAGTGGCCGAGCAGCTTGAGTTTTTCCCGGTTCCCAGCCCCTGACGCGGCATCTGCGAGAGCGATGCGCGCGGCTACTGTCTGGGATGTTTACGCAGCCGCGATGAGCGGTTTAACTGGCTGCGCTTCAGTGATGCCCAGAAGCGCGAGGTGATTCGCCTGTGCCAGATGCGGCGTCAGCGTCTGCTGCGCCAGCAAAAGGGCGAAGAGCCACCCGCACCGCAGCAGCCGGAGTTATTCTGACGGCCTGGCGCTTTCCGTTATACTCTCTGACACGCTAATGTCAGCCAACGTGCAACAGGGAGATCGTCATGTCACAACCGCAAGCCATTGCTCTGCAGGGGCCCGATTTTTCACCGCTGGTTATGGGGTACTGGCGTCTGATGGAGTGGGGCATGTCGCCTCAGGAGCGGCTCGCATTTATTGAGCATCACCTCAGCCTCGGTATTACCACCGTTGATCACGCCGATATCTATGGTGACTATCAGTGTGAAGCGGCGTTTGGTGAGGCGCTGAAGCTGGCTCCTGGCCTGCGCGATCGGCTGCAGATTGTGACCAAATGCGGCATCGCTACCCGTGCCCGCCCGGAAAACCAGATTGGTCACTACATCACCGATAAACAGCATATCGTCCAGAGCGCAGAAAACTCGCTGCGTCACCTCCACACCGATCGTCTCGACCTGCTGCTGATCCATCGTCCCGATCCGCTGATGGACGCGGATCAGGTCGCCGATGCCTTTATGGCTCTGCACCAGAGCGGCAAGGTACTGCACTTTGGCGTCTCCAACTTTACCCCGGCCCAGTTCTCCCTGCTGCAGTCCCGCCTGCCGTTCTCGCTGGTCACTAACCCGCTCGAGATCTCCCCTGTGCAGCAGAGCGGACTGCTGGATGGATCGCTGGATCAGTGTCAGCAACTGCGTATCCGGCCGATGGCCTGGTCCTGTCTGGGGGGCGGTCGCCTGTTTAACGATCCCCATTTCCAGCCACTGCGCGATGAACTGGAGCGGGTGCGTCAGGAGACCGGGGCGAGCAGCCTGGATCAGGTGGTCTATGCCTGGATTCTGATGCTGCCGTCGCGTCCGCTGCCGATCATCGGGTCGGGCAAAACGGCGCGGGTCAGCGACGCGGTCGGTGCGCTGAGCGTGACGCTGTCACGTCAGCAGTGGTTCCGCATTCGTAAGGCCGCGCTGGGCTACGATGTGCCCTGAGCGTAAAAGTGCGTCAATTTTCAGCAAACTAGCGCAACAGCGGCCAGACTTATTGCACACCCTGGTATGCAAACGGAGTCATCATGAAAATGAAAGCAGTCGCGCTATTCGCGCTGATCGCCTGTGGGTCAGCCCACGCCGCCAGTGAACAGGTGACGGTTCATCAGGTCACCGCTGAGGGCATAGGGAAATCGCTGGGCACCGTAAAGATTGATGAGACAGAGTATGGTCTGAAGTTCACACCGGATGTGAAAGGGCTGACGCCGGGCATTCATGGATTCCATGTCCATGCCAAAGGCAGCTGTGAGCCGGGCGAGTCTGAGGGCAAAGTGGTGGCTGCCGGGGCGGCCGGTGGGCATCTCGATCCGGCTAACACCGGCAAACATCTGGGGCCGTATGCGGAAGGTCATCTGGGCGACCTGCCTGCGGTCTATGTTGATGACCAGGGTAACGCAACCTATCCGGTACTGGCACCGCGACTGAAGTCGCTGAGTGAGATTAAAGGCAAAGCGCTGATGGTCCATGTCGGCGGTGACAACCATGCCGACCATCCCAAACCTCTGGGCGGTGGCGGGGCACGTTACGCCTGCGGCGTTATCTGAATTTCCGGGCGGCCCATGCCAGCCGCCCGCTTTTCTCCTGCCGGTTTATTAATTGTTGTACCATCCCCTGCATTTCCCCCCTATGATATTGATTCAGGTACGAAAGCGTGATGGGGAAAGGAGCAGGAACATGAAATTCAAGGGCGCATTACTGCTGAGCCTGCTGCTGGTGGGATGCGATAAACCCAATGATACGCAACTGGTTACTGAAACCGGGCGGGAACTTCAGCGCACCATCGATACCAGCCCGATGCGTGTCACCTGCGAAAAGATTGCCAAAGGTCGTGAATGGCTGAGCCGCAGCACGGTGCGCAAGCTGGAAGCGAAAGGGTGCGATCAGGTCTTCCGCAGCGCCACGGAAACCAATTTCACTGAAACCACGATTTATCGCCGCACCATGACCATGGTGTGCGGCGGCATTCACGGTCAGAGTTTCACCGGCAGCGAACTGACGCGCCGCTTTATCTTCTCACCGGATGAGAAAGCGCTGGTGATCGAACCGATGACCGAGATGGATAAGACCCGTTTTGAGGGGCACAAAACGCTGCAACAGCTGCAGGACGATTTTAACCGCCAGCAGCAGCAGTATTGTCAGTAGTCAGGCCGGTACCGCCTGTTTCAGCTGTGCCAGCGAACAGCGCAGGCGCCAGATAATCCCCGCCAGTTCACTGGCCTCGTTGCTGCCCTGCGCCAGCAGCGAGGCGATCGTCTCCTCCAGTTCCAGCAGCATCCGATCAAGCGAGCTGTGCTGCACGCCACGGCTGCTGATAATCTGCTGTAAATTCTGCAGGCTCTCATCGCGAAACCGCAGCAGCGACGCCGGACCGGCACCCCAGTCACGCAGCTGCCAGACAATATGCGAGCAGTTGAGCAGCACCACCCCCCAGCGCAGCAGCCAGACCCGCGCCTGTTCATCCCGGCTGTGACTGAGCTGGCTGATGCGATGGTAGATCTGCGATTCAAAGCGACTCTCGCTGAGCCGGGGCTGTCGCCGCAGCTGATCGAGGAACGCCAGCCGCAGTGCCCGGATATGCCGCCGGCTGCGCCGGGCATCGGAGCTGGGGCGCAGGATCTGGAAAGCCAGCCAGGCGAGCAGTACCCCGCACACTTTGGCAATATTATCGTTGAAGAACGCCTGATAGTCCCAGACGGGCGGGTTAGTGACCGCGATAAACGAGCCCATAAAGACGATAAACTGTCCCCACATCCCGGCATGCTGTTTCTGCTGTAACTTAAAGAGTTGCAGCGTCACCAGCAGCGGAAACAGAACCAGTAAAAAGGGCCACAGCAGGCTGATCTGCACCATCAGGCCGAACTTCATCACAAAACTGAAGGCAAACAGCCACAGCAGCGTTTTCAGCAGCAGCGTCACGCTGCCGCCGGGTGCGGGCGCAGAGGCGTAGAGCACACAGGCGATCGCGGTCAGAGTCAGGGCTGAAGCGCCTGAAGACCACTGCGTGTTGATCCAGAAGGCGCAGCCCAGCACGATAACGCAGAAGGTGCGCAGGGCGCTCCAGCCCGCTTCGGCGCTGTCACTGTCGCGCGCCAGCGCCGGAACCGGCGGAGGCTGAAAGCGGGTATCCGCATCGGCACGATCCAGCAGCCTGATCCAGCGCAGCACGTTGAGGTACATCCAGCAGAAGTAGCGCAGCCGGTGAGAGAACGCGCGCTGGCGATAGTCGCCCGACGCCGCCGGTGTCACGCTGCGCAGGATCTGTGCCAGCCGGTATTTGTCGCAGTCCGGTTTCGCCAGCTCCGCCAGCAGCTGTTGCAGCGCCTCAAACAGCGCGGCAGGGGCGTCGGGCCAGTTCAGCAGCATGCGGCGCAGACTGGAGAGCACGCTGGTAAGACGCAGCTGCTGGTGCAGCACGTAGTTCAGGACGTTGTTCTGGCGGCGAAAGCGATAGTGACTCCAGAACGCCTGAATGCGCAGCAGATTCATGGTCAGGATCTGGCTGATGACCGTCTCATGCGCGGTGCGGATCCCCTCGCTGGCGGAAGGCTGCAGCAGCAGGACCGCATGTTCCAGCAGTCGGGCGTGCATCTGTTTCAGCGAGGTAATCAGCGTCTCACCATCGGAAGTGCTCGGCAGCACCATCATCATCAATCCGGCGCACAGGATGCCGGAGATCACTTCGCAGACGCGCGCCTGAGCGATAGTCCACAATGCGGTAATGTCCGTAATATTGACGCTGCTGAAGGCGATGATGGCGGCGGTATAACCGGCCAGGGAGAAGGCGTAGGCGACATTATTCTGATAGTGGCTGGCAATGCCGGTGCAGAGCGCCAGCCAGCCAGCGATGGCAAAGGTGAACAGCCACGGTTCATTCAGCGTGTGACCGGCAATCAGCAGGGCGGCGCTCGCCCCGACCAGGCTGCCGGCGATGCGGCCAAGGCTTTTACTGATTGCCCCGCCGACCGTGGGAAAGCTGATGACGGCGGCAGAGGTCATCGCCCAGTAAGGTTCATCGAGATCCAGACCATAGGCGATACTCAGCGCCAGACACATTGATATCGCGTTGCGCAACGCGTAGCGCCACTGTCCACCCGTCGCCTTAATCCAGGGCAGCTGATCCCAGGCCAGCCACTGCATATTCATGGCTGGATGGAGATGGTGCAGCTGGTACCGGCAATCAGCTCAGTGTGTGCCGGAAGCGGGTCGAGACGAATGCGCACCGGCACCCGCTGCGCCAGCCGTACCCAGGGCACATTGGGTTTGATATCGGGCACCAGACCGCTGTCCGTCTCAATACTCTGGTCGTAAATGGCGCGACCTATGCTCTCCACCTGGCCCTGCAGCTGTGCGCCATTGCTGTAGAGCACCACCTGTGCTGCGGCGCCCGGTTGAATATGGCGCAGCTTGGTCTCTTCAAAATAGCCCATCACGTAGTAAGAGTGACTGTCCACCAGCGCAAACAGGGGCGTTCCCGCCGCGGCATAGTTGCCCGGCCGCAGCGTCAGATTGGTGATCCAGCCATCTGTCGGGGCGGTCAGCGTCGTCTGCTGCAGGTTCCAGCGTGCCCGCTCCCATTCCGCCTGCGCCGCTTTGGCACTGGCAGCCGCGGCACCGGCGCTGAGGCGCGCCGCATCGAGATCTTCTGCAGAGATAATGTTACGCGGCAGATGAGCGCGCCGGTTAAATTCATGCTGCGCTTTCGCCAGATCCGCCTGCGCTTTGCTCAGCTGGGCGGCGGCGTTGTCGAGCGCAATCTGCCACGGCACCGGGTCGAGCGTCAGCAGCTGCTGGCCCTGATGGACAAACTGATTATCGGTGACGCTGAGCTGAGCAATCCGGCCCGACACCTGAGGCGTAATATCCACCAGCTCTGCCCGCACCTTACCGTCGCGGGTCCACGGGGACTGCATGTAGTAGTTCCAGAGCCAGCCCCCCGCCAGCAGCGCCAGGGCGAAGACGATGAGGGTGGAAAAATATTTTACCGCGTTAAATTTCATATCGATTATCCGTGACCGATGAGCCAGAGTGCGGCGGTAACGCACAGCACAAACAGGGAGAGATCAAACAGGGTGGGACGCCAGACGTCGCCGGAGTAGATCCAGCCGCGCACCAGGGGGTGGATCAGCAGCCAGAAAAAGAAGCCAAGAAGCACCGCCTTGAATAGCGGCGGAAAAAACAGTGAGGCGCCCACGACCAGATCGGTCAGCGGTTTCGCGCCTGAAAAAGCGGAGGTGAGCACGTGATAACATCCCTCGTTAACCCAAACGGCAGGGGGAGAGCGCTGCCGCGATTTCCTGGCCTGGCCCGGGATTTGTAATTTGTCCTGTAAACTCGCAGAATAGTGTAGAATCTGGCTTGATAGCTAGCAAGCTAATTATAAGGAGATGAAATGGATACGCCCCTCGGAACGGATTTATCTCGCCTGGTGCGCATCTGGCGCGCGTTGATTGATCAGCGGCTGAAGCCGCTTGAGCTGACTCAGACTCACTGGGTGACGCTGCACAATATTCATCAACTGCCGCCCGAACAGTCGCAGATCCAGTTAGCCAAGGCGATTGGCATTGAACAGCCCTCCCTGGTCCGCACGCTGGATCAGCTGGAAGAAAAAGGGTTAATTACCCGCTCGACCTGTGCCAGCGATCGTCGCGCCAAGCGCATCAAACTCACGCAGCAGGCGGAGCCTATCATTGAGCAGGTGGAGAGCGTGATTGATGAGACGCGGGACGACATTTTGTCCGGCATCAGTCGGGAAGAGATCAGCCAGATGGTGACGCTTATCGCCCGGCTTGAGAAAAACATTCTCGAACTGCAGAACAAAGAGAAATAAAAAACCGACGCCCAGGCGTCGGTTTTTTTTGCTATCTCAGCGAGGTGAAACGGTGACCTGGCTGCCGTTAGAGGCCATCACGACACGCTGACCAACGGAGTAGCGTGAGGCGGCCTGTTTCTGAACCACCATGATGGTGTTGCCGTCATCCTTGCGGATTTCCAGCTCAACGCCATCGGTTTTATTGATTGCGCCCTGAACGCCCTGGCCCGCAACGCCGCCCAGCACCGCACCACCGGCTGTCGCCAGGCTACGACCTGCGCCGCCGCCAATCGTGTTACCCAGGAAGCCACCCAGCACGGCACCGCCGATGGCACCGATAACGTTACTCTCATCGCCACCCTGAATTTTCACCGGGCGAACGGAAACTAACGTACCGTAAGAGACGCTCTGCACCTGCTTGGCTTCACTGGCACTGTAGGTATCACCCGACAGCGTACTGGTATTGCTACAACCTGCCAGCATGACACCGGTCAGAGCGACCACAATTACACGCTTAATCATCTGAAACTCCTTTAGTCGAGAAGGCGCCACGTTTACCGCTGTATCCTGCTCACAGTATAAGACACAAACCTGGCAAATTAATCCCTGTCCGAATAAAACACGGTTGAACGAAGCATAGACTATGTAAGATCAACAATAATTCAATCGTGGATCAAAAATAGTTCCGCGGCGTTACCGGTCAGCACATTTGGATAAAAACAAATTAATCATAGAATTAGCGGGTGTAATTTGTCAGGCTAGCCGCAGATAAATTGCACCTCCCGCCGGATGTAAGGAATGGCTATGAAATCAGGACGCTATATCGGAGTAATGTCAGGCACCAGCCTGGATGGAGTGGATGTGGTGCTGGCGGCCATTGACGAAAATATGGTGGCTCAGCAGGCGAGCTATTCGCATCCTATCCCCGCCGGGCTGCGCCAGGCGATCCTCGCGATCTGTCAGGGACAATCCCTGACGCTGTCGCAGCTGGGGCAACTGGACACCCGTCTCGGCCAGCTGTTTGCCGAGGCGGTCGTCACGCTGATGAAGCGCGAATCCCTTGAGGCCAGCGATATCACGGCGATTGGCTGTCATGGTCAGACCGTCTGGCATGAGCCGCAGAGCGACGCGCCCAACACCCTGCAGATTGGCGACAACAACCAGATTGTGGCGGCGACCGGCGTCACGGTGGTGGGCGATTTCCGTCGCCGTGACATGGCGCTGGGCGGGCAGGGCGCGCCGCTGGTGCCGGCTTTTCATCAGGCCCTGCTGATGGATGCCACGGAACGCCGCATGGTGCTGAATATTGGCGGCATCGCCAACCTTTCGCTGCTGATACCGGGGCAGCCGGTGCGGGGTTTCGATACCGGTCCCGGTAATATGCTGCTGGATGCCTGGATCTGGCGGAATCAGGGCCTGCCGTATGACAAAGATGCACAGTGGGCGCGAAGCGGTACGCGGGTTCCGGCGCTGCTGGAGGCGCTCTTAAGGGAGCCCTGGTTTGCGCTGCCGCCACCCAAAAGCACCGGGCGCGAGCACTTTAATCTGGGCTGGCTGGAGCAGCATCTGCGCTATTTCCCGGGGCTGGCTCCGCAGGATGTGCAGGCGACGCTGGTGGAGCTGACCGCCATAACCATCACCCAGCAGATATTGCTCAACGATGGCTGTGACCGTCTGCTGGTGTGCGGCGGCGGCAGCCGTAATCCGCTGCTGATGGCGCGCCTGGCTGCTCATCTTCCCGGCACCGAGGTGACCACTACCGATGCGGCGGGTATCAGCGGGGACGATATGGAAGCGCTGGCGTTTGCCTGGCTGGCGTTTCGCACGCTCTCCGGGCTGCCGGGCAATCTGCCTGCGGTAACGGGCGCGCGGGAGAAAAGCGTGATTGGCGCCATCTATCCGGCCAATGCGCTCTACCGGCGTTAACCTGCGAACCGGGGGCGGTCAGCCCCCGCTGGGTAAGGGGTGACCGTCAGGCGGCACCAGGGAGATGAGTGAGGTTACGGACGCCGGTAATCACGGTTGCCACCATGGTTTCGCGTCGGGTAATGACTTCGACCTGATAAAAACGGCTGCGGTAGGCGATGGAGTAGATGATGGGATGATACTTATTGCCTTCTCCGTAGCGGGCGTAGTGCGCTTCGAGCGCACGGGTTGCTGCCAGGATATGGGAGGGTTCTTTATCACCGCGGATGATTTGCTTCATTCAGTTCCTCAAATGCTGTCCCTGGAGTCACGTCGCACGCATGGCGCGTTGCGCTGGCCTAAACACTGAACATCTGACTGCTAAATCGGTAATCACAGACTGGGCAATAACTGACTCTGCCGGGCGAAGATGACAGAAAAATGATCGCCCGGCGCTGTTTATTATTTAGCAGTCGCCAGGGGATCCGGCAAGGCAGGGAAGCGCAAAATCATCCAAATCGCAGGGGGTTAAAGCAGCTCTGGCCAGGCGACGGCCGCAATGCGGTTCAGCTCAGGTTTTGAGAAGAGGAAGCCCTGAAACTGGGTCACGCCTGCCGCTTCGAGCCACATCCACTCTTCGGGCTGTTCGATGCCCTCCGCGATCACGCCGATCTCCAGTGACGAGCAGCATTTCAGAATGGCATGAATGATCGCCTGCTTCGGTCCGCTTTTATGCACGCCTGAGATAATCGCCCGGTCAATCTTGATCTTGTCGGGCTGAATGCGGGTCAGCAGCGACAGCCCGGCGAAGCCAGCGCCAAAATCGTCCAGCGCGAGGCTGATGCCCGCCGCCTTCAGCTGGCGAAGGGCCGCTTCAAAGGCATCCGGCTGCGAGATAATTTCATTCTCGGTGAACTCCACCATGATCTGCTCCGGCACCAGCCCCTGGGCCGCGATCGCCTCCAGCAAAAACGGAACCGCATCGGGCACTTCTACCAGGGTCATCGGCAGCAGGTTGATCGACAGGGTCATCCCCTCAATCCCCAGCTGTTTTGCCTGAGCAAACGCGATTTTTTTCGACTGCAGATCGGTCTGATAGAGCTGTTCACGTGACAGTCCGGCAAAATAATCCAGTGGCGGTTCACCCTGCGGGCCGCGCAGCAGTGCCTCCAGTGAAACGATTTCACAGGCAAAGGGATCGACGATTGGCTGAAACGCGAAGCTGACCTCATCCGTCGCCATCAGTGCGGCATCGCCTTCACGCTGCTCTGACTCGTCGCGGATAAAGGTCCAGCCGCTGGCGGAAGGGATCTCAAAATAGTTCTCTTTTTCCCGCGCTTCGACAAAGGTACGCAGGAACTGCAGAGCGCGGTCGGAATAGGTCATCTGGTAGCGGGTGGTGCATTTCTCCAGCACCGCTTCCAGTACCGTCTCTTTATCGTGCAGACGGAGATCGAACAGTTCCATACCGACGTGACCAAACCGTCGCGCTGGCGCGTAGTCGCGCAACAGTTCAACCAGATTATGATGGCGCGGATCCTGGCAAATCCGGTTATAGACCGCTTTTACGGCCGCTTCCGGACCTTCCAGCAGCTGAAAAAAGTGTGTTCCATTGAACAACAGAATCCCGGTGACGCTGGATGATTTGTTGATTTTGTTCGCTTTTAATGCCAAATCATGCAGAAGCCCCAGTGACACATTTTCAGTGATGTGGCTTCTGTAGATGATTGTCGACAACATAAAGATTTCCGGGATTTTTTATTTTTTGTTAACACACCTTACCAGAAGGTTCTCCTGGGGAGAACGAGGGGGAGTGCGCCTTTCTTACTCTGGAACTATTTTAGTCGACAGGAAGCGCTGAATCACCTTTTCCCAGCGCACGCTGCATAAAAACCGTATCCAGCCAGCGGCCCTGTTTGAACCCGACCGAACGCAGGATGCCGGTCATCTCAAAGCCCGCTGCGCGATGCAGCGCAATGGAGCCCTGGTTCCCGCTGTCGCCCACGTTAGCGATCAGCTGACGAAACCCCGCCTGCTCTGCCCAGGCAATCGCATGATGTAACAGGCGTGACCCGACGCCACGCTGCTGAAATCCCGGATCGATATAGATCGAATCTTCCAGCGTGTGCCGGTACGCATGGCGCGGACGATAGGGGGCCAGATAGCAGAAACCGCGCACCTCACCGTCGCTGACGGCGATAAACCACGGCAGGCCCGCCTGCTGAATCTTGTGCATCCGCCCGGCGATTTCGGCGACGTCAGGCGGAACCGTCTCAAAGGAGCCGGTGCCATTAAGAACATGCCAGGCGTAAATCTGCTGAATCGCCGGGATATGAACATCCTCTGCTGCAAAAATTTCCATTGTCACGCTCCGGTATTATCTTTAACGGCTTTACCCGGTGAAAAAACAACGGTATAGCGGGTCGTCAGGGGACGCAATGAAAATCTTGCGGGTGCGCATTCTCTCCTGTCGGCTCGCTTACCAGGATTAATCCTGGCAAATCGGAGGGCAGAATGCCAGACAGCATGAAAGAGGCGATATCCGGGGGTATTAAGCCTTTTCTGAAAACCGCGCCAGCCGGATGATTCATTCCGGGGTTAGGGCTATTATCTCTGCGGTTTCGGTTGAGCTGATTTAATATCCGGGGGTGCGGCGTGATGCGATTTGTTGATTTTCTGAAAAGTAAGCAGGGGCTGCGCGCCGCGAGAAATCACTGCTTTGAATTAAATGGTGTGGTGCTCGGTCATTTCACTGCGCTATTTCTGCACGATAACCAGATTATTTTTACCAAAGATGGCAGGCATTGCGTCGTGCCTTATTATCTTGGTGCTGATGACGATTTAACTGAGCAGACGATTAATCCGCGCATTAATAATATCCGGGCGCTGAACTGATTAATTCCGCTCTCGCCCGCCACGCTTAATAACCTCCGCGTGCGGAGGTTATATTTATTCGCCAGAAAATGTGCGTTATCCCTCTTTTCGCTCTGTTCACGGCTGCCGCCGATCGCTTTGTGGCGCTTTCACACGGCGCGGAACAACAAACAGCAGCAGCAGGGCACTGGCAGCAAACAGCGTCAAAGCCGTAACGGCGCCCAGCGCGGCATAGAGCTGGCCAAACAGCAGCGATCCCACCACCTGACCTGCTGCCAGCATAAAGAACAGCATCCCGACGCCGGTTGCCGGATCGTCAGCGGTGGCCTGCGCGCCCCAGACCAGCAACACCCCTGACAGCGTGACATAGCCTGCGCCACAACAGGCCACCGCCACCATTAAGCCCGCAGAGTCGCCCCGGCTCAAAGCCAGCACCAGCAGCGGCACGGCCATTCCGCACAGCGCGAGCCGGTAGACCCCATTCAGTCCGATACGGGCAGCCAGCGGGCCGGTAAGCACACCGGCAATACCCGCTCCTCCGGCAATCAGCCAGAGCAAACGGGCACTCTCCGCATCCACGCCGACGTGCTGACGCAGCAGCACCGATCCAAAACTCCACCAGGCCGCACTGATCAGGCCTGAAACAAGCGCAATGCCCATCAGCCGCCGCAGTGCGCGGCAGTACAGGCGCGGCTGCCCGTGACGCCTCTGCGGCCTCTGAGCAGCGGTGTGAGAGGATATGTGACGCATCACCGGCAGCGCACAGGCCAGAGCGAGCAGGGCGAACAGCCCGCAGGCGGCGCGCCAGCCGCCCGGCAGCGTGCCGAGAATGATAACGGAGAGGATAATCCCCGCGCTGGTACCGGCATTGATCAGGGTGTTGATGCGCGGCTGGCGCGCCGCGGGCACACAGGCACTGACTGCCGCCGCCAGGGCGGGAGACGCCAGGCCGGAACTGAATCCGGCGATAAAGAGCCCGGCCGCCAGCAGCAGCGGCGAGGTGGCGAGGGCAAGCAGCAGCAGACCTGCCGTCGCACAGAGTGAGGCGAGTAGCGCCGTCAGCCGCGCACCGTAGCGCCGGGCCAGCGTCGCGGCGCTGAGAATGGTCAGACAGTAAGAGACAAAGCTGCAGGCGGAGAGCAGACCCGTCTGCTGCGGGCTTAACGGGATCGCTGCCGATATGGCGGGCAGCATCAGCCCCCATGAGAAGCGGGCCATGCCATAGGTTACCGCGATCAGGCTGAAGCCGGTCAGAGCCAGCGCAGCAGGCGACCTCATCAGGAAGCCCCTTTCTGGAGCAGCAGCTGGCTGGCGATCTGCGCCGCATGCTGCGCGGCGGCGGGGCCGGTAATCAGCGCGGTGGTAATCGCCCCTTCAAAGAGCATCCAGATGGCATCGCTCAATGATTGATCTTCGGCACCGTGCAGGCAGGTTACACAGTCGGTGATGTAGCGGCGCATGGCGGCGCGGAATGCCAGCGCCTGCTCTGCCAGCGCCTGATCCCGTCCGGCATATTCTCCCCAGGCTTTAAGGAAGAAGCAGCCGTGCGCACCGTTTGCCTCTGTCCAGCTGGCCAGCACGCTAAACAGCTGCGCGATCGCCTCCGGCTGGTGGGCCGGCAGCAGCTCAGCCATAAAGCGCTGCTCACGCGCCGCCATCACCGCAGCGGTCATCGCCTCGCGTGAGGGAAAGTGATGATAGAAGGTTCGGGTGGAGACGCCCGCTTCCCGACAGAGCTGGTCGGTACTGGTGGCGTGGAACCCGTGAGTGTAAAACAGCCGCTCGGCAGCCTGAATGATGTCATCGCGTTTTTTCATCCTTTAAAAGTAAACCGTTCGTTTTACTTTTGCAAACCGGGCACGGCTGGATGCGTCCACCGGTATTGATAAATCCGCGAAGCCAGGGGATTTAGCGTTCCGCTTAGAGGCGCGCCCTCTGTCGCTTTCACACTTTTTCAGCTTCAGTTCATTAATACTCATAATTACCCCTGCGGGGGTAAGTGATTTCAGCGCTGCGTCTGATATGACCCGGACGGCAGAAGCTTTTATTCCTGAAGGATTTCATTTTAAGCGATTGTTTTATATGTATAATTTAGATTATATGCTGTTCTGGCATGCATTAGCACGGTAAATGCTTATGACGCGCTGAAGCGGCAGGCGGGGATCGGCGGCGATAAATAGCTGAAGCGAGTGAGGCGGGTAAAAAGGGCATATTCTCAAAGTCAGTCCGCCCTCTGTAATAAAGTGGTTTTAGGGATAATTCTCAGTTAGTTTAATAAAGCTTCAGATTACAAATAAAATCTCTTACGAATTTTGGTTCGTTTTTTTAAGACACATACAGCAACTATCAGGATGACTACCATGCTCAAAGCCAGCTATTATTATCTGTGCCCGCGTCCCATGGGTGGATGGATTTTACACAAAGAAGGTTGCGTTAATCTGTCAAAGAACGATAAGCGCGTGTTTATTGGTTCGCTTTATACCCGTCAGCAGGCGCTGGCCGTGGCGAAAATACATCATGCCAATGCCATTCTCTGTAATGCCTGCCTGAGTACTTTTATTTGTCCGGGCAGCAGTACGGTAATTAAACCGGCACGCGCTGCCACGCCAACCCGTCATACGCCAAAACATTAAGCGCCGGGCTCTTTTTTCCGGGAAAGCAGATAAGGGCGGGAATAAAAGCGGGGGTAGTCTGAATTAAAAAAGGGCAGCGTTAAGACGCTGCCCTGAGGATTATGCCTGTTTAGGCTGTCCGTTTGATGCGGTCAGCCCGCCATCGACCGGCAGATTGACGCCGGTAATATAGCTCGCCTCATCGCTGGCAATAAAGACAATAGCCCTGGCGATATCATCCGCCTCACCCGCGCGACGCAGTGGAATACGATCATAAAAGCGCTCAAGCAGCGCCGGATCCTGTTTGGTATCTTCCGTCAGATCGGTAAAGGTAAAGCCCGGGCAGATCGCATTGATGCGAACGCCGTCCGCGCCGTAGTCCATCGCCAGGGCGCGCGTAAAGTTGGTGATCGCCCCTTTGGCGGCATTGTAGATGCTCATGCCCCAGTCACCGCCTAAGCCGGAGACCGAGGAGATGTTAACCACGTTACCTTTGCTCTTCAGCAGGGCAGGCATGAAGTAGTGAACGCCGTGGAAAACCCCGTCCAGGTCGGTTTTCATCAGCGTTTTCCAGTCATCAAGGTCCACTTCATGGATGCGGCCCTGGACAATCACGCCAGCATTATTCACCAGCACGTCAACCCGGCCATATTTGTTCAGCACGGTTTCTGACAGTTGTTTAACCTGGGCAGCGTCTGAGACGTCGCAGGCCGCTACCAGGTGGTCACCCGGCGTCAGTCCGGCCAGCGTCTCTTCGAGTTTCTGCGCGGTGCGTCCCACCAGCACCACTGACGCGCCTTCTTCTGCAAAGCGTTTTGCGCTCGCCTCACCAATGCCGGACCCGGCACCTGTCACAACCACAACTTTCTGCGTAAATCTGGACATTATGCCTCCTTATCAGCATCAATTTTCACGTTTAACAACCGGTTAAGCCTGGCAGTGATTGCCAGAAATTCAAGCGCAGCGTCAGAGGCGCTGCGCCTGAAGCCTTACCGTTATTCCCAGTCAGGGACGTCTGAACAGTGCGAAGCTGCGTCCTTCCAGCTCAAAATCCTTCTCTTTGGTGATGACCAGACCGCGTTTCGCCACGTCGCTGGTGGTCAGCTCCAGCACCCAGCCCCCTTCACCAAACTGCGGGATACGGAAGGGCACGTTGCCCTCAAACGGGTTAAGCAGCATCAGCACATCGTGCCAGATGCCCTCTTCGGTCTGCAGGTCGGGCCGCCCGATATAGACGCCCAGCGTGGAGCCTTCATCCCACTGCTCACTCTGCTGGAACCCGCCGCCGGCGTTGAACCATTTGATATCCATGCCGTCGCGCCAGTTCTCGCGACGCAGCAGAGGCTGCTGAGCACGCAGGCTCAGGATCTGGCGGGTGAACGCACGCAGCGCTTCGGCGGATTCCGGCAGGTTATCCCAGTGAACCCAGGAGATTTCACTGTCCTGGCAGTAGCCGTTGTTGTTGCCCATCTGGCTGCGGCCAAACTCATCGCCTGCCAGCAGCATCGGCGTGCCGTGTGAGAAGATCAGGGTGGCGAGGAAGTTGCGCTTCTGGCGCTCGCGTACGGCGTTGATGCCTTCGTCGTCCGTCGGGCCTTCCGCGCCATAGTTGTACGAGCGGTTGTCATTGTGACCGTCGTTGTTATCTTCGCCATTCTCATCGTTGTGCTTGTCGTTGTAGGAGACCAGGTCGTTGAGCGTGAAGCCATCGTGCGCCGTCACGAAGTTGACGCTGGCCCACGGGCGACGGCCGTGCTGATCGTAAAGATCGCCGGATCCCAGCAGACGGGCGGCAAAATCGGTCGAAACGTTGTTGCCTTTCCAGTAGTCGCGCACCGTGTCGCGATACTGGTCGTTCCACTCTGCCCAGCCTGGCGGGAAGCTGCCGACCTGATAGCCACCCGGTCCGATATCCCAGGGTTCACCAATCAGCTTTTTCTGTGACAGGATCGGGTCCTGCATCACGGCATCGAAGAAGCCGCCGCGCGGGTCAAAGCCATCCGGTTCGCGTCCCAGAATGGTGCCGAGGTCAAAACGGAAACCGTCGATATGCATCGACTCAGACCAGTAGCGCAGCGAATCGAGCACCATCTGCAGCACGCGCGGATGCGAGGTATTAACGGTGTTGCCGGTTCCGGTGTCGTTGATGTAGTAGCGGTGCTGGTCCGGCAGGGTCCGGTAGTAGGAGAAGTTATCGATACCTTTAAACGACAGCGTCGGCCCCAGCTCATTCCCTTCGGCGGTGTGGTTGTAAACCACGTCGAGGATCACCTCAATGCCGGCATCATGAAAGGCGCGAACCATGTCGCGGAAGCCCTGAATGCCGCGCGGGCCGAAGTAGCGGGTCGCGGGCGCAAAGAAGCCCAGCGTGTTGTAGCCCCAGAAGTTTTTCAGCCCTTTATCCAGCAGATGCTGATCGTCCGGGAACCAGTGCACCGGCAGCAGCTCGACCGAGGTAATGCCTAAGCTTTTGATGTAGTCGACGGTCGCTTTATGGCCCATGCCGTCAAAGGTGCCGCGCAGTTCGGGCGGCAGCGCCGTGTTGAGCTGGGTAAAGCCTTTAACGTGGGTTTCATAGATCACCGTTTTCGGCCATGGCACGTTCGGACGGTTCCTGTCCTGCCAGTCAAACTCATTGGGATCGACCACCCGGCACTTCGGTGTAAACGGCGCGCTGTCGCGGCTGTCAAAAGTGAGATCTTTATCGTCGTGATAGAGATCGTAGGCGAAGTGCGCCTCGTTCCAGGCGATGTCGCCCGCCAGTTCGCGGGCGTAGGGATCTAGCAGCAGCTTGTTCGGGTTAAAGCGATGACCATTCTCCGGGTCGTAGGGACCATAGACGCGATAGCCATACAGCGCACCTGGCTTCAGACCCGGCACATAGCCGTGCCAGATTTCATGGGTATATTCCGGCAGCTCCAGACGGGCGATTTCCGTTTTACCGCTGGGATCGTACAGACAGAGTTCCACCCGCTCGGCGTGGGCACTGAACAGGGCGAAGTTTACGCCCTGACCATCAAAGTTTGCCCCCAGCAAATGGCTGTAACCCGCCGTAATTTCAAAACGCTGACTGTTTGACATTGATGCCTCGTTATTCAGTGAACAGATTGACGCGTAACAGAAAAAAGGTTTCAGCGTGCCACCAGCACGGCGCACCACTGCGACGCCAGGTCGCCCAGCGCCAGCGCATCGCCTGCATCGAGCGTGTTACCGCTCAGCACATCCTCATAATGGCGCTGACGCAGCCCGTCCGGCAGGGCGAGGCTGATCTCTGCCCAGCGCGCCGCAGGCGGCTGATCCAGGTTTTCCGGCAGGGCGTCAAAGACCCGGCGCGACACAATGACAATCACCGCCTGATCCCCATGGGTGCGGGCAAAGGCCAGCACCTTGTCCGGCTGCCCACCCCCGGCTTCCAGCGCCAGATAGTCGCCGTGGCGGAACAGGTCAGGTTGCTGCTGGCGCAGCGCCAGCAGCTTCACAATCGCCTGCTGATTAACCTGGCCACGCCGCCAGTGGGCCTCACTGCCGTCGTGCTGCGTCGCACTGAGCATGGCGGCCAGCGCGTCAAAGTCGGGTTCGCGGCGGTTATCGGGGTCGACCAGGCTGAAGTCCAGCGCCTCGCTGCCCTGATAAATATCGGGCACGCCCGGCGCGGTGAGTTTCACCACGGTCTGGGTCAGACTGTTGACCAGGCCCGCGCGGATAAAGGGCTGCAGCGCCTCGCAGAAGTCATTAAGGAAGGCGTGACTGGCGGGCGAGAGCAGGTGACGGGCATAGCCCAGCACCGCCTCTTCATAGGCGTCATTGTTGTCGGCCCAGTCGGTGCGCAGCTTGGCTTCACGCAGCGCTTTTTCCACGTAAACCACAAAGCGGGCTTCCAGCGCCGCCAGACCTTCCGCGTCGTCCGGTTGCAGGGTGGTCGGCCAGACTCCGGCCAGCGCTTCATAGAGCATCCATTCGACCGCCGGCTCCGGTGCCGGGCCATCTTTCAGCCGGACGATCTGATCCTGATTCATCTCCCGCCAGCGGCTCACGCACTCCGCCCAGCGCTGCGGCGCTTCGGTCAGGGTATAGAGCCGCGCACGCGCATCTTCACCGCGTTTGGTGTCGTGCGTTGAGGTGCCCGACAGTGCATCGGGCTGATGTTCGCGCCGCGCCTGAATTTCGGCGTGGAACTGCGCCAGCGAGAAGTGACGCGCCAGCGGTTCAGCGCCGACCTCGTTCAGCGCCAGCGCCATGTGCTGACGGAAGAACAGCGTATCTTCGACAGACTTCGCCATCAGCGGGCCGGTCAGCTGCTGGAAGCGGGTGCGGAACTGCGTGGCATCCTCGCGGGCCGCAGAGGCGACCTCTGCCCGCAGAATCCGGGTCAGAAAGTCGAGCGCCGCGCTGTCTGGTGCTGTGGCGCTGGCTTTCACCTGGCCGACCACCTGCTCCAGCAGCTGCTGGTCGGCAGGGGTCAGGCCCTCCGGGGTGCCGTAGGTGCGATAGACCGGGAACGCCACCAGCAGCTCGCGCAGCGCATTTTTCAGCTCCGGCTCCGGCTGTGGCGTGCCCTCTGCGTCGGCAATCGTCAGCGCCAGCTGGAGTAACCGGTTAAATTCACCGGCAAAATTACGGTTCGCCATCAATAGCTTGGCGGCGCGCAGCTCCGCTTTCATGTCCACGGTTTTGCCAATCACCGCCTGATAGGCTTTACGCAGGCCACTCAGGCGATCGCTGTCGACCAGCAGGTTGGCGAGCGCCGCCATAAACTCATAGCCGGTGGTGCCGGAAACCGGCCACTCATCCGGCAACTGTTCATCCTCACCCAGGATCTTCTCCACGGTGAGGTAGCAGTCGGGACCCGCCGCCTGGCGCAGCTGCTCCAGATAGCCGCGCGGTTCGGCCAGGCCATCGACGTGATCCACCCGCAAGCCCTGCACCGCGCCGCTGTGAACCAGTTCAAGAATCAGCTGGTGCGCTGCGTCAAAGACCGTTTTGTCCTCCACGCGCACGCCCACCAGACCGGTCACCTCAAAGAAACGCCGGTAGGAGAGGTCGCGCGGCGCATCGCGCCAGGACATCAGTCGCCACGGCTGCTGGTCATGCAGGGCCGCGATCTCTGCGGCATCGCGCAGGGCGAGCACCGCCTCTTCCCGATCCTGCCAGGTCCGTGGGTCCAGCGGGTAGAAATTGTCAAAGTAGGCCAGCGCCGGTTTGCCGCTCTGCGGGTCGCGCTGCACGCTGATCTCGCCATTCGCCAGCACCGCCTCAAAGGTGTCACCGAGGAACGGCAGTGTCAGGCGACGTGACCAGTCGATATCAAAATAGGTGGCGTAGCGACTCTGTTCGCCATGTTCGATCACGTCGCGCCACCACGGGTTCTCCAGCGATGCGGCCATATGGTTCGGCACAATGTCGAGGATCAGACCCAGTCCGGCGGCCTGCAGCGCGGCGACCATCCGATCAAATCCTTCGCGTCCGCCAATGGCGGGCTCGATCTCGTTGACGTCGGTGACGTCATAGCCGTGGGTGGACTCCGCGGTCGCGCTGAAGATCGGCGAGGCGTAGAGATGGCTGATCCCAAGCTGTTTCAGATAGGGCACCAGCGCCGCGGCGCGGTCAAAGGTCATGCCGTTGCGGAACTGGATGCGATAGGTTGCGGTTGGAATAGTCATGCGGTTTCTCCCTTAGCCAGACGCACCACGATAGAGTCAGGCGCAAGTTCAGTTGCGGCCTGCGGCCAGGCAAACAGGGTCTTACCCGGCAGATCGGGGATCGGCTGCGTGCGGTTGCTGACGTTCAGCGCCAGGGAGAGCGTGCCCGCCGGGAAGTCCCAGCGCACCGCGAGGAAGCCCTCTGACGTCGTGATCACCTGGCCGGCGTCCCCCCCGGCGCTCTGCAGCAGCGGCACGATATGCTGCTGACGCAGGCTGAGAAGCTGGCGCGTCAGTGCCAGCCACTGCTGGCCTTCCGGCGTCTCCCTCTTTTGCCAGTTAAGTTTCGACTGTTCAAAGGTGGTCACATCATTAGGGTCCGGCACGGTTTCACCGTGACCGGCATGGCCTTCAAATTCTCTGGCGCGGCCTTCGCGCACCGCTTTAGCCAGATCGCCGTGGAAATCGGTGAAGAACAGGAACGGCTGGGTTTCGCCATACTCTTCGCCCATGAACAGCAGCGGGATATGCGGCGAGACCAGCAGGGTGGCCAGCAGCACCTGAGTGCGCGCCGCGCCAGCCAGGCTGATGAGCCTTTCGCCCTGCGCCCGGTTGCCCGTCTGATCGTGGTTCTGGATAAAGTCGACAAAGGCCACCGGCGGCTGGCTGCTGCTTTTCACCCCACGCGGTTCACCTGACTGCTTCGACACTTCGCCCTGATAGACAAAGCCTTCTGCCAGCGCCCGCGCCACCTGCTGCGCCGGATGATCGGCAAAGTCCTGGTAGTAGGCGTGATCTTCCCCGGTCGCCAGCACATGCACGGCGTTGTGGAAGTCATCGTTCCACTCCCCCGTGAACAGCGGAGCGTCGCCTTTTTCATCACGCGGATGAAGGAAGGTGACATTGCGGCAGTCTTCGGTGGTGAGATGGATAGGGCGATCGGTAATCGTCGAGCGGATACGCTCGGCAATCTCAATCAGCACATGCTTTTCGCTGGGATCGTCAATCTGATCGATGGCGTCAAAACGCAGGCCGTCGAGATTAAACTCCTGCAGCCAGTAGAGCGGCGCCTCCACAATGTAGCGACGAACCGCATCAACGTCATAGGCGATGCCTGCCCCCCACGGCGTCTTGCGCTCCTGATGGAAGAAGTCAGGCGAGAGCAGGGGCAGATAGTTGCCCTCCGGGCCGAAGTGGTTCAGCACGATATCGAGCACCACCGACAGACCGTGGCCGTGCGCTGCGTCGATAAAGGCTTTGAAATCATCGGGTGTGCCGTAGGCGGCGTGCGGTGCATAGAGCAGCACGCCGTCGTAGCCCCAGCCGCGGTTGCCGCCAAACTGCGACACCGGGAGCACCTCGATCATGGTAATGCCGGTTTTCGCCAGCACCGGAAGCTTTTCAATCGCGGCCCGGAAAGTGCCTTCGGGGGTAAAGGTGCCGATGTGCAGTTCATACACCACCGACTCCGTCCACGGACGACCGCGCCACGCCGTGTTCTGCCACTGATAAGCATCAGGATCGATCACCAGAGAGGGGCCGTTGACCTCCGCTTTCTGGGCGCGGGCGGCGGGATCGGGCACGGCTGTGCCATCGGCCAGCACAAAGTCATACTCCGCGCTGGCGGCCACACCGGCCACCTGCGTCTCAAACCAGCCGTCAGCCTGCGGGGTCATCTCTATGTCTTTACCGGAGAGGCGCAGCGTCACACGTTGCTGGCCGGTTGCCCAGAGGCGAAAACGCACCTCATCACGGGCAACCCGTTCAGCGCCCCAGCTTTTGGAAAAAGATTTGGATTCCATTCAGTTGCCTCATTTAGCCTGGAAATGCGCAATGGCGTCCATCGCGCGAAAAGGATGTTGATCATGCAAATGTCAAAAATCATAAACCTGCCAGCGAGACCAGGATGCCGGGTGGGCCGGCGCGTCTCTTCAGCCAGGAAGCTGGACTGGTATTCAGTGTGATGCGGTGGAAAAGGGCGGTGAGACCGCTTCCACGCGGCTACAGTGAATAATCATAGACTAAGATGTTGCCCTCGCCGGGCGGCGGAGGGGCTGGTGAACAAAATTTGCGTTTATGACGCTGAATCAGCGTGATCCGGGATGAGTGAAAGCGGGGACGGCGCAGAAAAGGCTGACGGAGGGGGCGGATTCGCTATAAGCTCAGGCACGTCCGGACAGGCTCGCCCGTGACGCTGAATGTTTAAGGAGAGGATGTGAGGAAAAACGCCCTGTTAGCCGTGTTGCTGCTGCTTTCTGCCTGCTCTAACCGGGTCGGACACCGGCTGGACAATACGCATCTGCAGCAGATTCATGCCGGTCAGACCACCAAAGCCCAGCTGATCGCCCTGTTCGGCCAGCCCGACAGTGAAACGCCCTACCCGGACGGGCAGCGGCTGCTGAAATGGACCTACAGTGAGGCGCGCACCCTGAATACCACCGAGGGGCAGACGCTGACCGTGCAGATGAAAAATGACAGAGTGCTGAACTATGCGCTGAGTAAAAGCTGAACCGCGCGGCAGCAGGGGCCGCCGCGCGTGAGGGGGTTACTGTTCGCTGCTCTGCTGCGCGTCCCGGCTCCCGGGGTGCGGCTGAGCCAGCCGGGCGAAATCGGACCCCGCCGGATGCTGATAGATCTGCAATTCAAACAGACGGGCCATCGAATAGATAAACTCAAAAATTTCCGCCTGGGTATTCTCATAGTCCACCCACAGAATGGAGGAGGTGAAGCAGTAGATCTCCACCGGTAACCCATCCGGTGACGGCTTCAGCGGCCTCACCACGATATACATCTCTTTCTGAATATCGTGACGCTGGGCGAGCCAGGCGGTCAGGAACTTACGAAACACCATCAGATTGGTAATGCCGTTCTCCATAAACCAGCGGTCGCCCACAGCGCTGATGTCGCGCCCGTCCAGCAGCCCGGTGATCGCTTCGCTGGCGATGCGGATCTGGCTCATCGACTGCAACATCTCCTGATTCACAAAGGTGATCGACTTCTGATCCAGATAAAAGCTGCGCATGATACGGCGTGCACCGGAGGAGAACATCGCCTGCCAGTTCGTGTAGGTCTCGGTCAGGAAGTTCTTGGTCGGGATGCGCGAAATGGTGTTGTCCCAGTTGCGGATGGTGATGGTGTGCAGCGCAATATCGATCACCTCACCACTGATATTGTTATCCGGCATCTCAATCCAGTCGCCCAGCTGCAGCACGTCGTTGGAGGAGAGCTGAATATTGGCCACCAGCGACAGCAGCGTATGCTGAAAGATCAGCATCAGGACGGCGGCCACCGCACCCAGCGAGGAGATGATGATCGCCGGTGACTTGTTGGACATAATCGCCAGAATCATGATCGCGGCGATAATGTGCACCAGGATTTTACCGATCTGGATGTAGCCTTTAATCGAGTGATTCTTGCGCTTCGATTTGCGCGAATAGGAGCTGTTAACGATCTCCAGCACTTCGTTGAAGAAGATCGACAGATAGATAAAGAACAGGATGCCGCAGATGGTCTGCACGGCGATCTTCAGATGCTCCGGCAGGCCGGGCATGAACTGCAGGAAATTGTAGACCACAATGACCGGCACAAAATTGGAGAGCTTCTGCGAGAGGCGAACATCTTTGTCCAGCGGCACGCCCTGTTTGTGGCTGCTGAAGAAGACTTTCCTGACCACTTTGACGATGAAGAATTTGCAGATCAGGTGTGTGACCATCCCGGCCATAATCAGCAGCAGCAGGCTGAAGCTGGCCGACAACACGCTGTTTCCCTCAATAAAACGCATCAGACTCTGTATGTAATGCATGATAACCACGTGCAAAAAATGTAAGGGGCGAATTCAACCACAGCAGAGGGGCGGATGTTAAGCGGCGAATGCGCTCAGAGGCCTTCGCGGCGCTTTTTTTGTCCGGCTGAGTGTGCCTGGCATCACGCCGTGAAAAAGCTTTTCCATCAGGCACTCAGATAAACGCGGCGCTGGCCGATAACGCTACTATCTCCTCTGATATGAGCCTGCTCACATGATAAAAAATCTTAAAATAACGCACGGTATTCTGGCGGTGCTGGCCGTCTTCATCATTTTACTCACCCTGACCGGTTTCCTGTTCTACAACGGCATGGCAAAAGCCGATAAAAACTTCGTGGCCGCTGAGCAGCTGACGCTGCAGCAGCAGCACCTGAGCGATGCCGTGAAAACCCTGATCAAAACCCGCGTCACCATCAACCGTGTGGCGATCCGTTTCCTGAAGAATCAGCAGGACCCGAAATCGCTGGCGGCGATGGCGACGCTGCTGGAGCAGGCGGGGCAGTCTGCGGCGGCGGCCGACGCCGACTTCACCGCCTGGCAGGGGCTGACGCAGCAGGAGAAACAGAGCGACGCGCAGGCGACGCAGGTGAAGGCGGCCTATCAGCAGATGCGTGAAACCATGCTCGCCTCCATCACCTTTCTGAAGCAGGGCAACTATCCGGCTTACGGCAACCTGGAGGCGCAGGCCGCCCAGGATCAGCTCGACAGCGCCTATCAGGCCTGGCGTGCGCTGAACATCCAGCTGATGAAAGCGACCTCAGAGCATAATCAGCGCAGCCTGACGGATGCACTCTGGACGCTGCTGACCATCGGCCTGATTACCGTTGTGGTGGCCGCAGCGGTCTGGGTCGGGCTGCAAAAACTGCTGGTTGGCCCGCTCGGCAGGCTGACCGGTTACATGCGTGCCATCTCAGGCGGTGATTTGACCTCCGCGATTCAGCAGGAAGGGCGCAATGAGATGGGGCTGCTGGTTCAGGAGCTGCAGCAGATGCGCGATGCGCTGGTGGTGACCATCACCTCGGTTGATGACGCTACCCGCTCAATCTTCACCGGTGCGGCGGAGATCTCCGCAGGCAGCAGCGATCTCTCCTCCCGCACCGAACAGCAGGCCGCCGCGCTGGAGCAGACCGCGGCCAGCATGGAGCAGCTCACCTCGACGGTGAAACTCAACGCCGACAACGCCCGCCAGGCGACCACGGTGTCAAAAGAGGCGTCAACCACGGCGGTGCAGGGCGGCGAGACGGTGGCCCGGGTCATCGCCAACATGGATCAGATCAGCGAAAGTTCCGGTCAGATCGCCGGGATTATCGCTATTATCGACAGCATCGCGTTTCAGACCAACATTCTGGCGCTGAATGCGGCCGTTGAGGCGGCGCGCGCCGGGGAGCAGGGCCGGGGATTTGCGGTGGTGGCGGGTGAAGTGCGCTCGCTGGCTGGCCGCAGCGCCACGGCCGCGCAGGAGATCCGCGGCCTGATTGACCGCTCTGCTGAGCGGATCAGAACCGGTGCCGGTTACGCCGCGCAGGCGGGCAGCGCGATGGAGAGCATCGTGACATCGGTAAGCCGGGTCACGCAGCTGATCGAAGAGATCGCCGCCTCCTCGACCGAACAGACCCGTGGCATTGAGCAGGTCTGCATCGCCGTCTCAGAGATGGATGGCGTTACGCAGCAGAACGCCGCGCTGGTGGAGGAGTCTGCCAGTGCCGCCGCCTCGCTGGAGGAGCAGGCAAGTTACCTGCGTAAAACGGTCGCGGTTTTCAAAACCGGCACGCTGCACGCCGCGTTTTCAGCCGCACCGGTCGCGAAGGCGATCGCCGCGCCACAGCGTCAGCCTGTTGCCGTGGCAGACAACGACAACTGGCAGAGCTTCTGACGGCAACGCCTTCTAACGTCAGGGTTCCGCTTTCTCCGCCATAAAAAAAACCGCCCGGGGGGCGGTTTTTTTATTCACTTAAGGCATCAGGCCGGAACAGACTGCGCCTTCTGGCTGCGGGACCAGACGCGGTGCGCTTTCATCGCCTGCGTAAATTCAGAGGTCAGGGCGCTTTCCGCCGAGTCACCCTGCACGATGCCTTCTTCCTGATCGCCATCACCCAGACCGAACTGCGCTTTGAAGCGGCGCGCGTCGCCCACCAGGCCAATGACCTTGAGGTGCTTGTAGGCTTCCAGCAGGAAGTAGCGGGCATCACCACTTAACAGCAGCGCATCGATGTTGCCATCCGGTACGATCACCGCATCAAAGGTCAGCGAAGGCAGACCGGCGAAGGTGGCGTCGATCGGCAGTACGGAACCATCGTCGGCACGCACCTGGCCCATGTGCGGCGCCAGAAGTTTGGCATGCACACCTTCCGCTTTCAGCGCCTGCAGGATCGCCAGCACACCGTCCGCTTTCACGCCGTCGCTCAGCAGCAGTGCAACCTGACGGCCTTTGATCTCGCCATCCGGCACGGCATAGAGGCTCAGGCTGTCATCTTTGGTCAGGCCGTTAACCGGTGCCGGCGGCTGGATATTGCGCTGCTCGTCGGTCAGGGCGATGCCCAGATTGTCGGCCACACCCTGCGCCAGTTTGGTATCAATGCGCGCCAGATGATCCACCACGCGCTCACGAATATAGGCACGTCCTACTTTGCTCAGCTCAAACGAGTAGGCACCGATGATGTGCTGCTGCTCAACCTCGGTCTGGCTCTGCCAGAACAGGCGCGGCTGAGCATAGTATTCGCCGAAGGAGGGACTGCGCTCGCGCACCTTGTGGCCTTCGATCCGCTCCTGATAGCTCTCGAAGCCGCCGCCTTTTGCCGCCGGTGGGGTTTCACGCGGCCAGTTGTCGTTGATCGAGTTCGGCTCGTAGTTAGCCGGGTTGGTGTCGATGTCCTGACGATGCATCCCCTGACGCTGGAAGTTATGGTAAGGGCAGGTCGGACGGTTAATCGGGATCTCGTGGAAGTTCGGGCCGCCCAGACGACTGATCTGCGTGTCGGTATAGGAGAACAGGCGACCCTGCAGCAGCGGATCGTTGGAAAAATCGAGCCCCGGCACGATATGACCCGGATGGAATGCCACCTGCTCGGTTTCGGCAAAGAAGTTGTCCGGGTTACGGTTCAGCACCATTTTGCCGACAATTTCAACCGGCACCAGCGCTTCCGGGATCAGTTTGGTGGCATCGAGAATGTCGAAGTCAAATTTGAACTCATCCTCTTCCGGGATCAGCTGCAGGCCCAGTTCATATTCCGGGAAATCGCCCGCTTCAATGGCTTCCCACAGATCGCGGCGGTGGAAGTCCGGATCGCGGCCGGTCAGTTTCTGCGACTCATCCCACAGCAGTGAGGCTTTACCGGCCACCGGCTTCCAGTGGAAGCGGACAAAGGTCGCTTTGCCTTCGGCGTTAATCAGGCGGAAGGTGTGAATCCCGAAGCCTTCCATGGTGCGATAGCTGCGCGGAATGCCGCGATCGGACATTGCCCAGATGACGTTGTGCATGGTTTCCGGCTGCAGGGAGACATAATCCCAGAAGGTGTCATGGGCGCTCTGGCCCTGCGGGATTTCATTGTGCGGCTCCGGCTTAACGGCGTGCACAAAGTCAGGGAATTTATGCGCATCCTGAATAAAGAACACCGGGGTGTTGTTACCGACCAGGTCAAACACGCCCTCTTCGGTATAGAACTTGGCGGCGAAACCGCGGATATCACGCACGGTATCGGCAGAGCCAGCACCCCCCTGTACGGTGGAGAAACGCACGAAAACCGGGGTGGTCTGATTCGGATCGCTGAGGAACTGAGCTTTGGTCAGATCTTTCAGTGAGCGGTAAGGCTGAAAGTAGCCGTGTGCCGCTGAGCCGCGTGCATGCACGATACGCTCAGGAATACGCTCATGGTCAAAGTGCGTGATCTTCTCACGCATGATGAAGTCTTCCAGCAGGGTCGGACCACGCGTACCGGCTCGCAGGGAGTTCTGGTCGTTGGCGATGCGGGTGCCCTGATTGGTGCTCAGCGGCTGATTCGTGCCGTTTTTACGGCTGGCTTCAAGCTGGTCGAGTTTGGCGTTGTGGGTCTGTGGCGCTTTCAGGCTGCCTGGGGCGGTAGGCTGCTTGCCTGGCGGAGTGGGTTCGGCGGGTGGCTGATGCGAACCATCTTTCGGCGCCAGCGAACCCAGACCCGGCTCTGACGACTCTGGTCCGGTGGTGGGCGCACGGTGGCTCAGGGGTTTCTTCTCAGTTTCTTTCGACATTAATCCATGCTCCGGCTGTTGTTTTATTTTCGACGACACTAAATATAGAACAACCTGAACAATGCTGAGGGTAAACGGGGCATTTAATCCGGATGGCTGCCTCTTTTTCGTCCGGCTGAAAACGCACGCTTATCTGCGGGTACGCCTTGTCGCTTCGCTTATTCACCCCCTGTGCCGTCTGGCTTATCGGCGGGTCAGTGCCCGCCCGCCAGGCCATCTGCTCTGTTTTTCCTCCGCCGGCCTGACCTGCCATCTCTCCCCGCTGAGGCGCTGAACCGGGGAGAGAACCATAAACAGATTTAATGTTGATAAAGCGGCAAATGGGTTGAATGTCGAAATGTTATATCATAACATTTCATTTTGTAACTTTTACTGAGGGTCAGGTTGTGGTGAATCATGCAGGTAAATGGATAGGGATCGTGGCGGCGCTGTTAATCACGCAGCAGGTGCAGGCACACGGCAGTCACGCACATGGCAAACCGCTGTCAGCGCAGGAGCAGAAAGCCGCAGAAGGGGTCTTTGCTGACAGCGACGTGAAAGATCGTTCGCTTTCTGACTGGGATGGGCTGTGGCAGTCGGTCTATCCGCTGCTGCAGAGTGGCGAGCTGGACCCGGTCTGGCAGAAAAAAGCGCAGCAGGATCCCCATAAAACGGCCGCAGAATATAAAGAATATTATCGCAAAGGGTATGCCACCCGCGTCGATACCATCGGTATTGAAAATGGCGTGATGGAGTTCCACGTGGGCGACCAAGTCAGCGCCTGTCACTATCGCTATGACGGCTATAAAATCCTGACCTACAGCTCCGGCAAAAAAGGGGTGCGCTACCTCTTTACCTGTGAAGACGCGAACAGCCACGCGCCAAAATATGTGCAGTTCAGCGACCATACGATCGGACCGCGTAAGTCTGCCCATTTCCATATCTTCACGGGCAACGACTCTCAGCAGGCGCTGCTGGCGGAGATGGAGAACTGGCCGACCTATTATCCCTACCAGATGATGAATGCTGAGGTGGTGGAGGAGATGCTGCACCACTAAGCGCGGGGTAAGATGGCTCACGGGTGACGGCGGGTCGGGCTCCTGTCCGCCGTCCTTCTCCTGACCCGTGGCCGCGCTGTCAGCCCACCCAGACCGGGCGGCGCGAAGCGGGGATACCCCTCACGACCCGGCGATAAGCCTCCTCCACCAGTTGCTGAATCAGGCCGGGCGAGAGGCCGTCACCGGGCGAGACCGTAATCCAGTGGCGCTTATTCATGTGATAGCCGGGGGTAATGGAGGGGTAGATGACCCGGTGCAGCTCCGCCTGCTGCGGCTCACATTTCAGCGTGATGATGGGCACCCCGCGCAGTTCGGTCAGCAGCAAAAACACTTTTCCACACACTTTATATACCTGATGTTTCGGCCCGAACGGATAGCTGCATTCTGCGGCGGGCAGCCGCTCCGCTGCGTCGATGGCGATGCGCTGGATTTCATGGCCCTGCATAGCGTTTCTCCCTGTCACTCTATAGCCTGCCTCTGCGCCCCCGCGACTGGCTGGTCGCCAGAGGCCTGTTACACTTCTGATAAGCATCAATCAGGAGCAGTCATGAAATTAGGCTTTGCATGTAAGTATCTCAACAGTGATGGCAAACAATTTTTTCCGTTTCGCGCCACCACCCGTAAACGGTTTCTGAGTTTATCGCATGATGAACGTTATCAGCTGCTCCATGAGATCAGCGTGACCAATCTGAATCATCTTTATCAGACGCTGGAGCAACTGGCTACCTTACCCGCGCCTCTCCGGATGATGCGTATCGGCAGCGATCTGCTGCCGCTTTACACCGTGCCCGAAGCCACGCCGCTGTTTGCGGCGTTTCTGCCCGAACTCCATCCGCTGTTTGCCCGCTGTGGTGAACTGGCGCGGGCAAATGATATCCGGCTCTCCTTCCATCCGGGCCAGTACACCGTGCTGGCCTCCGATAATCCCGATGTGGTGACGCGCGCGCTGGAGGATGTGGAGTATCACACGCTCTGCGCCACGCTGATGGGCTACGGCAAACAGTTTCAGGATTTCAAAATCAACATCCATATGAATGGTAAGGCGGGGTTCAACGGATTTAAACGCGCCTTTAAGCAGCTCAGCCCGGAAGCGCAACGGATGCTGACGGTGGAGAATGATGAGATCTCCTGTTCACTGGATGACGTGCTGCAGGCGGCACCGCTCTGTCCGGTGGTGCTGGATATTCACCATCACTGGGTAAAAGAGAGTGAGTTTATTCAGCCAGACGATCCGCGTGTTGCCCGCGTCATCGACTCCTGGCGCGGCGTGCGTCCGGTGCTGCACTACTCGATTTCGCAGGAGGGGATCATTCCGCCGCAGGGCTGGCCCGATCAGGCGGCGCTGGGGGTGAGCAAAAGCAAACTGCGGGCGCACTCTGACTACTTCTTTAACCCGACGCTGAATGGATGGGCGCTGTCGTTTCAGGATTTCGACATTATGTGCGAAGTGAAAATGAAGAATCTGGCGCGGGAACCGCTCTACGCCTGGGCGATAGCGCAGCAGCGGATAGCCGATCCCCTGGCAGAGTGTGCCAGGGAAGCGTCCTGTTAAATAATCGCCACGCCGCCGGTGACGGCGATGGTTGCCCCTGAAATGTAGCTGCCTTCGTCACTGGCCAGCATCACATAGGTGGGTGCCAGCTCAGCAGGCTGACCGGCCCGCTGCAGCGGCACCTCACTGCCAAAGTTTTTCACCTGTTCAACCGGCATGGTTGAGGGGATCAGCGGCGTCCAGATAGGGCCGGGCGCGACCGCATTGGCGCGGATACCTTTTTCAGCCAGCAGAGCGGCCAGTCCGCCGGAGAAGTTGACGATGGCGGCTTTAGTGGCCGAATAGGCGAGCAGCTTCGGTTTTGGCTGATCGGCATTGATTGAGGCGGTGTTGATGATCGACCCGCCCGCCGGCATATGCCGGGTGGCGGCTTTGGTCAGGTAAAACATCGCGTAGAGGTTGGTTTTCATGGTGCGGTCAAACTCTTCATCGCTGATCTCATCCAGCGACATACGCGTCATCTGAAAGGCGGCGTTGTTGACCAGAATGTTAACCTCCCCGAAAGCCTCTACCGCCCGATCGACCAGCGCATTACAGTGAGACGCCTCGGTAATATCGCCGGGCACCAGCACGGCTTTGCGACCAGCTGCCTCTACCAGCCGGGCCGTATCCTGCGCATCTTCATGTTCATCGAGGTAGGAGATCAGCACATCGGCACCTTCGCGGGCAAACGCAATGGCGACAGCCCGGCCAATGCCGGAGTCGCCACCGGTAATAATGGCTTTTTTACCCGTCAGGCGGCCTGATCCCTGATAGCTCTCTTCGCCATGATCGGGCTGCGGCTGCATCGCGGCAGTGCTGCCTGGCCACGTCTGCTGCTGTTCGGCGAAAGGTGGCTGTGGACGCTGAGTGGATGACATGGATATTCCTCCAGTAAAAAGGGCGAAACCTGTCAGGGCGTCACTCCCCGACAGGCGTGCAGCATGAGTGATTAAGGTTTCGGCGGCGTGATACCGTCAATCTGCTCTGCCTGGGCACCGGAACCCGGGCGGGCGTTACCGAGAAGCGGTTCGTCACCCAGAATATCGGGCTGCTGTTTCGCGCTGAACTGACCCTGACCATCGTAAGCCGGACCGCTGCTCCAGCGGCCTTCCGGCAGCGGTTTATCCAGTGAGGTGTTCAGGCAGTAGTAGGAGTGTTCCTGCGCCTCATTTTCCTGCGGGAAGCTGTTCGGGATCGGCAGCGAGGCGTTCAGTCCGCCCATCTCCTCAATCACCGCCAGCCACTGCTGCTGGTGCATGGTGTCCCTGGCGATCAGGAACGAGAGGAAATCCTTCATGCCTTTATCTTCGGTCATGTTGTAGAGACGGGTAGCCAGCACGCGACCGGTGGCCTCTGCGGTGACGTTGGCCAGCATATCCGCCGCGACGTTACCGGAGGCGTAAATGTGGCTCATGTCGAACGGCATCCCGTTGGCGTTCACCGGCATTGCGGCCAGGCCGGAAGAGAGAATATGGCGCGGGTTCATGCCACCCAGAATCGCATTAACCACCGGATCTTTCGCGGAGGCTTCCTGGTAAGAGAGGGGGGCACCTTCCAGATTAAGCGCTACGGCGTAGCCCAGCATTTCGATATGGCTCAGCTCTTCGGTGGCGGTTGAGATCAGCAGATCGCGAATCCGCACATCACCGCGTGCGCCCATTGCCTGGAAAAAGTATTGCATCGCTACACGAATTTCACCTTCGACGCCGCCGATGGCCTGCTGTAACAGCATGGCAAACTCTGGATCGGGTTTCTCTACACGAACCGGAAATTGAAGTTTTGATGAATGATGAAACATGATTATTTTCCTCGTCTGTGTTTGCAGGAGATGCAGAAAAAGCCTGGACACAGATATCGGATAAATAAAGCGAACCGAGAGCAATTAACCGCAATTGATGGTGAAATAAGCGGCAAAAATGGTTAAATCTGGCACGATATCTGGCTGTAAGAGAGGGAGGAAAAGAGGGGACAGAAAGGGGTTTGCAGGACAAAAAAAAGCCCCTTATCAGGGGCAGATTCCGGACAGGAAACGCATCCATGCTAATTCGCGTTCCATCGTAACAGACACAGGTTTTTTAGCTGGCGCTGGCTGCCGGCGCACGCTGCAGAACATGTTCGAGAGCCTGACGGTAAACGTCCTGTTTAACCACGTCACGCTCACTCTCCAGGCGGTTAATCAGGCCCAGCACGACATCTTTATCGGAAACGTGGGCTTTAGCACGGGCGAGTTCAGCATGGACAGCCGCGATAACCTGTTTTTCAGTCGTCAGTGTCTTGCCAGAGTTCATGAAGTAATCAGAAATCTGAGACTCTGTATTCATCGTAGGTTGCATGTCAGGCCTCATAAGAAATTGGGGGTTGATGCGTCGATTCAGATCCGGTGACCGGCAGACGCAAAAAAAAATTGCATCTGAAGGTGGAAATCCACAACACCTTCAGATGCGGTGCAAAGCACCCTTCGTTACAAGTGATTTATCGTCACGCAGTAAAGTTATACAAGAATGAGAAACTTGTACAATGAAATCTGATAAAAGTGTACTGGTCGGAGGTGTTGGCGGGTTGAGTTTTCCGGCAAAATGGCAGAGTTATTTATTTTATATGATTAAATACAAATAGTTAATTTGTTATCCCGGCCAGCGTTGCGGGAAGGGCAAGGCACCCGTTTATTTTGCGGCCACCCGGTAAAAACGTTACAACTGCCTTTTTTACGCCGTTTTTCTCCAGAAACCTGTACAACCTGTACAGGTTTCTGCGGTGCACAGGATCAGCGTGCAACGCGGCTGCTGGAATCCTGACCGTCCGGCCGGCCAGGACGCATAATTCACTTCACACGCCGGAGGCAGAAGACTAAGGTTGACCCCTAATTCATCACAAGGAAACGATCATGGTTCACGACTATTTCGCGATACCGCCTGCGGGCATCACTCAGGAGCAACACAAACGTTCGGTCGCCGTGGCGGCTGCCCTGTCAGTGGCAAAAGAGTCCGTCAGCGCCTCGACCTCGGCTACCGGCTCTAAAGCCTCCTGGGATCTGCAGGCAGTGGCCAATGAAATTGGCAATCTGGCCGACGCGATTCAGGATGCGCTGGAGAGCGACAGCGCGGTTTAAACGCTGACGGCGAGGCCACCGCCGCCGCTGAGACGGAAGAGAACAGGGCGGTGGCAGCGACCCGCACAGCCTGCGAACGGTCACTGTCGGGCACTGCCGGAAAGGGGGTTATCTCATCGCCCCCGGCTCAGACTGAATAGCGTGGCAGAGCCTGTGCGCTGCTTATTTCCTTTCTCCCGACCGCTCCGCTCTTCTTGTTTTTTGCGCACGATCACTCTCTTATCTGACCTCTTTTCATTCCCGGAATGATTCAGCGCACGTGGCTGAACATTCTCTTTTTCTGCCTGCGATAAATGTCCTTCAGCCAGCGTCACCGCATTAAGGCTGTCGCGCGTTGCCGTTTAAAAAAGCGGAATAATCAGGCTGCGTTGCCTGTTTAAATGGCCGCCGGGCGTGATCCGATTGTGCTTAAGTTAAAAAGTCAGCGGGTGAATTTATAAGAAGAATGAATGTAAGTCGCTCTCAGCGTTATTTTATCGCTGCGGAGAAAATCATCTGATTTCGCTTAATATCGCGGCAGCCAGAAAGAAAGATTAAAAAAAGTGTGTGGTTGTCAGGCGCTTTACTTAAAAACACCTCGTTTCGCTTGATTAAAAGGGGGATTCGATATTACTGTATTTATATACAGTAATCCGGAAGAGGAGAACAATGATGGAATTTATCAAACCTGCGGACATACGCGCCGCAATGGCCTTGCCGCTCTATATCGAACGTGTCCCGTGCGGATTTCCCTCCCCGGCGCAGGACTATGTTGAACAGCGTATCGATCTGAATACCCTGATGGTACAGCACCCCAGCGCCACCTATTTTGTCCGGGTCAGCGGCGAATCGATGATAGAGGCGGGCATCAATGATGGTGACATGCTGGTGGTCGACAGCTCTCTCACCGCCGGGCATGGGGACATCGTGGTAGCCGCCGTCGACGGGGAATTTACCGTGAAACGCCTGCAGCTTCATCCCTGCCTGCAACTGATGCCGATGAACACCAAATTTAAGCCCATCGCCATCCAGACTGAAGATGTGCTGGAAGTGTTTGGCGTCGTCACCTTTGTGATTAAATCGACGCACTGAGCATGTTTGCGCTGGCCTGACTGAATGCCGCTATCCGGCAGAAAGCATCGGTGCGCTGATGCAATGAGACAGGCGCGGAGAGCCCGCTTCAGCCGGACTCTCCGCGCCTGCACTAGCCTGGCAAGCACCACGGCACGCGCGTCACAGGCGAGGGCGACATTCATGTCGTGAATTGACCAATCCAGGGGTTATGGGTTTCCTGAGACCAGAGCTGTGACAGCCGTTCCCGGAACTTTTCCGCCGCCGGACTGAGTCCCGTCTCTCTGCGCTGAACCAGGCCCAGCGTGCGTCGGATCACTGGTTCAACCAGCGGACGGCTGACAAGGACAGGGTGTTCATCCATGGGCATCGCCAGGTTCGGCACCACCGCGACACCCAGGCCCGCCTCCACCATACCGAGTGACGTTGAGAGATGTCTGACCTCGTAAAACCAGTCGGGTTTAAAGGTTCCGCCCTCCAGCGCCTGGTCGATCAGCGATCGGTTACCGCTTGAGCGCCTTACACCAATCAGTCTTGAACCCGCCAAATCTTCCCACGTCACCAGCGGTTTTTGCGCCAGCGGGTGATCGCGCCGGCAGGCGAGAACAAAGGGTTCATTGACGAGCGGGCTAAAATCGATGTTGGGATGTGTGATGTTTATCATATTTATGCCGAAATCTGCGTCGCCATTTAAGACGGCTTCGAGGCAGTCGCTGGCACTGTGTTCCAGAATCCGGATACGAATATTGGGATAGAGATTGTTAAAATCTCTGATAGCGGAGGGCAGAAAGTAGAACGCCGCCGTGGGCAGGCAGGAGAGGGTAATCACTCCGCTCTGATGTGTCGCCATCTCCTTAATACTGAGAATCGAGCTTTCATAGAAGTCGATTAAATTCTTCGCTTTAGGTAAAAACTCTCTGCCAACCGCCGTAAGCCTGATATTTCTTGTCGTCCGTTCAAATAGCGTTGTTCCCAGGTTCTCCTCCAGTTTCTTAATTCTGCGTGTTAACGCAGGTTGTGAAATGTGAAGAAAGTGCGAGGCTCTTGTGAAACATCCAATTTCTGCAATTTTAACAAATGCTTGTATTCCCTGAAGCTCATGCTGCATGACCGTTCACGCCTTATTGTGATGAAGGTTTAACCACACTAACTCAGTGGGTATCTATGCGCAAAGCGTATTAATGACGCGAATATTGACATTAGAGTTATCGATGGCGCTGTGGAATTTTGATGCGGTTCTTATCACTATCAGAAACGAGAAAACATCATGCTAAAGATTCCTTGCGTACTGATGCGGGGCGGAACGTCGAAAGGGCCGGTGATTCTGGCCAGCGATTTACCGGCCAATGTTGAAGAGCGTGACGCTGTGCTGCTGGGGCTGATGGGCGCAGGCCATGAGCTCGAAATTGATGGTATTGGTGGCGGAAGTCCCCAGACGAGCAAGGTGGCGATTGTCAGCCCGTCACAGCACCCGGATGCCGATGTCGATTATCTTTTCGTTCAGGTGATGGTCAACGAGCGACGGGTCGATACCACGCCTAACTGCGGCAATATGCTTTGTGCTGTCGGGCCTTTTGCGATTGAAAAAGGGCTTGTCAGCGCCACCTGTCCCGTCACCACCGTGCGAATTCGTAACCTCAACACCGGCACTCTGGTCGACGCAGAGGTGCAGACGCCTGACGGGCGTGTCACTTATGAAGGCGACACACACATCGACGGGGTTCCCGGCACCGCAGCGCCTCTGGGACTGACCTTTCTGAATTCGGCTGGCTGTAAGACCGGTAAATTACTGCCTACCGGTAACGTTATCGATCGTATCGATGAGGTCGAGGTGACCTGTATCGATATGGCCATGCCGATGATGCTCATTGATGCGGCTCAGCTGGGAAAAACGGGCTATGAAAAACCGGCAGAGCTGGAAGCGGACCGCGCATTTATGGCGCGTCTGGAGCTTCTTCGTCGTCAGGCTGGCCGGGCGATGGGGCTGGGTGACGTCGCTGACAAAGTGATCCCTAAACCTGTTCTGCTGAGCAAACCCCAGGCGGGAGGGACGATTAGCGTTCGTTACTTTATGCCGCATGCCTGCCACCGCTCGCTGGCGATTACCGGGTCGATCGGCATTTCAACCGCAACACGCATTGAAAACTCTGTCGCTCACCGCGTGATTGCCGGACAGCCAAAGACGCCATACACCAATATTATCGATATTGAACATCCCGGCGGAAAAATTTCCGTTTCATTAACCAATGACAGTCTTGAAATAGAAAAAACGCGAGCCGCGGTTATCCGGACATGCCGCAAACTTTTCGAGGGCGTTGTCTGTGTGCCGGATGCTGTCATTCCAGCAGTTATTTAATTACTGACCTCTGATAAAAATAATAGCCGCGCAGGCGAGCTATCGCTTTCTGTACCCTGAAAATAATATTGAGGATGTTATGACTATAACGACCGATAAAAAAACAGACCCCATGAGTGAGGTCAAAGCTGGTGCTTATATTCGCATTATTCTGGCCCTGGCTTTATCCGGGCTGGCCGAATTAGCCTCGCTTTTCTTTATTCAGCCACTGCTGCCGGTTCTGGCGGTGGAATATGACGTTCCTGTTAGTCAGGTGAGTATTATTCTCTCCGCCGAGACCGCCTTACTGGCGTTCGGTCTGTTATTTACCGGAACGTTATCCGACCATTATGGCAGAAAGCGATTAATCATCGTTTCGCTGCTGGCAGGTGGGATATTGACGCTTCTCTGCCCGCTGGCGCAATCGTGGGCGCTGCTGGTTACTCTGCGCGCCGTTATCGGACTGGCACTCAGTGGTATTGCGGCGGCGGCAACCGCCTATATCAGTGAAGAAGTGGCGCCGGTGGTGGCTGGCGTTGTCACCGGTTACTTTGTGTTTGGCAACTCCATGGGTGGCATGTCCGGGCGTATTATTGCCAGTCAGCTGATTGAACATATTTCTATAAACACCATCTTCTATGGATTTGCTGCCAGCCTCATCGTCGTGGCGATCCTGGTTAATTTCCTGTTGCCCGCCTCACGCAATTTTAAGCCGACTGAAAATCTGAATGTATTGTGTGTGGTGAAGGGCGCGGCGGCACACTTTAAAAATAAAAATCTCTCCAGGGTGTTTATTCTCAGTTTTATTATTTTTGGTGTCTTTACCTCACTCTATAACTATCTGGCTTTTTTCCTGAAGGGTGAACCCTTCAATATTACGCCAGCCAATGCGGGTCTGATCTCCTTCAGCTTTGCCCTGAGTTTCTTTACTGCACCGCAGGCGGGCCGGTTTGCCGAAAAATATGGCAGCATGACGGTACTCAGAATGCTTTTCGCCATGATGGCGCTGGGCATGCTGCTGACGCTGGTGAATAACGTGGCCATCTTTATCGTCGGGGCGGTTATTTTCACGGGCTGTTTCTTTGGCTGCCATGCAATTGGTCTGCGCTGGGTCAGCAAAAATGCCACCCATGCGCGGGGGCAGGCGGTCGCACTCTATCTTTTCTTCTACTACATGGGCGGCTCAGTGATTGGCTTCGTCAACGGCTTTGTCTTCCATGGCACCGGCTGGCACGGAATGACCGCTTTCATTATCGCCCTGCTGGTCGTGGCTGCCGTAGTGGCCACGTCGCTGGCGGGGGGTGAACAGAAAAAGCTGGTGCCCGCCACGCCCGTGAAATAACCCCGTAAACACCTTCACGCCGTCTCTGGCGGCGTGAACCCGGACAGATGTGAACAGAAGAAGCAGGCTCTATTATGAAACTAACCAGCTACAGTCATCACGGCCGTAAAAGCTACGGCATCTTTACCGAGAACGGCATTATCGACCTGGGTAAAAGAATCGGTCATACCTGGCCTGATCTGAAAACCTTACTGCAGCAGGATGCCATCGACGTTGCCCGGCAATATCAGGATGACCCTGCCGACGTCAGGGTGAGTGAGATTACCTTCCTGCCCGTCATTGAAACACCCGAAAAAATCTTTTGTGTCGGCATGAATTACGCCGAAAAACGTCAGGAGTTTGCTGAAACCAGCGATGCGCCAACCCTGTTTATCCGGTTTCCTGACTCCCAGACCGGGCATGGAACGCCGGTCGTTAAACCGGCCTTATCCAGCGAGTTCGATTACGAAGGGGAGCTGGCCGTGATTATTGGCAAACCGGGCAGCAATATCGCGGTAAGTGAGGCGATGCAGCACGTTGCCGGCTACAGCTGCTATATGGATGGCTCCGTGCGCGACTGGCAGCACGCCTGGTTTACCGCCGGTAAAAACTGGCCGCATACCGGCGCCTTTGGCCCCTGTATGACGACGGCGGATGCCATTCCGGACCCGCATGCTTTGTCAATTCAGACCTGGCTGAACGGCAGGCTGGTACAGAATGATTCCACAGCCAGCATGATCCATAAAATTGCTGACCTGATTAGCTACATTACCACCTTCACTTCACTCAGTGCCGGAGACGTTATTATTACCGGCTCGCCCGGTGGCGTTGGCAAAAAGCGCACGCCGCCCCTCTTTATGTATGAAGGCGACCAGGTCGACGTGGTTATTGAAAATGTCGGGCACCTGACCAACACGATTGTGGAGTCCGATCCGCAGCATCAGCGGCTGGCGTCGTAGTTTCTGCCAGTGACAACGGAATGTGACCCTCAACGGTATTTTCAGGAGTAACCCGATGTATAGCGACCAGGCGCTGACGTTCGAAACGGTTGACACCCGCCACGTTACGCTGCGGGAAGAGATCCGCCTTTTTCTGGCAGGAAATGGATTAGGCATGGATGAGGATATTGAGCAGTTCGTTGTGGCGCGCTGCAAACGGGATCTGGTGGCCTGTGCAGGCATCGCGGGCAATACCTTAAAATGCGTCGCGGTGGAAAGCGGCTGGCGCGGAACCGCACTGGGGCTGAAGATCGTTCATGAAGCGGAGGTGCAGGCTATTCAGAATGGCGAGCATCAGCTCTTTCTCCTGACTACGCCAGAGAGGGTGAAAGCCTTCCGGGGATGCGGATTCTATCCGCTGGTGACGCTGGATAACCGCGCCACGCTGATGGAGAACACGCCGGTCGGCATCGATCACTACTGCAGAAAGCTACGTGCTCATCATCGGGTTCAGGCCGATCACGTTGGCGCGATTGTCATGAATGCCAATCCGTTTACCTCCGGACATCGCTATCTCATTGAGCAGGCTGCACAGTCCTGCGACTGGCTGCATATTTTTGTGGTCGAAGAGGATTTATCGGCGTTCTCCTTTCAGGAACGTTTCGCGATGGTCCAGGCGGGGGCACGGCATATTCCGAATGCCTCGGTTCATCCCGGCTCGCGCTATATTATTTCGCGCGGGACTTTTCCCGGTTATTTTCTGAAAGAGAAGCAGATCGTGAATGACGTCTTCGCTGCCATCGATCTCATCTTATTCCGTCGCTACATTGCGCCTGCGTTAAATATCACACAGCGGTTTGTCGGAACAGAACCCTTTTGCAAAGTTACGGCGCACTATAACCATGCGATGCATAACTGGCTCGAAGATGAGGCGATAATGGCAGACGCCATCATTAACGTGACTGAGATCGCCAGAATAACGGATGAAAATAATCTGCCAATATCGGCTTCTGCGGTAAGGGCGGCATTAAAAAGAAAGGATATGGATGCGGTTAAACGAATGGTGCCCGCCACGACGCTGCCTTTTTTAACCCGGTGGCTGTCACACCACGCTTTTACGCAGCCAGATTATGACCTGGCGAACGTCTGATAAATCAGTATTCAGGAAAATAAAATGAAAATAGTTAAGGCGGCTATTGCCGGCACGCTGGAATCCAGCGACCTGGTGGTTAAAGTCAGCCCCGGTGAAGAGGGGCTGGAAATTACGATCCGCAGTGAAGTTTTTAAACAGTTTGGCGAACAGATTGCTGCCGTGGTGAAAGAAACGCTGGCGGCACTTAATGTGACCCAGGGGGAAATTGTTATTGAAGATAAAGGGGCGCTGGATTGCGTTATTCGCGCCAGACTGCAGGCGGCAATATTGCGTGGCGCAGATCGCACCGATATCGTGTGGGAAAAAATATCATGAAAAAATTACGTCGCAGCATGCTTTTTTTACCCGGTTCAAGTGCCGCCATGCTCTCCACGGCTTTTATTTATCGCCCCGATTCAATCATGTTTGATCTGGAAGATGCCGTTTCATTAAAAGAGAAAGACAGCGCGCGGCTGCTGGTTTTTCATGCCTTACAGCACCCGATGTATAAAGAGATCGAAACGGTGGTCAGAATTAATCCGCTGAATACCCCCTTTGGGCTGAAAGATGTTGAAGCGGCGGTTCGGGGCGGCGCGGATGTTATTCGCTTACCGAAAACAGATACGCCGGATGATATTGATCAGCTGGAAAGTGAAATTGCCCGCATTGAGGCGGAATGTGGCCGTCCGGTGGGGTCAACAAAACTGATGGCGGCAATTGAATCGGCTGTCGGCGTGATTAATGCGGTCGCTATCGCCAAAGCATCGCCGCGTTTAATGGGCATCGCGCTGGCGGCCTTTGATTACGTGATGGATATGCAGACGGAGCGGGGCGACGGCGCCGAACTTTTTTATGCGCGCTGTGCGGTATTGCATGCGGCGCGTGGCGCAGGGATCGATGCGTTTGATGTGGTCTATGCCGACATTGATGATGAGGCGGGTTTTTTAAAAGAGGTGGAGCTGATTAAACGTCTGGGATTTAACGGCAAGTCGCTGATCAATCCCCGGCAGATTGAGATCGTACACAACGCCTACGCGCCCACGCAGGAAGAAGTTGATTACGCAGAGCGCGTGATTGCTGCAGCAGAAGAGGGGGATCGTCAGGGGCTGGGCGTGGTGTCGCTGAACGGAAAAATGATTGATGCGCCGATTATCAACCATGCCCGCGTCGTCCTTGACCGTAAAAACGCCTCCGGCGTCCGTCAGTAGCCCTTCCGCCCCGACTAACAGGATGAAATGATGAGCCATTTAACCCGAGCACTCCAGGCCCTCTCCGGCAGCGCATATCAGTATGAACGCTTTACCGGTGCCCATACCCACACCCCGCACCTCGCCGATCTCAGGCAGAAATATCAGCGCAAACTTTTCGACAGTATTGATGACGTTTTAGAACGCTGCGAACTGCGTGATGGGATGACCGTCTCGTTTCATCACGCCTTCCGTGAAGGGGATAAGGTGATTAATTACGTCATGGACAAGCTGGCCGAAAAAGGTCTCAGAGGGCTGACGCTGGCCTCGAGTTCGTTAATGACCTGCAACGCGCCGCTGATTGAACACATCAAAGCGGGCGTCGTGACCAAAATCTACACCTCCGGCATGCGTGGTGAACTCGCCGAGGCGATTTCACATGGGCTTATGGCGGAACCGGTAGAGATCCACTCGCATGGCGGCCGGGTTCATCTGATTGAGAAAGGGGAAATCAGCATCGATATCGCCTTTTTAGCGGTCTCCTGCTGCGACGAGTATGGCAATGCCAGCGGCAGCGGCGGTGCATCGCGCTGCGGTTCGCTGGGGTATGCGATGGTGGATGCCAGATATGCCAGAAAGGTGGTGCTGCTGACGGAAAGCATTGAGCCGTTTCCCCTGATGCCCGCCAGTCTGAGCCAGGATCAGGTGGATTACATTGTCAGAATCGACAGCGTCGGCGATCCGGCAAAAATCAGTGTCGGCGCTGCCCGCGTCACCAGTAATCCGCGTGAACTGATGATTGCGCGCTCGGCTGCCGACGTGATTGAGCACTCCGGCTATTTCCGCGACGGCTTTTCACTGCAAACCGGTTCGGGTGCCGCCTCGACAGCCTGCACCCGTTTCCTGGAATCACGCATGCGTAAACAGAACATTGTGGCCAGTTTTGCTCTGGGCGGCATTACCGGCACCCTTGTGGATTTGCATGAAAAGGGACTGATTAAAACACTGCTGGATACGCAGAGTTTTGATGGGGTTGCCGGCGCCTCGCTGGCGAAAAATCCGCATCACGTTGAAATCTCAACCAGCGTGTATGCCAACCCCTCCGCCAAAGCCGCCTGCTGCGATCGTGTCGATATTGTCATCCTGAGCGCGCTGGAAATCGATACGGATTTCAATGTGAACGTGCTGACCGGCTCCGACGGCGTGATGCGCGGGGCATCCGGCGGCCATTGTGACGTGGCCGCCGCGGCGAATCTGACCATCGTGGTGGCTCCGCTGATCCGCAGCCGTATTCCGACCGTCGTTCGTCAGGTGACCACACGGGTGACACCGGGAGAGAGCGTCGATGTTCTGGTCACCGATCACGGGATTGCCGTCAATCCCGCCCGACAGGAAGTGAAGGCCCGCCTGATGGCTGCGGGTCTGCCGGTGGTCGATATCGACACGCTTTATCAGCGCGCGCTGCTCATCTCGGGCGAGCCAAAGCCCATTGCGTTTACCTCCCGCATTGTCGGCGTGGTGCGCTATCGCGATGGCAGCGTCATCGACGTGGTCAGGCAGGTGAAAGCGTGAACCGTGTTGTGGCCCCGGCATCGTGCAGGCGTCTGGCGCTTGACGATGTGCTGAACGCCAGAGAGGCGCGCGCGCGGCGGCAGCAGGCGTGGCTGTGCCAGTATGGGCAGCCGGTGATTTCAGCCACGCTCGTCTGGCCGGGGGAGGTCAAAGATACCCCGCTCGCCCGGCAGGTCATGGCTGAGGCGAAAGAGGCGATTAATCAGCGGCTGCAACAGCACCGATGGCGGATCGCCAGGCAGGAGGCGGCCTTTCCCGTCACCGGCCCGGAGGCGCTCTGGTCCGTGTCGTCACCCGCCTGGATGATCAAGCATGTCATGGCCGATCTGGAGGATAACCATCCTCTTGGGCGTTTGTGGGACATTGATGTCTTTTGTCCCACTGCGGGCCTGATCAAGCGCAGTGCGATACATCAGCCGATGCGCAGATGCTTTCTCTGTCATGAACCCGCCCACGTCTGCTCCCGTATGCGCCGCCATGCCCAGGATGAACTGGCGCAGAGAATTGAGGAGATAACCTATGACTATTTCAGCGGTCAGCGTTCAGCCTGAGCGCGCCGGGGATATCGCCTGGCTGGCCGCAGAGGCGATGGTCAAAGAGGTGAAGCTGACCCCTAAGCCTGGGCTGGTGGATCGCCGGAATAATGGGGCGCATAGCGACATGAATTTCATGCACTTTATGGCCAGTATTCGCGCCGTCTCACCCTGGTTTCCCCGTTTTTATGCCCAGGGGATTGCCACCGCCGGTTTGCCCGCTTCCCAGACGTTACGGGCAATCAGACCCACGGGGCTGGCCTGTGAGCAGGCGATGTTTAAGGCCACGGGAGGCATCAACACCCATAAAGGCGGAATTTTCTCTCTGGGACTGCTGTGCGCTGCCGCAGGCCGGCTCGCTAAAAACGCGATAAGGCTCAGCCAGCACAGCCTCTGCCGGGAAATCCGCGCGATGTGCGCAGGTCTGGTCGACAACGAACTCAGCAACCCCGGTCAGGCAAAAACCAAAGGCGAACAGATTTTTCAGGCGTTCGGGTTAACCGGCGCGCGCGGTGAGGCGGAGAAGGGCTTTGACACCGTCAGGCGATATGGTCTGCCGCAGTGGGAAAACGTCCTGCGTGCGGGGGGATCGGAAGAGGAGGCCCTGCTCAGGATGCTGCTGGCTTTAATCGCCGCCAATCCCGACACCAATCTGGTTTCGCGGGGCGGTATGCGGGGACTGAACTATGCCCGGCGCTACGCCACCCGGCTCCTGAAAATCAGGGATCTCTCCGGTGAAACGCTCACAAGGGCGCTGAGTCATATGGATAACGCCTTCATTCAGAAAAATATCAGTCCGGGAGGCAGCGCAGATCTTCTGGCGGTGGGGTGGCTCCTTTCCCATTATCCGGCGTCATGAAACCGCATGAACAGGGCGAGGAAAAAAGAATGATGACGCAACGGCTGCACCAGCTGAGCGAGCGGTTCACGGTGATTCTGGTGCCGGGGGTGCGCGACAGTGATGAAGGTCACTGGCAAAGCTGCTGGCATCGGCGTTTTCCTCACTGGAAACGGATACGTCAGCGAAACTGGCTGGCGCCCGATATTGATGGCTGGATCACAGCGATACGCCGGGAGCGCTTATGTTGCCAGCGCCCGGCGATTCTGGTCGGACACAGTTTTGGCGCGCTCGCCGCCTGCCGTCTGGTTCAGACGCAGACGCTGCCCGTGGCCGGCATCATGCTGGTTGCGCCCGCAGAGCCCGCGCTGTTCGGACTGGAGGAGCAGGTGCTGCCGGAAAAACTGCCCGTTCCCGGCGTGATGTTTGTCAGCCACAACGATCCCCTCATGCCATTTAAACGCGCCCGGTTCTGGGCGGAATGCTGGGGTGCACACCTTATCGATCTGGGTGACGCCGGGCACATTAATAGCGCGGCCGGCTTTGGGGAGTGGGAATTTGGCCTGGCGCAACTGGCCGCATTTGGCGAAGGCCTTGAGACCGATAATTAAAAGCAGAATTACGCACACTCTTTACTTCACGCAATTCAGACAGGTGATGTCTGTTTCGGAGAAACTATGTCAGACAGCTACAGTAAGCATGTACAGGAACGTGCTTTAAAAAATCTTCCTCCTAAGCCGCTTAATGCCGGGCAAACCCGCGCGTTAATTGATGCGCTGATATGTGCAGAGGGTGACGATAAAAACAGGCTCCTGGAGCGGTTAGCCCATTGCGTTCCGCCCGGCGTCGATCCGGCCGCCAGCGTTAAAGCGGATTTTCTTTATCAGCAGATTAAAACCGGTGACCAGGCGGGCATCATTCCGCCTCAGCAGGCGATTGAACTGCTGGGCACCATGCAGGGTGGATACAATATTCAGCCGCTGATCGATCTGCTGGATGACCCCCAATGGGCGAGCTGCGCGGCGCAACAGCTGAGTCACACCCTGCTTATTTTTGAAAAATTTAACGATGTGGCTGAAAAAGCGCAGCAGGGGAATCACCCTGCACAGGCGGTGATGCAGTCATGGGCGCGGGGCGAATGGTTTACACGCCGCCCGGCACTCCCGGAGACGATGACGCTCAACGTCTTCCGTGTCACCGGTGAAACCAATACAGATGACCTGTCTCCCGCGCCTGAGGCATGGTCACGTCCCGATATTCCGTTGCATGCGCTCTCTATGCTGAGCCATCCGCGCGAGGGGGTGGAGCCGGATGAGCCTGGCAGCCGGGGGCCGATGACGCAGCTGGCAACAATGAAGCAGCAGGGCTATCCACTGGTCTACGGCGGGGATGTGGTGGGAACCGGCTCGTCGCGAAAATCGGCCACCAATTCGCTTCTGTGGCATATCGGCAGGGATATCCCCTGGGTGCCCAATAAACGCAACGGCGGCGTGGTGTTTGGCGGAAAAATTGCCCCCATCTTTTTCAACACGCTTGAGGACTCGGGCGCACTGCCTGTCGAAATGGACGTCTCCGGCCTGAAGACGGGCATGCTGATCGACCTTTATCCTTACCGGGGCGAAGTGCGCGACCACGCCAGCCAGCAGCTGATCACCCGATTCACGCTGAAAACGGCGGTGCTGCCTGATGAAGTGCGTGCGGGCGGGCGTATTCCGCTGATCATTGGCCGAAGCCTGACGGCCAGAGCACGGGAGTGGCTGGGACTGCGGCCTTCCGACCTCTTCCGGCAGCCTGAAGCCCCCGCACCGTCCACGGCAGGTTTTACCCTGGCGCAAAAAATAGTGGGAAGAGCCTGTGGTGTGGCGGGCGTACGGCCCGGCCAGTATTGCGAACCTAAAATCACCACGGTCGGTTCGCAGGATACCACCGGCGGCATGACGCGCGATGAGCTGACCGATCTCGCCTGCCTGCGCTTTTCCACCGACCTGTTCATGCAATCGTTCTGTCACACGTCGGCGTACCCTAAACCGGTTGATGTGAAGCTGCATGAGACACTGCCAGAGTTTATCAGCCAGCGGAATGGCGTCGCGCTCAGACCCGGCGATGGCATCATTCACTCCTGGCTTAATCGCATGCTGATCCCCGATACGGTCGGCACCGGCGCAGACTCTCACACCCGTTTCCCATTAGGGATCTCGTTTCCGGGCGGCTCCGGTCTGGTCGCCTTTGCCGCAGCAACCGGCATTATGCCGCTGGATATGCCGGAGTCGGTGCTGGTGCGTTTCACCGGCGACATGCAGAAAGGGATCACCCTGCGTGACCTGGTTCACGCCATCCCGCTTTATGCCATCCGACAGGGATTGCTGACGGTAGAGAAGAAAAACAAGATCAACATTTTCTCCGGCCGGATTCTGGAAATCGAAGGGCTGAGCAGCCTGAAAGCCGAACAGGCTTTCGAACTGGCGGATGCGTCGGCTGAACGCTCTGCGGCGGCCTGTGTGCTGCGTCTGGAAGAGGAGAATGTGGCGGAGTTTCTGCGTTCGGATATTGCGCTGCTGCGCTGGATGATAGAGCAGGGCTATCAGCACGCCGGGACCCTGGCGCGACGGATTGCAGAGATGGAAGCCTGGCTGGCTAACCCGTCGCTGCTGGTGGCCGACCAGGATGCTGAGTATGCGGCCATAATCGAGATAGACCTCACAGAAATCACCGAACCAATTGTCTGTGCGCCGGATGATCCGGATGATGCCCGCCTGTTGTCAGAGGTGGCCGGTTCGCCAGTTGAGGAGGTGTTCATTGGCTCCTGCATGACCAATATTGGCCATTTTCGTGCGGTCGGTAAACTCCTGTCGGACGTGAAGGATCTGCCTGTCAGGCTCTGGCTGGCGCCGCCAACCAAAATGGATGCGCAGCAGCTCTCCCGCGAAGGCTACTTTAACCGGTTTATTCAGGCGGGTGCCCGAATCGAACCTGCTGGCTGTTCTCTCTGTATGGGGAATCAGGCCCGGGTGCGGCAGGGCAGCCATGCTGTTTCAACCTCGACCCGTAACTTCCCGCATCGCCTGGGAACGGATGCCCGTGTTTTTCTGGCGTCGGCTGAACTGAGCGCGGTGGCGGCGATGATGGGTAAAATGCCGACGGTGGAGCAGTATCTTCGGCAGATGGAGAAGATTCACCCGCATCGCGACGAGACGTATCGCTATCTTAATTTCGACCAGTTACCGCACTATCGGTCTGCGCACGATGAAAAGAGGGTGATTAAAACGTTTGCCGGGCAGAACCTGTAATCCGTGACGTTTAATCTAAGCGTGAGCCGCATCCGGGCAGACAGCAGAGGCAGAGTGGGACGTTTCTGTTGTTCCGGGTGCGGCACACAGGGAGGTGTATGTTGACCGCAAAAACCACAAAAATAGCGTTGCTCATTTTTATCCTTCTCTTGCCCCTGGTTTTGCCGCCGCCCACAGGGTTAACCCGGGAGGCCGCGATACTGGCCGGGATCTATCTCGCGGCGATTGTCGGGTTGATCAGCAAGCCTTACCCTGAACCGGTCATCATGCTGGTCGCCGTGGCGCTCTCCTGTCTTGCCATCGCCCGGTTTGATGACTCTCCGGTGAAATCGCTGGATGTGCTGAGCGGCTATGCCTCCGGCACGACGTGGCTGGTGTTCAGCGCCTTTACATTGAGTGCCGCCTTTGTGACCACCGGACTGGGCCGGCGTCTGGCGTATGGGTTTATCCTGAAATTTGGCTCGACCACATTGCGACTCGGCTATGTCACCGCACTGCTGGACGTCATTCTGGCACCAGCGACGCCCTCTAACACCGCCCGCGCCGGCGGGGTCGTCTTTCCCATCATCAACAGCATCGCGCTGGTCTTAGGCTCCACGCCAGGCGAGACGCCGCGTAAAGCCGGGCGGTTTCTGATGGTGAATGTTTATATGGTCACCAAAACCACCAGCTACATGTTTCTTACCGCTTTCGCGGGCAATGCCTTAGCCCTCCAGTTAATTTCTGACATTTTTCACATTCAGATTAGCTGGGGTGGCTGGGCGCTGGCTGGCGTGCCGCTGGGGCTGCTGATGCTGGCGCTGATCCCCTTCCTGATCTATAAAATCGTGCGTCCGGAATTAAAAAAATTAGACAACGTTCACATCGCGACGGCCGGTCTGCAGGCGCTGGGGCCAATGAGTCCGAAAGAGAAAGGGCTTATCGTGGTGTTTATCGCCGCTCTGCTGGGATGGATCTTTTCCCGCCATCTGGGGTTAAACGAATCGGCGGTTGCCGTTATCGCGATGGTGGCTGCCCTGATCTTTAACATCATCAGCTGGAATGATGTGCTGCAGAATAAGGGGGGCTGGAATACCCTGATCTGGTACGGCGGCATTATCGGACTCAGCACGACGTTAAGCAAAGAGGGGGTTTTTCACTGGCTGGCAGAGGTGATGTCGGCACACCTGAACTTTCTGGGGCCGGAAAACAGCACGATTATCATCATTGTCCTGCTGAGCCTGGCGATACGCTATCTGTTCGCCTCAGGCGGTGCCTATGTGGCCGCGATGGTGCCGGTGTTAGCCACGGTGGGACTGGTCACCGGCGCGGCACCCGTCCTGCTTGCGCTGGCGATCCTCTTTTCTAACTCCTATGGCGGTAGCCTGACGCACTATGGCGGCGCGGCAGGCCCGATTATCTTTGCCGCGGGCTACAACGATATTAAATCGTGGTGGATCACGGGAACGGTGATTACCCTGTTAACCTTTATCCTGCATATGCTCATCGGCCTTCCCTGGTGGAGCTTCCTTTTGCAGCACGGCCTGCTGTAAACACGGTCAGGGCTTTGCTGGCGACACCGCGCCGGATCAGCCCTCGCTCTGCATGGCACGTTATTTTGCCACAGGGAGATCCTGATAACGGGTGGTGTAAGCGGGTGACAACATTTCCCGCTTCATCGCCCAGGGCTTCTGGACGCCCTGACCGGCAAACCATAGCTTCGCTTTTCCGCTCTGATTAATGCCATCGACCACGCGCATCAGCGCTTCACTGCCAGGGCGGGGCTGAAACTCATCGAAAAGATTAAGTTGCGTCACGCCCTGATTAAAAAAGTCCCCCAGCATAACGCCTGCCTTCATATAGCGGCAGCCATCCAGCCAGATACGATCCAGCGCTTCGGCGGCCACGCGTATAATGTCGCGGGTATCGTTAGTCGGGATAGGTAACTGCGCCATAGCCTGATTACCATAAAAACCCTCTCCTTCAGCATGCGGACTGGTGCGGATAAACACGGCGACCTGTCGACAGAACTGCCGCTCCTCACGCAGTTTTTCCGCCGCTCTGACCGCATAGTTACACACGGCTTCCCGCATATCAGCATACGCTGTGATGCGTCCTGAAAAAGAGCGTGAGCAGATGATCTGCTGTTTCGCAGGCGAGAAGGTCTCCAGTTCCAGGCAGGGTTCGCCGCGCAACTCCCTGACCGTTCGCTCCAGCACCACGTTGAAATGTTTGCGAATAACCCAGGTACTCTGTTCCGATAAGTCTTTTGCCGTGACGATGCCCATGGCATTCAGTTTCCTGCTGAGACGTCTTCCCACACCCCAGACATCTTCAACCGGGATCAGGGCCATCAGCTTTTTCTGGCGATCCACATTAGAGAGGTCAACCACACCACGGGTTTTTGACCATTTTTTTGCGGCGTGATTCGCCAGTTTGGCCAGAGTTTTGGTCTGTGCAATGCCGACACCGACAGTAAGATGGGTATCCTGTTTGATGCGCGAGCGGATCTCGTGCCCGACTTCTTCCAGAACGCGACAGTGGCGAACGCCGGTGAGGTCGACAAACGCTTCATCAATGGAGTAGATCTCAACGGCTGGCGAGATCGCCTCCAGCGTGGTCATGATCCGGTTACTCATATCAGCGTAAAGCGTGTAATTTGAACTGAAAACGTGGACGTTGAGCCGCTGCAAATCCTCTTTGATTTTGAAATAGGGTGCCCCCATTTTGATCCCCAACTGTTTTGCCTCGGCCGAGCGGGAGATAATACATCCATCATTATTACTCAGGATGCAGACGGGCTTGCCTCTCAGGTCAGGCCTGAAAACGGTTTCGCATGAGGCGTAGAAGGAGTTGACATCAACCAGGGCGAACATCAGCGATTGGCCCTGGTTAGCGGACTGTTAATCAGGGAGTGGCTGGCCAGCCGATAGCCAGCAGGGGCAGTGACACCGGCATGAGCGCGCGGTTGAGATGTCACGGGTCTGAAAAGGGGCATAAAGATATCTTTGCGAATGCTGTATATAAATACAGTATTGCGAATCAGCGATGCTGGTCAAGTTACGCCGCACCGATTATTTTTAACTTTATGATATGAAAGCTATTTTTATTGTTCGTGCGGCAGGTGCGTGAAGGGGCTGCGGCATATCCCAGCCGGCACCGCACAATGTTCAGCTCCTCGTCAGATAAAGGATGCAGGCTGCATTAGCGCGACGCTTAATGCACGTAGTGTACTTATCACTGCTGCCTGCGCTAGAATCCCCGGTTGATTTGACCGAAATGCACCTCTTCAGGCCGGTAATAATGATCACGACAGCGACAACGCAAAAAAGCAGAGAGCGGGGACGGCCCAGAGAGTTCGATATCGAACAGGCTCTGGATCACGCGATGATCGTTTTCCGGCAAAAGGGGTACCATGCAGCCTCCATCGGCGATCTGAGTGAGGCGATGAACCTCTCTGCAGGCAGTATCTATAAGGCGTTTAAAGATAAACGCTCTCTTTTTCTGCTGGTCTTCGAGCGCTATCTGCTGCTGCGCAATGCCGATCTGCGCCGTCGTCTGGCCCCCTGCGTGAGCGGGCGGGAGAAGATCACCGAGCTGTTACAGTTCTATCTGGATTCGGCGCGGGCGACGGAGGGACGGCGCGGCTGTCTGGTTGTCGCCAGTGCCATTGCGTTGCAGACAATGGATGAAGCGCTGGCGCAGCGCATCAATGAAGTTATACAGCGCAATCAGCGCTTCCTGGTTTCACTGCTGGAGCTGGGGCAACGGGATGGCTCCATCGATAACACGCTGAACAGTGAAGCGGCAGCGGGTCTGATTCTCTGCATTGCATTTGGTATGCGGGTGACAGGCAAGGTGGGCGATATGGTCAATGAGCAGCAGACGCTGGCACTGGCATTGAAGGTGCTGGGGTAACAGCGAGCCCGCTGTGTGACGTGACTCCGCCCGGAGCATGTCCGGCACGCGAGGGGCTGAAACGCCCCCAACGATTAACGGCCGAACAGCAGGCTGATGAGCGCGTGATAGTGGCGCTCTTCTTCCTGTGAAGAGGCTGTTTCAAGGCGGCGCAGCAGTTTGGTGCAGATCGATTTGCGATTCACGTTCTGACCGGCATTCAGAATTTCCACCACCACCTGTCCCAGCGTCTCTTGCTGTGAAGGCAGGCTTGCCGCATTAAAATAACGGGCAATATCGTCTGCCGTTTGTGGCAGTCTCTGGTTCGGGTACATGGGTCATTTCCTGGCGAATAATTCAGCATCTAACGAATAGGCACAAAGTTATACAGTATGGTCTGTGTTGTACAGCTATTTCGGCAGAAATCGCCTGCTTTTTATTCAGTACGGCTGCGCTGACAGTGGCAGGGGAAAAAAACAGGATGAGCGGAGTCGGCGCAGGGTGAAAAAGCAGCAGGCGGGCGCAGATTGCCTGCACCCGACAGCCTGGCCTGCAGCATAGCTAGCGGTAATCTTTCAGGAAAACCGGTGCCTGTGCGGTCTCAACCAGCCAGTTAAGTTCGGCGCGGTCGCGCGATGCGGCTTCGGTGAAACTTTTGAGCCAGTTTCGCGCATCGGCAATCTGGGCGACGCGTTCATCACTGCGCTCATGCTCGGCCATTTCACCCAGCTGGCGAATCAGTGAAACGAGCGTGATTTCCTGCTCTGTAAAAGCCAGATTAATTGCCGCTTCACCAAGAATCATATGACCGACGTTTTTGTCATAATACACCATATGTCATCTCCTGATTAATGAGCCATACGCCAGTTTAGTTAAAGGCGTCTCTGACTAAAAGAGCAGAAATAGCAGGTCAAAACGATCGGTCTTTTCCCAAAATAAATGGCATCTCAAAGCGAAGCGCTAACCTGTTAATATTGCAGCATAAAAAATTCCAGACACCTCTGTTCATAAAATAACTGAGCGATTTTGACGATTAAACAGAGAGGGAGATGCCTGAAATTCAGATAAGCCAGCGACTCTGGCCAGGCATAGGGTCACATTAAAGCGCGCCTGTTTCAGCAACAGAGAAAGGAGAAGGGGTTTATAAAAAGAGGCGGACGACTGACAGTCAGAATAAAGCCGCCCGAAGGCGGCTTTATTCCACAGAGAGCGTTATTTATTCGGTACTTCGGAAACCGCTTTAACGTCGGCTTTATTAATCTGTTGCTTCACGCCGTTTGCATCGGTGTAAGCCAGCAGGCCTGCATCAGATTCTGACGGTTTGCCATCACTAATAATGGTGCGTCCATCGTTAGTCTGAATCGCATAGCTGGTGCGGGTGCAGCCAGTTAATACAGTCATACCAATCAATGCGGCGAGCGGTAAAATCAGCGCTTTTTTCATCTTATTCACCTTATATTAGTTATCGAGTTCACTCATATTACTGATCTCATTGCGATTGATTTGCTCAGTTTTTCCTGTCTGAGCATCGCGATAAGAAACCAGACCGGTATCTGAATCAATCTGCGGTTTACCATCGGTCACGATGGTGCGGCCATCAGTGGTCTTAATCGATTGATTGGAAGAGCGGCCTGCCAGTGTGCCTAAAGAGAGAGCCAGCAATGCGATAGCTGACAGGGATTTCATTTTCATTTTTTGTTCTCCATGAATTCATATCCAGACGTTTACAGCATAGACGCCTTTATAAATTTTGCTGGCCCTGACCCGCTCCGTTGCGTTTTTTTTAAGCAAAAACAGTGGCCACTGTGATTATTTCCGACGCTGAGTCCGGGAAATAGCATTTATTGCAACTTTGTATTGTCGGCACGGACGTTTTGCGCTGCTGGCCTCCCGTCACAATAAGCACAAAGCCAAAGGCGAAAATAAGATCGGAGATAAGGGCCGCTATTTTGTTAATGCCCGGACCGTCAGCAGGAGAATAGATCGCAGCGCGGAACCCGGGCGCCGTGGTGAGCTCTCCTGCAGGGGAGGATGGATGGCCCGAAGCCAGTGCGATCCCGGGCCAGAGAGAGGCTATCAGAGGACAGAGTCTTCGCCCGCTTTGGCGGCCGCTTTTTCCGCCTTCATGGCGCTGACCGGATCGGAGGCGCTCAGCCAGCGGTCAAACTTCTGGTAGGTGTCGATAAAGGTCTTAAAGTAGCTGCTGGCAATGGTGGCATTCTCTTTGTGATTCATAAACGCCACGGCCAGCTTGAATGCATCTTCGTTATCAAATTTCATGTTGGTTTCCCTCGCTTAAGATGCATAGAGCGTAGCCTGATAACGCGACCTCTGCATTCAGACAACCGCCTGAAAAGCGACAATAATTCTCTGTGCCCGACGCCATTCATCCGATTGGCGCGGATTCCCACTTACTTCACGCCAAATCCTTCTTATAATGCCAGCTTCACTTGTGAAGGGGACCCGCTTATGTCGAAAGGATTAATCGTTGCCGCTGTGCTGCTGCTGTCGGGTTGCAGCCTGTTGCATAAACAGCCGCCAGCGCCGCAGACGCTGCACTATCGCTGTGGGACGCTGCCGCTGACCGTGACGCTGGATGAGGGTCAGCAGCAGGTCAGTTTCATTATGGACGGCCAGCCGCTGATGCTGAAGCAGACCGTATCGGCATCCGGTGCCCGTTACAGCGATGGCACCTATGTTTTCTGGTCTAAAGGCAACGGTGCATTTATTGAACGGAACGATAAAATTGTCGTGAACGATTGTGAGCTGCAACCTGCCAGCTGACTCTTTATCTGAAAAGGCGAGCATTATGAGCGACAGCGAAACGCTACACACCATTGCCCATCTGCGGCGTGAATATACCCGCGGCGGATTACGCCGGAAGGATCTGCCGGACGATCCCGTCGTCCTGTTTGAACAGTGGCTGAGCCAGGCCTGCGAGGCAAAACTGCCCGATCCGACGGCCATGACGGTCGCAACCGTGGATGAACAGGGCCAGCCGTGGCAGCGTATCGTGCTGCTGAAGCACTTCGATGCGCAGGGCATGGTGTTCTATACCAACCTCGGCAGCCGCAAGGCGTTACAGCTGGCAAACAATCCGCGCATCTGCCTGCACTTCCCGTGGCACTACCTGGAGCGTCAGGTGATGGTACTGGGCGAAGTGGAAAAACTTTCGCCGCTGGAGGTGCTGAAATATTTCCACAGCCGTCCGCGTGACAGTCAGATCGGGGCCTGGGTGTCGAAGCAGTCGAGCCGTATTTCGGCGCGCGGCATTCTGGAAGGGAAGTTCCTTGAGCTGAAGCAGAAGTTCCAGCAGGGCGACGTGCCGCTGCCCAGTTTCTGGGGCGGCTATCGGGTGAAATTTCATACGCTGGAGTTCTGGCAGGGGGGCGAACATCGCCTGCACGATCGTTTCATCTACCAGCGCGATCACGATGGCTGGAAAATCGACCGTCTGGCACCCTGAATCTGCACGATTACCCCCTATCAGCGCTGGCACAGAGAGCGTCAGCGCTTTATGCTATAGCCCTGATTTTTTTCGATTCCGCATCCCGGCGGAAAGCTGTGTACCAGCCTAGGTGCAGTCTGATCAATTTGGAGTCAGTAATGACCAGCAGTAACCTGATACAACAATTGCAGGAGAGGGGCCTTATCGCCCAGGTGACGGATGAAGAGGCGCTGACAGAGAAACTGGCGCAGGGGCCAATTTCGCTCTATTGCGGCTTTGACCCCACAGCCGACAGCTTGCATTTGGGCCATCTGGTACCGCTGCTCTGCCTGAAGCGTTTTCAGGATGCCGGCCACAAGCCGGTGGCACTGGTCGGTGGCGCAACCGGCCTGATTGGCGACCCGAGCTTCAAAGCCGCAGAGCGTAAACTTAATACCAGCGAAACCGTCGGTGAATGGGTTGAAAAGATCCGCCAGCAGGTGGCTCCCTTCCTCGACTTCGATTGCGGCAGCAACAGCGCAATCGCCGCCAATAACTACGACTGGTTTGGCAGCATGAACGTGCTGACCTTCCTGCGTGATATCGGCAAGCACTTCTCCGTCAATCAAATGATCAACAAAGAGGCGGTGAAGCAGCGTCTGAACCGTGACGATCAGGGCATCTCCTTTACCGAGTTCTCTTACAATCTGCTGCAGGGCTATGACTTTGCCTGCCTGAATGAGCGCCACGGCGTCTCGCTGCAGATTGGCGGATCGGATCAGTGGGGTAACATCACCTCCGGTATCGACCTGACCCGTCGTCTGCATCAGAACCAGGTGTTTGGCCTGACCGTGCCGCTGATCACTAAATCTGACGGCACCAAGTTCGGAAAAACCGAAGGCGGCGCAGTCTGGCTGGATGCGAAGAAGACCAGTCCGTACAAGTTCTATCAGTTCTGGATCAACACCGCGGACGCAGATGTCTATCGCTTCCTGAAGTTCTTCACCTTCATGAGCATTGAAGAGATCAACGCGCTGGAAGAAGAGGACAAAAACAGCGGCACCGCGCCACGTGCGCAGTATGTGCTGGCTGAGCAGGTTACGCGTCTGGTGCATGGCGAAGCGGGTCTGTCGGCGGCGAAACGCATCACGGCCAGCCTCTTCTCCGGCGCCGTGAGCGATATGACCGAAGCGGATTTCGAGCAGCTGGCGCAGGATGGCATGCCAACCATCACCCTGAGCGCTGAAGACGATCTGCAGCAGGCGCTGGTGAAAGCGGAGCTGGTGCCGTCACGTGGTCAGGCTCGCACTATGATTGGCTCCAACGCTGTCTCTCTGAACGGTGAAAAGCAGTCTGACGCGGAATACCGCTTCAGCGACAGTGACAAACTGTTTAACCGCTTCACGCTGCTGCGTCGCGGTAAGAAACATTACTGCCTGATTAACTGGCAGTAAGATTTCAGGGCCGGTCTCCGGCCCTTTTTTATGGCAAGGCAGGACAGGGCAAACAAGTGAAAAATATTTTAGCGATTCAGTCGCACGTTGTTTTTGGTCACGCCGGGAATGCGGCGGCTGAGTTTCCGATGCGCCGCCTGGGTGCAAACGTCTGGCCGCTGAATACCGTGCAGTTTTCCAACCATACGCAATATGGCCACTGGACCGGCACGGTGATGCCAGCAACGCACTTAACCGACATCGTGAAAGGCATTGCGGACATCGACCGTCTGAAGACCTGTGACGCGGTGCTGAGCGGCTATCTGGGCTCGGCGGAGCAGGGCGAGCAGATTCTGGAGATTGTCCGTCAGGTCAAAGCGGCCAACCCGAACGCCTGGTACTTCTGCGATCCGGTGATGGGCCATCCGGAGAAAGGCTGTATCGTCGCCCCGGGCGTGGCAGAGTTTCACTGCAAAATGGCGATGCCTGCCAGCGACATCATCGCGCCGAACCTGCTGGAGCTGGAGATGCTGAGCGAACGCACCGTCACTGATGTGGACGCGGCGGTTGACGCGGCACGGGCGCTGATCGCTCAGGGGCCGCGCGTGGTGCTGGTGAAACATCTGGCGCGTGCGGGGCGTCGCAGCGATCGCTTTGAGATGCTGCTGGTGACGGCAGAGGATGCCTGGCACATCAGCCGTCCGCTGGTGGACTTTGGCGTCCGTCAGCCGGTCGGCGTGGGGGATCTGACCAGCGGACTGCTGCTGGTTAATCTGCTGCACGGTAAATCGCTGCAGGATGCGCTGGAGCACGTCACCGCTGCCGTTTATGAGGTGATGCTGAAAACCCATCAGATGGGTGAGTATGAGCTGCAGCTGGTGGCGGCACAGGATGCCATCGCCCATCCGACCCAGCACTTCGCGGCTGAAAAGCTGTAACGTATCAGGGCCGGTTATCCGGCCCTGTTCACTCAGGCTAATCCTTCGGCCCTGAGTGCCGCCTGCACCGCAGGCCGCTCTGCAACCCGCTCAAACCACGCCTTCAGCGCCGTATACTCAGACAGATCCAGCCCCAGCGCGTTTGCCCAGCGCGTCACCACGAAGAGATACGCATCGGCCACGCTGAAGTGCAGCCCCATCAGCCACTGTCTGTCACGCAGTGATTCATCGACAAAACGAAATTTTGCTTCCAGCTGACTGCGGGTCTGCGCTTTTACCTCGTCAGAGTAACCCGGCCGGAACAGCGGCCCGAAACTTTTATGCAGCTCGCTGCCAACGTAGCTGAGCCACGCAACGGTCTGGTAGCGCGTCAGGCTGCCAACCGGTGCCAGCAGGTGGCGATCGGGTTTCAGATCCGCCAGGTACTGCACAATGGCGACACCTTCCGTCAGCACGGTGCCATCGCTGAGCTGCAGGGCGGGCACCTGACCTTTGGGATTGATCTGGCGAAAGTCGTCGCCGCGTTCGGTGAGCTTTGTAGCCAGATCAACGCTGACCTGGGTGAAGTCGAGCCCGCATTCGCGCATGACAATGTGAGGTGAGAGCGAACAGGCACCCGCTTTGCAAAACAGTTTCATAACCCGGTCTCCTTGTGGCAATGGGGTTACTGCATAGTAAATGCTCAGAGCAGAATTGCCAGTGACAGGGATCAGGGAATAATCAGGGGGAGACGTCAGCCATAAAAAAGCCGGGCAGAGCCCGGCTGAGAGATGACAGGGTGGCTGTCAGGCCTGCACATCCCGGGCTTTTGCTTCAGAGTCCTGCGTCATGCGGTTCAGCAGCGGCGCAGTAATCAGCATCAGCACGGCGATCACTGCCGTAGTAATACCAATCTCCTGGAACACACGGCTGTAGGTTGCCAGTGAAATCAGCGGATCGGTCACGTTTTCAGGCACAGCCATCAGGTTAGCGACTTTACCGGCAATCACCGCCGCACCGGCGGTGGTCAGGAACCAGGAGCCCATGATAAAGCCCATCAGACGCTGAGGCACCAGCTGCGCGACCATCGCCAGGCCGAGACCGGAGATCATCAGCTCACCGATACTCTGCAGCGCATAGCTCAGGATCAGCCAGTTCACAGAAACGATACCGGCATCGCTGGCAAACTTCGCGCCCAGCGGCAGCACCAGGAACGCGGCGGAGCAGAGCACCATACCAAAGGCAAATTTGTGCGGCATCGGCAGCTTATCGCCCAGCTTGTTGTAGAGCGACGCCAGCAGCGGGCTGGCCAGCATGATCCAGAACGGGTTCAGCGCCTGGAACTGCTCCGGAGCAAAGGTAATGCCGAAGATAGTGTGCTCAACGTTACGGATAGCGAAGAAGTTCAGGGAGGTCGGCATCTGCATGTAGAGCACGAAGAACAGAATCGCTTCAACCATCAGCAGGAAGGCCACGATCATCTTACGACGCGCCGCGCCCTGCAGCGCAAAGGCTTCTTTGGCAAACACCAGCACGATGCCCAGTGCAATCACCGCCAGCACCACGCGTGCAATCGCCTGGTGATGCAGCATCCAGTTTGCCAGTGCGACCAGCACCACGACGCCCACGAGGGTCATCAGCAGTTTACCGACCTGCAGCGGCGCAAAGTCCGGTTTAGAACCGTAATCTTTGACCATGCGTTTGCAGAACAGGAAGTTGAACAGGGTGATGACCAGACCGATGACGCAGAGGGAGAAAGCGACGCTGTAGCCATATTTTGCGGCTAACCACGGTGTCAGCATCATCGAGAACAGCGAACCGATGTTAATCGACATGTAGAACATGGTGAACGCACCGTCGAGACGCGGGTCATCTTTCTCATAGCAGGTCGAAAGCAGCGAAGAGGGATTCGCTTTAAACAGGCCGCTACCCACGGCGATGGTGGCCATACCGAGATAGACGATACTGACGTTGTGGCCGGAGAAGGCGACCAGCGCATAACCCAGCGCCAGCACCAGCACACCCAGTACGATGACGCGTTTGGTACCCAGCACCTTATCACCGAGCCAGCCGCCGATGGCGACCAGACCATAAACCAGCGCACTGAATGAAGAGAACAGGGTAATAGAGTCTGATTCAGACAATCCCAGCTGCTTCACCAGGTAAACCGCCATAATGGCCTGCAGGCCATAGAAGCCAAAACGTTCCCATAACTCAATCGAAAAGATTAAGTAGAACGCCTTTGGCTGTTTAAACGCATTGAGGCTGACAGCCTCATCAGTGTGTTTGTTTGCAGTTGACACTTGTACCTCAGTTTTGTCACATCCTGTTTCGGGACAGGAATTAAGTCTGCGTCATGTGAGTGTTCCATGCGCAAAATTGTTATCAGAAGGGAGGAGCGGCGACTAATTTGGCTGATTACGGGCAGCAGGGCAAGAGTTTTCTGACACCCCGTGTAACCTGATAATGTCAGGTTAAAAATCTTACAATAAACGATGAGGCAGATTTTAATATTGATCTGAAATATCACTTCAGTATAAAAATGCCAAATGAGGGCAGCTTACTGGATGAAATTAATATTAACTGCTAATGGCACCTTATGCAGATTAAACGTTTGCCGGATGATAATTCAACAGCACTAACCGGCAGAAGATGGCTATTTCCCAGGCGATCTGCCGAAAATTAAAACGTTAAGCCTGCCGCATTGATGAAAAAGCGTCCGGGTGACGATCCGGAACACAAAACGGCGATTTATTTCAGAAAGTAAAACAAGAAATCGATTGCGTGGAGCTGGCGGGTACGAAAACCCGTGTTGCTGAGCGCGCTCGACAGAATATTCACATTCCTGTAGCCTCTCAATTTCCCCTTACAGGAACCCGCTATGTCCTCCTCCCTGCGTTTATCACTGGTCGGTGATTACCGCGCCAGTGCGGTTGCCCATCAGGCTATTCCCCTTGCGATTGAACGTGCCGCCCGTCGGCTGAACATCACTGCGGAAGCAGAATGGATCCCCACTGAACAGCTTAGCGAGGCGCATCTGGCGCAGAGTGATGCTATCTGGGTCGTGCCGGGCAGTCCTTATCATAATGACGCGGGTGTCTTCGACACCATTCGCTGGGCGCGGGAAAGCGGCAAACCTTTCCTCGGTTCCTGCGGCGGATTTCAGTATGCGGTCATCGAATACGCGCGCAATGTGCTGGAGTGGCAGGATGCGCGTCACGCCGAAACAGAGACGGGCGGGCGACAGGTGATTACGCCACTGAGTTGTTCGCTGGTGGAGAAGCGCGGCACAGTAAGATTTGAAGCGAACTCCCGTATCGCCCTGGCCTATGGGGCGCTCAGCAGCGATGAAGGCTACCACTGCAACTTTGGCGTCAACCCGGCATTCAGTACCGCACTGGGCGAGAACACGCTGCGCATTACCGCCTGGGACGAGGCGGGTGAGGTGCGCGGCGTAGAGCTGCCCGACCATCCCTTCTTTGTCGCGACGCTGTTTCAGTCAGAGCGCGCCGCCCTGCAGGAGAAGGACGCTCCGCTGGTGGTCACGTGGATGCAGGCCGCGCTGGCGCAGCGCTGACAGGCTTTATCAGGTGACACCGTCACGGATAACCTGGCGGGTGCGATGATAACCGTCAGCGATTCAGCTGGCGGCGCTGCGCGATCTGTTCAGCGCGCAGCAGCAGGGCCTGCAGATCCTCTTCATCAATATCCAGCAGTTCACCGCCCTGCATCGCCTGATGCAGATCGGCGCGGGTCAGCGGCACCGGCATCGCCACCGGCTCAGGTTTACTCTCTGCGGGCGCCAGCGGATGCGGATAGCGGCGACCGGCCAGATTATTAAACAGCAGCGCCAGCAGCGCGAGCGTCAGGGAGTTGAGCAGAACCGGCGTCAGAACAAACTGATAGCCCAGCTGCTGCACCGCAGGTCCGCCCAGAATGGCGGTCAGCGCCACCGCGCCGCCGGGCGGATGCAGGCAGCGCAGCTGAAACATCAGCAGGATCGCCACACAGGCTGCCACGCCGCAGGCGATTGCCGGATCGGGGATCAGCAGGCTGACGGTCACGCCCGCCAGCGCTGACAGGCTGTTGCCGCCGACGATGGCCCACGGCTGCGCCAGTGGACTGGCGGGCACACCAAACAGTAACACGGCCGAGGCGCCGACCGGCGCGACAAACCAGAGGTTCAGCTCACCCAGCATCCAGTGGCTCAGCAGGCTGGTCAGCATCAATCCGCAGCCGGCGCCCAGCGCGGCGAACAGGATATGCTTTTGCGTGACCGCCAGCGGGTGCGGCCAGAGTCGCGCCAGGAACTGGCGCAGAGGATGCCTCGCAGCAGGAGGCCGTTCATTCGTTGCTTTACTCACCGGGTCATAACATTTTCTTATCGTCAGGGGCGGCGATTTTCCATCATCAACAGCGAGGTAACAACCCGACAAACTGTGACGTTATTCAGAACGGCAGGGAGGGCGGTGGCTGAGAGAGACGCAGAGGGCAATCAGGCCATAAAAAAACCCGCCGCAGCGGGTCAGTCCGTTTTTTCCGGATACTCGCAGAGATCCTCAATCAGGCAGGAGCCACAGCGCGGTTTGCGCGCCACGCAGGTGTAGCGGCCGTGCAGAATCAGCCAGTGATGACAATCGACCTTATACGCCGCCGGAACCACTTTCAGCAGCTTCTGTTCGACCTCTTCCACGTTTTTACCGGGAGCAAACCGGGTGCGGTTGCTGACGCGAAAGATATGCGTGTCGACAGCGATGGTTGGCCAGCCAAAGGCGGTGTTGAGCACCACGTTGGCGGTTTTGCGGCCGACGCCCGGCAGCGCTTCCAGCGCCGCGCGATCTTCCGGCACCTCGCCGTTGTGCTGTTCCAGCAGAATGCGGCAGGTCTTGATGACGTTTTCCGCTTTGCTGTTAAACAGGCCGATGGTTTTGATGTAGGACTTCACGCCATCCACTCCCAGCGCCAGCATGGCGGCAGGGGTGTTGGCCACCGGATAGAGTTTCGCGGTGGCTTTATTGACGCTGACATCGGTCGCCTGCGCGGAAAGCAGGACCGCAATCAGCAGTTCAAACGGCGAGCTGAAGTGAAGCTCGGTGGTCGGATGCGGATTATGTTCCTGCAGACGCCGCAGGATCTCGGTGCGTTTCGTCTGATTCACACGGCTTTCCCGGCTGCGCCCTGCGGTGCGGCGCTGGCCGCGGCTTCAGCACGCAGTGCCGCGCGCTGCTTCATCTTCTGATCGATCAGGTATTTGCCCGCCAGCATCATGCCGAGGCCAATAAACGCGCCAGGCGGCAGCATGGCCAGCAGCATCGGCGAATCAAAATGGACCACTTCAATGCGCAGCGATTTTGCCCACGGCCCCAGCAGCTGATCGGCGCCGTTGAACAGGGTGCCGCTGCCGATAATTTCGCGCAGCGAGCCCAGCACCACCATGGCGCAGGTCGCGCCCATGCCGATGGCGAAACCATCGAGCGCCGCCAGCGGAATGCTGCTTTTAGAGGCCACGGCTTCGGCACGGCCCACCACGATGCAGTTGGTCACGATCAGCGGGATAAAGATCCCCAGTGACTGATAGAGTCCATAGGCATAGGCGTTAATCAGCATCTGCACGCAACTCACCACCGAAGCGATGATCATCACGTAGATCGGGATACGGATTTCCGAGGGGACCCAGCGGCGCGAGGCGGAAATAAAACTGTTGGTCAGGGTCAGCACCAGCGTGGTCGCCAGCCCCAGACCGAGCGCATTGGTGGCCGTTGCGGTGACCGCCAGCAGCGGACAGAGGCCCAGCAGCTGCACCAGCGCCGAGTTGTTCTTCCACAATCCGCCAACCAGCAGACTTTTAGCTTCACTCATTTGCGTCTCCACATTGCGGTAACGAAGAAAGTTTCTCCGGCAGCGTTTTCATTAACAGCGCGGTGCGTTTGGTGGCATTGACCACCGCGCGCGGGGTAATGGTGGCACCGGTAAACTGATCGAACTCGCCGCCATCTTTTTTTACAGCAAAGGCCTTATCGCCGGGGCCCTGAACCACTTTGCCGTTAAAGCTGTTGATCCAGTCAGAAATCCGCAGTTCGATCTTGTCGCCCAGGCCGGGCGTTTCATGATGTTCAATCACCCGCACGCCCAGTACTTTACCCTGGAAATCGGCACCGACCAGCATCTGTATGGCACCAGAATAGCCGTCAGGCGCGGTGGTCTCCAGTGCGGCAGCCACCGGCCGATCGCCTTTGCGCGCCAGATAGAGGTGATGGGGCGCGCTGTTACCCAGTGCCGGATCGGTGACAACGTAACAATCCTGCTGAATGTTATTGTCATAAAGCGTGGTCGGAACCACCTGATCCAGCAGGTTTTTCTGCTGTAACTGCGTCTGATGTTCGACCGTGGGTTTGGTCACGGTGTTCACCACGGCGGTCGCCGCGGTGGTGATCGCGGCAAACATCGCCAGCGTTACCCCATTTTTACGAATCGTCTCCAGCATCGCTTAATCCTTCTGATGGCCGTAAACGCGCGGCTGGGTGTAGTAGTCGATAAGCGGCACGCAGATATTCGCCAGCAGCACGGCAAAGGCGACGCCATCGGGATAGCCGCCGAAGCTGCGGATCAGCCAGACCAGCAGGCCAATCAGCGCACCATAGATCAGGCGGCCCCGGTTAGTGGTTGAGGCTGTCACCGGATCGGTCGCAATAAAGAACGCGCCCAGCATGGTGGCACCGGAGAACAGGTGGATCAGCGGGCTGTTGAGCGAGTCCGGTGAAAAGAACCAGCCCAGCGTGGCGCAGACGGCCAGTGACAGCAGCATCGCCGCAGGAATATGCCAGCGGATAGCATTTTTCCACAGCAGGAACAGGCCGCCCGCCAGATAGCCGACGTTGACCCACTGCCAGCCAAGACCCGCCAGCACGCCGCTGTAAATCGGCTGGGCCAGCAGATGTTCAGCGCTGTGACCCGCGCGTAAGCCGGTTTTGAAGGTATCCAGCGGGGTCGCCTGGCTGATGCCATCCACACCCATCTGCAGCTGCTGCATGGTATCGCCCGCCAGGGTATGTCCGCGGAAAACCATGCTCAGGCTGTCGAGCAGGCTGGGTTTGATCGCCTGAAGGGTATCGGGCGGCAGCCAGCTGGTCATCTGCACCGGGAAGGAGATCAGCAGCACCACATAGCCAACCATTGCCGGATTAAAGGGGTTCTGACCCAGCCCGCCATACAGCTGTTTCGCAATGACCACGGCAAAAAGCGTACCGACGACCACCAGCCACCAGGGCGCCAGCGGCGGCAGGCTGATGCCGATCAGCACGGCGGTCAGCAGCGCTGAGTTATCTGCCAGCGTGCTGGCAACCGGCGCTTTGCGCAGCCGCAGAATCGCCGCTTCGGTCAGCCAGGCGGTGAGCGTCGCCAGTAAAACCTGTAATAGGGTGCCGTAGCCAAAGAAATAACACTGTGCGGCAAAACCGGGCAGCGCAGCCAGTACCACCAGCAGCATGATATTGCCGGTGCTGCGGCGGTTATGGGTGTAGGGAGAACTTGCGATACGAAAAGCCATTTAATCCTCAAGCGTCGTAGACGACTGCGCTTTACGCGCTTTGGCACGGGCGATGGCGGCAGCAATAGCGGCTTTGCGCGCATCATCGGGTTGATTCAGTTCAGGTGCCTGTTCAGGTTCGGCATTCGCATTGTTTGCCTGCTCCTGTGCCTGCTCCGCTTTCTCCACCGCAAAATGCGCGGCGGTCGCCAGCGCGGCGGCGTCGCGTGACGCGGCGTCCGCCTCCTGTTCCGCCTGTGAGGGCTCAGGGGCGCTGTCGGTGGCGGGCGTAGCGGGTTCAGCGTGCTGCGCCTGCGCGGCTTTCTTCGCTTTGGCGCGGGCGATGGCGGCCTGCACGGCGGCCTTACGCGGATCGGTTTCAACCGGTGCGTCTGCGGCGATGTCAGTGACAGCCTGCGTGGACGCTTCAGCATTGTCCGCCTGCGCGGCTTTCTTCGCTTTGGCACGGGCAATGGCGGCCTGCACGGCGGCCTTACGCGGATCGGTTTCAGCCGGTGCGTCTGCGGCGCTGTCGGTGACAGCCTGCGTGGACGCTTCCGCATTGTCCGCCTGCGCGGCTTTCTTCGCCTTGGCGCGGGCGATGGCGGCCTGCACGGCGGCCTTACGCGGATCGCTTTCAGCCGGTGCGTCTGCGGCGCCGTCAGTGACAGCCTGCGTGGACGCTTCAGCATTGTGCGCCTGCGCGGCTTTCTTCGCTTTAGCCCGGGCAATGGCGGCCTGCACAGCGGCCTTACGCGGGTCGGTTTCAGCCGGTGCGTCTGCGGCGCTGTCGATGACAGCCTGCGTGGACGCTTCCGCATTGTCCGCCTGCGCGGCTTTCTTCACTTTGGCGCGGGCAATGGCAGCCTGCACGGCGGCCTTACGCGGGTCGGTTTCAGCCGGTACGTCTGGCGTGACTTCAGCAGCCGGTTGCACTGTTTCAGCCTCCGGCTGTGCCGCTTTCTTCGCTCTGGCGCGGGCAATTGCCGCTTCAACCGCCGCTTTACGCGGATCGGTGGTCTGACGCGTGACCGGCTGGGTTTCAGCCTGCGCCTCGGCCTGACGCAGACGTGCCTGCGCGTGGCGGGCTTCACGCTGCGCCTCAAGCGTCGCTTCATCCGGCTGGGCAGCCGGACGCGCGTTCACCCGCGCTTTTGCGGCGGCCAGTTCGCCGTTATCCGTACGAGCCACACGCTGCTTCGCCTCTTCGTGCCGTGCTTCGCGGGCCTGCTTTTCACGCTCCAGTCGCGCCTGACGCGCTTCAAAGCGCGCTTTCGCTTCCAGCGTGCGTTTGGCTTCCAGATCGATGGCGCGCAGTTCCGCTTTTTCCTGCCGGTAATATTGCACCAGCGGGATGTTACTCGGGCAGACATAGGCGCAGGCACCGCACTCAATGCAGTCATCGATATGGTGAGCGCGCGCTTTATCGTGATCGCCGCCCTGGCTGAACCAGTAGAGCTGCTGTGGCAGCAGCTTAGCCGGACAGGCATCGGCGCAGGCTGAACAGCGAATGCAGGACTGCTCTTCGTCGTTGTTGCCCATCTCACTGGCAGAAGGCGCCAGAATACAGTTAGTAATCTTCACCACCGGCACATCCAGCGACGGCAGGGTAAAGCCCATCAGCGGACCACCCATGATCACCATCTGGCGCGGCGCAGGGGTGAATCCCACCTGATGCAGCAGATGACTGATAGGCGTACCCAGACGGCTCCAGACGTTACGCGGCTGAGCAATCGCCTCACCGGTCAGGGTGACCACGCGTTCGGTAATCGGTTCGCCGTTGATAATGGCGCGCTTCACCGCCCACGCGGTGCCAACGTTCTGCATCAGTACGCCGATATCGGTTGAGCGCCCGCCGTGTGGCACTTCCTTGCCGGTCAGGATGCGGGTCAGCTGCTTGGCACCGCCAGACGGGTATTTGGTCGGGATCACCCGGATTTGCAGATCTCGCTCACTGCCCAGCGCCTGCTTCAGGGCGGCAATCGCTTCGGGTTTGTTATCTTCGATGCCGATCAGCACCCGCTCAGCCTGCAGCACCCAGCCGAGAATGCGGCTGCCTTCCAGCACCTCGGCGGCATAATCCTGCATCAGGCGATCGTCCGCGGTGATGTAAGGCTCGCACTCTGCCGCATTGATAATCAGGGTTTTTACCCCGCGCAGGCCGCCTTTCAGTTTCGTAGCGGTCGGGAAGCCCGCGCCACCCAGGCCCGCCACACCCGCATCGTGAATGCGCTGCACAATATCGGCGCGCGGATGCTGGCGATAGTCAGGCAGGGGATCGAGCGGCACCCAGCGATCTTCGCCATCGGGCGTCATAAAGATGCAGAGTTCGGACAGACCGGAAGGATGCGCGGTCATGTGCTGGCCAATCGCATCAATCACCCCGGAGGGGGGCGCATGAACCGGCAGCATACGGCCGGTTCCAAACGTCAGCGGCTGACCGCGCAGCACCTTATCGCCAGGCGCCACGCAGATCTCGCCTTCATGGCCGATATGCTGTTTTAACGGAATAACGAAACGGTCCGGCAGGGGCAGTTCGCTCAGCGGCGTGCCGTTGGACTGGGTTTTCATTTCGGGCGGATGAATGCCGCCCTGAAAATCCCAGACCTTCTCTTTTTTCAGGAAGTTAAACAGATTAAGCATGAGTTTCTACCGGGATCACCCGTACAGGAATGGTATTCAAATTCCACTTCCAGTTAGCTGGCGTGGTGGCAACCGGACGCATTTCGATGCAGTCAGTCGGGCAGGGGGCGACACAGAGATCGCAGCCGGTGCAGACATCGCTCAGCACGGTGTGCATGGCGCGGGTGGCCCCGACAATCGCATCCACCGGACAGGCCTGAATACATTTGGTGCAGCCAATACAGTTGGCTTCATCAATAAAGGCCACGGTGCGCACCGGCTCTTTCGCCGTTTCGTCGCCATCGATGGGCTGCGGTTCAACGTTAAGCAGGGCTGCCAGCTTGAGCATGGTCTGCTCACCGCCCGGCGCGCACTTGTTGATCGCTTCACCGTTGTTTCCGACCGCATCGGCATAGGGACGGCAGCCAGGATAGCCGCACTGGCCGCACTGGCTCTGCGGCAGAACGGCATCAATCTGCTCAACAATGGGATCTTCTTCCACCTCAAAGCGGCGCGAGGCGTAACCCAGCAGGCCGCCGAACACCAGGCTCAGCGCACTCAGTACAGCAATAGCAATCCAGATCGCGGTCATCAGAATTTCACCAGCCCGCTGAAGCCCATAAAGGCCAGTGCCATCAGGCCCGCGGTAATCAGGGCGATGGAGTTACCTTTAAACGGGGCGGGAACATTGGCCAGCACCAGCCGCTCACGCATACCGGCGAACAGCACCATGACCAGCGAGAAGCCGATTGAGGCGCTGAAGCCATAGAGCGCGGCCTGCATAAAGGTGTGGTTGAGGTTGACGCTCAGCAGGGGCACGCCCAGCACCGCACAGTTGGTGGTGATCAGCGGCAGAAAGATCCCCAGCAGACGATAGAGCGACGGGCTGGTTTTACGCACCACCATCTCGGTGAACTGCACAACGACGGCGATCACCAGGATATAGGCCATGGTACGCAGATAGACCAGATCCAGCGGCAGCAGGATCAGATGGTTGACCAGCCAGGCGCAGATCGAGGCCAGCGTGATCACGAAAGTCGTGGCGAGACCCATGCCAATCGCCGTTTCCAGTTTTTTGGAAACGCCCATAAAAGGGCAGAGGCCGAGAAACTTCACTAAAACGAAGTTATTTACCAGCACGGTGCCAACAAAGAGAAGCAGATAATCGGTCATTTTTTCGCCTGGGAACCAGAAAGCGGCTTATTATCATTGATAGCGCGGCGTATCTCAACACCCGCGCCATCGGCAGAGCGGCAGACCGCACTCAGAATTAAATTCCTGACATAACTCACAGCGTTACGGCGCAATGAAGGTCGCTTTCACCCGCTTTGAACGTTTGAAATAGGGCGCGAAAACCGCCGCGGCCAGCAGCGATAACAGCAGCGTCTGCAGCGCACGGCTGTCGGCAACCGGCGTGAACGCAAAGGTTTTCAGCGCTAACAGCACCGTAATCAGCAGCCAGAGCAGGTAGTGACGCGGCAGGCGATGCGACCGCTTGAAGAACAGCCAGCTGATCCAGAGGCTGTAGGCCCAGACCGCGACGGCCGTAAGCAGGGAAATGGCCCAGTAGGAGAAGAGTGTGCTGCCGTGCGAAAAGAGCGCCACACGCCATTCAGCATTGAACAGCGGGGTGAGATACATCGCCAGCACCAGAACGGTGGTTAACAGAGTCATTATCAGCCAGGCCAGCGGCAGCAAAAGCCAGCCGCCAATACGTGGCGCAGCAACCTGTTCATTCATCGGGAGTTATTCCTGTCTCGGAGAGTCGAAGCGCAGCAGGATAACATGTCCGGAAGGGCTCGCCCATCCGGACAGGTCAGGGGGTAAAAGAGCGGTTAACAGCAGAAAGTCAGACCACGTAACGCCACACTGTTTTCGGGACACAGCCGAGATCGTACAGGCGTCCGCCGGAGACCAGCTCAGCACGCCGGTGGTCGGCAGCCCGATACATGTTGATGATCTCGATATCATTCGTCAGTGAGTAGTTGAGGTGGTCGAAAAGCTTTTCCAGACTGTCTGAATTATTTACTTTGCGGAATTTAAGCAGGTAATCGTGCGCAGTCATCATTGCCATAACAGATAGAAGTAACAAAGGAGTGCTCAGTATAGGGGGCGGGCCTTGCCTGTCCAGATCGGGCAGGTAAGAAAAGGTGAAAATCAGACTAACGCACCGTAAACGTAATGAAAATTCGTAGTTTTATTTTTTTACCACTGTCCTGAGCCATTACCCCGTCTCTGGCTGCGCGTGAATGTTTCATCCTCAACGGCAGAAGCGGCAAAAAACCGCCTTGCCTGCCACGATAAAAGCCGGTTTTTGCGCTCACGGGGCGAATCGTCCGTCAGTGGCTTTTTTTCGCGGTTTTTACTGCAGCATTATCCTGAACCTCTTCGCTGCCGTCAGAGAAACGTTTCGCTCCCGGACAGTGTCAGCAGGCGACTGTGCGGGCAGTCACAAAACCTGTTTTTTGTTGCGGCTCAGCGTCATAACCCGTTTTGTACGCCTGGCTGTAATCGTTTCCAGCACCATTACACATAAGCGATTCTGTTTATTACAATTATTTAACCGCAAAGTTTTTATTTCTCAGCAGTTCTCTCCATAACGCCACGGCCAGCAACTCCCTGTCGTTACACGTAACTCCTTTAAATTGCTCTGTTTTGTGAGGCGCGTCGCCATTATGCACCCTTTTTTAGTCCAGGCTAAGCGTGCTCTCTACCCTAAACAGCAAACGCCCTTCAGAGGAATGAAAACTATGTGGAAACGTTTACTTCTGACCACGCTGGTCAGCGCCGCATTAACCGGCCCGGTGCTCGCGGCAGACATGACGGTCGGCTTCTCGCAGGTCGGTTCAGAATCTGGCTGGCGCTCGGCGGAAACCAATGTGGCGAAAAGCGAAGCGAAAAAACGCGGCATCACCCTGAAAATCGCCGACGGACAGCAGAAGCAGGAGAATCAGATCAAGGCCGTACGTTCATTCATCGCGCAGGGCGTGGATGCCATCTTCATCGCGCCAGTGGTGCAGACGGGCTGGGAACCGGTGCTGGAAGAAGCCAAAGACGCCAAAATTCCGGTCTATCTGCTGGACCGGGCCATCGTTGTGAAAGACAAGTCGCTTTATCAGGCGGTGGTTACGGCGGATAACGTGCTGGAGGGCAAGCTGATCGGTGACTGGCTGGTGAAAACCGTCGGCGACAAGCAGTGTAACGTGGTGGAACTGCAGGGCACCGTCGGGGCCAGCGTCGCGATCGATCGCAAGAAAGGCTTTGCTGAAGCGATCAGCAACCATCCAAACATTAAAGTGATCCGTTCTCAGTCCGGTGACTTTACCCGCAGTAAAGGTAAAGAGGTGATGGAGAGCTTCATCAAGGCGGAGAACAACGGCAAGAATATCTGCATGGTCTATGCGCACAACGATGATATGGCGATCGGTGCCATTCAGGCCATTAAAGAGGCGGGTCTGAAACCGGGCAAAGATATTCTGACCGGCTCGATTGACGGGGTGCCGGATATCTACAAAGCGATGCTGGCGGGTGAGGCAAATGCCAACGTGGAGCTGACGCCGAACATGGCTGGCCCGGCGTTTGATGCGCGGGAGAAATTCAAAAAAGATGGCACGCTGCCGCCAAAAGTGATCAAGACCGAGTCGAAACTGTTCCTGCCTGCTGACGCTGAGAAGGAGCTGGAGAGGAAAAAAGGCATGGGCTACTGATCCGCAGACCAGCCGCAGACCGCCCTGTGGGGCGGTTTTTTATGACCAGGCGGAGTGAGCAGAATGACCACGCAAAATGAAGCACCGCTGCTGTCCATCAGCGGCGTCAGCAAAGGGTTTCCCGGCGTCAAAGCACTGAACAACGTCTCCTTTGATATCCGCAAAGGGGAGATCATGGCGCTGCTGGGTGAGAACGGTGCCGGTAAATCGACCCTGATCAAAGTGCTGACCGGCGTCTACAGCCGGGATGCCGGCACCATCATCCTGAATGGCGAGGCGATTACGCCGCACAATACCGCGCAGGCGCAGGAGATGGGCATCGGCACCGTCTATCAGGAAGTGAATATGCTGCCGAACATGTCGGTGGCGGATAACCTCTATATTGGCCGTGAACCACGGCGTTTCGGTATGATCGATCGCCGCCGGATGGTGCGTGATGCCGATGCGCTGATGCGCAATTACGGTTTTTCGCTCGATGTCACCCGTCCGCTGGGCCACTATTCGGTGGCGATGCAGCAGATTATCGCGATCTGTCGGGCGGTCGATCTCTCGGCGCAGGTGCTGATCCTGGATGAGCCAACGGCCAGCCTGGACGCCAGCGAGGTGGAGATGCTTTTTACCCTGATGGCGCAGCTGAAAGCCCGCGGAATGAGCCTGATTTTTGTTACCCACTTTCTCGACCAGGTGTACCGCATTACCGATCGGATTACCGTGCTGCGCAACGGGCAGTTTATTGCCACCCGCGATACCGCTACGCTGCCGCAGATTGAGCTGATCAAGCTGATGCTGGGACGCGAACTGCTGGAGACGGCGCTGCAGCGGCAGGGCAGCACGCTGCGCAGCAATCAGCCGGTCGTCTCGTTTGAAGATTACGGCAGAAAAGGCACCATTGAACCCTTTAACCTGGCGGTCCGCCCCGGCGAAGTGGTCGGGCTGGCGGGGCTGTTAGGATCCGGACGCACCGAAACCGCTGAAGTGCTGTTTGGCATCCGGCGCGCCGATCGCGGCACGGCGAAGATCAAAGGTAAAGTGCAGCGCATTACCAACCCGGCCAGAGCCTCACAGCTGGGAATGGGTTTTTGCCCGGAGGATCGGAAGACCGACGGAATTATTGGCGCGGCCTCGGTTCGCGAAAACATCATCCTGGCGTTGCAGGCGCAGCGTGGCTGGCTACGGCCGATTAAAAAGCGCGAGCAGCAGGCGATTGCCGACCGTTTCATTAAAAGTCTGGGCATCCGCACACCGCACGCAGAGCAGCCGGTAGAGCTGTTATCGGGCGGCAACCAGCAGAAGGTGCTGCTGTCGCGCTGGCTGGTGACAAAACCGCAGTTTTTGATCCTCGACGAGCCGACGCGCGGCATTGATGTGGGCGCGCACGCCGAGATTATCCGTTTAATCGAATCCCTGTGCGCCGACGGTCTGGCGCTGCTGGTGATCTCCTCTGAACTCGAAGAGCTGGTGGGCTATGCCGATCGGGTGTTGATCATGCGCGATCTGAAGCAGGTGGCAGAAATCCCCCTGGAGCAGCTTTCGGTCGCGTCGATTGTCAATGCCATCGCTGACGGAGGAGTAAAACATGCTTGAGTCTCCTATGACTTCTGAAAAAACGCTGCGTCGCAAGCTGAAGCTGCCGCAGGGGATGCCGCAGATTGCGGCGCTGCTGCTGGTGCTGTTGATTGACAGTCTGGTGGCGAATAACTTTTTTGCCGTGCATCTGCAGGAGGGGCGTCTGTTCGGCAGCCCGATCGATATCCTGAACCGCGCTGCGCCCGTCGCCTTGCTGGCGATTGGTATGACGCTGGTGATCGCAACCGGCGGCATCGATCTTTCCGTGGGTGCGGTGATGGCGATAGCCGGCGCAACCGCCGCGACGCTGACCGTAGCCGGTCACGGGGTGCCGTTTATCATCCTTGCCACGCTGGGAACCGGACTGGCCTGCGGCGTGTGGAACGGGGTGCTGGTAGCGCTGCTGCGCATTCAGCCGTTTGTCGCCACGCTGATTCTGATGGTGGCCGGACGGGGTATCGCCCAGCTGATTACCCAGGGGCAGATTGTGACCTTCGACAGCGACAGTCTGGGCTGGTTTGGTAACGGCGCGCTGTGGATGTTGCCGGTGCCGGTCTGGATTACGCTGGTCGTGGCGCTGGCGGTGTGGCTGCTGACGCGCAAGACCGCGCTGGGTCTGTTCATTGAAGCGGTCGGGATCAACCTGCGCGCGGCCCGCAATGCCGGGGTGACAGGCTGGCTGGTGGTGATGTCGACCTACGCGATCAGTGGTGTCTGTGCCGCCGTGGCGGGGCTGATTGTGGCGGCGGATATTCGCGGTGCGGATGCGAACAACGCCGGTTTATGGCTGGAGCTGGATGCGATTCTGGCCGTGGTGATCGGCGGAGCCTCGCTGATGGGCGGTCGCTTTAATCTGGTGCTGTCGCTGATTGGTGCGCTGATCATTCAGTCGATGAATACCGGGATTCTGCTCTCCGGTTTCCCGCCTGAGCTGAACCAGGTGGTGAAAGCGGTGGTGGTGATGTGCGTGCTGTTGCTGCAGTCACCGCGGTTTATTGCGATGTTGAAACGGAGACGGCCGACATGATCAAACGTCATCTTCCGCTGATGATCACCTTGCTGGTGTTTGTGGCGGGTTACCTGTTTTGCCTGACGCAGTTTCCGGGCTTTGCCTCAACCCGGGTGATTTGCAACATTCTGACCGACAATGCGTTTCTGGGCATTATCGCGGTGGGAATGACCTTCGTGATTTTATCGGGGGGTATCGATCTGTCGGTCGGCGCGGTGATCGCCTTTACCGGCGTCTTTCTGGCGCGGGCAATTGGCGATTTTCATGTCAATCCGCTGCTGGCGTTTGCGCTGATTCTGGCGCTGGGGGCGCTGTTTGGTGCCATGATGGGCTGGCTGATCGATGCGCTGAAGATCCCGGCTTTTATTATTACGTTAGCAGGGATGTTTTTCCTGCGCGGATGCAGCTATCTGGTGTCCGAGAATTCGATTCCCATCGATCATCCGTTTTACACAACGCTGTCGGGTCTGGCGTGGAAAATACCGGGCGGTGGGCGCCTGAGTCTGCTGGCGGTGATTATGCTGCTGGTGGTGGTAGGCGGGATTATTCTGGCGCACCGCACCCGCTTTGGTAATCGGGTTTACGCCATCGGCGGCAATCTGACATCGGCGCAGCTGATGGGGGTGTCGACGCGCGCCACCACCATTAAGATCTATATGCTTTCCACCACGCTGGCCACGCTGGCCGGGATTGTGTTTTCGATCTATACCTCAGCAGGCTATGCGCTGGCCGGGCTGGGGGTGGAGCTGGATGCGATCGCGTCGGTAGTGATTGGCGGCACGCTGTTGTCAGGCGGTGTCGGCACGGTGTTAGGCACGCTGTTTGGCGTGTTGATTCAGGGGCTGATTCAGACATGGATAAATTTCGACGGCACGCTGAGTTCCTGGTGGACCAAAATCGCCATCGGGATTCTGCTGTTTGCCTTTATCGCCCTGCAGCGGTTACTGACGGTGATCTGGGATCGTCAGCAGAACGCGCCGGTTAAGCGATTGAGTTCCTGAGATGAGAGGGCGGCTCACAGGAGCCGCCCGTTACTGCGCAAGGTTCAGCACCATCACGGTCACCTCTTCTCCGGCTATGTGCCGCTGCTCCACCGCCTGCCATCCTGAACGCTGATAGTACGCCTGCTGATCGGGAGTATAGAGCCAGAGTCCAGCGATCTGCTGTTGTCTGGCGCGTGCAATCGCTCGCTGAATCAGCGCCTTTGCCACGCCCTGGCCGTGGAATTTTTTGTCTGTCATGACCTCACCCAGCCAGTATTCCCTTGCCGCGATGTCATCCAGTTCATAACGAATAACGCTGCAGAATGCGGCCCTGGTATTTAGCTTTTAAAGACAAGCTCAAATACCACATAAAGGAGGGAATGATGGGCAGTGGAGTAAAGCGTCCGCCGCATGGACAAAAACGCCCGGAGCGTTTTTGAACAATGCGAAGCGTTGGCCCGCTTGCGGGCGAGCCTCAGGGATGAGGCGAGTCGTCCGGCGGCCGAGCCTACAGGGATGTATTTACGGCGACTTTACGGAGCGCCCATTATTTCCGACTGAAAAGCACGGGCTTGTGTGTTAATTGCACGAAAAGGCGTCGCTATTGATGGCAGGTGAGTGGTCAGGAAAGGTATGCCTGATCGCAAAGGGTTCCCGCATCCATGCGGATCGGCCGCGCCATCCCTGGCGCGGACGCTTTGCTCTTCAGGCATACCATTCCTTCCCGGTTGGGCTTGATCATTGCTGAGAGAAATCCGTGCGAAATTGCGTTGAGTGAGGGAATGGAGAGTAATGGAGTAAAGCATCCAACACATGAGTTTGCTTACTCACCAGATGCTATTAGTTGTGAATTATTCGCTTAGATGTCACAAAAAGGAGGGATGGCGGGTAGTGGAGTAAAGCGTCCGCCGCATGGATGCGGCGGCCGAGCCTACAGGGAGGTATTTACGGCGACTTTACGGAACGCCCGTCATTCCCGACTGAAAAGCACGGGCTTGTGTGCTAATTGCACAAAAAAGGCGTCGCTGTTGGTAGCAGGTGAAAGGTCAGGAAAGGTATGCCTGATCGCAAAGGGTTCCCGCATCCATGCGAATCGGCCGCGCTATCCCTGGCGCGGACGCTTTGCTCTTCAGGCATACCATTCCTTCCCGGTCGGGCTTAATCATTGCTGTACAAAATTCGTGCGGAATTGCGTTGCGTGAGGGGATGACGAGTAGTGAACTTAAGTATCCAACATATGAGGTTTGGCTTACTCGCCAGATGACCCTGGCTTTTAAATAATTCGCTCAGGAACTGAAAAAAGGAGGGGATGGCGGGTAGTGGAGTAAAGCGTCCGCCGCATGGATGCGGCGGCCGAGCCTACAGGGATGTATTTACGGCGACTTTACGGAACGCCCGCCATTCCCGACTGAATAGCACTGGTTTTTGACATACGGCGACTTCCGGCCCCTGCATCTCTCTTTTAAAGAGATGCAAAGCGTCAGGAATCACTCATTAACGTTTTAACCGGTAGTACGCCTCGTTCCAGCGCAGCGCGTCTTTAAACGCAGGCAGGCGGGTGTGCTCATCAATCACCAGCACCTCGATATCGTTCATCTCGCCGTACAGATACATGTCGTCGAGCGTCAGCGCCTGGCTGAACACCGTATGGTGTGCGCCACCCCCGAGAATCCACGCTTCAGATGCGGTCGCCAGTGACGGCTGCGCTTTCCAGAGTGCACGGGCAACCGGCAATTTCGGCAGCGGTTTCGGCTGTTCAATCGCATCGACCACATTCACCAGCAGACGAAAACGGTCGCCCATATCGATCACGCTGGCATTAATCGCACGACCGGCCGGGGTGGAGAAGATCATCCTCGCCGGGTCAGCTTTATTACCAATGCCCAGGAACTGCACATCGATCAGCGGCTTCTCTTCAATGGCGATCGACGGGCAGACCTCCAGCATGTGTGAGCCGAGCACCAGGTCGTTGCCGGGTGAGAAGTGATAGGTGTAATCCTCCATAAATGAGGTGCCACCTTTGCGATCGCCAGCCAGCACCTTGAAAATACGCAGCAGCGCAGCGGTCTTCCAGTCGCCTTCACCCGCAAAACCATACCCCTGACCCATCAAACGCTGCACCGCCAGACCCGGTAACTGGGTCATGCCATGCAGGGTCTGGAAGTTGGTGGTAAAGGCGTGGCAGCCTTCCGCTTCAAGGAACTGCTTCAGACCCAGCTCGATACGAGCCGCATCCAGCACGTTCTGACGCTTTTCACCACCGGCGGCGGCGACATCGGAAAAGCGGTAGAGGCTTTCGTACTCGTCGATCAGCGCATTCACATCGCCATCGCTGACGCCATTGATCACCTCAACCAGATCGCCCACGCCCCAGCCATTCACCGAATAACCGAACTGAATCTGTGCGGCGACCTTATCGCCTTCGGTCACGGCCACTTCACGCATGTTGTCGCCAAAACGCGCCACTTTCAGCTGCTGACTGGCCTGTTTCGCCAGGGCCGCACGCATCCAGTTGCCCAGACGCTGCTGGCTGGCGCTATCCTGCCAGTGTCCGGTCACCACGCTGTGCTGCAGACCCATGCGGGCACCGATAAAACCGAACTCACGACCGCCGTGCGCCGTCTGGTTCAGGTTCATAAAATCCATGTCCATGCTGTCCCACGGGATCTCCGCATTGAACTGGGTGTGAAATTGCAGCAGAGGCTTATTCAGCACGCTCAGGCCGCCAATCCACATTTTGGCCGGAGAGAACGTGTGCAGCCAGGTAATGATGCCGGCGCACTGCTGGTCATAGTTAGCGTCGCGACACAGGGACAGCGCTTCATCCGGTGATTTCACCAGCGGTTTCAGCTCAAGGCGCAGCGGTAACCCGGACTGATTCAGGCCCTCGACGACCTGACGCGCATGCTGTTCAACCTGGCGTAACGTCTCCGGCCCGTAGAGGTGCTGCGTGCCGATGACAAACCACACGCTGTAGCTGTTTGACTGTTCCATAAAACCACTCCTTTACTTTGCGCCTACCTTAGTAGGCTAATTTATTTGTCAGTCTGAACCCAGGCAGTGCTCACACAGGCTGCTTTAGCAACCTGAACGCCCTGAAGGGGCGAGCACAGCGAGTAATCATCACGTACTCCGTGTACGCCGGCTTGTTCCGCGCTGTCCAGGTACAGACTGCCTGCAACAATTACGCCTGCTGGTCCAGGCTCGTAGCGGAAGCGGGGCGGGCGGCGTACTGCGGTTCAGCCGTCACGCACCATTGTTGATAGCGTTGATAGAGTTGCTGATAGCGGGCGACACGTGCCGGATCGGGTTGCAGCGTGACGGCGATCGGGCTGGCCATCACCTGCTGCGCCTCGGCAACGCTGGCGTGAACACCGGCAGCGACGGCGGCGAAAATGGCCGCACCCAGCGCACAGCACTCATCAGAGGCGACAATATCCAGTGGCCGGTTCATCACGTCACAGCAGGCCTGCATAATCGCCGGGGATTTGCGCGCGATGCCGCCCAGCGTCAGAATGCTCTCGACGGGGATCTGCTGCTGCTCGAAGCACTCCATAATGGCGCGCGCACCAAATGCTGTCGCCGCGACCAGACCGCCAAACAGCGCCGGGGCATCGGTACCCAGATTCAAATCGGTAATCACCCCTTTCAGCCGCTGATTGGCATTCGGCGTGCGGCGACCGTTGAACCAGTCCAGCACCACCGGCAGATGGTCGAGCTGCGGATTAGCAGCCCAGGCGTCGGTCAGATCTTTAATCAGACTCTTTTGCATCTCCGCCAGCTGAGGTTTCAGCTCAGGGTGACGCTCAGCCGCCTGTTGCAGCGGCCAGCCCAGTAACCGGCTGAACCAGGCGTAGATATCACCAAAGGCGGACTGACCCGCCTCCAGCCCAATCGCTCCCGGTATCACGCTGCCATCCACCTGACCACAGATGCCTTTGATATCGCGATCGCCGACCTTTTCGCTGTCAGCGATCAGGATGTCGCAGGTTGATGTGCCGATCACTTTCACCAGGGTGTAAGGTCTGGCACCGCCTCCGACCGCGCCCATATGGCAGTCAAACGCGCCACCGGAGAGCGTGACGGTCTGCGTCAGCCCCAGACGCTGCGCCCATTCCGGGCTGAGCGTGCCGACCGGCAGATCGGCGGTCCAGGTCTCAGTGAAGAGAGGCGAGTCCAGCTGTTGCGTTAACAGCGGGTCCAGCGCGTTAAGGAAATCGACATCCGGCAGGCCGTTCCAGTCGCCATGCCACAGGGCTTTATGCCCGGCTGCGCAGCGGCCACGGCGCAGCCTGTCGGGCGCGGTCGTGCCGCTTAACAGGGCAGGCACCCAGTCGCACAGCTCCACCCAGGAAACCGCCGCGTCACGCACCGCCGCATCTTCCCGCGACACGTGCAGAATCTTTGCCCAGAACCATTCAGAGGAGTAGATGCCGCCGATATAGCGGCTGTAATCCGTGAAACGGCCGCTGTGACAGAGCTGATTGATCTCTTCCGCTTCTTCTATTGCAGTGTGATCTTTCCACAGCACAAACATCGCGTTGGGGTTGTCAGCGAACTCCGGGCGCAGCGCCAGTACATTGCCGTCGCGATCGATGGGCGCCGGGGTCGAACCGGTGCTGTCGACGCCAATGCCGACGACGGCGTTGCGCTGATCTTCGCTCAGGGCGTTCAGTACGCCGAGCAGCGCCTGCTCCATGGCGTCGATGTAATCCTGTGGATGGTGACGAAAACGATTGGTGTGCGGATCGCTGTACAGACCCTGCTGCCAGCGCGGGTAGCTGCACACCGCACTCTGCAGCTCGCTGCCGCTGTGACAATCGACGGCCAGCGCACGCACCGAATCACTACCAAAGTCCAGCCCAAGGGTGATGGCTCCAGCACGCATCGGAATCTCCTGTAGTTAGTTAACTCCTGTATCCTGGGTTCGGCGCGCCGGAACAGTTAGTCATGGCTGGCTGACAATATGCACTTTCCTGCCATCGGCAGTGATTTTGTGATCCATTGCAAAAGTTAAGCTCCGGTTAAATTTGCTGAATATATGGATCATTTTGTCGTGATTTTAAGATGTGATACCGCTCTACATTTTTCTCCGCCAATACCGCTAAAACTAGCCCAGCGTCTGGACAGGCTGACAACACATAGCAACCTAACGCACTGATTTATGGCTGTACCCTCAAAACAAGACCAACTGGTAGCGCTTACACCGATTCGTTATGAGCAGCGAAAAATAACCTGGTACCGGAGAGCATCATGCATAAATTCACTAAAGCATTCGCGGCCATCGGCCTGGCAGCGGTTATGTCACAATCCGCTATCGCCGAGACCATGAAGCTGGGTTTTTTAGTCAAGCAACCAGAAGAACCCTGGTTCCAGACGGAATGGAAATTTGCCGATAAAGCCGGCAAAGATCTCGGCTTCGACGTCATCAAAATTGCCGTCCCGGATGGTGAAAAAACCCTGAATGCTATCGACAGCCTTGCCGCAAACGGCGCGAAAGGCTTCGTTATCTGTACGCCCGATCCCAAGCTGGGCTCCGCCATCATGGCGAAAGCGCGGGGCTACGGCCTGAAAGTCATTGCCGTGGACGATCAGTTTGTGACCGCCAAAGGCAAACCGATGGATACCGTGCCGCTGGTGATGATGGCTGCCACCAAAATCGGCGAGCGTCAGGGGCAGGAGCTTTATAAAGAGATGCAGAAGCGCGGCTGGGATGTGAAAACCACCGGCGTGATGGCGATTACCGCCAACGAACTGGATACCGCACGCCGTCGTACCGGCGGATCGATGGACGCCATCAAAGCTGCGGGCTTCCCGGCCGCTCAGATCTATCAGGTTCCGACCAAATCCAACGACATCCCTGGCGCCTTTGACGCCGGTAACTCCCTGCTGGTGCAGCATCCTGAAGTCAAACACTGGCTGATTGTTGGCATGAACGACAACACCGTGCTGGGCGGCGTGCGCGCGACGGAAGGTCAGGGCTTTAAAGCGGCTGACGTCATCGGCATCGGTATTAACGGCGTGGATGCGGTCAGTGAACTGTCGAAAGACAAAGCGACCGGCTTCTACGGCTCGCTGCTGCCAAGCCCGGATATCCATGGTTATAAGAGCAGCCAGATGCTCTACAACTGGGTGAGCAAAGGCGAAGAGCCGGCAAAATTCACTGAGGTCACCGATGTGGTGCTGATCACCCGTGACAACTTCAAAACTGAACTGGCGAAAAAAGGACTGATGTAACCCTGAGCCTGCCAGGCGTTTCGCCGCCTGGCATCCTGCATAGCCTGCTTCACGTCGCCCGCCCGCACAGGCCGGCGACGTGCAAGAGTGAGGATAAACATGAACACTGATTCAGCTTTTCTGTCGTTTCATGGCATCAGTAAAACCTTTCCTGGCGTGAAAGCGCTGCAGGATATCTCCTTCGACTGCCGGGGCGGTGAAGTCCATGCGCTGATGGGCGAGAACGGCGCAGGCAAATCGACGCTGTTAAAAATACTCAGCGGCAGTTATCAGCCGAGCGGCGGTGAGATTCGGATCAAAGGCCAGCCGATGAACTTTCAGCGTACCACCGATGCGCTGGATGCGGGCGTGGCCATTATTTACCAGGAGCTCCATCTGGTGCCGGAAATGAGCGTCGCGGAGAACATCTATCTCGGTCAGATCCCGCACAAACATGGACTGGTCAACCGCCGGCTGATGCGTTACGAAGCCGGCCTGCAACTGAAAAATCTCGGCATGGATATCGACCCCGATATGCCGCTGAAATATCTGTCGCTGGGACAGTGGCAGATGGTGGAGATTGCCAAAGCGCTGGCGCGCAACGCGCGCATTATCGCCTTTGATGAGCCGACCAGTTCACTGTCGGCGCGTGAAATCGACAACCTGTTCCGCGTCATCCGCCAGCTCCGCCAGGAGGGCCGGGTGGTGCTCTATGTGTCGCATCGCATGGAGGAAATTTTTGCCCTCAGCGACGCCATCACCGTCTTCAAAGATGGCCGGTATGTGCGCACCTTTACGGATATGGCCAATACCCATCACGACGATCTGGTGCAGGCGATGGTGGGCCGTAATCTCGGCGATATCTATGGCTATGCGCCACGGCCTGTGGGGGCGGTGCGGCTGGAACTGGATCGGGTCGAAGCGAAGGGCGTGCGGACACCGATTTCACTGAAAGTCCATGCCGGGGAAATTGTCGGGCTGTTTGGTCTGGTCGGCGCGGGACGCAGCGAACTGCTGAAAGGCTTGTTTGGCGGCACCCGTCTGCGCGGTGGTCAGGTGATTCTGGACGGCAAACCGCTGCCGCTGCGCGAGCCGATCGACGCCATCCGTGCGGGGATCATGCTCTGTCCGGAGGATCGCAAAGCCGAAGGCATTATCCCGGTGCACTCGGTGCGTGACAACATCAACATCAGCGCCCGTCGCCACAACCTGACCGCCGGATGCCTGATTAAAAATGGCTGGGAAAGCAAAAACGCCGACAGCCATATCCGCTCACTCAACATTAAAACGCCCAGCGCCGATCAGCTGATCATGAACCTTTCCGGCGGCAACCAGCAGAAGGCGATCCTGGGGCGCTGGCTCTCGGAGGAGATGAAAGTGATCCTGCTCGATGAGCCGACGCGCGGTATCGATGTCGGCGCCAAGCATGAAATCTATAACCTGATTTATCAGCTGGCGAACCGGGGCATTGCGGTGCTGTTCGCCTCCAGTGACCTGCCGGAGGTGATGGGCCTGGCCGACCGGATTGTGGTGATGCGCGAAGGTGCTATCGCCGGTGAACTGCTGCACGACGACGCCACGGAGCAGCAGACGCTGAGCCTGGCCATGCCCAAAACCACTCAAGCGGCCGCCGTGGCCTGACAGGAGATCATCATGGCTTCATCCACGACCTCAAATACGCCGCAGCCTGCATCACGCGGCGGCCTGCAGTTAGGTCGCATCTGGGACAACTTCGGCATGCTGGTGGTATTTGCACTGCTGTTTATTGTCTGTGCGATTTTTGTGCCGAACTTCGGCTCGTTTATCAATATGAAAGGCCTGGGCCTGGCGATGTCGATGTCGGGCATGGTCGCCTGCGGCATGCTCTTCTGCCTGGCTTCCGGCGATTTTGATCTCTCGGTCGCCTCGGTGATCGCCTGTGCAGGTGTGGTTACCGCGGTGGTGATCAACATGACCGAAAGCCTGTGGATTGGCGTTGCCGCCGGTCTGGTGCTCGGCATGATCACCGGCTTTATCAACGGCTTTGTGATTGCCCGTCTTAAAATCAATGCGCTGATCACCACGCTGGCCACCATGCAGATCGTGCGCGGTCTGGCCTACATCTTCTCTGACGGCAAGGCGGTCGGCATTGAAGATGAGCGCTTCTTTGAACTGGGCTTTGCGAACTGGTTTGGCGTGCCGGCCCCAATCTGGCTGACCCTGGCCACGATGCTCATCTTCGGCTTCCTGCTCAACAAAACCACCTTTGGTCGCAACACCCTGGCGATCGGTGGCAATGAAGAGGCGGCGCGGCTGGCGGGTGTGCCGGTGGTGCGGACCCGCATCATCATCTTTGTTCTCTCCGGCCTGGTGTCGGCGGCGGCGGGCATCATCCTGGCGTCGCGTATGACCAGCGGCCAGCCCATGACCTCCATCGGCTATGAGCTGGTGGTGATCTCCGCCTGTGTTCTGGGTGGCGTATCGCTGAAGGGCGGCATCGGTAAAATCTCCTACGTGGTGGCGGGCGTCCTGATCCTCGGCACCGTTGAGAATGCGATGAATTTACTGAATATCTCGCCATTCTCACAGTATGTGGTGCGCGGTCTGATACTGTTAGCTGCGGTGATATTCGACCGTTACAAACAGAAAAAAGCCTGATTGCGCGAGCCGTTGGCCCGCAGACGCTGACGCCTCTGCGGGCTATCTGAACAATAACAGACTGAGTGAGGACGCTATGTATCACCGTGAATTACCGGCCGGGCAGCAAAACCCCCTATTGCCCGGCTATTCATTCAATGCCTGGCTGGTGGCAGGGCTGACGCCCATCACCGCAGAAGGACCGCTCGACTTCTTTATCGATCGCCCGCACGGCATGAAAGGTTACATTCTGAATCTCACCATTAAAGGAAAAGGGCGGGTGTTTGATGGCGAGCGGGCCTTTGACTGCGAGCCCGGCGAAATGCTGCTGTTTCAGCCTAAGACCGCCCACTATTATGGTCGCGCACCGGACAGCCCGCAGTGGTTCCATCGCTGGGTTTACTTCCGTCCTCGCGCCTACTGGCACGACTGGCTGCGCTGGCAGGATGAGCAGGAGGGCGTCGGCCGCCTGCTGCTGCCGGAATCGCTGCGCGGTGAGTTCGACCGCCTGTTTGCCAGTATCGAACAGACACATAACTCCGGCCGCCGCTTTGCTGAAGAGCTGGCGATGAACCTGCTGGAACGGCTGCTGCTGCGTGCGGTAGAAGAAGATCCGCGCAGCCATCAGTTAATCCGCGATCCGCGCGTCATTGAAGCCTGCCAGTATGTCACCAACCATCTCGCCAGCGAGGTTAGGATAGAGGAGGTGGCGCGCCACGTCTGTCTGTCACCGTCGCGGCTGGCGCACCTGTTCCGCGAGCAGATGGGCGTTAACCTGCTGCGCTGGCGTGAAGATCAGCGGGTCATCCGTGCAAAACTGCTGCTGCAGACCACCCAGGAGCCAATCGCTTCGGTCGGCCGTGAAGTGGGCTACGACGACCAGCTTTACTTCTCCCGGGTATTCCGCAAGCGGGTCGGCGTCAGTCCCAGCGATTTCCGCCGCCGCAATCAGGATGCACACGACAGCCTGGCCGCCCAGACCGCCTGGCCGCTGGCCCGAAGTGCTATCTCTTAGTTTTTTCGGGGAATTCCGCCTTGTTCTCACCTGGTTAATGGTCTTAAATCAATCAGGTTAGCGACAACGAGGAACCAAAATGAGTGATAAATTACGTGTTGGTCTGATCGGCTACGGTTTTGCCAGTAAAACGTTTCACGCCCCGCTGATCGCGGGAACGCCGGACGTTGAGCTGGCCGCCATCTCCAGTAGCGACGCCAGCAAAGTCCACGCCGACTGGCCCGCCGTTCAGGTCGTGTCCGATCCTCAGGCACTGCTGGACGACCCGACCCTGCAGTTAATTGTGATTCCCACCCCGAACGACACGCATTTTCCACTGGCGAAAGCGGCGCTGAATGCCGGTAAGCATGTCGTCGTCGATAAGCCTTTTACCGTGACATTGTCACAGGCGCGCGAGCTGGATGCGCTGGCGAAAGCCAAAGGGCTGCTGCTCTCCGTGTTCCACAACCGCCGCTGGGATAGCGACTTTCTGACGCTGAAATCCCTGCTGGAGGCAGGCACGCTGGGCGAGGTGCGCTACTTCGAGTCGCACTTTGACCGCTTCCGTCTGGAAGTGCGCAACCGCTGGCGCGAAATGAAAGGCGCAGGCAGTGGCATCTGGTATGACCTGGGGCCGCACCTGCTGGATCAGGCGCTGCAGCTGTTTGGTCCGCCGGTCGCCATCAACGTTGACCTTGCGGAGATGCGTCCGGGCGCGCAGACCACAGACTACTTCCACGCCACGCTGACCTATCCGCAGCGTCGGGTGGTGTTACACGCCAGCATGCTGGTGGCAGCGGAATCCGCCCGCTATACCGTTCACGGCACGCAAGGCAGTTACATCAAATATGGTCTGGACCCGCAGGAAGATCGTCTGAAGTCGGGGAACTTCCCGCCACAGGAGGATTGGGGCTATGACATGCGCGATGGCACCCTGACGCTGGTCGAGGGCGATGCTCTAACGGAAACCAGCCAGCTGACTCAGCCGGGAAATTATCCGGCCTATTATGCGGGCATCCGTGATGCGATCGCCGGACGCGGAAACAATCCGGTCACCGCGGAAGAGGCGATTCAGGTGATGGAGTTGATCGAACTGGGTCTGCAATCCGCCGAGAAGCGCCAGACGATGTCGCTGAAGCGCGTCTGATCCGCAGCGTGTGACGCAGCACTGAAAACGGGCCGGATTACCGGCCCGTTTTGTTAGCGGGAGCAACTGTGAGATCGAGACAGCGCAGGGAACAGGGTCAGATCGGAAAGTCGCAAAAGCCGCCATCCCTGGCTCGCTCGGCCCGCGCCGTCCTGGCGCGGGACGCTTTCCTCCTCTGCCCCTGTTTCCTGCGCGTTAAGCCTGTGCGTGTTTGTCATATTTTCCGGGAGTGGAGGGATGGCAGCAAAATAACGGGCCGGATTTCCGGCCCGTTTTTTATGGCTTACAGGCAGATTACTGCACGCGGGCGCGGATAGCCGCTTTCTCTGCTTCGCTGAGGAACGCAATCGTCAGACCGTTTTCCTGCGCCTGACGGATCTGTGCGGCGCTCAGTCCCGCTGCCGGGGCGGCATGATGATACTCGTGGGCGAGTTCAATCCCCTGAACCGCCGGGTCATCGGTGTTAATGGTCGCCAGAATGCCATGCTCCAGGAAGGTCTTCAGCGGATGCTGTGCCAGTGACGACACGGTGCTGGTCTGAATATTGGAGGTCAGGCAGGATTCAATGCCGATATGATGCTCCGCAAGGAAATCCATCAGCGCGCGATCTTCAATGGCTTTCACGCCGTGGCCGATACGCTCCGCGCCCAGCTCCCGAATCGCCTGCCAGATGCTCTCCGGGCCGGCCGCTTCACCGGCATGCACCGTGACGCGGAAACCGGCGTCGCGCGCCTGATTAAAGTGGCTCAGAAACTCACTGCCCGGGAAGCCCAGCTCATCACCCGCCAGATCGACCGCCGTGATGTGATCGCGATGGGCCAGCAGACCGTCCAGTTCACTCAGGCAGGCCTCTTCGCCAAAGGTGCGGCTCATGATGCCAATCAGGCGCACATCAACATCATGCTGCTGACGGCCTGCACGCACACCGTCGATCACCGCTTCAACCACGCCGGCAATCGGCAGATTGTGGGTCATCGCCATATAGCCTGGCGAGAAGCGCAGTTCCGCATAATGAATGCCCGCACGGGCCGCATCTTCCACATTCTCCTGCGCAATCCGGCGGCAGGCATCCAGGTCGCCCAGCACTTTCACGCCCCAGTCGAGCTTTTGCAGAAAGCTCACCAGATCGGGTTCATTCTCGCCAACCTGCACATGCGGGCGCAGGGTCTCCAGCGTTGAGGCGGGCAGGGCAAGGTTAAACTGGCGGCCTAAATCGAGAATGGTTTGTGCACGAATGTTGCCATCAAGGTGGCGATGAATGTCAGTCAGAGGAATTTTAGAATCGATCATGGCGCACTCGCTGAGTTGTCGGTGAAGTGCAGAGCATTATAAAAATATCTTGCGCAACCACGCCAGTTATTTGCGCAACAGCGGCGCCGGATGCTGCTTAATTACGCACTACCGGCGTTAAACAGGGTGGCCGCGGCCTTCAGGCATAAAAAAGGCGACCCGAAGGTCGCCTTAAGGGGCTCAGAAAATTACTGGGGCATCCCTTCGCTGGTTGGCATGCCCAGCATATAGCGGGAGAGGAACTGTTCCAGCGTCATCTTATCGCCGTTCATGTTCACCTGGCCGTTAGCGTACTGCAGGCTGGTCACGATATTGTTATCCTGCTGCTGCGTAAGACGGAACATCTGCCCCATGGCTGCCAGACCTTTCACCTGCTGATCGGCCAGCTTCTGCGCGTCATCTGCCTGATAACCTTCGGCCAGACCGACTTTATGCATGGTTTCGGTCGCCATTGGCATATTGATGGTCAGCTTGCTGTCCAGGGTTTTCAGCACCCGATCCACCATCGCGCTGAGACTCTGCGCTTCGCCGGTCACGGTCGACGGATCGTTGAAATTCGCCGTCAGGTTAAAGGTGCTCTCGCCTTTATCATTTTTCCAGCTCAGTGGCGCGATGCTGAGAGAAGGCTAGCCCTTCAGCAGCAGGGGCAGATTGCTCATCAGAATCTGATGGACGCCCGCCTGATAACGCATCGGGTCCTCGGTAATCCCCGGCTGATTCAGCAACGTCTGCATCTGCGCATTGTAACGATCGGAGAAGGCTTTCACCGCCTGCGCATCAAACTGTGACAGCTTCATCTTCAGCGCCGCCTGACCAAAGTCCTGCTTCTGGAGCTGCACGCTTTCCACTTTATAATCGATATTGCCGCCAATCTTGCCGTTGCTGTTATCGAAAGAGGAGCTGCCTTTCATCCTGTGAAGTGTCAGAGCGTCCTGACCGTTGATGCTGGCATTGACCTTCTCAATATCCACCGCCTGATCACCGATCCGCACGCCTTCCGGGCTGAGGTGCGTATTCCCGCTCAGTTTCAGTCCATTGACGGTAAACAGAACCGGCTGGCCCATCTCATTTTTCGTGGTCAGTGCCAGGCTATCGACGTCACTGTCCAGCGAGACTTTATCGCCTTTGTTGTCCGCGCTGACATTGAAGGTTCCGCCATTGGTCGCCAGACGCTCACCGGTTTGTGCATTCTGATAATCCACGGGCAGTATGCGCAGCGCCGTATCGGTGGCACCGCTGTAGCCAATGCGGGTGTCTGCATTAATCAGCGACTTGTTGCCGGTCAGCTCAAACAGCTTCTTCACCGCATCGGTGTTAGCCAGTTCGGTATGCACCGACGCCATGCTCGGGATCAGATTGAAGTGCTTAAGCTGAGCGAACGGGAAAGGGCCATGGTCGATGGTTTCATTCAGGATAACGCTCTGACCCGGCTTCAGCAGGGGATTATCTTCCGTCTGCGAGTCAGCCTGCACCACCAGGTTTACTTTACTGCTGAACACGCCGCGCTGGTAATCCTGATAGCTGATCTTCAGTCGGCTGTTTGGGGCATAAGCATTCAGCTGAGCATTGGCATTCTGTACCAGCTCATCCCTGTGACTTTCGATTTGCTTGCCGGTGAACCATGCCGCGCCTGTCCAGATCACGCCCAGTGCGATGATGACACCTACGGCAACATTGGTCTTTTTCATTGCTGATTCGTCCTTATCCTTGAGTCCGCTTATGCCGCAGGTTAACCCCGACGACCGAAGAAAAACGCCCACAGGCGTTTAGCGCTAATAGATTGAAATAATAGCAGTTAACCGCGATGCCGTCAGCCGCTTCACCCTAACTCGTTAAATACCCGTGCCAGCCGGCCCGTTCCGGCGACCGTAACCGGCGATTCGCTGGCCGCAATAAAGCATGATTCGCCCGGCTTCAGGGTCAGCTGCTGCGCCTCGCTGGCGATCACGGCCTGACCTTCAATACAGAACAGCACCGCGGCGCTCTGCTGGGCCAGCGGCTGCGGTTCTGCATTCAGGGTGTGAATGGCAAAGGCAAAATCTTCCACCGGGATTGGGAAGCACAGCGCGTTACCCTGCTGCACCGGCTGGGTCAGTAGCGAGCTGGCAGGCTTCTCCTCAAATTTCAGGTTCGCCATCAGCTCAGCAATATCAATGTATTTCGGGGTCAACCCGGCGCGTAAAACGTTATCCGAGTTCGCCATCACCTCCAGCGCCACGCCGTTAAGATAGGCATGCGGAGTTTCGGCATAGAGGAACATCGCTTCGCCCGGCTGCAGGGTAACCACATTCAGCAGCAGCGGGGAAAACAGTCCGCTGTCGTCCGGGTATTCCGCCGCGATAACGCGGATGGTCTGCCAGGGCTCACCCTGTTGAGCGTCAAGTGCGGATTTCAGCACGGCCAGCGCCAGCGATTTGGCGTCCCCCTCCAGAGAGAGCAGCGTCCGGAAGAGGGTGGCCAGCGTCTCCCTGTCCGGATGCTGCAGGAAGTGGGCAATCTGCGGATGTGCGCCCGCCACCGGCTCCAGCAGGGAAACCATCTCCGTGATTGTACGAAAACCGTTCATCGCCTGAAACGGGGTCAGCGCATAGACCAGCTCCGGCTTATGGTTAGCATCTTTGTAATTGCGCTCGGCGGCCGTCAGTGGAATACCCGCCGCGTTCTCACGGGCAAAGCCCGCTTCCGCGGCGTGTTTGCTGGGATGAACCTGAATGGAGAGCGGCTGGTCGGCGCACAGCACCTTGAACAGGAAGGGTAACTCACCAAAACGCTGTGCCACCGCCTCGCCCAGCATGGCGTCAGGCGCAGCATCAATCACGTCGCGCAGCGAACGTTCGCGGCCCTGATCCATAACGGCAGAGGGGCTTTTCGGGTGTGCACCCATCCAGAGTTCCGCCATCGGCAGACCTTCAGGATTCGAGATACCGTAGAGCGCTGTCAGCGCCGTTTTACTGCCCCACGCGTAATTCTGCAGCGAATTGTTCATTTTTTGCATCGTTTAACCCTTTCTCACGCGAAATGATTGCCGGTATTAAAGCAGAAACCGCCGGTAAAAATACATATCCAGCGCAAAAGGACGCTAAGCTCTGATAATGTTAAATTATTGTGTATTACTATCCTGAACGCCCTGGTGCCAGACGCGAAGCGCGGCCGGGCGGTCATTTTTAAAACCCAAGCTAAGGAGACGTATTCATGGCAGCCAACCGCATTGAGAAAGATTCAATGGGTCCCATCGACGTACCGGCAGACAAACTGTGGGGCGCGCAGACGCAGCGCTCGCTGGAACACTTTCGCATTTCAACAGAAAAGATGCCGACGGCACTGGTTCATGCTCTGGCGCTGACCAAGCGCGCCGCGGCAAGCGTTAACCGGGATCTGGGGCTGCTGCCTGCTGACCGCGCAGACGCGATTGTCAGCGCGGCAGATGAGGTGCTGGCTGACAAACATGGTGATGAGTTCCCGCTGGCAATCTGGCAGACCGGGTCCGGCACCCAGACCAATATGAACATGAATGAAGTGCTGGCGAACCGCGCCAGTGAGATCCTCGGCGGGGAGCGGGGGATGTCGCGCCTGGTCCATCCCAATGATGATGTGAACAAAAGCCAGAGCTCCAACGACGTTTTCCCGACCGCCATGCACGTTGCCGCCGTGATCGCCCTGCGTGAACAGCTGATCCCGCAGATCCACGTGCTGAAAGCTACCCTGAGCCAGAAGTCCGACGCCTTCAAAGATATCGTTAAGATTGGCCGTACCCATCTGCAGGATGCCACGCCGCTGACCCTGGGGCAGGAGATCTCGGGCTGGGTAGCGATGCTGGAGCACAACCTGAAGCATATCGAGCAGAGCATTCCGCACGTGGCAGAACTTGCTCTGGGCGGAACCGCCGTCGGCACCGGCCTCAACACACACCCGGAATATGCGGTGCGCGTGGCGAAGGCGCTGGCCGAACTGACGCAGCAGCCGTTTGTTACGGCCCCTAACAAGTTTGAGGCACTGGCCACCTGTGATGCGCTGGTGCATGCGCACGGCGCGCTGAAAGGTCTGGCCGCGTCCCTGATGAAAATCGCCAACGACGTTCGCTGGCTCTCGTCCGGCCCGCGCTGCGGCATCGGGGAAATTGCCATTCCGGAAAATGAACCTGGCAGCTCAATCATGCCGGGCAAAGTGAACCCGACGCAGTGCGAAGCGATGACCATGCTCTGCTGTCAGGTGATGGGGAATGACGTCGCGATCAACATGGGCGGCGCATCCGGTAACTTCGAGCTGAACGTTTTCCGTCCGATGGTTATCCATAACTTCCTGCAGTCGATTCGCCTGCTGGCGGATGGCATGGACAGCTTCAACCATCACTGTGCGATCGGCATTGAACCGGTGCGCGAGCGGATCGATCAGCTGCTCAACGAGTCACTGATGCTGGTGACCGCGCTGAATACCCATATCGGGTATGACAAAGCGGCCGAAATTGCCAAAAAGGCGCATAAAGAGGGGCTGACTCTGAAAGGCTCAGCGCTGAAGCTCGGCTATCTTACCGAAGAGGAGTTTGACGCCTGGGTGCGGCCGGAAGAGATGGTTGGCAGCATGAAGTCGTAACGTGATGCGCGATGAGGCCGGTTCGTTCCGGCCTCTCTGTTAAACCGGGCAGTCAACCCAGAGGTGCAGCCGGGGGATCAGCAGATTAAGCGGCTCAGCGGCCGGTTTATGACGATAGGTAATGTTATCGGCGTCATAGTTGAGCAACTCGCCCAGTACCGGAACCTGACTGCGATCGCGGCAGATCACCAGAATCGGTGACGGGCAGGCCAGTTGAGTCTGCTTTTTCTCCTCTGCGCGCCAGACGCGCGCCACCGGCTGGACTTTAACCGGACGCTTGATCTTCAGGCGGGCTGAAGCGGGCAGGGCGCGCACGCTGGCCAGCTCCTCCTGCACTTTCTCCGCCCACTGTTCGCGCGACCACGGAGCCTGGGCGCGTCCCGCCTTCAGGCTTTTTTCCAGCTGGGCAATGACCTCTTCGCGCTTAAGATTTTTGATGATGTGTTTGTTGGCCCAGCCAAACCGCAGACTGTCCGGGGCGCTGAGCAGGGTGATGGTGCGATAGGCATTCAGGGTAATCAGCCCGCGCAGATGCTGGTGAACGAACTCGAATCGCGCTTCACTCGGCAGGCCGGACTCCACCGTAATCAACTGCTCCAGCCGGGCTTTCAGCTGGTTGATAAGATCGACCAGCGCGCCGATCTCCGCTTCCCGTTCTGCATCGCATTCAATGCAGAGGGCACCGGGCAGACGCACGGCGGCCTTGGTACTCAGTTGCTCTGACTGATGCTGCATAAAGAGGCGGCAGTAGTGGTCGAGCGCCATCTTCCGCGCGCTGTCGCCCAGATGCTGCTCAACGGCAATGCGGGTTATCGCGTCATGCTCGCGACCTTTCACCACCGGCGGCAGGCTGAAAACGCGGGCGATCAGCAGCGGCTGCGCTTCGATCTGCTCCCGCAGTTCACCCAGCGCCTGCTCCAGGTCGTTAACACATTGATGCATATCAGCCACTAAGTCGTAGCGCGTCATGATGAGCCTCCATAGTTACAACGTCCACAATGTGGCAGAAGCCTGCGGCAGTTGCAAGTGCCTTATAGTTACAACATACCTTAAATCTGCTATACAAAAACGTGCGGACTGCCGGTCATCAGGTCAGAAGTGCGTGATGCATGCAGGCTGCCTGCGGAACATGATATAAAACGGTTTGCCTGCTAACGAAGAGAGTCGATGTGAATCAGAACATTAAACCGGGCATCGCCGCCATTTTTACCCTGGGCTGTGTGCAGATCCTTTCCTGGGGAGGCTCGTTCTACCTGATGGCGGTGATGGCAAATCCCATCGCGGCTGAGACAGGCTGGTCCCAGCAGTGGATTTACGGTGCGCTGTCGCTCGGGATTCTGGTGTCGGGCCTGCTGTCACCGCTGGCAGGCAGAATAATAGCCCGTACCGGTGGCCGTCTCCTGCTGGCACTCAGTGGGCTGGTGATGGCGGTGGGGCTGGTCATCATGGCGCTCAGCCACGCGTTGCCACTGTTTCTGTTTGCCTGGGTCATTATCGGCGTGGGTATGGCGATGGGCCTGTATGATGCACTGTTTGCCACGCTGGGCACCTGCTATGGCGGTCAGGCTCGGGCTGCCATCACCGGGATCACGCTGATTTCCGGTTTCTGCACCACGCTGGCCTGGCCGGGAACGGCTCTGCTTATCCACGGTTTTGGCTGGCGTGACGCCTCGCTGATCATTGCTGCGCTGATGGTGGCGTGCGTGCTGCCTGCTTATCTCTTTGCCTTGCCTGCCGGTCATCTCACCCGGTCATTAAAAAAGCGTCCGGCGCAGCCAGCCACGGCAGAGATCGCGCCAGCGCTGTTCTGGCTGCTCTGCGCCATTTTTACCCTGGCTTCGGTGATCATGACCGCCGTTTCCGTGCAGCTTATTACGCTGTTGCAGGCGAGTGGTCACACGCTGGCTTCGGCGCTGGCGATCAGCGCCGTGATCGGCCCGTGTCAGGTGGGCTCCCGTATTGTCGATGTCGCTTTTAAACGCAGCCATCCTATCCGTACCGCCTTTTTTTCTGTCGGGCTGGTGGCGCTGGGCCTGCTGTTGCTGGCATTAATGCCGCAGATGGCGCTGCTGAGTATGGTGCTTTATGGCGCAGGAAATGGCCTACGTGCCATCGTGCGTGGAACTTTACCGCTGGCGATGGTCAAACCAGAGTCTTACGCTATTGTGATGGGTAAGATGGCGCGCCCGGCATTGATGGGGCAGGCACTGACGCCGCTGATTGGCGGATATGTCTTTGAAAGCATGGGCGCAACGGCGACGCTGTGGTTGCTTTGCGGCCTGGCAATCTTTAACGTGGTACTGGTGATAGCACTGAAGCAGCAATTACCGGCGGCATCGACCCGTTCTGCGTGAAGGCGTCCGGCTTCAGATTCCGCCGGAACAGGGCAGTGAACAGGCTAAGCAGCTTGTGCTATCGGGCCTCTGCCTTTGGTGAATACGTGCCTTGTGACTGCCGGTTTGCTTCAAAAAAGCAACAGTGTTTGTTATATTTATTGCTCATTGATTGTTCATTTATGCGGCAATAAAACAAGAAGATGCACCGCAACTCAGGATAAATAAATGCTTGATTACCGCTTCCCGACAGCTTTGCAAATGGTTCTGAGCGTAGCGATGGCGGAGCAAATGGGAAAACGCTCTACCAGCGCGATTCTGGCCTACGGGCTGGAAGCGAATCCCAGTTTCATACGAAAATTGATGGTCCCGCTGACCCGTGATGGCATTATTGTCTCCACGCTGGGCCGTACCGGCTCGATTCATCTGGGCCGTCCGGCTGCGGAAATTACCCTCAAGGATATCTATGTCTCCGTCATTGAGGATAAAAAAATCTGGGCTGCGCGTCCCGACGTCGCTCCGCGCTGTCTGGTCAGTGCTAACCTCTGCTGGTACTTTAAATCGATAGCCGATGAAGCCGAGCAGGCGTCACTGGATGTGCTGGCAAAACGCACCGTCGCCGATGCGCTGAATGAGCTGAAAAAGCGCGATACCAGTAACTGCACCGCCGTGCCGGAACCTGAACCCGAAGAGATTGACGATCTCTGCAAAAAAAGTCGCTGATGAGCGGCTTTTTTTATGGCTGTTTAAGAGACATTGCTAAGCTATTTTTCATCAGATCTGTCACTCAGCCACCTCTCTCCGTTAATCCCATCTTGACCTCTTGATTGATCGTAATAGAATGACTTCACTATATGAAGTCGCGGAGATCAGGATGAACGCCGCCGTCAAAAAATTACGGAAGAAACAGCGCGAAACACTGGAGCAGATTTTTCAAACGCCACCGCCGTCCGGCTTAAAATGGCAGGCAGTTGAGTCACTCATCAGGGCGCTGGATGGCGAAATTAAAGAGGGTAGTGGTTCACGGGTTCGCTTTCTTCTCAACGGAAAAATAGCGCGTTTTCATCGCCCACACCCCTCGCCAGACACGGATAAAGGCGCAGTTGTGAATCTGCGCGAATGGCTGGAAAGTATCGGAGTCGATCCCTATGAATAATCGTTCAAATTCATCAATCACTGTCGGCGGGCAACCTGCCGTCATCACCTATGTCCCTGAAATCAATATGTTCCGTGGACGCTTTACTGGCCTGTCAGGCTACTGTGATTTTGTCTCAGACAGTGTGCAGGGGCTGCACAAAGAGGGTGAGATATCGCTGCGCGAATACCTGGAAGATTGCGTTGCCTCCGGCATTAATCCCTATGCGGAGCAGGAAAAAATTAAGACCTTCACGCTGCGCTACCCTGAATCGCTCGGCGTACGGCTGTCGCAGGCTGCGGCCCAGAATGAAACCTCGCTGAATGCCTTTATCATTGAAGCGCTCAACGAAAAATTAAAGCAGCGTTAACCGGCATGCTGCCAGTCTCAGACAAAAAAAGGGGCGATCATCCGATCGCCCCTTTTTACGTTGAGGGTTTACGCCGTCACGGTTTCGGCATCACCTGACCGGCGCGTCACCAGCTTACGCAGGGCGACGTAGAACACCGGCGTCAGGAACAGGCCGAAGAGCGTCACGCCGAGCATCCCGGAGAAGACGGTAATACCGGTCACGCCGCGCACCTCTGCGCCCGCGCCTTCACCCAGAATCAGCGGCACCGTACCGGCGATAAAGGCGATGGAGGTCATCACAATCGGACGCAGACGCAGACGACAGGCTTCCAGCGCCGCCTCTACAATGCCTTTGCCCTGAATCTCCAGCTCGCGCGCAAACTCGACAATCAGTATCGCGTTCTTACAGGCCAGCCCCATCAGCACCACCAGTCCGACCTGAACAAACACGTTATTATCTCCACCGGTCAGCCAGACGCCAACAGAGCAGAGAGCAGGGTCATCGGCACAATCAGAATCACCGCCAGCGGCAGCGTCCAGCTCTCATACAGCGCGGCCAGCACCAGGAAGGCCAGCAGTACCGCCATCGGGAAGACAATCAGTGCGGTATTGCCCTGCGTTGACTGCTGATAACTCAGGTCGGTCCACTCGATGTTCATGCCGTTAGGTAACAGCTGACCGGACATCGTTTCCAGCTGACGCATCGCCTGCGCTGAAGAGAGCACGCGCGGATCGGCATCGCCAATCAGATCGGCCGCCGGGTAGCCGTTGTAGCGGATCACCGGATCGGGGCCGTAGGTGGTGGTGATGTTGACCATGCTGCCAATCGGCACCATCTCTCCGCGGTCGTTGCGGGTGCGCAGGGTAGCGATATCCTCGACGCTGTCGCGGAATTCGCCGTCGGCCTGCGCCATCACCCGCCAGGTGCGACCAAAGCGGTTAAAGTCATTCACGTAGGAGGAGCCGAGATAGGTCTGCAGCGTGCTGAACAGCGCCGTCAGTGACACCCCCTGCGCTTTGGCTTTATCCCGATCCACCTGCACGTCCAGCTGTGGCACATTGGCCTGATAGGAGGAGATAGGGAAGTGCATCCCCGGCGTCTGCATGATGCTGCCCGACAGCGTATTAATCGCCGTCTGCAACGCACCGTAACCCAGACCCGCGCGGTCCTGCACATAGAGCGAATAGCCTGAGCCTTGACCCAGTCCCAGAATCGGCGGTGGCATAATCGAGAAGCCAAAGCCCTGCTGGATTTGGGCAATCTTCGCATTGATTTCCGCGTTAATCTCCGCCGCGGTGTGCTTACGCTCGCTGAACGGTTTCAGGCCGAAGAACACCGTGCCGCTGTTAGGCGTATTGGTGAACTGCAGGGCATTCAGGCCGGGGAACGCCACCGCATAGGCGACGCCTTCGGTCTGCATCCCGATTTCGCTCATCTTACGGATCACTTCATCGGTGCGCGCCAGCGAGGAGCCTTCCGGCATCTTCACGCCACCAATCAGGTAGAGCTTATCCTGAGTCGGAATAAAGCCGCCCGGCACGGTGTGGAACATAAATCCGGCACCGGCCAGCAGCAGCAGGTAAACCGCGAACACCGCGCCACGCCGACGCAGCGTCCGGCCAACCAGCGACTCATAGCCATGTGCGCTGCGCTGGAAGAAGCGGTTGAAGGGCCGGAACAGCCAGCCAAACAGCGCATCAATAATCCGCGTCAGCCGGTCTTTCGGCGCGTGGTGATCTTTCAGCAGCATCGCCGCCAGCGCCGGAGAGAGCGTCAGGGAGTTAATGGCGGAGATGACCGTGGAGATCGCGATAGTGGTGGCGAACTGCTTATAGAACTGCCCGGTCACGCCGGAGAGGAACGCCATCGGCACAAATACGGCACAGAGCACCAGCGCAATGGCGATAATCGGGCCGGAGACCTCACGCATCGCCTGATGGGCTGCCGCGCGCGGCGACAGGCCCATCTCGATGTTACGCTCAACGTTCTCCACCACCACAATGGCGTCATCCACCACGATCCCGATCGCCAGCACCAGCCCGAACAGGCTCAGGGTATTGAGCGAGAAGCCGAGCAGATAGAGCACGCTGAATGTTCCGACCACCGACACCGGCACCGCCAGCAGGGGAATGATGGAGGCGCGCCAGGTCTGCAGGAACAGAATGACGACCAGCACCACCAGGATCACCGCTTCCAGCAGGGTCTGCACCACCGCTTTGATCGAGTCACGAACAAACACCGTCGGATCGTAAGGAGCCGCCCATTTCACATCATTGGGGAAACGGGTTGCCAGCTCATCCATTTTGGCGCGCACCGCATTGGAGAGATCGATGGCGTTGGCACCCGGAGCCTGGAAGATACCGATACCGACCGCATCTTTGTTGTTCAGCTGTGAGCGCAGGGCGTAACTGCCGGACCCCATCTCAATACGCGCCACATCACGCAGGCGCACCAGCGAACCATCTTCTGAGGTTTTCAGGATAATGTCGCCAAACTGCTGTTCGCTCTCCAGCCGTCCCTGCGTGTTGATCGACAGCAGAAAATCGCTCTGCTTTTTCAGCGGCTCGGCGCCGAGCTGACCGGCAGAAACCTGCACGTTCTGCTCCTGCATCGCGGTCACTACGTCTGAGGCGGTTAAGCCACGCGCCGCCACCTTGTTCGGGTCCAGCCAGACGCGCATCGCATATTCGCCCGCGCCAAAGATCTGGATCTGACCGACGCCCGGCAGGCGGGCCAGCTCATCTTTCACCTTCAGGGTGGCGTAGTTACGCAGGTAGAGTGAATCGTAGGTATTGTTGGGTGAGAACATGTGGACGACCAGCGTCAGGGTCGGCGACATCTTCTGGGTGGTGACACCCAGACGACGCACATCTTCCGGCAGACGCGCTTCAGCCTGCGCGACGCGGTTCTGCACCTGAACCTGCGCCTGATCGGGATCGGTGCCGGGACGGAAGGTGACGGTCGTCACCAGCACGCCGTCAGAACCCGCCACAGATTTCATGTACATCATGTTTTCGACGCCGTTGATCGCCTCTTCCAGCGGCGTCGCCACGGAATCTGCAATCACTTTCGGGTTAGCGCCGGGATACTCGGCGCGCACCTGCACGCTGGGTGGCACCACGTCGGGATATTCGCTGATCGGCAGCAGCGGGATAGCGATCACCCCGGTCACGAAGATCAGGATTGACAGCACCGCCGCAAAAATAGGCCGGTCGATAAAAAAGCGGGAAAAGTCCATAGCGGCCTCGAATTAGTGAGCGGCTGCCGCACGCATGGCGACCTGCTGAGCAGTGACCGGCATGCCGGGCATAAACACTTTCTGCAGTCCGGCGACGATCACCCGGTCGCCCGATTGCAGACCCGATTTGACGATGCGCAGACCTTCTACCATCGCGCCGGGCTGAATATCGCGCCGCTGAGCTTTGCCTTCCCCATCCACCACGTAGACATATTTGCGATCCTGGTCGGTCAGCACCGCCTTATCATCGATCAGCATGGCCTCGAACTGCGCGCTGCCTGGCAGACGCACGCGGGCAAACAGACCGGGCGTAAACTGACGCGCCTGATTGTCGAGCAGGGCGCGCATACGAATGGTGCCGGTGCTGGCGGTCAGCTGGTTATCCAGGAAATCGACCTTGCCCTGATGCGGGAAACCCTGATCGCCGACCAGCGCAATCTCAACCGGCAGCGCATGACGCTGCTGGCCCTGACGCGCCATCGCCTGATAGTGCAGGAAGGTGTTTTCATCGACGTCGAAATAGACATACATCTGCTGCTGCGACACCAGCGTGGTCAACACACTGGCGCTGTCACCGGCGGTCACCAGATTGCCGGGGGTGATCATGGCGCGGCTGGCGCGACCGTCAATCGGCGCGGTGACGCGGGTAAAGTCCAGGTTCAGCTGCGCCATATCGACGGCGGCTTCGGCGGCCAGTACATCCGCCTGCGCCTGACTGGCGGCAGCGCGACGCTGTTCCCATACCTCACGCGAAATCGCCTGGGTGCCAATCAGCTTCTCGCTGCGACCCGATTCGCTGCGCGCCAGACTCGCCTGGCTGCGCGCCCGGGCCAGCTCCGCCCGGGCCTGTTCCAGCGCCGCACGGTAACTCCGGTCGTCGATGGTGAAGAGCACCTGACCTTTTTTAACCTCATCCCCTTCGCGATAGTTCACTGACTCGATGTAGCCAGAGACGCGCGGACGCAGCTGCACGCT
>Ga0157366_1000020_pt1 | contig 111282 bp, 101 predicted proteins | sample AttbisABBM1_FD_113149 | JGI IMG/M metagenome (GOLD analysis project Ga0157366, IMG submission 113149) | Fungus gardens microbial communities from leaf cutter ant in Botucatu, State of São Paulo, Brazil - Atta bisphaerica ABBM1 | ecosystem: Host-associated > Fungi > Mycelium > Unclassified ...
ACACTGGCAAAAGCCCGCCGTGGCTAAAACGGCTGCGGGCGGCCATGTGGACCGGGAAATTTATGATGCCCAGGGCAGAGAAACCCTGCCCGGTAAGCTGATTCGACAGGAGGGCCAGACCGCCAGCGATGATGTGGCGGCTGAAGAAGCCTGGGACTACCTCGGCGTCACCTATGACTTTTTCTGGCAGGCTTATCAGCGTAACTCGCTGGATAATCAGGGGCTGAAGCTGCTTGGTACCGTCCATTACGGGGAAAAATATCAGAACGCCTTCTGGAACGGTCAGCAGATGGTATTTGGTGACGGTGACGGCGAAATTTTTAATCGCTTTACCATTGCGATTGATGTGGTGGCACATGAACTCGCGCATGGCGTCACGGAAAATGAAGCCGGATTGATCTACTTTGAGCAGGCGGGCGCACTGAATGAGTCCCTGTCTGATGTCTTTGGCTCCCTGGTCAAACAGTACAGCAAGAAACAGCGCGCCGAAGAGGCGGACTGGATTATCGGTGAAGGCCTGCTGGCAAGCGGCATCAATGGGCGCGGTTTGCGGTCAATGTCTGAACCCGGCACCGCCTACGATGACCCGATGCTGGGTAAAGATCCGCAACCGGCGCACATGGATGACTATGTGAAAACCCGTGAAGATAATGGCGGAGTTCACATCAACTCCGGTATTCCTAACCGGGCATTTTATCTGGCGGCCACCGCGCTGGGCGGCTTTGCCTGGGAGCAGGCAGGCTACGCCTGGTATGACACCCTGTGTGACGACGAGCTGCCTCAGGATGCGGACTTTAAGACCTTTGCCCGCTTCACCGTTCAGCACGGTGAAAAGCGCTTTAATTCGTTGGTCGGCCGTGCCATTGAACAGGCGTGGAAGGAGGTTGGCGTGCTATGAGTGAACTGCCCGAACTCACCGATGACGCTACGGTCATCGTCGCGCGTGAAGGCGGCATGGCCTTTATTCCGGGGCTGCGCGCCGAGCGTCGCTTTATGCTGGGCGATCTGCCACCGCCTGAAAAACAGCGCGTCTGCCATGCGCTGGAACAGGCGATGCCGCTGGGCGAACCCGAGGAGAAAGCCGCGCAGGTGGGCAGTGGCGATCAGCGCTATTTTCGCATTCAGATCCAGTACGCGACCCGCCGTGAGGTTGGCACCATTGTGCTGCTGATCCCGGAACAGGTCGCCCCTCCCGAATTGCAGGCGCTGTGGCGCGACGGCAGATAAGCAAAAAAGGGCCGACAATGTCGGCCCTTTTCCTTTTGCGATATTACTTGCTGTCTGGCAGCGCGTAAGCAATCACGTAATCACCGCGATCCGGTGACTGACGTGCGCCACCTGCCGAGATGAGGATGTACTGCTTACCATCTTTCGGTGAGACGTAGCTCATCGGGCCACCCTGACTGCCGACCGGCAGGCGCGCTTTCCACACCTCTTTACCGGTTGAAGAATCAAAGGCGCGCAGATAGTAATCCTGGGTACCGGCGATGAAGACCAGGCCACCCTGCGTTGCCAGCGTTCCGCCCAGCGTCGGCATACCAATCGGCATTTTCACGCCCATTTTGATACCAAACGGTCCGGTGTCCTGCACGGTACCAACCGGTACCTGCCAGACGATTTTCTGGGTTTTCATGTCGATCGCCGACAGCGTACCAAATGGCGGCTTCTGACAAGGGATGCCCAGCGGAGACATAAAGCGGTTTTTATTTACGGCGTACGGCGTGCCTTTCAGCGGTACTGCACCCATACCGGTGTTGATCGCTTCGCCACCATTGCTGCCACGTGAAATGCTGTTGGTGTCAGCCGGGATCATCTGCACCCACAGGCCGAGACGCATATCGTTAACGAACAGCAGATGGTTGTTAGGGTCAGTCGACATGCTGCCCCAGTTCATTCCACCCAGCGAGCCCGGGAAGCTCAGCGACTTGTCGGTGTCCGGCACGGTGAACAGGCCGTTATAACGCATCGATTTAAAAGCAACACGGCAGGCCAGCTGATCAAACGGCGTCGCTCCCCACATGTCAGACTCTTTCAGCGTCTGGTTGCCAATCTGCGGCATGCCGGTCGAGTGTGGCTGGGTGTTGGTGTACTGCTCGTTCGGGATATGGCCCTGCGGCATCGGCAGCTCTTCGACTTTGGTCAAAGGCTTACCGGTCATCCGGTCGAGCACAAAGATCATGCCGGTTTTACCGCCGATCACCACCGCTGGCGTGGTGCTGCCATCTTTCTGCGGGAAGTCGATCAGGCTTGGCTGCATGGGCAGGTCAAAGTCCCACAGATCGTTGTGCACGGTCTGATAGACCCACTTCTCTTTACCGGTGGTGGCATCCAGCGCCAGCACGGATGCGCCATATTTGTGATCCAGTGGAGTACGGTTCGCGCCCCAGAGGTCAACAGAGGAGCTGCCCATCGGAATGAACACGGTGTTCATGGTCGGATCGTATGACATCGGTGCCCAGGAGTTTGGCGTACTGCGGGTGTACTCCTTGCCCGGCATCAGGATCGCATTCGGGTCAACGTTGCCCGGGTCAAACGCCCAGCGCATCTTGCCGGTGATAACGTCAAATCCACGCAGCACACCGCCCGGCATATCGGTCTGTACGTTATCCGCCACGCGTCCGCCAACCACGACAGTGGTGCCTGCCAGCGTAGGGGCTGAGGTCAGCTGATACTGCGGGTCTGGCGCCTTACCGATGCCGGCTTTCAGATCGACAATGCCGTGATCGCCAAAGTCTTCACAGAACTCACCGTTGTCGGCGTTGATGGCAATCAGACGCGCGTCGATGGTGTTCATCAGAATACGACGCTGACAGGTGTCACCGGCAGGCAGGGTAACGGCCGTTACCGGAACTGACCCCGGCTTGTCCGGCTGTTGCAGCGGTTTCGTCGCGTCAAAGTAAGCCAGACCACGGCAGCGCGGCCAGACTTCAGCCTGCGCATTGATTTCGCGTTTCCAGATCTGCTTACCGCTGTTCGCTTCCACCGCAATCACATTATTGTGTGGGGTGCAGAGATAGAGCGTGTTGCCAATCTGCAACGGCGTCTGCTGATCTTCTGCGCCGTTACCGGTCGGGCTGACCGGGGTGTCACCGGTGCGGAAGGTCCAGGCAACTTTCAGATCTTTCACGTTGTCGCGGGTAATCTGGTCCAGCGCCACAAAGCGACTGCCCTGCGGCGTATTGCCGTAGTTATCCCAGTCTTTCTGCTGTTTGGTTTTATCGACCGGGATCAGCGGCAGCTCTTCACCATTACCGGCCACGGTAGGATGCGGCTGGAACATCTGCACCAGCGTGACCACCATGCCTGCGGCCAGCAGTGCGGAGAAGGTATAGGAAGGTTTTGCCAGTGAGGGCTTACCTTCATGCTTACGCAGTGAAGGCCAGATCAGGAAGGCCAGCAGTGTCAGTCCGGCTGGCACCATCAGGCGTGAGACCAGCGGCCAGAAATCCAGCCCGGCATCAAACAGCGACCAGATCAGCGTGCCGATAAAGACCAGCAGGAAAAGAATCGCTGCCGACGATTTGCGGCGGAAGAACTGAATTGCGGAAAGGACGATGACGATCCCTGCAATCAAAAAGTACCAGCTGCCGCCAAGCGCAACCAGTTTGCCGCCACCGATTGCAAAGAACAGACCGGTAGCAAGCAGCACCAGTCCGAGCAGCACGGATGCGATTCCCAACCCCCTGGCGGAGCGGGAGGATGTTTCAGCCATAAACTATCTCTCCTGAATAAACAGAACGTCCGGACAGGTGCCGTCCGAACTCCGCGCCTTAAACGTTCTGCGCAGAACCCCGTTCTGTTTCAAATCAATTATAAACAGACCCGCGTCCGTAAGAATCTGAGGGCCGGAAGCATACAGATGTGGCTGGCCCCTCCCACGACGCGGCAGGATTGTACCACCTGGTACATAACCGAGTGAACATATACAACTCATTTGTTACGACGTAATAGCATTTTTGCTACAAAACGGCGGGCGGATCGGGTTCACCGGTGCGTTTAATCATAGCCAAATCTTACGGTGTGGACGGCTGAAACTGCACCCGCCTGCGCGAGATCAATCCGTGGCCATGTTGACAAAAATAGTCGACCGCACCGCAGGCTTTCAGTACCGTCAGTGGCTGGTGACAGTCCGGACAGACGGGCTGCGCCGGATAGTGCGCACTGCAGCGGTCACAGATAAATTCGCCGTCGCTGAGCCGCAGTGGCTGCTGACATTTTTCGCAGTGAATAGTCACCTTTCTCCTCCTGAGTGGCGTGTTCAGCACAAAAAAAAGAGGGCCTCATGGCCCTCTTCTCGTTAACGCTTATTCTTTTTCATATGCGCCATCAGACGCTTACGTTTACGCTGCTGAGTCGGCGTCAGCAGGTTACGCTTGCCTTCATAAGGGTTCTCACCCTCTTTGAACTGAATACGGATTGGCGTTCCCATCACATTCAGGGATTTGCGGAAATAGTTCATCAGGTAGCGCTTGTAAGAATCTGGCAGATCTTTCACCTGATTCCCGTGGATGACCACGATGGGCGGGTTGTAACCACCGGCATGGGCATACTTAAGCTTAACGCGACGGCCGCGCACCAGGGGTGGCTGGTGATCGTCTGCCGCCATGTTCATGATGCGCGTCAGCAGCGAGGTGTTTACGCGCCGGGTCGAACAGTCATAGGCTTCAGTGATCGATTCAAACAGGTTACCCACGCCGCTGCCGTGCAGCGCAGAGATAAAGTGGATGCGGGCGAAATCGATAAAGCCCAGACGGAAGTCCAGCGTCTCTTTCACTTCGTCACGCACTTCCTGCGACAGGCCATCCCATTTGTTAACCACGATTACCAGCGAGCGGCCACTGTTGAGAATAAAGCCCAGCAGGGAGAGATCCTGATCCGAGATACCGGCGTGGGCGTCGATGACCAGCATCACCACGTTGGCATCTTCAATCGCCTGCAGCGTCTTGATCACCGAGAATTTCTCTACGGTGTCAGAAATTTTGGCACGCTTACGCACCCCGGCGGTGTCGATCAGTACGTAATCACGTCCGTCACGCTCCATCGGAATATAGATACTGTCGCGGGTGGTGCCGGGCATATCGTAAACCACTACGCGGTCTTCACCCAGAATACGGTTAGTAAGCGTTGACTTACCTACGTTAGGACGCCCCACGATGGCCAGCTTGATAGGTAAACCTGTCGGGTCGAAGTTTTCTTCTTCCTCGGCGGCTTCCTGCTCAGCGATCTCTTCGGCGTCCAGCGCCGCCCAGTAAGCCTGGTTCTCTTCTTCTTCGGTCAGTTCGACCGGCTCAACCGTCTCCATCCACGGCAGCAGCGCCGTTTCGATCAGGCTGGTGACACCGCGACCGTGCGATGCCGCAATGGCGTGGATCTCGCCCAGGCCGAGTGAGTAGAAGTCGATAACCGCCTGATCCGGATCGAGCCCGTCAGTTTTGTTCGCCACCAGGAAAGTGGCTTTCTGGCGGGAACGCAGGTGTTTAGCGATTTGCTGATCGGCGGCCATCATGCCCGCACGTGCGTCGACCATAAACAGTACGACATCCGCTTCTTCAATCGCCAGCAGTGACTGCTCAGCCATCCGCGTTTCAACACCCTCTTCGGTGCCGTCGATACCACCGGTATCAATAACAATAAATTCGCGCCCTTCCACTTCGGCGCGACCATATTTGCGATCGCGAGTCAGTCCGGGAAAATCCGCTACCAGCGCATCACGAGTGCGGGTTAAGCGGTTAAATAGCGTAGATTTTCCCACATTGGGACGCCCAACCAGCGCGACCACAGGTACCATAACAAAATGCCTCAATAAAAAATGAATCGCCCGAATGGCGTGATTATAACGGCTCTGGCCGTTAAGTTCAGGCTTAAGGCGCAAAGAATACCATGCCTGACTAAAAACGAAACGGCCCCTGATTAAATCAGGAGCCGTCGGAACGGAGGATTTCACCTGCCGGACGTTTACCCGTTAACGGGTAATCGCATAAACCTCACCATCTTTCGACTGGATCAGCAGCTTGTCGCTGGCGACCACGGGCTCGGTCTGGAAACCGGAACTGTCCAGCTTCTGCTGCGCGACAAAACGACCGTCGGTGGTGTTCAGCCAGTGCAGATACCCTTCGCTGTCGCCGACCACCAGATAGCCGTTGTAGAGCACCGGTGAAGTCAGGTTGCGATGCAGCAGATCGCTCTGACGCCAGATAGCGACGCCACCGTCCGCGTTCAGGGCAATCACACGGTCATCCTGATCGACCAGATAGATGCGGCCTGCATCAACAATCAGATCTTTCACACCGCCGATTTCGCGTTTCCACAGAATCTGGCCGGAACGCAGATCCAGCGCCGTCAGGTCACCGTTGTACGCCAGCGCGTAAACCACGCCGTTGACGATAACCGGGGTCGTATCGACATCGTTCAGACGATCGATTTCGGTTGCGCCGCTGACCTGAGAAATACGCTGCTGCCAGATCAGTTGCCCCTGGTTCATCACGACGGCACTGACGCGGCCGTTGTCACCACCGACAATGGCCCCGCCAAACGCAACAGCCGGAGCCGATTCACCGCGCAGTGATAGCGCAGGCATATCCAGGTTAACGCTCCACTTCACTGCCCCGCTGCTCTGGTCCAGCCCCTGCAACATGCCGTTGCTGGTATGGATCAGCACCAGGCCATCGCTGACCACCGGACGTGACAGCGCTTCACCGGCGACTTTCGTCTGCCAGGCCAGGCTGCCATCGCTGCTGTTCAGGGCATAAACCTGACCGCGCTCGCTGCCGACATAGATCCGATCGCCATCCGCCGTCAGGCCGCCCGATAACAGGGCTGAGCGATTTTTCGAGAAGAAGCCGGTTTTCTCAGAGAGATCGACTTTCCATTTTTCTTTACCGTCTGCGGCATCCAGCGCTTTCACGATACCAAAGCGATCGGCTGCGAAGACCGTACTGTCCTGCCAGGCAGGATGCAGATTGGAGTAGAAATCACCCACGCCATCGCCGACTGAGGTGCTCCACACTTTCTCTGGCGTAAACTGATTTTCCACCTTCGGCAGCGGGGCCATTTTCACTACATCTTCTTCGCCGCTAAACAGCGAACAACCGCTGAGCAAAGTGACTGAAATCAGTCCCGGCAGCAGGTATTTACGTAATTCCATGCGCTCTCTCTTGACTGGCTTAGCTTAAGTTATTCATCTTCATCTGCATCATTTGCTTCAATGCCGGAGAGGCGTCAGATTCCACCCCTTTACTCCAGGCATCGCGCGCGCCCTGCTTGTCGCCTTTGGCCAGCAGCGCTTCGCCGCGAATATCGGCCACAATGGCTGTCCAGCCATCACCCTTCACACCGTCAAGGGTTTTAAGCGCCGCATCCGCTTGATTCTGTTGCAGTTGAATGCGAGCCAGACGCAGGTTAATGACCGCCTGCAGATTGGCATCTTTGGTATCTTTCAGTCCGTTTTGCAGCAGTGCTGCGGCTTTATCAAGCTGACCGGCATCCACATACTGCTTCGCCAGATCCATCGCCGCCAGCGCACCGTAAGTGTTGCTGTTTTCGCTGGCAAACCGGTTAACCGCTTCCAGCGTCTCAGGTTTGCCCGCCTGCATGGCGGTGGTCAGCTGCTGATATTGGGCCGATACCGTTTTTGCGGTATCGTCCTGATGACTGCTCCAGTAACGCCAGCCACCCAGCGCAGCAATGCCGATGACTACGCCAATGGCTAACGCCTTACCATTGCTGGTAAAAAAGTTGCGCAGCGCTTCGGTCTGCTCGTTCTCATTGCTATACACTTCCACGCAATCCTTCTCCTTTCTATGGTTGGTGCTGTGTTACGCCTGTAACAGCGTGCGCAATACAGCAGCAGCCTCTGCCTGATCCAGCGTTTGCTGCTCGCCACGGCGCAGATCTTTCACCACGACCTGACCGGCTTTGACTTCATCCTCGCCCAGCACCAGCGCGACGCGAGCGCCCCACTTGTCAGCGCGGGCAAACTGCTTCCTGAAGTTGCCGCCGCCAAAGTTAGTCATCAGCCTCAGCTCTGGCGCTTCATCGCGCAATTTCTCAGCCAGCTGCATCGCAGCGGACTGCACGCCCTGACCGGAAGCGATAACATAGACATCCACATTGCTCGTCGGTTCAAATTCCGGATTCACCGCCTGAACCAGCAGCACCAGACGCTCCATGCCCATCGCGAAGCCCACCGCAGGGGTGGCACGTCCACCGAGCTGCTCTACCAGGCCGTCATAGCGACCGCCGCCGCACACGGTACCCTGTGAACCCAGGCTGTCGGTGACCCACTCAATCACGGTGCGATTGTAGTAATCCAGGCCGCGCACCAGACGCTGATTAACGGTGTAGCGGATGCCCGCGTCATCCAGCAGGGCACACAGGCCGCTGAAATGGTCGCGTGATTCGTCATCAAGATAGTCGCCGAGCTGCGGCGCATCATTCAGCAGCTGCTGAATATCGGGATTTTTACTGTCGAGAACGCGCATCGGGTTGCTGTACATGCGGCGTTTGCAATCCTCATCCAGCACCTCTTTGTGCTGTTCAAGGAAGGCGACCAGTGCGTCGCGATAGTGCGCACGCGCTTCCAGTGAGCCGATGGAGTTGAGTTCCAGGCGAACGTGGTCGGCAATGCCTAACGCTTTCCACCAGCGGGCGTTGAGCATAATCAGCTCCGCATCGATATCCGGTCCCTGCAGACCAAACACTTCGACGCCGATCTGGTAGAACTGGCGATAACGGCCCTTCTGCGGACGCTCATAGCGGAACATCGGCCCCATGTACCACAGGCGCTGCTCCTGATTGTAGAGTAAACCGTGCTCGATACCGGCTCGCACGCAGCCTGCGGTTCCTTCCGGACGCAGCGTCAGGCTTTCGCCATTGCGGTCTTCGAAGGTGTACATCTCTTTTTCAACCACATCGGTGACTTCACCGATGGCGCGTTTAAACAGTGGGGTCTGCTCCACCAGCGGCAAGCGAATTTCGCTGTAGCCGTAGCTCGCCAGCGTCTGCTTGAGTACGCCTTCAATCCGTTGCCAGAGAGCGGTATCCGCAGGCAGGTAGTCGTTCATCCCGCGAATCGCCTGAATATTCTTCGCCACGTTAAAATCTCTTAATGCAAAAAAACCTGTCCGGCATCATACCTTATGAGGATGAAACCGCACAGGTTCAGTCAAAAAAGTCACGCACGCAGGCTGCGCACGCCATTATTTTTCCAGCTGCTGCACGTCAATCCGGCGGCTGGCATCCAGCATCGACGCTTTGGCACGAATGCGCGCTTCCAGCTGATCGATCATGTCATGGTTATCGAGACGATCGCGCTGACGCACGCCATCCTCGTAGAAACCACTCTTCTTGCTGCCACCGGTCACGCCCAGGGTCGAGAGCGTTGCTTCGCCCGGTCCGTTGACCACACAGCCGATAATGGAGACATCCATCGGCGTGATGAGATCTTCCAGACGCTGCTCCAGCGCGTTGACGGTGCCGATCACGTCAAACTCCTGACGTGAACAGGTCGGGCAGGCGATGAAGTTAATGCCGCGCGAACGGATGCGCAGTGATTTCAGAATATCGAAGCCGACTTTGACCTCTTCAACCGGATCGGCCGCCAGCGAGATACGCAGCGTGTCGCCGATCCCTTCTGACAGCAGCAGACCCAGCCCAATCGCCGATTTGACTGCGCCAGCGCGCGCCCCGCCCGCTTCGGTAATCCCGAGATGCAGAGGCTGATCGATCTGTTTTGCCAGCAGGCGATAAGATTCCACTGCCAGGAAGACGTCAGAGGCTTTTACACTGACTTTAAACTGGTCGAAGTTAAGACGGTCGAGGTGATCGACGTGACGCATGGCCGATTCCAGCAACGCCTGCGGCGTAGGCTCGCCATACTTTTCCTGCAGATCTTTTTCCAGCGAACCGGCGTTAACGCCAATCCGGATCGGAATATTGTTGTCGCGCGCGCAGTCAACCACCATACGGATACGCTCATTGTTCCCGATATTACCGGGATTGATGCGCAGGCAGTCAACGCCATATTCGGCGACTTTCAGGGCGATGCGGTAGTCAAAATGGATGTCTGCAACCAGCGGCACGTTCACCTGCTGTTTGATCAGCCTGAACGCTTCTGCGGCATCCATGGTCGGCACCGAGACACGAACGATGTCGACACCGACGCGCTCAAGGGCTTTGATCTGATTTACCGTCGCTTCCACGTCAGTGGTGCGGGTGTTGGTCATCGACTGGACGGCAATAGGTGCGCCGTCACCGACCGGCACCTTGCCGACGTAAATGCGTCTGGATTTACGACGGATAATGGGTGCTTCGTTATGCATATTTCTTCTCCACAATTGCCCGGTACGCGATACGCTGTTATTGCGCACCCAACGTCAGGCGAGCAACCTGGTTATTACGGATAAAACGACTTAAATCAACGGGCTGATTCTGATATTGCACCTGAACCGCGGACGGCGCGCCAATTTTCAGACGATACGGAGGTGTGCCCGCGAGGCTCAGTTTACCACCACTACGCTGAATGCCGCTGAACAGTTTTTTGCCGGTGGCATCGCTCACTTCCAGCCAGCAGTCGGCGGTGAAGTTCATGACCACCGCATTCGGGTCGGCCGCCGGTTCACTGACTGCGGCAGCGCCAACCGGCATCTGTGGTGTCGTGCTGGTTGCAGGGTTAGTCGTGGCCGGTGCTGCCGATGTGGTGTCCTGCGGCGCCTGGCTCGGTGACACGACAGCATTGCTGCTGTCGGTCTGCGTTGTGGCTGGGGTAGTGGTGGTGCTGGCAGCCGGCGCAGAGTTGGCTGGCGTGCTGGTCGCGCTGTCGTCGCTGGCGGCCGTATTACTTTCGTCAGGCGCGGCTGGCGCCGCGCTGTCACCGCTGGTCTCACCCAGCGGAATCGACTGGCCGCTATCGCCGCTGCTGCCGTTCTGGTCGGTCATCGGCACCAGATCGTCCTGCGACGCTTTGTGATTCTGCCACCACCAGGCGCCGGTCAGGCCAATCACCACGAACACCACCAGCCAGGTAAAAATCATTAACCAGCCGTCGCGTTTCTTGCGGCGCTTGCCCAGGGAGAAACTTTGCATCGGCTCGATTTTTGCCGCCCGGACCGGCGTCTGTTTCGCCATCATCGGCAGCAGTTCCTCTTCAGGAATGTGCACCAGACGCGCGTAAGAGCGGATGTAACCGCGCAGGAACGTCGAGGCTAAATCGGCAGGCGATTTGTCCTCTTCGATGTCACGCACGGTAGAGAGTTTCAGACACAGACGTTCAGCGACGTTCTGCTGTGACAGCCCCATCTGCTCACGGGCCAGACGCAGGCGATCACCTGTTGAATGTAATGCAGAGTTTTCTTGAGTGGCTTCAGTATTCATTAGCTAAATAACGCTGGTACTGTATCGATTGCGGAAAACGTCGCGCTAACTGGTCGCCATAACGTGAAACGTCTGCGGCATTTCCCTGTAGCGCGGCGAAACGTAAGTGTAACGCCAGACTGCGTGCCGTTTCGGGCAACTGTAGCTGGTAAACGTCGAGCAAAATCTGCACCCTCGCCAGATGGTTTTCAGCCATCTGCTTTTCAGCCTCCGCCAGCAGCGAATCAGCTTTTCGCCTGTCGGCTTCAATGGCCCGGCGTAACGTCCTGCGGGCGGCAACAACATCCCCCGCCTGCAGGTAACAAAAACCTGCCAGTTCAAGCGCGTCGTTGCGTGCATCAGACGACGGAGCGGTTTCTGCCCGACTAAACTGTTGATGCGCTTCGTCATACTGCCCTAAAGCGCAGAGAAACGCACCGTAATTGTTAGCAACAAAACCATTATCCGGGGCCTGCTGCTGTGCCAGTATAAACCCTGCCTGGGCTGCTGTCTGATTGCCCTGCTGTTGCGCCAGTCGTGCCAGCGCAAGCGAGACCCGGTAATCCTCTGGCGCGGCGGCCTGCGCGTGCAGAAAGTTTCGCTCAGCAGCGGCATAATCACCCGCCGCCAGATAGTGCATCCCTAACTGCAGACGCACCTCTTCAGCACCGGATGAGTGCGGCTGGCTGACACACCCGCTTACAACAAACAGCGCCAGTACACTGGCGGGTAATCCGTTACGCACGATCGTTTCCCTCTGCCTGACATTGACAGGCTGCAGCCTGCCACGCGTCTTCACGTCAGGAAACGTTCTCTGTCAAGCTTCTAGAGCGCCTTCACAGAGATGGCTTCACCCGCCATTTTTTTACGCAGCGTACGCTTGGTGCGGTCGATTACCTCACCCGCTAACTGACCACAGGCGGCATCAATATCGTCGCCACGGGTTTTACGCACAATGGTGGTAAAACCGTAGTCCATCAGCACCTTGGAGAAGCGGTCGATGCGGCTGTTTGAGCTGCGGCCATAAGGTGCACCCGGGAAGGGGTTCCACGGAATCAGGTTGATTTTACACGGTGTTTCTTTCAGTAATGCGGCAAGCTCATGCGCATCGTCGGTGCTGTCATTGACATGATCCAGCAGGACGTACTCAATGGTCACGCGTCCCTGGTTGGCGTTAGATTTGCCAATGTAGCGTTTCACCGCTGCCAGGAAGGTTTCGATATTGTACTTTTTGTTGATCGGAACAATATCATCACGCAGCTTGTCGTTAGGCGCGTGCAGTGAAATGGCCAGCGCCACATCAATCATATCGCCCAGTTTGTCCAGTGCAGGCACCACACCTGAAGTAGAGAGGGTCACACGACGCTTGGAGAGACCAAAGCCGAAGTCATCCAGCATGATCTCCATTGCCGGAACCACATTATTGAGGTTGAGCAGCGGCTCACCCATGCCCATCATCACCACGTTGGTGATAGGACGCTGGCCGGTGATTTTTGCTGCGCCGACGATTTTCGCCGCACGCCACACCTGACCAATAATTTCTGACACCCGCAGGTTCCGGTTAAAGCCCTGCTGTGCGGTCGAACAGAATTTACACTCCAGCGCACACCCCACCTGCGAAGAAACACACAGCGTGGCGCGGTCGCCTTCCGGGATATAGACCGTTTCCACCAGCTGATCGCCCACGCGGATGGCCCATTTAATGGTGCCGTCAGTGGAGCGCATCTCTTCAGCCACTTCCGGTGCGCGGATCTCCGTCAGCTCCATCAGCCGGTTACGCAGCTTTTTGTTGATGTCGGTCATCTGCTCGAAATCGTCGCAGCAGTAGTGGTAAATCCACTTCATGACCTGATCGGCACGGAACGGCTTTTCGCCCAGCGACTGGAAAAACTCGCGCATCTGCTGACGGTTGAGATCCAGCAGGTTGATTTTCTGGCTTTTAGGGGAAACGACAATGGGGGATGCGGACGCGGACGTCACAATCTGTTCGGACATAATATTCTCTGGCCTCGTTGTTACACGTTATGGCGCTGTTCAGGGATAAGTGAAAAAAAATTGCGCCTTCATTAAGCGAAGTCAATGAAGGCGCAATATTGTACAACATCTGCGGCCTGATAACAGGCGGGAGTGGCTCCCTCAGGCAGATTTTTGTAAAGCCGACCTGCTGTTTATCGCCAGGCGATTAACGGGTACGTGGGCAGATTTCGTTTTCGCCGAAGAAATAGGCGATTTCGCGGGCAGCGGATTCAGCAGAATCTGAACCGTGCGTGGCGTTTTCGGTGAAGCTGTCTGCGTAGTCAGCACGCAGGGTGCCAGCCAGTGCGTTTGCCGGGTTAGTCGCACCCATCAGGTCACGGTGACGCTGAACGGCATTTTCACCTTCCAGTACAGAAACGACAACCGGGCCAGAGGTCATGAATTCAACCAGACCATCAAAGAATGGCTTGCCCTGGTGCTCAGCGTAAAAACCTTCAGCCTGCTCTTTGCTCAGCTGCAGCATTTTTGCACCAACGATTTTGAAGCCAGCGCTTTCAAAACGGTTGTAGATAGCACCAATCACATTTTTAGCGACGGCGTTTGGCTTGATGATAGAAAAAGTACGTTCGATTGCCATGATGACCTCTGTCTTGACGTCCTGAAGAAACCGGCGGCGCAGCCCCCGGCCAATAAACGGCGCCGATTATAGGGGCTGAGTGCGGCATTGCCTATCAGAGATCCCTAATTTGTTGAAAATTCTTGATCTGAGTCGACGCAGAGGCGTCTTCATTATGATTTTGCCTGAAAAAGCGCCGGTGCTACTGGCCTGACGGACGATTCCTGAGCAGCACGCCAGGCTTTTTCTCCTCCCCTGCCCCATTTTATTAACGCATCGCTTGAGATGGTCTCCACATTCCCCGACACTGCTATCACAGATTGCAGAGATGAGGTTGTTATGACGACGCCACTGTTTGTGTCCGCCGACTGGTTACAAGAGCACTATGATGATGAGCGGCTTCAGGTACTGGATGCGCGCATGTTGCCACCCGGCATGGAGGCCGTGCGTGATATTCAGGCTGAATATCTGGCGGGACACTTACCCGACGCCCCTTACTTCGATATCGAAGCGCTGTCCGACCACACCAGCCCCTATCCCCATATGCTGCCGCGCGCCGAACGCTTTGCCGTGGCGATGCGCGAGCTGGGCGTCAGCAGCGATAAACACCTGGTCGTCTATGACGAAGGCAATCTCTTCTCCGCGCCACGCGCCTGGTGGATGCTGAAGACCTTTGGTGTCGCGCAGGTGTCGATCCTGGCGGGCGGACTGCAGGGCTGGAAAGCAGCGGGCTTTGCGCTGCAAACCGGCGAGGTCAGCCTGCCGGAAGGCGAGTTTGAGGCTCAGGCGGATGAAAGCCGGGTGAAACGTCTGACGGACGTGCTGCTGATCAGCCATGAAGGCGGCGCACAGATCGTGGATGCACGTGCGGCCAATCGCTTCAACGCGGAAGTGGACGAGCCGCGTCCCGGATTACATCGCGGGCATATTCCCAACAGTCTGAACGTGCCGTGGAACAGTCTGGTAGAGCAGGGAGAACTGAAGCCGGAGGCGGCGCTGCGCCAGCTGTTTGCTGACGCCGGCGTCGATATCAGCAAACCGGTAGTGGCCAGCTGCGGCTCTGGCGTCACGGCGGTGGTGGTAATCCTCGCGCTGACGGCGCTGGGGGCGCGGGATGTCACGCTGTATGACGGCTCCTGGGGTGAATGGGGCAGTCGCGACGACTTACCGATTGCGAAATAAAAAACAGGCGGCCCATGAGCCGCCTGTTTTTAACTGCGTCAGATAATCCGCTCGCTGCCCTTGAAGTCACGCAGGAAACTGCCCCAGCGACGTTCATAAAAGGGCGTGATATGCGCGGTAAAGAAGTGGCTGATACCGCGGTCCTGCAGGGTAACTTCGCAGATATCAATCGGCGCATCGTCCGGCAGCGTATCCGTTGCCACGCTGCCCGCCGCCTGAATGATCGCCTCAATGTTGCTGTCCGCTTCGATACCAATCAGCAGATTAGGCGCTTCGTCGGCCTGCTCACGAATGCTGGCAACAAAGGCGCGCCGCACCTCCTTGTGCTTGCTGAACAGCTGCGTCAGCGAGTCGATCATCTGCGCAGGCGGCTCGGCCACCTCAGAGAGCAGCAGGGCGTGCCCGCCTTCCAGCACGGTCTGCTGACTCAGCGCACTGCCCTGCTCCGCCAGCAGATGCGTAATCTCTGCCGGGGTAAACTCTTTGCCGGAAGGGAGCTTTGGATTGAGAAACAGCGTTTCGCCGCGCGTAATCTCAAACAGCGTCCGCACCGGCAGACGCAGCCAGGCCTGTTCACCGGTGACGGCTTCGCTCATCGCCTGTTCTGACGTGAAAAAAGGAATGATGCTGCTGCCATCCTCTTTTTCCCAGTGCTGCAGATCAACCGGCGTACTGGCATCGAGCTGTGGCTGGGTGCTTTCACCCGGAACCCAGACATCGGACTCCAGCAGCAGTTGAAAAAATTCGGGCCGATGGGCTGGCTCAGTTGCGGCCAGCTTCAGCACCTCTTCAAGACGGTTCATAGTTGCTCTCTGCATAGCGGTGGCATCGGCCACCGCTGGGGTCAGCTTATTTCAGTAACAGGTTGGCGATAGTGCGCACGCCCAGGCCGGTTGCGCCTGCGGCCCACTGATCGACCGCGCCTTTGCGATAGGTCGCAGAGCAGTCAATGTGCAGCCAGCCCTGCTGATAGTGGCTGACGAAGTGGGACAGGAACGCTGCCGCACTGCTGGCACCCGCCGCATGGGAAGGGCTGGCGATGTTGTTGAGGTCGGCGAAGTTAGACGGCAGATGACTGCGATGGAATTCTGCCAGCGGCAGACGCCAGAAAGGTTCATTCTCGCTCACCGCGCTGCCCATCAGCGACTGCGCCATCACGTCGTCAAAGGTAAACAGCGCATGGTAATCGTTACCCAGCGCCGTTTTGGCTGCGCCGGTCAGGGTGGCGGCGTCGATCAGCAGCGTCGGATTCTGTTCGCTGGCATCGATCAGGCCGTCGGCCAGAACCAGACGCCCTTCCGCATCGGTGTTCATCACTTCCACCGATTTACCGTTGCGATAGCGAATGATATCGCCCAGTTTAAAGGCGTTGCTGCTGACCATGTTGTCGGCACAGCAGAGGTAGAGTTTGACTCGCTTGTTGAGGCCACGGGAAATCGCCAGCGCCAGCGCGCCGGTGACGGTCGCCGCTCCGCCCATATCTGACTTCATCGAATCCATGAAGCTGCTCTGCTTCAGGCTGTAGCCACCGGTATCAAAGGTAATGCCTTTACCGACCAGACAGGCATAGACCGGCGCACTCTCATCGCCGGTCGGGTTGTAATCCAGCGCCAGGAAGACCGGCGGGCGATTTGAGCCACGTCCTACGGTGTGCAGGCCCATGTAGCCCTGCTCGCGCAGATCGTCACCTTTAGTAATGCGATAGCTGACGGCGCTGCCGCCCACTTCACTGATCAGATCGATCGCCATGTGTGCCAGCTGTTCCGGTCCCAGATCTTCTGCAGGCAGGTTGATGACGTTGCGGACCCAGTCGATCGCTTTCAGACGACGGTCAAACTCCGCCTGCTCATGTTCGCCCAGCGCCGGCCACTCCACCTGACGCTGCCCTTTCGGGCCACGGAAGCCCTGCCAGAATGCCCAGCACTGCTCAAGATGCCAGCCTTCGCCGGTGAGCGCCACGTGGCGGATCCCCTGGCTGTCGATTTTGTGCGCCGCACGCTGAATGGTATTCAGCGCATCCGCGCCGGTCAGATGCAGCATCATGCCGCTGTCGTTGCTGCTGAGAATCGCTTTTTCGCCCCAGCGCGCATCGGCGGGCTGGCTGCTAAGCGTGATGTTCATCGGTTGTGTGGTCATCGAAAAGCTCCATAATCGTTATCTGTTTCATCCAGCCTGATTGTTATAACGGCTTTAATAAGATGTTAAATGCAATCCGCAGACAGACCTGATAACAGATTCCGTCGGGTGATGCCAGCGAAGTGCAGTGACAGGTGCCGTTTCCGGATTCTGACCGGGTGTCAGGATTTCATTAATGCCCGCAGACGCGTCACGGATTTCTGCACCAGCGCGATGGCATAGTCGATCTCTTCCTCGGTGGTGAAGCGTCCCAGCGAAAAGCGCAGCGAACTGTGCGCCAGCTCTTCACTCAGCCCCAGCGCCCGCAGAACATAGGAAGGCTCCAGGCTGGCGGAGGTACAGGCCGAGCCGGAAGAGAGCGCCAGATCTTTCAGCGCCATGATCAATGATTCACCCTCAACGTCAGCGAAACTGACGTTGAGAATATTCGGCGCGCTCTGCTGAGGATGGCCGTTAAGGGTTACGCCCGGCAGTGTGCTGATGCCCTGCCACAGACGCTCACGCAGCGCCTGCAGACGCGCCATCTCGGTTTCGCGCTCTTCAGCTGCGATGCGAAAGGCTTCCCCCATCCCGACAATCTGATGAACCGGCAGGGTGCCGGATCGCATACCGCGCTCGTGCCCGCCACCGTGGATCTGGGCGGCGATCTGCACGCGCGGTTTCCGCCGCACATAGAGCGCGCCGATGCCTTTCGGGCCATAGAGTTTGTGAGCAGAAAAGGACATCAGATCCACCGGCAGCACGCCGAGATCGACAGGCAGCTTGCCGACGCTCTGGGTCGCATCCACATGAAACAGAATCTCACGTTCGCGGCAGAGTTCACCAAAGGCGGCGATATCCTGAACCACGCCGGTTTCATTATTGACGTGCATCAGGGTGACCAGAATGGTGTCGTCGCGCAGCGCCGCCCGCAGCTGGTCAGGGGAGATAATGCCGTCAGTGCCTGGCGTAAGCCAGGTGACCTCAAAGCCTTCACGTTCCAGCTGCTGACAGCTGTCGAGTACCGCTTTGTGTTCGGTCCGGCTGGTGATGATATGTTTGCCGCGCGCCTGATGGGCGTGGGCCGCGCCTTTGATCGCGAGGTTGTCAGATTCAGTGGCGCCTGAGGTAAAGACGATTTCACGCGGATCGGCATTGACCAGTTCGGCGATCTGATTACGCGCAACATCGACCGCTTCTTCAGACTGCCAGCCAAAACGGTGCGATCGCGAGGCCGGGTTACCGAACGTGCCATCCAGCGTCAGAAACTGCATCATTTTGCTGGCTACACGCGGATCGGCCGGCGTGGTCGCGGCGTAATCCAGGTAAATCGGTAATTTCATTGCGCTACAGCTCCGTATAAAAAATCATACGTCTTTATAGCAGATTCGGCCCTGACCGCGTTAGCAGTAAGGGCCGCAACAGGGGGGATTACGAGGCGCGCTGATTGATGTTGATTTCCTGAGTACGCGGGCTCTGGAAGCGGCGATTATCAATCGCATTCTGCCGGTCGGCGACGTCCAGGATCTCCTGATTGTTCACCAGCTCAGCCAGCGTGATGTTATTCAGGAAGTCACTGATGCGCACGCTCAGGTCGCGCCACAGTACGTGGGTCAGGCAACGTTCGCCGCCCTGGCAGCCCTCTTTACCCAGGCACTTCGTTGCATCAACAGACTCATCCACGGCGGTGATCACTTCACCGACAGAGATGGTATTGGACGCTTTGCCCAGCAGATAACCGCCGCCCGGTCCCCGGACGCTGGAGACCAGATCGTTTTTGCGCAGCCGCGAGAATAACTGCTCCAGATAGGAGAGCGAAATGCCCTGACGCTCTGAAATATCAGCCAGCGGGACCGGGCCTTCATGGGAGTGAAGGGCAACGTCCAGCATTGCGGTAACGGCATAACGTCCTTTGGATGTCAGTCTCATAGCATACGACCTCAATAGCGTCCGGTTATCGGAGGATTAGCAACAGATGCTCTGAAGTCTGACATTCCCGAGTAAATTGGTCAACTATTTAACCTGGTAAAACACTCAACTATTTAACCTGGTAATTCAGTCAACTATTAACCGCTTATTTTTTATCGCTTTTTGGCTTTTCAAAGGAGGAAAGCATGCCGCGCAGAATGTTGAGTTCATCGCGTTCCGGACGCGCGCGGGTATAAAGACGGCGCAGTTTGCTCATCACCTGACCAGGATTGGCTTCACGGATAAAGCCGCTGTTCAGCATCATCTGTTCCATATGCTGATAGAAGCGCTCCAGGTCGTCGACCAGCGGATAAGGCGATTCTTCATACTTCGGTGGCGGGCTGGTCTGCTCCTGCGACTGTAACCATGCCATGCGCACTTCATAGGCGATAATCTGCACCGCCATCGCCAGATTCAGCGAGCTGTACTCCGGATTCGCCTGAATCGCGACGTGATAGTGACACTTCTGCAACTCTTCGTTGGTCAGGCCGACGCGCTCACGCCCAAAGACCAGCGCGACCGGTGCCTGCTGGCCCTCTTCCACACTTTTCACGCCGCACTCACGCGCATCCAGCATTGGCCATGGCAGTGAGCGGGACCGGGCGCTAGTGCCCACGACCAGGCTGCAGCCGGCGATCGCCTCATCCAGCGAGTCGACGATTTTCGCGTCGCCGATAACGTCGCTGGCACCCGCCGCGAGTGAGATGGCCTGTGAGTCGGGCTTGACCAGCGGATTCACCAGATAGAGGTTGGTTAAGCCCATGGTTTTCATGGCGCGCGCAACGGAGCCCATGTTACCGGTGTGAGAGGTCTCAACCAGAACGATACGAATATTTTGCAGCATGATTAGGGATACTCAGAAACGGGTCAGTAAAATCAGTGGGGAGAATCCTAACATAAAGCAGGACATTTACCGAACACACTGCTATACTCCGCGCCGTTTTCCCCGTTCTTTAACATCCAGCGAGAGATACCGATGCATCCAATGCTCAACATTGCCGTGCGCGCAGCGCGCAAGGCCGGAAATTTAATTGCCAAATATTATGAAACCCCGGACGCCGTCGAAGCCAGCCAGAAAGGCAGCAACGACTTCGTAACCAATGTTGACCGTGAAGCAGAACGCCTGATTATCGAAATCATCCGTAAATCTTACCCGAAACACACCATCATCACCGAAGAAAGCGGTGAGCTGGCGGGCGAAGATCAGGACGTTCAATGGGTTATCGATCCGCTGGATGGCACCTCAAACTTCATCAAACGTCTGCCCCACTTCGCTGTCTCTATCGCTGTGCGCATCAAAGGCCGCACTGAAGTCGCGGTCGTTTACGATCCGATGCGCAATGAGCTCTTCACCTCTTCACGCGGTCAGGGCGCCCAGCTGAACGGCTATCGTCTGCGCGGCAGCATTGCCCGCGATCTGGATGGCACCGTGCTGGCAACCGGCTTCCCGTTCAAGATGAAGCAGCATGCACCGGCTTACATGAACATCCTGACCAAACTCTTTACGCAGTGCGCCGATTTCCGCCGCACCGGTTCAGCTGCGCTGGATCTGGCCTACGTGGCCGCCGGTCGCGTGGACGGTTACTTTGAAATCGGCCTGAAGCCGTGGGACTTTGCGGCGGGAGAACTGCTGGTTCGTGAAGCGGGCGGTCTGGTGACAGACTTCACCGGTAACCATGGCTATATGCACTCCGGTAATATCGTTGCCGGTAACCCGCGCGTGGTGAAAGCGATGCTCTCCTCCATGCGTGATGAGCTGAGCGAAGCGTTAAAGCGCTAAGTCTCAGACAGAAAAAAGGCGGCTTCTCAGCCGCCTTTTTTATTGCCTGTTACAGGGGATTAGCGACGTTCGTGCGCCAGCACCTGACGAGGCTGAGTGCGACGACCCACCATACCCATCACACCCGCCAGCACGGCTTCGATGATCAGCAGAATCAGGGCATACCAGCTCGCTTTTGCAGTGGCGGCGGCCGCTTTTTCGCCGGCTTCACGCGCTTTCTGCTCAGCCTGCTGTTTCAGTTCCTGATACTTCTGAACGGCCTGCTGATAGCTCTGCTCGGTTTTGGCTACGATCTGATCCACTTCCTCATCGCTTTTACCGGTGCGCGCCTTGATAATATTTTTCAGCGCATCACGGTCAGCGGCCTGCAGCGTATCGGAATGACGGTCCATCACACCTTTTAACCAGTTAGCCAGATCGGTATCGGCCGTCTGCGGATGGTTTGCGGTATTGTTCGCCTGATTCTCTGCATTCTGCGCTTCGTTATTCGCATCCTGTTTTAAATTCTCTGGCTGTAATTCCGGCTTACCGGTCTGACGCAGCGTGGTTTCCAGTTCGCTCTGCAGGTTATCCAGATTAATATTATTTTCCTGCAGCTTCTCTTTTGCCATTTGCGTTACCGAAGGTGCCGCTGCGGAAATACCATTACCCAGCGCCTGGAAGCCGGAGCCTACAATATTCATCGCGCCGCCTAATACACTGGAAGCCAGCGTAACTGCCAGGTAAATAGTGAAAATTGTGCTAAGGCCAAACATCAGCAAACCGTGCATGGCGCCTTCGCGCTGCGCCAGACGTCCTGCCACATAGCTACCCGCCGCAATGGCAACCAGCATCTCAATCGCCGTCCAGACCAGTGCGCCCGTACCAAGGCCATCCAGAGGATTCTGTTCTTTCATCGGATCAATGGTGGTGGCACCGATCGCCGTTCCCAGCAGCGTCAGAATGATGTGAACGATAAGCGCGCAGATAACACCGGCAAATACGGCGCTCCAGGAAATACGCTTTAACGGTAATCCTGCGGGCCCGGTCGCCAGCGTTTCGGTATAACCATTATTAATACGGGTATCAGCCATGAAATATACTCCTCACAAAAAAGAAAGCTGCTTTGATCTTTTATCATCCCGACGGCGACGTGCCGATTTGGTATTAACAGCGTAGACAGGAAATAGTCACTTCTCCACTAAAGCGGCGTGAGAAAATAATAAAGATGTGAATTTAAAGCGGATTAGCGAAGAGAAGAACGCAGCGGCTATTTTATTCCCGCTGCGTTTTTAATTCAGAAAGGGCGGATACCACCGCCCAGCGTCAGCTGGGCTGATTGCCACAGGGCGAGACCCGCGACGATTAAAATCAGACTGCCGGTCAGGGTCAGCAGCGGGATAAGCAGCCGCGCCCTGCCCGCCGTTTCGCGGGGCTGCGCCAGCCGTTGCGCCACCGAGCGCGCCTGCTGAACCAGCACGCCTATGGCGGAAATGGTGAGGGCCGTGCCGAGCGCCATCACCGCAGCCGAGAGAACGCCCCAGCCATACACGCCGATCACTTTGGCAAACAGCAGCATCATGATCGCGCCGGAACAGGGGCGTAATCCCATCGACACCACGACCAGCAGCTGAGTCTTCAGGCTGACACTTCCCTGCATCTGCTGCGGTGTCGGCAGGTGCGCATGTCCGCATCCACACTGCGCATCATGCTGATGATGGGGCTGGAAGGCGCGAAACAGTGGCGCAGGCCGGGGACGCAAAGCCCGCCACAGGGCACGCAGCGCCCGATAGCCCATCAGCACACCCAGACCGATCACCAGCAGATAGCTGCCCTTCTCCAGCCAGAAACTGCTGAGGTGCAGCTGGCGCGACGAGGTTTGCAGTATGACCAGCATCACCGTCACCAGCCCGATAGCCACCGAGCCCTGCAACAGTGAGGCGAGCAGCGTCAGCCTGATACTGGTTTTCACTCTGGCAGGATGGGTCGCCAGAAAGGTGGCGATCACCACTTTTCCGTGGCCCGGCCCCAGCGCATGCAGCACGCCATACAGCAGGCTGAAAATCACCAGCGACAGACCCGCCTGATGGGGTTGCTCAGCCACCTGCTGCAACAGTTGCGTCATCTGCCGGTGCAGATCTTTCTGCCACAAGACGCTCTGCAGCAGAATCTGTGACCAGTAGATCCAGACCAGCAGTCCGCCGCTCAGCAGCAGCGCCGCCATCAGCCAGAGTGGCCAGAGCCGCGATCCCCGCCCCGGTGTGGACATTACTGACATGTCAGCCCCACCGTCTGAGCAAACTGGCGGCCCAGATCCATCTCCTCTGCGGGGGCATCGGCTTTATCCAGCGACAGCGCATACTGCTTCAGCGAATCATTGGGTTTCGGTGTTGTCAGGGTAAAGCGGCAGCGCCCCTGCAGTGCAGGCGGCAGCGTTAAGGCACCGGGATTGTCATAGAACATATCGACGAAGTAGGTGGGATCGAAGGTCAGGATCTCAAAGTGCTGTCCGGTCAGCGTCGGCGGCTCCGCCAGCGGCAGAATAAATTCGAGCACCGCCTTGTGGCCATTGCGTGACAGATTATATTCCGTTGGCAGATTCAAAAACTTTACCCGCTGTTTGTTATGCCAGACTTCAGAAAAGTAGTGCTGGCCAAGAACGTTCGCCATCACGCCCGCCGCCAGCTTTTTCCACACCACGCTGCCCGGCCTGGCGTCGCCTGCATCATAAAGCAGATCGGCGGAGGTGATTTCATCCATGGTCCAGGTCATCTTTAAACCGGTAAAGGTGTCACCCTGTGCCACCAGCGCGGTTTTCATGTCGATGAAACTGTGAGGGTGAGCCACGACAGCCGGACTTAGTGCCATCAGTAAGGTTAAAAGTGCGCGTTTCATAATGTTATAAAGTAACGTTCCCGATGAAAAGAATCTATAAGTAACAAAATTTTGTGACCCGCCTTAAACCTCCGGCAAATAAACCGCGCAAAGCGCACAGGCGCTGACGCGGTTGACTATTCTTAGCTCAAAATAGCCTGCTGGAAATCTGATTGATGAGTTCTGCTACCCCTTTGGCACCACTCTTCACCCGTTCACAGCGTCAGTGCCACCTTTTATTGCTGCTGTTTCTGCCATCATCCGCGCTCACACTTGAGAAAGTCTGCCAGCTTAATGGCGTCGATCCTGCCGTTGCCCGACAGGATATCGCGGATGTCGGTCATGAGATACAGCGATATCACCAGCTGGAATTGCACCAGATGGTGGACGGCAGTTTTCGTCTTCATGGCACAGAGCTGAATCGGCGACTCTGTCTGCTGCACAACCTGCGGCGCAGTCTGCGTCTGTCGCAGGAGTTTGTCTGCGCGCATTTTGCCGCCCCGCTGCGCCAGCGCCTGAAGGTGATGAAGATTGAGAAAGCGCTGTGGGATGAGACCAATCTGCAGGCACTGATCCAGCACTGCGGCCTGCGCCTGAAGCGGGATTTCAGCGAGCGCGATCGCCTTTTTCTGCAGATTTTTATGAAATATGGCTTATGCGAGCGCCAGCCGGTGCTGTTCAGTGAAGCGCAGCGTCACTGGCTGCTGCATAAGGCAGAGCGACAGGCCGCCGAGGATGTGATCCACCACTGGCGCAAACGCTGCCACCTGGCCCCGCCGATCAGCGAAGCGGATTTCTGGACGCTGCTCTTCAGCCAGATCCATACGCCGCTGACCCATGCCATTCATCATCCTGCCGAGCAGCAGTTAATGACGGCGACGCAGCAGTTGATCAATGATTTCGAACAGTGCGCCGGTGTTACCTTTGCTGACCGCGACGGGTTGCTGAACCAGCTCTACCCGCATCTGGCCCAGGCGCTGGAGCGCACCCACTTCCATATCGGTATCGACAACAGCGTCGCGCTGGATGTCAGCCGCCTCTATCCCCGTCTGCTGCGCACCACCCAGCAGGCATTACAGCCTTTTGAACAGCACTACAGCGTCGCTTTTACGCCGGAAGAGGTGAGTTTAATGACCATTATCTTCGGTGCCTGGCTGATGCAGGAGAGTGCGTTGCAGGAGAAGCAGGTGCTGATTCTGACGGGCGATGATACGCAGCTGGAGCAGGATGTGGAGCAGCAGATCCGCGAGATCACGCTGCTGCCGATCAACATTACCTATCAGGATATCAGACAGTTTCAGCAGGAGGGTGCACCGCGAGATGTCGATATCATCATCTCGCCCTACCCTACTTCGCTGCCTCTCTTCTCGCCGCCGCTGGTGCACGCTGAACTGCCGCTGACGTTACACCATCAGCAGCGTATTCGTTATTTACTGGAGTCGTAGCCGGGACGAAGGAACAGGGCGGGCAGCGCCACCAGCGCCATGACCCAGAAAAGGTGGCCCTGCAGATGGGTAAATAGCACGCCACAGATCATGGTCATTACCGCAATCCCGCCGCCCATTGCCAGGGCGGAGTAGAGCGACTGCAGGCGGATCACTTCGGCTCCCTGCCGCGCCGCAATAAAGCGCATCGCCGCCAGATGACAGACGGTGAAGCTGCCACAGTGGAGGATCTGCGCCACTATCAGCAGCGGCAGTGCGGTAGTGGCTCCCATCAGGCTCCAGCGGATTAGCGCGCAGATGCCTGAAAGCAGCAGCAGATCCCGGGCGCTCCAGCGACGGAACAGGCGGTTGCTCAGGGCAAAGACCACGACTTCCGCCACCACGCCCAGCGACCAGAGATAGCCCACCGTCGAGGCGGAGTAGCCGCTCTCCTGCCACCAGATAGCACTGAAACCGTAATAGGCGGCGTGCGCCCCCTGCAGCAGCGTCACGCAGAGCATGAACCGCCAGACGGCATTCTCACGCAGCAGCGCCCGCCACGCCTGCCAGCCCCCACCTGCGGCACCCTGACGCTCATCGCCCTGTGGCTGCGTGACGGGGGTCAGCATCATACCGGCCAGCATACTGACCGCGCCCAGCGACAGCAGCAGCAGAATCGCCTGGGAGGTCCAGGCGCTGACCAGCACACCGGTTAACGCCGAGCTGAGCACAAAGGCCAGCGATCCCCACAGTCGCACCGGTCCATAAGCCAGACCAATCTGCCGTGTCCAGGTGGCGGCCAGCGCATCGCTGAGCGGCACCAGCGGGGAGAAAAAGAGGTTGAAGCCAATCATCACCGCCATCAGCCACATCCACTGCTCACCCACCCAGAATCCGATGATGAACAGGCAGGTCATCAGGGCCAGCAGCCGCAGCGCCGTAATCAGCCGGGCAGGATTTCTGACCTGAGACGCGATAAGCAGGCTGCCGACAAAGCGCGCCACCATGCCACAGCCCAGCAGCAGGCCGATTTTTTCTGCATCCAGGCCGGTGCCTTTCAGCCACACGCCCCAGAATGGCAGGTAGATGCCGTAACAGAAGAAGTAAGTGAAGTAGCCCAGTCCGAGCCATCTGGCGGAGCCGATTGCCATATTCCCTCCAGCAGGTTTGCTGCCTTGCAGCACAGGTGGGCGCTACTCTGGCAGAGCGCCACCGGACAGGCAATAAAAAAGGATGGCAGATGCCATCCTTTTTGTGGTGTCTTACAACAGGTTAGCGATTAAGCGTAGACCGGCAGACGACCGCAGATTTCCAGCACTTTCTGCTTAGTGCGCTCAATGGTCGCTTCGTCATTGACGTTGTCCAGCACGTCCGCGATCCAGCCAGCCAGTTCACGCACGTCTGCTTCTTTAAAGCCACGACGCGTGACGGCCGGGGTACCGATACGGATACCCGAGGTGACAAACGGGCTCTTCGGATCGTTTGGCACGCTGTTTTTGTTGACGGTGATGTTGGCACGGCCCAGTGCGGCATCCGCTTCTTTACCGGTCATGTTTTTGCTCACCAGATCGATCAGGAACAGATGGTTATGGGTTCCGCCAGAGACGATGTCGTAACCGCGCTCAATCAGCACCTCTACCATCGCTTTGGCGTTTTTTGCCACCTGCTGCTGGTAGGTTTTGAACTCCGGCTCCATCGCCTCTTTGAAGGCTACCGCTTTACCGGCGATAACGTGCATCAGAGGACCACCCTGACCGCCCGGGAAGACCGCAGAGTTCAGCTTTTTGTAGAAATCTTCGTCGCCGTTCTTCGCCAGAATGATGCCGCCACGCGGACCCGCCAGAGTTTTGTGGGTGGTGGAGGTGACGATGTGCGCATGCGGAACCGGGCTCGGATAGACCTCAGCCGCGACCAGACCGGCAACGTGCGCCATGTCGACGAACAGCCAGGCACCGACGCTGTCGGCGATTTCACGCATTTTTGCCCAGTCGCAGACGCCGGAGTAGGCAGAGAAGCCGCCCACGATCATTTTTGGCTTGTGGGTCTGCGCCAGTTCAGCCAGCTCGTCATAGTCGATTTTACCGGTTTCATCGATACCGTAAGCAACCACGTTATAGAGTTTGCCGGAGAGGTTAACCGGTGAGCCGTGAGTCAGGTGTCCACCGTGCGCCAGGTTCATCCCAAGGATGGTGTCGCCCGGCTGCAGCAGCGCGGTGTAGACGGCGAAGTTTGCCTGTGAACCGGAGTGAGGCTGCACGTTAGCGTAGTCGGCACCAAACAGCGCTTTTGCGCGATCGATCGCCAGCTGCTCAACGATATCAACGTATTCACAACCGCCGTAGTAGCGTTTACCCGGATAGCCTTCAGCGTATTTGTTGGTGAGCTGAGAACCCTGCGCCTGCATAACACGCGGGCTGGTGTAGTTTTCAGAAGCAATCAGTTCAATGTGCTCTTCCTGACGCACTTTCTCCTGCTCCATCGCCTGCCACAACTCGGCATCATAATCGGCAATGTTCATATCACGCTTTAACATCCGGATCTCCTGACTCAGCTAACTTTCTGACGGTATTTGCCCCCTCTGGGAGCGAAGGCCAACAGTGTAAACCGTTTTAACAGGTGAAGGTAGGGTGAACCGCCTCTTTTTACGCAAACGATTGGCTGGCGGGTGGCACTGCTTTTTTACACCTTTTCTCCCCTCTCCGGCCCGCCGAATCCGCGTCTGATAACAGGCGCTTTTTTCCGGATGCACGGAAAAGTTGCCACCGGCAGCCGGTGAAAACTGACCGGCGGGTTTACAGCAGAAGCGAGACGGTATTAAGATGCATTTAAAATGCATCTTTAAAATGAGGTCACTGATATGCTTGATGCACAGACAATCGCCGCTGTTAAATCGACCCTCCCTGCCGTCGCCGCCTGCGGTCCGAAGCTGACCGCGCACTTTTACGAACGCATGCTGACCCGCCACCCGGAGCTGAAAAACGTTTTCAACATGAACAATCAGCGCAACGGTGCTCAGCGCGAAGCCCTGTTTAACGCTATCTGCGCCTATGGCGCGAATCTGGAGAATCTGGCCGTGCTGCTGCCCGCCGTAGAGAAGATTGCGCAGAAGCACACCAGCCTGAATATTCAGCCTGCGCAGTACGCTATCGTCGGGGAGAATCTGCTGGCAACGCTGCGCGAGCTACTGAATCCGGGTGAAGAGGCGCTGGCCGCGTGGGGACGAGCCTATGGCGTGCTGGCGGATCTGTTCATCCAGCGTGAGGAGGAGATTTATCAGGCGACAGAGAACCAGCGCGGTGGCTGGCGCGGCACCCGTGCGTTTCGCATCAGCGCGATTGAACAGCAGAGCGAGGTGATCAAAAGCTTTACCCTGACGCCGGTTGGCGGAGGGCCGGTAGCGGCCTTTAAACCGGGTCAGTATCTGACCGTTCATCTGCAGCCCGCCTGTTTCGACCATCGTCAGATCCGTCAGTATTCGCGTACTCACCTCAGCAACGGCAGAGATTACCGTATCGCGGTGAAACGTGAAGCCGCGGGCAGCGTCTCCGGCTGGCTGCATCAGCATGCCTGCGAAGGTGATGTGCTGCAGCTGACCGCGCCGCACGGGGATTTCTTCCTTGAGGTGACGCCTGCTACGCCGGTGGCGCTGATCTCCGCGGGCGTGGGTCAGACGCCGATGCTGGCGATGCTGCATGCGCTGGCCGCCGGTCATCATCGTGCGCCGGTCAGCTGGCTGCACGCGGCAGAGAACGGCAGACAGCATGCGTTCCGCAATGAAGTGGCCGCGACAGGCGCACAGCTGGCCGATTTCACCCACCGGGTCTGGTATCGCGAGCCCGCAGCTGAGGATGCCGGGCACTATGATGCTCAGGGCGTGATGGATCTCACCGCCCTCTCTGCACGGCTGGCCTCACCCGCCACCCACTTCTATCTCTGCGGTCCGCTGGCTTTTATGGAGCACGTGGTGGCGCAGCTGCGGGATGCCGGCGTGGCAGAGACACGCATTCATTACGAGCTCTTTGGCCCGCATAAAGGCATGTAATGAGCGTAAAAAAGCCCGCAGCGCGGGCTTAATCTGTTGAACGATGCAGGGTAATGCTGGCAGCAGCGGATAGACGCAAGGCGCAGCAGGGCATCAGATTGCCTCTTCATCCTCTTCGCCGGTACGGATTCGCACCACGCGCGCAACGTCAAAGACAAAGATTTTACCGTCACCGATTTTGCCGGTCTGCGCCGTGCGCATAATGGTCTCGACGCAGGTATCAACGATATCGTCGCCCACCACCATCTCGATCTTCACTTTCGGCAAAAAGTCGACCATATACTCTGCGCCGCGATACAGCTCGGTGTGCCCTTTCTGGCGACCAAAGCCTTTAACCTCACTCACGGTCATCCCGGTGATGCCCACTTCCGCTAAGGCTTCACGAACGTCATCGAGCTTGAATGGTTTGATAATCGCATCAATCTTTTTCATGTCAGACCCTTTTTCACTCCCTCCATGGTCAGAGGGTTTATCAAGTATAAATGTTGCTGGCGCTGTCGGGCGCTAATATCCGGGATTCTTCAGGTTGCCGCAAGCGCTGTCAGCGCCGGGAGCATGCCCGGCCACGATCCGGGCCTCAGCAGGCAACCTGGCGCTCGCCCGTCTCAGCCTGCCCTACTCTTTGAAATCACTGGCATCCAGCTCATGACGGGAGAGCAGCTTATAGAACTCCGTGCGGTTGCGTCCAGCCAGTCGCGCGGCATTGGTCACGTTGCCCTTCGTCATCTGCAGCAGCTTACGCAGATAGTTCAGCTCAAACTGATTGCGCGCCTCAGCAAAGGTGGGCAGCGCACTGTTTTCACCGCTTAACGCCTGCTCCACCAGCGCATCGCTGATGACCGGCGATGAACTCAGCGCCACGCACTGCTCAATCACGTTAACCAGCTGACGCACGTTGCCAGGCCAGCTGGCGGCCATCAGACGCTTCATCGCATCGACTGAAAAACTGCGCACCTGCGGTTTATGGCGTTCCGCAGCCTGACGCAGCAGATGATTAGCCAGCAACGGAATATCTTCGGTGCGCTCATGCAGCGCCGGAATTTTCAGGTTCACCACATTGAGACGATAGAAGAGATCCTCGCGAAACTCCTTTTTCTCCATCGCCTTCGGCAGATCGCGGTGGGTGGCGGAGATAATGCGCACGTCGATCTCGCTGTCGTGATCGCTGCCCAGCGGCCTCACCTTACGCTCCTGCAACACCCGCAGCAGCTTGACCTGCAAGGGTTGCGGCATGTCTCCAATCTCATCCAGGAAAAGCGTGCCGCCGCCCGCGGTTTTGAACAGCCCTTCGCGGGCGCTGACCGCGCCGGTAAAGGCACCTTTGGCGTGACCGAACAGCTCCGACTCCAGCAGCTGCTCCGGCAGCGCGCCGCAGTTAATGGCGACAAACGGCTTGCCGTTGCGCGGGCTGGCGGCGTGGATCGCCTGCGCCAGCATCTCTTTACCGGTGCCGCTCTGTCCGTTGATCAGCACGCTGACGTCCGATTGCGCCACCATATGGGCCTGCTCCAGCAGCCTTAACATCAGCGGGCTGCGGGTCACAATCGCCTCCCGCCAGCGGTCATCACTGACCGGCGCCTGCTGGGCCAGCGCCTCATCAATCGCTTTATAGAGCGCATCGCGGTCGACCGGCTTGGTCAGGAAGCTGAACACCCCCTGCTGCGTAGCGGAAACCGCATCCGGGATCGACCCATGTGCGGTCAGGATAATCACCGGCAGACCGGTATGGCGTTTCTGAATCTCGCCAAACAGCGCCAGGCCATCCATTTCATCCATGCGCAGATCGCTGATCACCAGCTCAATCTTCTCTTTCTGCAGCAGGCGCAGCGCCTCTGGTCCACTGGCTGCGGTGGTGACCTGATAGCCTTCGCTGCTCAGACGCATGCCCAGCAGCTTCAGAAGGCTGGGATCGTCATCCACCAGCAGCAGTTTTGCCGCTTGTCTGACCATTATTGCTCCTCATCCTGCGGCAGCGCGGTGCCGTGGCCGTTTTCAGAGACATCCGGGGCTTTGCGCGAGGAGAGCTGACGCTCAATGTCCGTCAGCCGCTCCAGCTTATGCTGGGTATCGCTGAGCTGCTGCTGCTGTTTAACCATCTGCTGGCGGAGCGTCTCCTGCTGAAGGTCGCTGCTCTGTTGCAGATGCGCATAGCGGGTGCGCGCTTCGCTCAGGTCAAGCTGCGCGGTCTGGTTACTGCGCCACAGCTGAATCAGCGGGCGCACGGACGGCGGAAAATCACTGTTGTAGCGATCCAGGGTTGCCACATAGTCACGGCGCTCTACGGGGGTCACGTTGCCATTGGCCATCAGCACGCCCTGCTTGAAGGCGCGCGACCAGCTCTCTGCCGGCCAGCGGTGGGCTTCGGCTCTCGCTTCGGCGGGAGAGAGGCGTTCCGCGCAGTCAATCGCCCGCATCCAGTAGAGGGGATTGCTCAGCGCCGCGCTCTTCTCTATCGGCCACAGATCGTTACAGCGGGTCGCCAGGTAGTCAGCGACCGTCACCTCCGGCTCCGCCACCTGATGACCAGACGGCAGAGAGGAGGTGGCCGGTGCGGTGGTGCATCCGCTGAGCAGCAGCGTCGCCAGCGTGCTCAGCAGCAAAGCGGGTAAATATTTCATCAGTCAGACGTTCCCGGCTGTGGTGTTCAGTTCAATTCGAAAACAGACATCCGCCTGTTCGCAGGCAACCAGCGTCAGGTCACCCTGCATCCGGCGCAGGCAATCTTTGGCAATGCTCAGACCCAGTCCGCTGCCCTTGACCGGCCCTTTACGCTGCTGGCTGCCCTGATAGAACGGCTCAAAAATCATGGCCTGCTCTTCCGGCGGGATCGGCGTGCCACTGTTGGCGACATCAATCCAGATCCGATCCCCCTTCTGCTGACTGCGCAGCCAGATGGTACCGGATTCGCTGCCGTAGTTCACGGCGTTCGAGTAGAGGTTATCGATGACCCGCACCAGAAGCGTGGGTTCAGCAAGACAGTGGCTGACTTTAAGGTCGACTACCGTCTGCATCATTCTGGCATGGGCCGAGAGTGCATGCGCATTCACCACCGACCCGACCGCATCCACCACGCTGACCGGCTCCAGCCGAATCGGACCATCGGCCAGTTTGCGGTTGTAATCAAGCAGCTGTTCAATCAGGCGCTGCAGATGGCGACTGCTGCCGTCGAGGATAGCGACCACCTCTTTCTGATCGGCATTCAGCGAGCCAGCCACCTCATCCGCCAGCAGTTCCGTGCCTTCGCGCAGGCTGGCCAGCGGCGTTTTCAGTTCGTGAGAGATATGGCGCAGAAATTCATGGCGCTGCGTTTCCAGCCAGGCCAGCCGTTCGCTCAGCCAGACGATGCGCTGTCCCAGCGACCGCAGCTCACGCGGGCCACGAAACTTCACGCTGTTCCCCAGCTCCCGCCCTTCTCCCAGCCGGTTGATCATCCGCTCGATACGCTTGACTGGTCCGATAATCATGCCGGTGAACAGCGTCATCAGCGCGAGGCTGATGATAAACAGAATCAGCGCCTGCCAGCCGAAAAACTGGCCGCGATCGGCAATTTCGCGCTGCAGCTGTAAGCCGCGCGCAAACACCACTTCACGCGTGTCCTGCACCATCTGCGCGTTGGTGGCTGAAAAGCGATCCAGCGCCTCCGCGGCAACCGGCACCGGATTGCCGTTGTCACATTTCAGTGGCGTCAGCAGCGGCAGGGTGGCCTGCAGCGTCTGAAAGACGGGCAGTTCCGGCAGGCTGGCGCTGTGCGAACTCAACATCTGACTGTAGCGGGTGTGCTGGGTCTGATAGAGGCGGGCCAGTGAGGCATCGTCCAGCACGCAATACTGACGATAACTTCGCTCCAGCTCCACCGCCGTGCGCGCCATCGCCTCACTGCGGCGAACATCGGTAAACGTATTACGGTTGGTGTCAGCGGCCTGCTCGCTTAGCGCAGAGAGACTTTCCCACGCCTGCCAGGCCAGCACCAGTAAAGGCAGCAACACCAGCACGAAAGCCACCAGCACCAGCTGACGCAGAGAACGGGGAAATAAACGCCATTTTTTCACGCGGCCGCTTCCTTAAAAGAGTGCTGACAGGATGCTAGCGGACTCTGCTGACGGAAGAAAGGGGAAGAAAAGAAAACGGCAGGCTCAGTGGCCTGCCGTGGACACGACGCGCAATGCCTCGTGTAAGAATGGGTGGAGCCTTACTCAACGTTACGTCCGGTGTTTGATAACGCAAGCGATTATCGGTCAGTTGGACGGCAGGCTCCGTTTGGTGCGTCATTCGGACTTTATGAGCTCTTTTCCGCCAGGCGGGGCAATCATAAACAGGTGAATGAGCAGCTGCAGGATTATAGCAAGTTCCGTGCCAGAAAATAAATGATTATATTTTTCAGCATATTGCCTGCCTTAGCCCGCCTCCCCGTGCGAAAAGTCTGATGATGACAGGGGCGGAGTGTCGTCCGAAAGCGACACAAAATCACATCTGTTCAGCAACCCAATAAAATCAGCAGGATAGATGTCGCCAGAAAGCGACATTGTCCTTACCGCTCTGTCGCCTTTTGCCAACAGAGGGCAAAAAAAGAGGAGGCCCGGAGGCCTCCTCTTTATTGCAGCGGATAAGATTAACCCAGCTGTCTGCGCGCGTTGCGGAAAATACGCATCCACGGGCTGTCTTCGCCCCACTCTGCCGGATGCCAGGAGTTGCTGACGGTACGGAATACGCGCTCCGGATGCGGCATAATGATGGTGACGCGACCACTTTCGTTCGTCACGGCCGTGATACCGTTTGGCGAGCCGTTCGGGTTAGCCGGATAGGTTTCGGTCACCTTGCCGAAGTTATCCACGAAGCGCAGCGCCACCAGACCTTTCGATTCCAGCGCGGCCAGATGCGCCGCATCACGCACCTCAACGAAGCCTTCACCGTGGGAAACCGCGATAGGCATGTGCGAGCCAGCCATGCCGTCCAGCAGCAGTGACGGACTGGCGGCCACTTCGACCAGGCTGAAGCGGGCTTCGAAGCGCTCAGACTGGTTACGCACAAAGCGCGGCCAGAGATCACTGCCCGGGATCAGCTCACGCAGATTCGACATCATCTGGCATCCGTTACAGACGCCCAGCGCCAGGGTCTGCGGACGGTGGAAGAAGGTTTCGAACTCATCACGCACGCGCGGGTTGAACAGAATCGATTTCGCCCAGCCCTCGCCAGCGCCCAGCACGTCACCGTAGGAGAAGCCACCACAGGCAACCAGCGCCTGGAACTCTTCCAGACCGCGACGACCGGCCAGCAGGTCGCTCATGTGCACATCAATGGCGGTGAATCCGGCCCGGTCGAAAGCCGCAGCCATTTCCACATGGGAGTTGACCCCCTGCTCACGCAGCACGGCGACCCGTGGACGCGCACCCGTGGCGATCATCGGTGCCGCCACATCTTCCTGCGGATCGAAGGCCAGATTAACGTTCAGGCCTGGGTCGCTGTCGTTTTTCTTCGCCTCATGTTCCTGATCGGCGCACGCCGGGTTGTCACGCAGGCGCTGCATCTGCCAGGTGGTTTCTGCCCACCAGGTCCGCAGCGTGGTCCGGCTTTCGCTGTAGACGGCGCTCTCACCGGCACGGATCACGAAGCGATCGCCCGGTTGCGCGCTGCCCAGCAGATGCGTTGAGGCAGCAAGGCCGTGATCGGCAAGGATCTGCTCCACCGCAGCACGATCGGCGGCGTTAATCTGGATCACGGCGCCCAGCTCTTCGGTAAACAGTGCGGCCAGCGCATCGTTACCCAGCGCGGCGATGTCAACGTCGATGCCGCAGTGACCGGCAAAGGCCATCTCGGCCAGGGTCACCAGCAGGCCCCCGTCTGAACGGTCGTGGTAAGCCAGCAGTTTCTGCTCAGCCACCAGCGCCTGAATGGCGTTAAAAAAGCCTGCCAGCTGAGTGGCATCGCGCACGTCCGCAGGCTTGTCGCCAAGCTGACGATAGACCTGAGACAGCGCGGTTGCGCCGAGGGTATTTGCCCCATTGCCAAGATCGATCAGCAGCAGCAGGTTATCCCGGTCGGCCTGCAACTGTGGCGTAACGGTGCGGCGCACATCTTCGACCCGGGCAAACGCGGTAATTACCAGCGACAGCGGAGAGGTCATCTCACGCTGTTCGGTGCCTTCCTGCCAGCGGGTTTTCATCGACATCGAATCTTTACCGACCGGGATAGTGATCCCCAGTGCCGGACAGAGCTCTTCGCCGACCGCTTTCACCGCCGCATATAAACCGGCATCTTCACCCGGATGACCGGCTGCAGACATCCAGTTTGCGGAAAGCTTCACGCGCTTCAGCGAGCCAATCTGGGTTGCCGCCAGGTTGGTCAGCGCTTCACCCACGGCCAGGCGGCCCGAGGCGGCGAAGTCGAGCAGTGCAACCGGCGAACGTTCGCCGAGGGCAAAGGCTTCACCGTGATAGCTGTCGAGGCTGGCGGTGGTCACGGCACAGTTGGCGACCGGGATCTGCCACGGTCCGACCATCTGATCGCGCGCCACCATGCCGGTCACGCTGCGGTCACCGATGGTGATCAGGAAGGTTTTTTCCGCCACGGCTGGCAGATGCAGGACACGGTTGACCGCATCAACCAGGGTAATGCCGTCACGCTGCAGCGCGTTGCCCTGCGCCTGCTGCGTTACCACATCCCGCGTCATCTTCGGCGTTTTACCGAGCAGAACGTCAAGCGGCATGTCGATCGGCTTATTATTGAAATGCGAATCTTCCAGGCTCAGGTGCAGCTCTTCGGTCGCTTCACCAATCACCGCAAACGGGGCGCGTTCGCGCTGGCAGATCGCTTCAAACTGCGCCAGCTGATCCGGGGCCACGGCCATCACATAACGTTCCTGTGATTCGTTGCACCACACTTCCAGCGGGCTCATGCCCGGCTCATCGCTCAGGATGTCACGCAGATTAAAGCGGCCGCCGCGTCCGCCGTCGCTGACCAGCTCTGGCATCGCATTGGAGAGGCCACCCGCGCCCACGTCGTGGATAAACAGAATCGGGTTCTCATCGCCCAGCTGCCAGCAGCGGTCGATCACTTCCTGGCAACGGCGCTCCATCTCCGGGTTATCGCGCTGAACGGAGGCGAAGTCGAGGTCTGCATCAGACTGGCCCGAGGCCATTGATGACGCGGCACCGCCGCCCAGACCGATGTTCATGGCCGGGCCGCCCAGCACCACCAGTTTGGCACCGACGCTGATTTCGCCTTTCTGCACATGGTCGGCACGGATATTACCGATGCCGCCTGCCAGCATAATCGGCTTGTGATAGCCGCGCAGTTCGGTGCCGTTGTGGCTGGTGACCTGCTCTTCGTAGGTACGGAAGTAGCCATTCAGAGCCGGACGACCAAATTCGTTGTTAAACGCCGCCCCGCCCAGAGGACCGTCGGTCATGATCTCCAGTGCGCTGACGATGCGAGCCGGTTTACCGAAGTCCTCTTCCCACGGCTGCTCAAAGCCCGGGATGCGCAGGTTAGAAACGGAGAAGCCGACCAGGCCCGCTTTCGGCTTGGAGCCGCGTCCGGTTGCGCCTTCATCACGGATTTCGCCACCGGAACCGGTCGCTGCGCCTGGCCACGGTGAGATGGCCGTCGGGTGGTTGTGTGTTTCCACCTTCATCAGGATGTGCGCCGCTTCCTGATGCCAGCGGTATTCGCTCTCTCCGGCGTCAGCGAAGAAGCGGCCCACTTCGGAGCCTTCCATCACGGCGGCGTTATCTTTATACGCAGAGAGCACGTAGTCCGGCGTCTGCTCCATCGTGTTTTTGATCATCTTAAACAGCGATTTCGGCTGTTTTTCGCCGTCGATAATCCAGTCGGCGTTGAAGATCTTGTGACGGCAGTGCTCAGAGTTCGCCTGAGCAAACATATAGAGTTCGATATCGTTGGGGTTGCGCCCCAGCGCGGTAAAGGCCGTCACCAGGTAGTCGATCTCATCATCCGCCAGCGCCAGACCCAGCGTGGTGTTCGCCTGAACCAGCGCCTGACGGCCCTCACCCAGCAGATCGACACTCTTCACCGGCTGCGGCGTATGGTGCGCGAATAATTGCTCAGCCTGCGCCAGATCGCTGAAGACCGTTTCCATCATCCGGTCATGCAGCAGTGTGCTCAGCGCCTGCCACTGCGTTTCGGTCAGCTGCGGGGCCTGCACATAAAAGGCCAGGCCGCGTTCGAGGCGGCGAACCTGCGGCAGGCCGCAGTTGTGGGCGATGTCGGTGGCTTTGGATGACCAGGGCGAAATCGTACCGGGACGCGGGGTCACCAGCAGCAGACGGCCCTGCGGGGCATGTTCAGCAAGAGAGGGACCATATTTCAGCAGGCGCTGCAGACGGCTCTGTTCGTCTGCGCTTAACGGCGTGCTGACATCAGCAAAATGGATGTACTCGGCGTAAATATCACTCACCGGCAGATGAGCGTCCTGAAAGCGGGTCAGCAGTTTGTTTACACGAAATGCCGACAGGGCGGGCGAACCACGCAGAATTTCCATTACATAAGTCTCTCGTCAGGGCGCCGGGCGACGCTTGATTGGGCGCAACAGGGAAAACGGGGCGTATTATAGAGAAAGCGCCTTCGCGACGAAACCGTTTGCGCACAATTTTTGGCGACACGGATTTGCCTGAAATTTGCGCAAAAGCTGCTATAAAAGTTGCTCAGCGTCATTTTGTTGCGCAAAATGCCCCTCGCTCTGGGAGTTCAAAGAAGACAAATACTGCCTTTAAAAGACAGAGGCCTTAGAGCCAGCGAGAGATAACTATTTGAAACGCCTAAAATTTAATTATCTGTTTATCGGTCTGGTTGCCGTGCTGTTAGCGTTAGCGCTGTGGCCATCCATTCCCTGGTATGGGGGTGGGCAGGATGCGATTTCACAGATTAAATCACGGGGAGTGCTGCGCGTCAGCACCATCAATTCCCCCCTGACTTACTACACCGTCAATCAATCTCCGGCCGGTATGGATTATGAGCTGGCAAAACGTTTTGCTGATTATCTGGGCGTCAAGCTCAAGGTCACGGTGCGCCCTAACCTGAGCGATCTGTTCGATGACCTGGATGATGGCAAAGCCGATTTGCTGGCCGCTGGCCTGAATTACAACAGCGAACGCCTGACCCGTTATCAGACCGGGCCGGGTTACTACAACGTATCGCAGCAGCTGGTCTACCGCGTGGATAAGCCTCGCCCCAAAAACCTCGGTGACTTAAAGGGGCGGTTAACGGTCGCGTCCGGATCGGCTTACCTCTCCACGCTGAAGAGTGCCCGTTCCAATCAGTACCCCGATCTGGACTGGGCCATCTCCACCGACCAGAGCCCGAAAGCCCTGCTGGAAGCGGTGGCAGACGGCAAGCTCGACTACACCATTGGTGACTCCGTCACCATCGCCCTGCTGCAGCGTATCTATCCGCAGCTGGCGGTGGCGTTCGACGTGACTGATGAGGAGCCGGTCACCTGGTATGTGCGGCACAGCGACGATGACAGCCTGAATGCCGCGATGCTCGACTTCTTTAATGGCATGGGTGAAGAAGGCGCGATGGCGCGACTGGAGGAGAAGTATCTCGGCCACGTCGGCACCTTCGATTATGTCGATACCCGCACCTTCCTGCGCGCAATCGACAACACGCTGCCCGACATTAAGCCGCTGTTTGAGAAGTACGCCACCAGCATTGACTGGCGGCTGCTGGCGGCGATCTCCTATCAGGAGTCACACTGGAATCCTCAGGCCACCTCTCCTACCGGCGTGCGCGGCATGATGATGCTGACGCGCAACACCGCAGAGAGCCTGGATGTGGGCGACCGCACCGACCCTGAACAGAGCATTCGCGGTGGCAGTCAGTATCTGCAGGATATGATGTCGAAAGTGCCACAGACCATCCCGGAAGATGAGCGCATCTGGTTTGCGCTGGCCGCCTACAACATGGGCTACGCCCATATGCTGGATGTGCGGAAACTCACGGCGCGTCAGGGTGGCAATCCGGACAGCTGGGCAGATGTGAAGCTGCGGTTACCGATGCTGAGCCAGAAACGCTACTACGCCCAGACGACCTACGGCTATGCGCGCGGGCATGAGGCCTATAACTATGTGGAGAACATCCGCAAGTATCAGATCAGTCTGGTGGGCTATCTGCAGGAGCAGGAGAAGCGCCTGGCACGCCAGGCGGCGGAGGCAGCAGCCGAGGCCGAACTGGCCAAAGGCTATCCGGCGGTGGAGCCGAAGATCGCCATGAACTAACTCTGGCGTTGCGCCTGACGCAACGCTTTTTTCTCTTCGCGACGCATACGAAAGAAGTCGCTCAGCATCGCAGCACACTCCTCCGCCAGTACCCCGCTCGCTAACTCAACCTGATGGTTCATGCCGGGGTGACCCAGCACATCCAGCAGCGAACCCGCCGCCCCGCTTTTCAGATCATGCGCGCCATAGACCAGCCGGGTGATCCGGCTGTGCACCATCGCCCCGGCGCACATGACGCAGGGTTCCAGCGTCACATAGAGGGTGGTTTCCAGCAGACGGTAATTTTCCAGCACCTTGCCGCCCTGACGCAGAGCCATGATCTCCGCATGGGCGGTGGGATCGTGCTGGCCAATGGGCCGGTTCCAGCCTTCGCCGATCACCCGGTCATTCTGCACCAGCACCGCCCCCACCGGCACTTCGCCCTGCTCCCAGGCCCGGCGTGCCAGGCTGAGCGCATGGCGCATCCAGTATTCATCTTGTTGTTTCATGCAGACCACTCCGGGCGACAGAAAAGCGGCGCATTATAACGGGTGCCGAAACTTATTCCAGCTGTTGCAGCTCACCTGCCGGTGTCACGCGCCAGCGATGCTGGCAGAAAAACAGCAGCGGGTTATCCTGTTTGCTGTCGCTGTAGCCACTGTAGAGCTGCAACGGCGTGCCGATTTTCTCTTCGAGCTGGGCGACTTTCTCATGGCCGAGGCAGCGCATGGCCAGCACCCGTCCCCCCCAGCCACGCCGCATCTGACTGGCAATCAGCTTCACGCGCGGCAGAAAGGCGGAGTCATAGTAGACCTGCTCCACCAGCGACTGAGGCGATCCGGTGATCAGCCAGACATCGGCGTCATCACTGCCGAGGTAGTCGGTCAGGCGCTGCTGCACCACCGGAAAGGCGGTGACCCGCTGGCGAAACCACCGGGCAAACTCCGCCTCAAGACGCAGCAATGTCTGTTCTGAACGGCCAAAGGTAATCGACCAGAGCAGCAGGCTCATGGGCCAGCGGGCCGCCCGGCCTTTAAACAGCAGGCCGATCCCCACCACCGGCAGGAGGGGCACCACCAGCAACAGATTAAGCGGTCGCCGGCGCAGCAGATAGCGCATAAAGGTGCCGAACATGTCCTGCTGGTGCAAAGTGCCATCCAGGTCGAAAAATACGATGCGACGTTGTGTTCCCCTGGTCAAACAACTCTCCTTCGGGTCTGGTTCCGGAATCATAAAGAGTAGTGTAGCCATCATCAGGCGTAACGGCGATGAGTGTCATTTTTAATTCCGATGACTACAATGCCTGATGAATAGTTTATTCTTCTCCGATTATCCCCTGAATGATGAGGATTGGGCATGAGTTCATTGCTGCGCATTCGCCAGCTTTATCCACGTCTGGCACTGAACGAGCGTCGGCTGGCCGATTTTTTACTGTCGCAACCTGACAGGGCGCGTCATCTCAGCTCGCAGAAGCTGGCGGAGGAGTCCGGCGTCAGCCAGTCGAGCGTGGTGAAGTTTGCGCAGAAGCTGGGATACAAAGGATTTCCGGCGCTGAAGCTGGCGCTGAGTGAGTCACTGGCGGACAAGGATGCCATCACGGTGCATAACCATATTCTCAGCGACGACCCGCTCAAAATGGTGGGTGAAAAACTGCTGACCGAAAAGCTGTCGGCGATCCGCGCCACGCTGGATATCAACAGCGAAGAGAAGCTCAATGATGTGCTGCAGCTGCTGAAGAATGCCCGGCGTATTCTGCTGGTGGGGATTGGGGCGTCAGGTCTGGTGGCAAAAGACTTCTCCTGGAAGCTGATGAAGATCGGGATCAATGCCGTGGCGGAGCAGGATATGCACGCCCTGCTGGCCAGCGTCCAGGCAATGGGGCCGGGCGATGTGCTGCTCGCCATCTCCTATACCGGTGAACGGCGCGAGATCAATCTGGCCGCGCAGGAGGCCGCTGAGGTGGGTGCGGATGTGGTCGCCTTTACCGGCTTTACCCCGAATACGCTGCAGCAGAGCGCCAGTTACTGCCTCTATACGGTGGCGGAAGAGCAGAGTACCCGCAGCGCGGCGATCTCCTCGACGACGGCTCAGCTGGCCCTGACCGATCTGCTGTTTATGGCGCTGGTGTAAAACGATCCGGAGCGCGCCTCCAGCCACATTCGCCACAGCGAGGCGCTGGTGAAAAAGCTGGTCTGATCAGCGGGAGCGCGTATAATACCCGCGCTTTTTCTGTTGTTATCAGGTGGGAAACATGGCGTTATTGATTACGTCCAGATGCATTAACTGCGATATGTGCGAACCGGAGTGCCCGAATCAGGCGATCTCACTGGGCGAGGCGATCTATGAGATAGATGTCAGCCGCTGCACCGAATGTGTCGGCCATTATGAGGCGCCAACCTGTCAGCAGGTCTGCCCTATCGATAACACCATCATCGTTAACCCACAGCACACCGAATCACGCGATGCGCTGTGGGAGAAGTTTGTGCTGCTGCACGGCTAGTTTTCGATAATCACCGTGGCGCAGGCGTAGTGACGTTCATCTGCCAGTGTCACGTGTACCCGGCTGACGCCCAGCTGCTGTGCCACTTCCGCCGCGTGCTGGAAGAAGCGTAATCCCGGTTTTCCCAGCGCATCGTTGTAAACTTCAAACTGATTAAACGCCAGGCCGCCGCGAATGCCGGTACCAAAGGCCTTGGCCGCTGCCTCTTTCACCGCAAATCGCTTGGCGAGAAAACGCACCGGCTGCTGATGGGCCTGATACTGCTGCCATTCGGCTTCGCTCAGCACCCGACGCGCCAGACGATCGCCGGAGCGCTCAATCACCCCGGCAATGCGTTCGATCTCAACGATGTCCGTGCCCAGTCCCAGAATAGCCATCAGCGACGGGCTTCACGCAGCAGCTGCTTCATCTCTCTGACCGCTTCCGGCAGGCCACTCATCACCGCACGACCGATAATGGCATGGCCGATATTCAGCTCATGCATCTCCGGCAGTGCCGCAATGGGCAGGACGTTGTGGTAGGTCAGGCCGTGACCGGCATTCACCTTCAGCCCCAGGCTGGCGGCAAAGGTCGCGGCGTGGCGGATGCGGGCCAGTTCCGCCTCGCGCGCCAGCCCTTCCGGTGCTTCGGCGTAGGCGCCGGTGTGAATTTCGATATAGGGCGCGCCGCTGGCAACGGCGGCTTCGATCTGGCGGTGGTCGGCATCAATAAACAGCGACACCAGAATGCCCGCATCACTCAGCAGTCGCACCGCCGCAGTGATCTTCTCCTGCTGCCCAGCCACATCCAGGCCGCCTTCAGTGGTGACTTCCTGACGCTTTTCCGGCACCAGGCAGCAGAAATGGGGCTGAATATCGCAGGCGATACCGATCATCTCATCGGTCACCGCCATCTCCAGATTCATACGGGTCTGGATGGTGTCGCGCAGAATACGCACGTCGCGGTCAGTGATGTGGCGGCGATCTTCCCGCAGATGCACCGTGATGCCATCTGCGCCCGCCTGCTCAGCAATAAACGCCGCCTGCACCGGATCGGGATAATTTGTCCCACGGGCGTTTCGCACCGTGGCAATGTGATCGATATTGACGCCTAACAGCAACTCAGCCATGACTATCCTCACTTCTTTTCCATCGGGGTGTTGAGTGTACCGCGCCCATGTCAGCAGGCGGTACGACCAGCGCTATTCATCTGTCTGTTCGGGCTTCTTCTTCGGGATAAACTGGCGAAACAGCTCCTGACTCTTCAGCGGCTTGCCGCCCAGATAGGGCTTCAGGGCGATGCGGGTAAAACGCTTCGCGGCGCGCAGGCTCTCCGCATCGGGAAAGTCGCGTTCATAGAGGGCACGCAGTTCGCGGCCGGTAAAGCTGCGCTGATTGAGCACCAGGCTGGCGATAAAGCCGCGCTCTTCGCGGTAGCTGTAGGTCATGTTATCCGTGATCGGCTCGCCGCTGCCCGCGCAATGCAGGAAATCGACGCCATAGCCCAGGTGACCGAGCAGCGCCAGCTCAAAACGGCGCAGGGCCGGTTCGGGCTGGCCGTGCGTTGAGGCTAGCGCCTGCAGACAGTGAAGGTAGTCGAAGAAGAGTTCCTGGAAAGGCGATTCCTGCTGCAGCACGCGAGAGACCAGCTCATTCACATAGAGACCGCAGTAGAGGGTGATGCCGCTGAGCGGCAGTGCCAGCGACACCGCTTCGGCGTTGCGCAGGGTTTTGACTTCACCCCGCCCGCTCCAGCGAACCAGCAGGGGGGTAAAAGGCTGTAACGCGCCCTTCAGCTGTGAGCGCCGGGAACGTGCGCCCTTGGCCAGAACCCGCACCCGCCCTTCATTTTCACTGAACAGGTCGAGCAGCAGGCTGGTTTCGCTGAAGGGGCGACTATGCAGCACAAAAGCGCGTTGCCAGCCTTCCATCAGATCAGAGATCGTCTGTATAACCCAGGCTGCGCAGAGCACGTTCGTCATCTGCCCAGCCGGATTTCACTTTCACCCACAGTTCGAGATGCACTTTCGCTTCGAACATCTCTTCCATGTCCCTGCGCGCTTCGGTGCCGATGGTTTTGATTTTGGCCCCTTGTTGCCAATCACCATCTTCTTCTGCCCTTCGCGCTCGACCAGAATCAGACCGTTAATGTCGTAACCGCCCCGCTCGTTGCTCACGAAGCGTTCAATCTCCACCGTGACGGAATAAGGCAGTTCAGCGCCCAGGAAGCGCATCAGTTTTTCACGGATGATTTCAGATGCCATAAAGCGCTGTGAGCGGTCAGTGATGTAATCTTCCGGGAAGTGGTGATCGGCCTGCGGCAGATGCTTGCGGGTGATCGCCGCAATGGTATCGACGTTTTTGCCGCTTTCGGCAGAGATTGGCACGATGTCGAGGAAGTTCATCTGCTGGCTCAGGAACTGCAGATGCGGCAGCAGCACGCTCTTGTCCTGGATATTGTCAACCTTGTTGATCGCCAGGACGACCGGCACTTTGCCGTCACGCAGCTTGCCTAACACCATCTCATCGTCAGGCGTCCAGCGGGTGCCTTCCACCACGAAGATCACCAGCTCCACGTCGCCAATAGAGCTGCTGGCGGCGCGGTTCATCAGGCGGTTAATCGCGCGCTTCTCTTCCATGTGCAGACCTGGGGTATCGACGTAGATCGCCTGATATTCGCCCTCGGTGTGAATGCCCATGATGCGGTGGCGCGTGGTTTGCGGCTTACGCGAGGTGATCGACACCTTCTGCCCCAGCAGCTGGTTCAGTAAGGTGGATTTACCGACGTTAGGTCGGCCAACAATCGCGACAAAGCCGCAATAGGTAACGTTTTCGCTCATTCGAATCCTGAGTTATTCAGCGCCTGTTGTGGCGCCGAAAGAGTGCAATGTGTCTTAGCGCATCCGGCGTCCGCAGACGCCGGTATGCCGGAGTGCTATTCGAGGCCCAGCTTGATCAGCGCCTGCTCAGCGGCAGCCTGCTCAGCTTTACGACGGCTGGAGCCGACGCCGACAACCGGCTCGGCCATGCCACTCACCTGACAGTGAATGGTGAATTCCTGGTCGTGGGCTTCGCCACGCACCTGCACCACCAGATAGCTGGGCAGCGGCAGGTGTCGTCCCTGCAGATACTCCTGCAGGCGGGTTTTGGGATCTTTCTGTTTATCGCCCGGACTGATCTCATCAAGGCGTGTCCGGTACCAGTCGAGGATCAGCTGCTCTACCCGTTCGATACTGCTGTCGAGGAAGATGCCGCCAATCAGCGCTTCGACCGTATCGGCCAGAATCGATTCGCGGCGGAAGCCGCCGCTTTTCAGCTCGCCCGGCCCTAAGCGCAGGCATTCACCGAGGTCAAATTCGCGCGCCATTTCAGCCAGCGTATTGCCGCGCACCAGCGTGGCGCGCATGCGGCTCATGTCACCTTCATCAACCCGCGGGAAGCGATGATAAAGGGCATTCGCAATCACATAGCTAAGAATAGAATCGCCAAGAAATTCCAGGCGTTCGTTGTGCTTACTGCTGGCGCTGCGGTGTGTCAGGGCCTGCTGTAACAGTTCCGAATGAGTAAAAGTGTAGCCCAGTTTGCGCTGAAGCTTATTAATCAGGATGGGGTTCATGCGATTCCAGTTCTTTGTTGCGTCTGTGACTCTGCATACCAAACGGGGCTGGCTTTCCAGCACGTTCCGTTTGGTGTGCAGTGGCCTCCCAAAGGAGGCCACCCGTTTTGCCTGTTAATCAGACAATTTTATCAGTGAATACCGCCGATACGACTGAATCGTACGCCGGTTGGCCACTGGCCTTCCTGTTTCTCAAAGCTCATCCAGATAGCGACCGCTTTACCGACCAGGTTACGCTCCGGGACAAAGCCCCAGTAGCGGCTGTCGGCGCTGTTATCACGGTTGTCGCCCATCATGAAGTATTGCCCTTTCGGCACCACCCAGGTCGCCTGCGGCTGGCCCGGCTGCTGATAATACATGCCTGCCTGACTCTGCGCTTCGTTTACCAGCAGAATGTCATGCGTTACGCTTCCGATGGTCTCTTTACGGGTGCCCAGGCGCAGTCCGCCGCGCAGGGTATCGCCCTGCGGCACCTGATAAAAACCGTTACCGGTTTCGTTGCCATCAAAGCCGCTGAAGGTCTGGATAAACTTGCTTGGCTCAACGCTGGTGTAGGTCACCGGCAGCGCAGAGTCACAGGCTTTGCCCTCATCGCAGGCCGGTTTCACCGTCAGCGTCTTACTGTAAGGATCATAGATGACTTTATCGCCCGGCAGGCCAATCACGCGCTTAATGTAGTCCAGGCTCGGATCTTTCGGGTATTTAAAGACCGCGATATCGCCGCGCTTCGGCTGACCGGTTGGGATCAGCGTGGTCTGGGTGATCGGGTCTTTAATCCCGTAGGCAAACTTCTCCACCAGGATAAAGTCACCGATCAGCAGGGTTGGCATCATCGAGCCAGACGGGATCTGGAACGGTTCGTAGATAAACGAACGCACGATGAACACCACGGCCAGCACCGGGAAAACAGAGGCGGTGGTCTCCACCCAGCCAGGCTGTGAAGAGACCTTCGCCAGCGTTTTGCTGTCGAGTGCATTGCCGGTCTGCGCCTGCGCCGCGGCCTGCTTTGCACGGCGCTCCGGCGCCCATTTGAAACGATCAATTACCCAGACGATGCCAGTAATCAGCGTCGCTATCGCCAGAACCAGGGCGAACATATTAGCCATTGGAAATCCTTATTTGCTGTCCTTACCGACATGCAGAATGGCGAGGAACGCTTCCTGTGGCAGCTCAACGTTGCCAACCTGCTTCATTCGCTTCTTACCATCTTTCTGCTTCTGCAACAGTTTCTTCTTACGGCTGACGTCACCGCCATAACATTTGGCGAGCACGTTTTTACGCAGCTGTTTAACCGTTGAACGTGCGATGATGTGGTTACCAATGGCGGCCTGAATCGCAATATCAAACTGCTGACGCGGGATGAGATCTTTCATCTTCTCAACCAGTTCACGGCCGCGATAAGGGGCGTTGTCGCGGTGCGTGATCAGCGCCAGCGCATCCACACGCTCAGAGTTGATCAGAACGTCAACGCGCACCATGTCAGAGGTCTGGAAACGCTTGAAGTTGTAATCCAGCGAGGCATAACCGCGTGAGGTCGACTTCAGACGGTCAAAGAAGTCGAGCACCACTTCTGCCATCGGAATTTCGTAGGTCAGCGCGACCTGGTTGCCGTGGTAAACCATGTTGGTCTGCACGCCACGCTTCTCAATACAGAGCGTAATGACGTTGCCCAGATACTCCTGCGGCAGCAGCATGTGACATTCCGCAATCGGTTCACGCAGCTCTTCAATGTTGTTCAGTGGCGGCAGCTTAGAGGGGCTGTCGACATAGACGGTATCACCGCTTGTGGTCACGACTTCATACACAACCGTCGGCGCGGTGGTGATCAGGTCGAGATCGTATTCACGCTCCAGACGCTCCTGAATGATCTCCATGTGCAGCAGACCCAGGAAGCCGCAGCGGAAACCAAAGCCCAGCGCCGTTGAGCTTTCTGGCTCATAGAACAGCGAGGCGTCGTTCAGGCTGAGTTTGCCGAGCGCATCACGGAAGGCTTCATAGTCATCGGAGCTGATCGGGAACAGACCGGCGTAAACCTGCGGCTTCACTTTTTTGAAGCCAGGCAGCGCTTTGTCAGCCGGGTTGCGAGCGGTGGTCAGGGTATCGCCCACCGGCGCGCCGAGGATATCTTTGATGGCGCAGACCAGCCAGCCCACTTCACCGCAGTTCAGTTCGGTACGGTCGACCTGTTTCGGAGTAAAGATGCCCAGACGGTCCGCGTTGTAGGTCTGGCCGGTGCTCAGGACTTTAATCTTGTCGCCTTTGCGCATGGTGCCGTTTTTCACACGCACCAGTGAGACCACGCCCAGGTAGTTATCAAACCAGGAGTCGATAATCAGTGCCTGCAGTGGCGCTTCCGGATCGCCTTCCGGCGGCGGAATATCGCGCACTAAACGTTCCAGCACGTCAGGCACGCCAACGCCGGTTTTGGCAGAACAGCGCACCGCATCGGCGGCATCAATGCCGACGATATCTTCAATCTCCTGCGCCGCGCGCTCAGGGTCGGCAGCCGGCAGGTCGATTTTGTTCAGAACCGGCACTACTTCCAGATCCATCTCAATCGCGGTGTAGCAGTTCGCCAGTGTCTGCGCTTCAACACCCTGACCGGCATCCACCACCAGCAGTGCCCCTTCACAGGCAGCCAGTGAGCGGGACACTTCATAGGAGAAGTCTACGTGACCCGGGGTGTCGATGAAATTGAGCTGGTAAGTTTCGCCGTCTTTCGCATGGTAGTCGAGTGTGACGCTCTGTGCTTTGATGGTGATGCCACGCTCACGCTCCAGATCCATAGAGTCAAGAACCTGCGCAGCCATTTCGCGGTCTGTGAGGCCACCGCAGATCTGAATAAGGCGGTCAGAGAGCGTGGATTTACCATGGTCGATATGAGCGATGATGGAGAAATTTCTTATGTGCTTCATTTATAGGGATATCTTCGCTTAAAATTCAGTTGAAAACCTGAGCACAGACACATTCAGGAAGATCGCTCTTTACCCACAATCCTGTCAGCCTCATTAATGACGACGCATATTACACTGTTAACGCCGCGCATAAAAGAATGGAACGAGGTGGAAGCGAAACAGATATCTGCGCAGGGCAGAACGGACAAAGGCCGCGGAGTGCGCGGCCTGGACGTGCATTACGCTTCGCTTTCGACACGCAGCGCATCGGGAGGTAAAGCGATGTTGAGGATCACCGGCTGAAAGGCTTCGCGATCGCCAAATTTCAGTGAAACGCCTTTGGCGATAATAAAGCCGCCAACGCCGCCCAGCAGCGCACCGCAGGCCGCCGCCAGATCGCTGCTGAACAGCGACTGAAACAGACCCGCCACCAGAAAGAGGCCCAGCAGCGGCGTCATGTAGACCAGCAGCGCCGAACCGAGCAGGCTGCTCTCTCTGATGCCCAGTTCGATCCGCTGCCCCGGCTGCAGTGGCTCGCTGCTGGCGATCTGCATCACGTGAGCATTTTTCGGGCCGAGTTTATTCAGCATATGACTGCCACAGCCTTTGCGCGCCTGGCAGCTGTTGCAGGAGGTTTTTGCTTCAGTGTGCAGCGTGGCGATGCCATCCTGCCATGCCACCACGGTGGCCCATTCTCTCATCATTTCTGTGATCCCAGGTCGATGCTGTCCGCAATACGTTTAGCGGTTGAAGGCGGTATCTCGCCAATCACCGCAATCTCGTAATTATTGCGCACAACAGTCTGAACCGTACGACGCCCAGTGCGCAATGTCTGGGTAAGGCTGGTTTTATCCGCCGGCGTCACGTTGATCGCAAAACTGAACAGGCCGTCGCTGTAGAGCTTCGATTCCATATTTTTGTTCAGCGCCGGCAGCGAACGGCGATTCTGCGACACCAGTGACATCCCGGCAGGGATCCAGCCTGGCTGCCAGGTGAGCGTGACCGCATCCCCTTTCGGCACCGACAGCGACGGCGGCAGATTGGCTTTCTCCAGCCCCTGCATCAGGTTACGCACCCCCTCATCCACCGCAAAACTGATCACGCGGAACTGCTCCAGCGTTTCACCATCACGGTCAAGCAGGTCAATGCGCAGCGGCAGTTTGGTGTCGACATCCAGCCAGACCACATAGCTGTAGCGGGTCCCATCCCGTGAAACGATACGCAGTACATCACACATCTGATCGGCAATGCGCGAGCGTCCCACGGTAATAAAATCGTAGGCGCTGGCCAGCTTGCTGAAGTCAGCAAAAATCACAGACGGCAGTGCGTCAATGATGTGATTGCCGGGAAGCGAAAAGGGATCGAGGCCAGGTTCGAAGTAACTGATATCGTTGCCGCGCTGGATCACTTCCCGACGCGGCCCGTCCATCTGCAGCAGCTGAGCGAATATCCGGTTATCGATTACAGCATGTCGATAGCGCAGCGATTCGATGCCGATGCGGGAGACGTTGATATAGGCGAATTCGTAGTTGAGGTTCTGGCTTGCCTGTTCCATCTGCTGCAATAGCGCCCCGGACGCCGAAGTTTGCGCCGGGGCGACAGATGACCACAACAGGCTGCCTGCCAGCAGGCTAACAGCATACCAATGCGGCTTCATTACTGCTGCTGCTGTCCTAAAGATTGGTTTCCGGGAACATCCACCTGTGCCTGTTTAGGGGCATCGGTTTCGAATTGCAGCTGATCAGCGTGCAGACGACGCTGCAGTTCATAATCCTGCAGCATCGCATTGACGCGACGGCGCTGATCCTGAACCTGCTGATTAGAACTGTTGGTGTCAAACGCATCAGACGGCACGCCCAGGCTGACCGGCGACGCTTTACCCATCATCGGCAGCGTATTGAACACCGGCGAGTCAGACGTCTGAGTCGCGCTACCCTCAGGCTGATTATAGTGCTGAACACCCACGATGACGGCCAGTGACACACAGGCCGCCACACCCACCTGCGTCAGCTGAGCTGCCCACGGACGCGCTTTTTTCCAGAACGGCATTTTTTCCCAGCGGGAAGGTTCTGGCTGAGCTTCAGGGATCAGCGTTGTGACAGAACGCATCGGTTCTTTTTCGATAGCAGCAGCGACGCGCGCAGAGATATCGAAATGCAGGTGCTCACTCACGTCACCGCGCATGGTATCGCGGATGAGGTGATAGCTTGCCCAGCTTTTCTGCAGTTCTGCGTCCTTCGATAAGGCGGAAAACAGCTCGTTATCTAAGGTCTCACCATCCATTAAAGCGGAAAGTTTTTCTTTCTGCATGCCTATGTACCCTTCCAGTAGCCGTTATCACTGACGTTGGATAAGCGGTTGAACTTTGTTATCAATAGCCTCTCGCGCACGAAAGATACGTGATCGAACAGTGCCTACCGGGCAATCCATAATGACGGCGATCTCTTCATAGCTCAGGCCGTCCAGTTCCCTGAGGGTGATTGCCATACGCAAGTCCTCGGGTAGCGCCTCGATGGTACGAAAGACAATTTGTTTCAATTCGTCAGACAACATTAAGTTCTCAGGGTTCGAAATTTCTTTTAATGCACCCGCACTTTCGAAATTTTCTGCGTCAATCGCATCCACATCGCTGGATGGCGGACGACGCCCCTGAGCAACCAGGTAATTTTTTGCTGTATTGACCGCAATGCGGTACAGCCAGGTATAAAAGGCGCTATCGCCACGGAATGAATCCAGTGCGCGATACGCTTTGATAAATGATTCCTGTACGACATCAGGCACATCACCTGAAGGTACATAGCGTGAAACCAGGCTCGCCACTTTGTGCTGGTAACGAATCACCAGTAAGTTGAAAGCTTTTTGATCTCCCTTCTGAACCCGCTCGACAAGAACCTGATCCGTTAACTGCTCGCTCATCCGAGGTAATGTCTCCCCAAACTTTTCTTACGCATAAAGTAACTGCCAGCACATCTCATTGGTTCTGAGCAAGCATGCGCTTAGAGTTGTGATGTGGTGCGAAGTTCACTTCCCGACCTGATATTTGCCGCTCCGGAATTGATTACACAGGTTGTTCGTTTTCGTTCAGTGTAAGGAGCGCAAATCGCAGGCAGAGTAACCTATGACAACAGCTTTTTCATCATTAAATCCTCCGCCGATAATAAGTTTGGTATAGAAAACAGATCTCAAATTGTACTGTTTATAACTTAATGATTATCGATGATTTTTCTGAATTCAAACCGTGAACCTGCGAACTTTTGTTTAAAATACTTCACAGCGACCGGCTCAGGGCTTATGCTCAGGGCAATCTTTGTTTAGTAAATTAAACATCATGACAAATGCGAATCCGGATTATCAGTGTGATGTATTGATTGTGGGCAGCGGTGCTGCGGGCCTATCTTTAGCGCTACGCCTGGCGAAACAGTATCAGGTCACGGTGCTCAGCAAAGCGCAGGTCAATGAGGGCTCTACGCTTTATGCTCAGGGCGGCATTGCAGCGGTGTTCGATGAGACCGACAGTATTGAAGCGCATATAGAAGATACGCTGATTGCCGGCGCCGGGCTGTGCGACCGGGAGGCGGTCTCGTTTATCGCCAGCAATGCGCGGCACTGCGTGCAGTGGCTGATCGACAACGGCGTTGCCTTTGATCTCGATCCGCAGGCCTCAGGCGAGATGCGCTATCACCTGACGCGCGAAGGCGGACACAGCCATCGCCGTATTCTGCACAGTGCCGATGCCACCGGTCATGCGGTTGAAACCACGCTGGTAAGCCAGGCGCTCAGCCATCCCAACATCCGCATTCTGGAACGCACCAACGCGGTCGATCTGATTCTCTCCGATAAAATCGGCCTGCCTGGCCCGCGCCGGGTGGTGGGTGCCTGGATCTGGAACCGTAACCGCGAGCAGGTGGAAACCTGTCAGGCGCGGGCGGTGGTGCTGGCGACCGGCGGCGCCGCCAAAGTGTATCAGTACACCACGAATCCTGACGTCGCCTCCGGTGACGGGATCGCGATGGCCTGGCGTGCGGGCTGCCGGGTCGCCAACCTCGAATTTAATCAGTTTCATCCTACCTGTCTGTTTCATCCCCAGGCGCAGAACTTCCTGCTGACTGAAGCCCTGCGCGGAGAAGGCGCCTGGCTGGTGCGTCCCGATGGCAGCCGTTTCATGCCCGAATTTGATGAGCGCGCCGAGCTGGCTCCGCGCGATATCGTCGCACGCGCCATCGATCATGAGATGAAGCGGCTGGGCGTGGACTGCATGTATCTGGATATCAGCCACCAGCCGGAAGAGTTTGTGCGCGCCCACTTCCCGATGATCTATGAAAAGCTGCTGACCTTTGGCTTCGACCTGACCCGGGAACCGATCCCGATCGTGCCAGCCGCCCACTATACCTGTGGCGGCGTGATGGTGGATCAGCATGGGCAGAGTGACGTCAGCGGCCTGTATGCCATCGGAGAGGTGAGCTACACCGGCCTGCATGGTGCGAACCGCATGGCCTCCAACTCGCTGCTGGAGTGCCTGGTCTATGGCTGGTCAGCCGCCGAAGCGCTGATCCAGAGCCTGCCTGGCATAGAGGCTGTGACCACCCTGCCCGCCTGGGATGAGAGCCAGGTCGATGATGCCGATGAGCGCGTCGTCATCCAGCACAACTGGCATGAGCTGCGGCTCTTCATGTGGGATTATGTCGGCATTGTGCGTACGACCCGGCGACTGGAGCGGGCTTTGCGCCGCATCACCCTGCTTCAGCAGGAGATCGATGAGTATTACCGTCACTTCCGCCTCTCCAATCATCTCCTGGAGCTGCGGAATCTGGTTCAGGTGGCGGATCTGATGGTGCGCTGTGCGCTGGAGCGAAAAGAGAGTCGCGGCCTGCACTATATCCGCGACTACCCGAACCTGCTGCCAGAGGCGCGACCGACAATTCTGACGCCGCCCGGCTACATAAAGAGATAGAACGCCCGCGTCAGGCTGCACCACTCATCCGAATAGTGGGTGTCTGCCGCGCGGATAGCGAGCCGCTCCAGCAGGGTTTCGCCAGGCTGCGGCGAAAAGCCCAGCACAACCCGGTGCGGCGGACGATGGGCATACTCCGCCACATCCAGGCGCGAACGCAGATGCCAGCCATCTGCCTCTGCCAGCGCGATAAAATCCTGGCCGATGGCGGCAGGCAGCACCACGCAGAACATCCCCTCCTCCTCAATCAGTAACGCCGCGCTGCGCAGTAACGTCTGATGGTCGAGCGAGGCTGTGGCGCGGGCGCGGTCCCGCGCTGGCGTAGAACAGGCCACGCCAGGCGCAAAATAAGGCGGATTGCTGACGATGAGGGAATAACGCGCGGTGGACTCCTCTGCCCAGCAGGCGATGTCGTGCTGATGCACCCGGATTCGTTCAGGCCACGGCGACTGCTGCACATTCTCCTGCGCCTGCTGCGCGGCCTCTGGCTCTAATTCAACCGCATCGACCAGCACCTGCGACGGTGTACGCTGCGCCAGCATCAGGGCAATCAGCCCGCTGCCGCTGCCGATATCCAGAATGCGCCTGACCCCGGCCACCGGTGCCCAGGCCCCGAGCAGAATGGCATCGGTTCCCACTTTCATCGCACAGCGATCGTGCGCGACAAAAAATTGTTTAAAGGTAAAACCGTTCTTGTTTAACTGTGGCCGTTCACGCGGCTTATCCTGCATCATTCTTCACTACCATCGTTTTTTCCTGCCGTCCGGCAGCGCATGAGTGTAACGTGGCAACAGAGGGAATTCACGCGGCAGACAACCCCAGGCGCAGCGGAAACGGATTAACAGATGAAGATTCAGTCTGATCTGTCTATAATCAGCGCCCCAAACTGAGGTAGACCATGACAGTAACCACATTTTCCGAACTCGAACTCGACGAAAGCCTGCTACAAGCGTTGCAGGAAAAAGGCTTCACGCGTCCAACAGTGATTCAGGCTGCTGCAATTCCGCCCGCGCTGGAGGGCCGCGACGTTCTGGGTTCGGCACCTACCGGGACCGGGAAAACCGCCGCCTATCTGTTACCGGCGCTGCAGCACCTGCTTGATTTTCCGCGCAAGAAATCTGGCCCGCCACGCATCCTGATTGTGACCCCGACCCGCGAACTGGCGATGCAGGTCGCCGAACATGCGCGTGAACTGGCGAAACATACCCATCTGGATATCGCGACCATCACGGGCGGCGTGGCCTACATGAACCACGCCGAAGTGTTCAGCGAAAACCAGGATATCGTGGTCGCGACCACCGGCCGCCTGCTGCAGTATATTAAAGAAGAGAACTTCGACTGCCGCGCCGTGGAAACTCTGGTGCTGGATGAAGCGGACCGCATGCTGGATATGGGCTTCGCCCAGGACATCGAAACCATCGCGGCTGAAACGCGCTGGCGCAAGCAGACCCTGCTCTTCTCCGCCACGCTGGAAGGCGACAACATCCGCGATTTCGCCGAACGTCTGCTGAACGATCCGGTTGAGCTGGAAGCGGATCCGAGCCGTCGCGAGCGCAAAAAGATCCAGCAGTGGTACTACCGCGCTGACGATCTTGAGCACAAAACCAAGCTACTGATCCATCTGCTAAAGCAGCCGGAAGTGACACGCAGCATCGTGTTCGTGCGCAAGCGTGAGCGTCTGCATGAGCTGGTGAGCTGGCTGCACGAAGCGGGGATTCGCAGCAGCTATCTGGAAGGCGAAATGGTGCAGGCGAAGCGTAACGAAGCGATCAAACGTCTGAGTGAAGGACGGGTGAACGTGCTGGTTGCCACCGACGTTGCGGCGCGCGGCATCGACGTTGAAGATGTCAGCCACGTCTTCAACTATGACATGACGCGCACCGCCGATACCTATCTGCACCGTATTGGCCGTACCGGTCGCGCCGGTCGTAAAGGCATCGCCATCTCGCTGGTGGAAGCGCACGATTACGTTCTGCTGGGTAAAATCACCCGCTACGTTAATGAGCCGATTAAAGCGCGCGTGATTGACGAGCTGCGTCCGGTGACCCGCGCTCCAAGTGCGAAAACCACCGGCAAACCGTCGAAAAAGGTGCTGGCTAAGCGAGCAGAGAAGAAAGCGAGCGAAACTGCAAAACCCCGCGTGAAAAAACGCCATCGTGACGCCAAAAATATTGGCAAACGCCGTAAGGCAAGCGGCAGCGCGGCCGCTAACGAGAATGCGGAATAAAACAGCGCTTAAACAAAAAAATCGCCTCTGATGAGGCGATTTTTTTTAACTGACAGCTGTTAACAGCCTTTTCACACCATTTTACCTGCCTGATCGCATTGCTGGCGATACTCACTGACCGGCTCGCTGCACATGACTCTCTATCTTGCTGATAAGGATGATAAAATATGCTGTGTGCGCTTTGCGTTTATTTTCAGCGTCCGATCACTCAGGCCACTTAAAGACTTTCGGTAAAAGTACGGGCAATCACGTCACGCTGCTGTTCAGGTGTGAGTGAGTTGAAGCGCACGGCATAGCCCGACACGCGGATGGTCAGCTGCGGGTAGTTTTCCGGGTGCTTCACCGCATCTTCCAGCGTTTCACGACGCAGAACGTTGACGTTCAGATGCTGACCGCCTTCAACACGCACCTGCGGTTTGATTTCTACCGGAACTTCACGATAAGCAAATTCGCCCAGCTCGCTGATAGCCACAACCTGGTCTTCTTCATAACCCCCGGCGGCACACAGGCAACGCGCCTGGGCTTTCTCTTCGTCCAGCAGCCAGAAGGATTTCAGCAGGTTGGCATGGTTGGATTGAGTGATCTGGATTCCTGTGATCATCTTTGCATCTCCCGAATAATAGGTGAATAAATCAAATTTAAGGCTCCGGTATACCACCCATCCTTTCGACCAGCCTTGACCTGCATCAATCTTCACCCGGCGCTCCGTGGCCATTCCGGCTAACCCGTTGATCTGAAAATGCATTGCCTCTTAACTTTATTTGTATTTTTCAAATTTATTTTACCTTCAGCTGGGCGGCAGGAACGGCTAAGCTTACGGCACTAACGGAAAGGGAGTTGAACATGGCTGAAAAGCTGACCTGGCACGACGTGCTGGCTGAAGAGAAACAGAAACCCTATTTTGTCGAGACGCTGAAGCTGGTCGCCGATGAACGCGCTGCGGGGGTCACCGTCTATCCGCCGCAGAAAGATGTCTTTAATGCCTTTCGCCTGACGGAACTGGGCGACGTCAATGTCGTCATCCTCGGTCAGGACCCCTACCATGGCCCTCACCAGGCACACGGCCTGGCCTTCTCTGTGCTGCCAGGCGTGCAGGTGCCGCCATCCCTGCAAAATATCTATAAAGAGTTGCAGCAGGATATTCCGGGCTTTGAGAAACCCAGTCACGGCTTCCTGGAGAGCTGGGCAAAACAGGGTGTGATGCTGCTGAACACCGTCTTAACGGTCGAGGCGGGCAAAGCGCACTCCCATGCGCGATTCGGCTGGGAGACGTTTACCGATAATGTGATTGCAGCGATCAATCAGCATCGTGAAGGGGTCATTTTTCTGCTGTGGGGATCGCATGCCCAGAAGAAAGGCAGCATCATCGATCGCCAGCGCCATCATGTGTTGCAGGCGCCGCACCCTTCGCCGCTCTCTGCGCATCGCGGCTTTTTCGGCAGCCACCATTTTTCAAAAACCAATGAACTGCTCAGCGCGGCCGGTAAAAAACCGGTGGACTGGACGCCGGTATTACCGGACTGACGCCAGAATGCACACGGCCGCGTCAGTGCGCGGCCGTGTAGCGGGATTCCGGTGCTGAATCAGCCTTTGGCTTTGGCAACGGCAACCATCGCCGGACGCAGCAGGCGACCATTCAGCGTGTAACCACGCTGCATCACCAGCATGACATGGTTAGGCTCGAACTCTTCAGACTCCATCATCGACATCGCCTGATGCACTTCCGGGTTAAACGGCACGCCGGTTTCGCCGACCACTTCAACACCGAATTTACGCACGGCACCCAGCAGACCTTTCAGAGTCAGTTCAACCCCTTCGATCATAGGCGCCAGCTGTGAATCTTCTTTGTTCGCCACTTCCAGCGCGCGCTCAAGGCTGTCGATAACCGGCAGCAATTCGTTGGCAAATTTCTCCAGCGCAAATTTGTGCGCCTTCTCAACGTCCATTTCCGCACGACGACGAATGTTTTCGACTTCAGCCTGCGCACGCAGCTGAGCATCACGCACGCCGGTCTGAGACTGCGCTAATTCGGCTTCGAGCTGAGCGATACGCTCATCACGCGGATCCACCTCTGCCGCTGTCTCCGCTTCCTGAGGTTGCTGCTGATCCTGCTGAATTTCGTCTGAGACTTGCTCGTTTGGGGTGTTCTGTTCTTTACTACTCATGAATTTCTCCGCGTTTTGCACATTCATTTCGCTGGTTGGCTTATTATGGGGATTGAAATAGCGGTTTCAAGGGAACCTGTCACATTGCCTTGCCGTTTTGGCTTATAAGGAACACCGACCAGATGAACAAACACTTTAACTGCATTGGTATTGTGGGTCATCCACGCCATCCCACCGCGCTAACCACGCATGAGATGCTCTGGCGCTGGCTGACAGCCAAAGGTTATCAAGTGATCGTCGAGCAACAGATTGCGCAGGAGCTGTCGCTTCACGATGTGCAGACCGGCACGCTGGCGGAGATTGGTCAGCAGGCCGATTTAGCGGTGGTGGTAGGCGGTGATGGCAATATGCTGGGTGCCGCGCGGGTGCTGGCCCGTTACGACATCAAGGTGATTGGCATTAACCGCGGTAACCTCGGTTTTCTTACCGACCTCGACCCCGACAATGCGCAGCAGCAGCTGGATGAGGTGCTGCAGGGCAACTATTTTGTCGAGAGCCGCTTTCTGCTGGAAGCGCAGGTGTGCAAATCGGCCTGTTCGCCGCGCATCGGCACCGCCATCAACGAGGTGGTACTCCATCCCGGCAAAGTCGCGCACATGATCGAATTTGAGGTTTACATCGATGAGGTGTTCGCCTTTTCGCAGCGCTCTGACGGACTGATTATCTCCACCCCTACCGGCTCGACCGCCTACTCGCTCTCTGCGGGTGGCCCGATTCTGACACCGTCGCTGGAAGCGATCGTGCTGGTGCCGATGTTCCCGCATACGCTCTCGGCGCGGCCGCTGGTCATCAACAGCAGCAGCACCATCCGCCTGCGCTTTTCGTCCCGCCGCAGCGACCTGGAAATCAGCTGCGACAGTCAGATCGCCCTGCCGATACAGGAGGGCGAGGATGTTCTGATCCGGCGCAGCAATCATCACCTCAACCTGATTCACCCTAAAAACTACAGCTATTTCAATACGCTGAGTTCTAAACTGGGCTGGTCAAAAAAATTGTTCTGAAAAGGGGTGCAGCCTCTTTACTGGATAAAAAACCAGTTTATACTGTATGAAAAACCATATGTGTTTATTCGTACAGGTGAACCTATGCTGGCCCAACTGACCATCAGTAATTTCGCTATCGTTCGTGAGCTCGACATTGATTTCCACCGCGGCATGACAGCCATCACGGGTGAAACCGGTGCCGGTAAGTCCATCGCGATTGATGCGCTGGGATTATGTCTTGGCGGTCGTGCTGACGCCGACATGGTGCGTCAGGGAGCCAGCCGGGCTGACCTGTGTGCCCGCTTCCAGCTTAAGGCCTCCCCTTCAGCCCAGCGCTGGCTGCTGGATAATCAGCTGGATGATGGCAACGAGTGTCTGCTGCGCCGGGTGATCAGCGCCGATGGCCGTTCGCGCGGCTTTATCAACGGCACTGCGGTCCCGCTCTCTCAGCTGCGCGACCTTGGTCAGCTGCTGATTCAGATCCACGGTCAGCATGCCCATCAGCTTCTGCTTAAACCCGATCACCAGAAACATCTGCTGGATGCCTATGCCGGCCATGATGATCTTCTGCAGCGCATGCGTGCCAGCTATCAGACCTGGCATCAGAGCTGCCGCACCCTGGCGCTGCATCAGCAGCAGGCGCAGGAGCGCGAAGCGCGCCGTGAACTGTTGCAGTATCAGCTGAAAGAGCTGAACGACTTTGCCCCGCAGCCGGGTGAATATGAGCAGATCGACGAAGAGTACAAGCGTCTGGCGAACAGCGGCCAGCTGCTGTCAACCAGCCAGCAGGCGCTGCAGATGCTCTCCGACAGTGATGACACCAATCTCAACAGCCTGCTCTACAGCGCCCGTGAGCTGATTTCTGAGCTGACCTCGCTGGATGAGAAGCTGAACGGCGTGCATAACCTGCTGGAAGAGGCGGCTATCCAGCTGAGCGAAGCGAGCGATGAACTGCGTCACTACTGTGACAGCCTCGATCTGGACCCTAATCGCCTGTACGAACTGGAAAAACGGATTTCACGCCAGATTGCCCTGGCGCGTAAGCATCACGTCACGCCAGAAGCGCTGCCTGAACTGCATCGGCAGCTGCTGGATGAAGCGGAGCTACTGTCACAGCACGAAAGCGATCAGGAGAGCCTGCAATCGCTGGTCGGTGAACACTATCAGGCGGCTCTTAAGAGCGCCGAAGAACTTCATCAGCAGCGCAGCCACTTTGCAGATGAGCTGCAGCAGCTGATAACCCAGAGCATGCATCTGCTCTCAATGCCGCACGGCCAGTTTAAAATCGCCCTGACCTTTAACCCGGATCAGCTGACGGCTGACGGCGCGAGCCGCGTCGACTTCCAGGTCACCACTAACCCGGGTCAGCCGTTGCAGCCGCTGGGTAAAGTGGCCTCAGGCGGTGAGCTGTCACGTATCGCGCTGGCAATTCAGGTGATCACCGCGAAGAAAATGGAAACGCCGGCAATGATTTTCGATGAGGTCGATGTCGGCATCAGCGGCCCGACCGCGGCCGTCGTAGGTAAACTGCTGCGTCAGCTGGGTGAATCGACGCAGGTTATGTGTGTCACGCACCTGCCGCAGGTGGCCGGTTGCGGTCATCAGCACTTCTTTGTGAGCAAAGAGACCGACGGCGCAATGACTGAAACCCACATGCAGCCGCTGGACAAGCGGGCGCGCCTGCAGGAACTGGCACGACTGCTGGGCGGCAGCGAGGTCACCCGCAACACCCTGGCGAATGCAAAAGAACTTTTAGCCGCATAGCAGCGCACTTTTTTAACCTGACGGGGTCATATGCTTGCTCTGCAGAGGTTTCCAACAGCGAAAAGGTTTATTATCATCGGCACTTATGTCGCCAGAGTAATAAAGCCTGCCGCAGGCAGAGTTCAGATTTTGATGGCAATAAAATCGCCTGTTGAGGCGTTTGGCCCCGGAAAAGGAATGTATAGATGCGCTGTAAAACGCTGACTGCCGCGGCAGTGGTAATGTTGATGATGACCGCCGGATGTTCCACTTTAGAGCGCGTGGTCTACCGTCCTGATATCAACCAGGGCAACTATCTGGTTGCCAACGATGTGGCCAAGATCCATACCGGTATGACACAGCAGCAGGTGGCTTACACCCTCGGTACGCCGATGATGAAAGACCCGTTTGGCAGTAACGTCTGGTATTACATCTTCCGTCAGGAACCCGGTCATGAGCGTGTTAAACAGCAGACGCTGACCCTGACCTTTGATGGCAACGGTGTGCTGACCAACATCGACAACAAGCCGAATCTCTCTCAGAACAGCGATTAATCACACGGCAGAGAGTCTGAAAAACAGGCAGCAAAAAGGCGCACCGAGCGCCTTTTTTTATGTCCGTTATCTGCAAAGCCAGACAGAACTTATTTTTTGCTCACCGCAGCCCGCTCTGCACGCTGGCGACGAAGCTCTTTAGGATCGGCAATCAGCGGACGATAAACCTCGATACGATCGCCCTCATTCACCTCATCATCCAGCTTCACCGGCCGGCTGTAGACGCCGACCTTGTTGCTGGCGAGGTCAATTTCGCGGCGTAGCTCCAGTAATCCTGATTTTACGATGGCCTGTTCTATCGTGCTGCCCTGCTCCACTTTGACGTAGAGCTGATACTGCTTTTCAGGCAACGCATAGACCACCTCAACGGTGATGTCAGGCACTGTAAACCTCTTTGGCGCGCTGGGTGAAAGCCTGCACCATGCTGTTGGCAAGCTCTTTGAAAATGCGTCCAAAGGCCATCTCTACCAGCATATTGGTGAATTCAAACTCCAGGCTTAATTCGACTTTGCAGGCGTCATCGCCCAGCGAGACGAACTTCCATCCGCCGGTCAGCTTACGGAACGGGCCGTCAACCAGCTGCATATGGATGCTCTGGTTATCCGTCAGGGTGTTACGGGTGGTAAAGGTTTTGCTGATACCCGCTTTCGAGACATCCACAGACGCCGTCATCTGATTCTCTGACGCATCCAGCACGCGGCTTCCGGTGCAACCCGGCAGGAATTGCGGATAGGCATCCACATCATTTACAAGTTTGTACATCTGCCCGGCACTAAACGGGACCAGTGCCGAACGACTAATCTGAGCCATAATGGTTCCTGTTCATCAAGAAACCGCTGAATAATAGCATTTTCAGCGATCAAACAAAAATGTCCCTGGTAAAGGGTGTGCTAGAATATCCCGTTTCCTGCTGCCCCGCTGGACTGGGGATGCGATAACCGACTAAGTGATGTAAAATACGCCTCATTATGACAAAGAAAAAAGCACACAAACCCGGTTCGGCCACTGTTGCCATGAACAAACGCGCCCGCCACGAATACTTCATCGAAGAGGAGTATGAAGCGGGATTATCGTTACAGGGATGGGAAGTTAAATCACTTCGTGCCGGTAAAGCCAACATCAGCGACAGCTATATTCTGCTGCGCGATGGCGAAGCGTTCCTGTTCGGTTCAACCTTTCAACCCTTAGCTGTTGCGTCCAGCCATGTGGTCTGTGACCCGACCCGTAACCGTAAGCTCCTGCTGAAGCAACGCGAACTCGACTCCCTCTATGGGCGCGTTAACCGCGAAGGTTACACCCTCGTGGCGCTGTCGCTTTACTGGAAGAACGCCTGGTGCAAACTGAAGATTGGTGTGGCACGCGGTAAGAAAGAGCACGACAAGCGCGACGACATCAAAGATCGTGAATGGAAATTAGACAAAGCCCGTATCATGAAGAATTCAGCGCGCTAAGCACTGGATTTTATGCTGTTTAATTGCTAATATTTGAAGTTCTGGGGCTGATTCTGGATTCGACGGGATTGTGAAGCCTTAGGAGCATGCCGAGGGGCGGTTTGCCTCGTAAAAAGCCGCAAAAAAATAGTCGCAAACGACGAAAACTACGCTTTAGCAGCTTAATAACCTGCTCTGAGCCCTCTCTCCCTAGCTTCCGCTCTTAAGACGGGGATCAAGAGAGGTCAAACCCAAAAGAGATCGCGTGGAGGCCCTGCCTGGGGTTGAAGCGTTAAATCCAATCAGGCTAGTCTGTCAGTGGCGTGTCTGTTCGCAGCTGACCGGCGAATGTAAAAACTGACTAAGCATGTAGTGCCGACGGTGTAGTAATTTCGGACGCGGGTTCAACTCCCGCCAGCTCCACCAAAATTCTTTCGCGGCGATACCAGAATCGTCCGTTGAAGTCCTGAAAGCCCGCACGGTGAAAGCCCTGTGGGCTTTTTTGTGTCTGTGGCCTGCTGGTGCCCTTCTCTCTAATCGCGACGATTTACTATTCCTGAAGCTGAAGAGTCTGGCTTTTTGTAATGGCATATTTGATACCGCCAGCGGCACCTTCAGCCCGCACCGCCGCGAGCACTTGCTCCGCACCGTCAACAGGGTGGACTACACCGCCCCACGTCCGGGTGAAAACCTCGCAGAGCACGCCCCGGCATTCTGGCGCTGGTTAACGCGGGCCGCCGGGCATAATCACGACAAACAGGAGAGCATTCTCGCGGCGTTCTTTATGGTGCAGGCAAACCGCTATGACTGGCAGATGTTTCTCGAAGTCACCGGCCCCGGCGGCAGCGGTAAAAGCGTTATGGCCTCAATAGCCACTCTACTGGCCGGAAAAGATAACACCACATCAGCCACCATCGACACGCTGGAATCCTCACGCGAGCGCGCCAGCGTGGTGGGCTTCTCACTGATTATTCTCCCTGACCAGGAGAAATGGAGCGGCGACGGCGCGGGCATCAAGGCGATCACCGGCGGCGATGCCGTTGCAATTGACCCCAAATACCGTGACGCCTATTCAACACACATCCCGGCGGTAATTCTGGCGGTGAACAATAACCCGATGCGTTTCAGCGATCGCAGCGGCGGCGTGTCACGCCGCCGGGTTATACTGACGTTCCCCGAAGTAATACCGGCAAAAGAACGCGATCCGCAGCTACTGGACAAAATCAGTACCGAGCTGGCCGTGATTGTCCGTCATCTGATGCAGCGCTTCACGTCACCCGATGAAGCGCGCGAGCTGTTGCAGGCACAGCAGACGTCCGGCGAGGCGCTGGATATCAAGCGACAGGCCGATCCGCTGGTCGATTTCTGCGGCTATCTGATGCCACTGAGCACGCCGAACGGGCTGTTCATCGGCAATGCTAATATTCGCCCGATAAACCCAAAGCGCTATCTCTATCATGCATATCTGTCATTTATGGAATCGCGCGGCCATCAACATCCGCTCAGCCTGACGGCTTTCGGCTAGGCAGTGCCGCAGACGCTGAAAGAGTACGAGCGCGTATTGCTTAAGCGCCGAACGAATAACGGCATTCAAACTAATATGACGCTGCATGAGGACAGCGAGACAGATTGGTTGCCAGCATGTAGCGCCTGATAAATCTTAAAAAAACCGGCTTAGGCCGGTTTGTGTTATGCAGAATAAATTGATGGCATTACTTATGATCATAATAGACAGCTTCAAATGAGGAACCTACATCGCTACTTCACGTTACATTTTACCTAAGGCAAATTTTCAGCGATTTATGTGGTTTAATGGAAATCATAAATTCATTGATGATAGGTGCCTTACATCTTGCCTTTAACAAAAAATTTTATATTATGTGCTAAAAGTACACTCACATTCTTAATGTGTAAAAATCTAAATTTAATAAAATAATGAATTATTATTAGCTTTAATGAAATCTGCACGAAAATGTTGATTAAGGAGAAGATACAATGAGCGGAATTAAAATCACACAAGCAATTGATAACAATCAAATTTTAGTCGATGTTATAGCCTTTACCCATGGAATAAACACTTCCCCGCTCACTTGTCCTGACCCAAATTGTAGTGCTCACCTAGTTTATGTTAAGAGCTACATCCGACGAAGTTATAATAAGACTCAACACATACCTGCTTTCTTCAGATTGGAAAAAGGTAATTTACACAACGAAGCCTGCCAATATGCTACTTCTGGTATGGATACGATTCATGCAGGTGATTCCAGCCATGACATCCGCAAAGCACTTGCTAATGGAAATAATATATTCCGGCTCCACATCCTCGATGTAGATGACTCTGCTCTAATTAGAAAGAAAGCATTGGCAATGCAAATCACCCCGCCTTCAGATACAACAGATCGAGTCTATGTTAAAAAAGGCAGGAAAGCACCATATGTGAAAAACATGCTTAGTTTACGAGAGATCTATGATTATGGAAAAGCTAACCCTCATCTAAAAAATACTATAAAAATTGTTACAGCAACAAATACCGTCCCATGGTCTGATTTTTTTTACGAAACATTCCAGTTAGACCAATTATCGACGTATCTACAAACGGTTAATATAGCTCAAGTGGCTGTAATTATTAAAGTCCATGTAATTAGAACACCTATATCACATTTGGGTAACAAACAATTTATTGAAGGAACACCTAAGAAGATAAGTGGACAGCCTGACTTATATCCTACAATTCAACTAATTAATATAAGCCCTAAAATATTCCCGTTGAGTAAAAGTGTGATGGTTCTGGGTAAATTTACTGTTCCTGCTAATAGTAAAATGATCATGAAACCAATACTTGAGCGTGAGGTCAGGACTATGGTCTTTAGCGACGAACAGGTTTTAGAACTCTGAAACAAATATAACTATCGCCCTTTCACTGTAGAAGTGAACAATGGATATTCGCTTAACTACTTAACATCAGAGTGGTGTTTGTTCTCTTTAATAATATTTATACCCATCCCCAATAACCGGCTCTAGCCGGTGTTAATATTTTTCACTTAGGTGATCACTTTAAGTGCACACTAGTGTTCATCCCGCTTCAAACCATTCACTATCTAATACTATGAATTTAATGAATAAAATTAAAAAGTGGACAGTGTGAACACTTTTCCCATAAATCATTTTATTTTGGATTTAGCACTAGGCATTCGTTATCTTTGCCCTGCCGTTCCGGGGAGTGAGATCCAATAATTGGTACACGTTTAGGTACACGAACAAAAGTTGAATTCGCGAAAAATACTTAATTTCATAAAGTTGTGCATCCTATTCAGATTCCGCCAGCGCGTCCGGGAAGCCCGTACAGAACAAGCCCTATGGGCTTTTTTTTGCTTTATTTTCCTGTGAAAATATGAAGAGAAATATTCAAATCATAACCTTTTAGCTGCCTCATTAAGCTTTAGCATGTTGAAAAGCCTAAAATAAGGGAGGTGATAGTAATAAATTGGCGTTCCTAAACCAAGACTCCGCCTCGGCCTCATGGAGAATACTAATAATCTATTCGTCAGAAAATCTCTTCTTCATACAGATATCTCTTGTGGCTTATGAAGACGTAACTAACATTGCTATGTATTAAGAAACAGGGACAGGTCATATCAGGTAAAGATATCCTCACGTTCTGCATCAGGCCAGCAATATGCAGCCTTGTCATTCAAGCGTTAATTATCTTTCCGTCATCATTGCTAAAGCACGGGTGCAAAGCATATTGACCCGACAGAGTATCGTGGAAGATGGCGAAGACCAGCGGCCGGTTAACATGTTTTTCTTCCTGCAAGGCTCATTTCGCCATCATGACATCTCTACCCATATGTCGTACATTTTCAGCCTTCATCTTATTAAAAGCTCATCATTTACTGATTTTACTAATTATCGTGTTATACAGGATCAATCAGCTCATATCCTCAAAAGTGCATCTGTAAAAATGAAGGGCTAAGGCTATATGGTGTTTACACTCTGACCTTTAACAGCGTATTATTTCCTGCCAAGAGCACCACGGATGATTACACAAGGAATGTAAAATCATGGCTGCATTACATTTTCCCTGCACCATATTCAAAACCCAAAAGTGGATGGACGATTACGGCGCTAAAGACATGCGCTGCGGCGATCTGACCGAAGCACAGCTAAAGTCTCAGTACCGGCTGGATTACATTTCTGACCGGGTTGATCCCTGGACGCTTACCCGGCGTTCCTCAATGGATCGTCCACAATCCATGTTTTGCTGCAATGTGCGCGGCCAGGGTGAAAAGATTACCCGCCAGCAGTGTGCTGCTCTATTGTTTGATGAGTTCCGCTCATTATCCCGAAAATTTTCTTTTTACGGGCCCTATAGTCATCTGATCAAAAAGATGATCACGCACATGCAGAACGGCAATGGTACGCCCTTCCATGATATGTCGCTGAACCAGGCTCTAAAAGAACATATAATCAATGATAACTCGCTGGGAAACAGTACACGTCTATTATTGCAGAAAGCGCTTGAAGATAATATTGACTGGCGAAATAGCATCTATCCATCTATTGAAAAGGCAAAACTGTATGAAGCCATATCAGGTGGTAAATTGCCTAAATTCGACAGATTGCAGGATAATTTTAACGGCATGGGTATCACCGTTCATGATACCTGGGCAACGCATATCACTATAAAATCACTGCATATTAATAATGATCGTTTCCGGGCAGTGGTACATTACAAAGTTCAGGATCACTTTGGTCTGGATAGTGATGACATTCTGAATGCAAAATTCAATCAGTTTCATTTCTTTTGTATCTGGTTCATGCTACAGCGATACAATCAGTTTGGCTTCAAACCATTCATGACCAATGTGGAAACAACTCTGGAAATTACTGGAATGCGCAAATGAGACTAAAAGAAAAAATAATTATCGCTCTGTTTTTTCTGGCTGGCTGCGTGCTACTTAGCTACTGGCTGTGGTTGTCTCAGCGCCCCGTGGATATCATAGCCGTTCATCACAGAAGTAGTGGTTTCAGTGATGTTCTGGTCAATAGCTTCCCGCCAACTGATAAAGGAAAAATCAACTGGTGGTTAAAAAACAAGGAAATGTTAAATGATAAATACGGCATTCCAAAACCTGATAAAAACGGTCATTTTTACCTGACTATTTGGTTATTCGGGGATGGTTATAAAGAGTTAGGGAAATATGACAGACTTTGCTTTGATGATATGAAACCGCCAGTAAATTGTATTGATAAGGAGAGAGTATTTTCAATCAGTTTTAGCAAGAACAGAGGCACTATATTTACAGGAAACGATAGCGAATATCGTCTTACAGCAGATGGAAAAATATTAAAACTTGAAGACTAATAAACTCGGCCTCTCTGGCGTGGGGATAGTAATGAACGCACCCATCTTCCACGCCTGTATCAGCCATCCTGAAAACTGGAAAAATTTTCTTAAGGATTTTTCTACAAGAGTAAAAGAAACAACATGGGAAATGAGAAAGTAAAAGTTAAAAACAAACCAATCATCTACATACTATCGTTGCTTTCCTGCCTTCTGCTGGCCTATGTTTTCTGGCTGTTGCTGCGTCCTGCAGAAATCGTTGCTGTCCATAAAAATGGTAATCACAGCTACGTTCTGGTAAAAAACTTCCCTTTTACAGATAAAGAGAGAATAGACTGGTGGCAGGAAAACAAGTCTATGCTTAAAAACAGTCATGGCGTCCCGGCGCCTGATAATGATGGTTATTTCACTGTCGTCTTCTGGGATTTTGGCGATGGCTATAAAGAAGAAGGTAAGTATGACAGGCTATGTTTCGAAGACATGAAACCACCAGTGAACTGTATAGAAAAAGACAAAATTCTTACTGTTCGTTACGGTAGAAATATGGAACTCTCTTTTACAACCAACAATAATGTCTATCGCGTGAAAAATAACGGCATGATAGTAAAAGACAGAGCCGATTGAGTTTGACGTATTTGCACTAGGGGAGTAGTAACCCTATCCATCTCGATGCCTGTATCAGCGTTCCTTAAAACACTCAGGAGGCTTTCTCCAGGCAGAAAGTGACAACATGAGAAATGGGAAGGTTTTAGAAATGAACATGAAGCTAATTGACAACATTTCGCTCACTGTCGTAAAGGAAGCCCAAAGCCTTAGCGAAGCCCAATGCGAAATATTTCTGGAAGATAAAAATACGGGCATTATTGTTTTCGGAAAAGAACTCGAAGCTGCTGTCAGAGTGTCCGATAAACGGTTTTTACTCTTTACCACCGACGATATCGTTTACGAAGAAAGCCTTAATATATTTTATATAGATACTGATTCTGGAATTATTGAACGCCTTTCTCTCGGTGGTCATTATGTTACTGGCACCTTCGCGAATTTGAATGTGAATGAAAATTCTGTGAGCTTTAGCTTTTTCGGAGATACGACATGGACTGTGCACGTGTTGCCAACTCCCTCTCTGAGATTACCCTTTACCGATCCTCCTGGTGTAAGCCGTCCAATGGGATTAAGAAAATACATTGCTATCACCGCAACCCCTGCGCCAGCCAGGGCTGACGGCAGCCGGTAACCAGTCCCTGATCTACAGCTCCCCTACCCGCGCTCATCCCTTTCCTGCGCACCAACTCAGCGCACTCATATTTTGCACTGCATCACACTTATCATTTTGCCATCCCTTTTAACCCCTGATTTTAAAGATTTTTTAGATTGGCACACTTCCTGCAAACTTCTCCAGTCACGTCGTTCCCCAGGGATGATGATCTTAAAGATTTAGCATCAGCCGTTAACCGTCCGGATATCTGCGACGCCATAAGAGTGGCATACAGAGCGGGCGGAATCTGGCTGCATTACAGAACGTACTTCCGGAGAGAGCCATGACCTCAATTAGCGAACCAGTGGTAATAGCGAAACACAGCAAGTGGGTACAGCTTCTGCTTGGCTTAATCTGCATGGCAGCCATTTCCAGCCCGCAGTACGTCTGGACGCTGCTGACCAAACCGATGATGGCCAGACTCGGCGTCGGGCTGGCGGAACTGCAGGTAACGTTCTCAGTGCTGATTATTCTGCAGACCTTTTTCTCACCCTTCCAGGGTCGGCTGGTGGAGCGTTTTGGCCCGCGTCTGCTGATCTCGATAGGTACGGTGATGGCTGGCTTCAGTTGGGTCATCGCCGCCCGGGTCGATAGCCTGGCCGCACTTTATCTGGTTTATGGCTGCCTCGGCGGACTGGGCACGGGGATTGTTTATATCGGCGTTGTGGGACTGGTGATGAAATGGTTTCCACAGCAGCGCGGTTTTGCCGCCGGAACCGTGGCGGCGGGCTACGGCATGGGCGCAATTTTTACCACCTTCCCCATCTCCATCTCTCTCAACAGCTACGGTCTTGAACAGACAATGACGGTTTTTGGCCTGCTCTTCGCCGCGGTGGGTCTTCTCGCCAGTCAGAACTTAAGGCTGCCTGGAAGCAGCATGATGACGCCGGTCAGCACACCATCCGCACCCGTGGTGAGCCAGCGTCAGTTCAAATCCGGGGAAATGCTGCGTCAGCCGCTGTTCTGGCTGATGTTCTTGATGATGACGATGATGTCGACCTCGGGTCTGATGGTGACGTCGCAGATGGCGATTTTTGCCGAAGACTTTGGCATCAGCAAGGCGGTCATTTTCGGTATGGCCGCGCTGCCTCTGGCGCTGACCATCGATCGTTTCACCAACGGTTTAACGCGACCGCTGTTTGGTTTTATCTCCGACCGCTATGGGCGTGAAAACACCATGTTTATTGCCTTCGCACTGGAGGGCGTGGCGATGACGCTGTGGCTGGCGTGCCGTGAAGATCCGTTGCTGTTCGTTCTGCTCTCAGGCGTCGTCTTCTTTGGCTGGGGTGAAATCTTCTCGCTTTTTCCCTCCACACTCACCGACACCTTCGGCAGTGAAAATACCTCAGCCAACTATGGCTGGCTCTATATCTCTCAGGGCATAGGCTCGATCTTTGGCGGCCCGCTGGCGGCGCTGATGTATCAGCACACCCATAACTGGCACCTGGTCTTTGGCTGCGCGATTACCTTCGACTTTATCACGGCCGGGCTGGCGTTATGGGTTCTCAAGCCGTGGCGGGCACGGTTTATGCGCCGGTAAGTCTGCCGCTGGCGACGCAGAATATAAAGTGTACAGCCGGGACCCAAAGTCCCGGCCAGAAAAGCAGCGCCATCCCTCACCCTGCCCGGAATCGCCGTACGACTCTCACCTCCCCGCCCGCTGTCAGATGGATCAGTTCCCTTCATGAAAACGTTAAAGCGGAAGCTTAAACGGTCAAACCCACATAAACGGTCACAAACAGTCATGCCTTTCCCGTAATAGCGGTATAGTCTGTTCAGCCGGTATTTTGTTTTTACCGGCCCTCAGCGCGAAAATATGTGAGAGGAATCACTTTTACCTGAAATTAATTGCATAGCTTTGCATGTTTTATTTCGACTTCATCACTTAATAAAGGGCGTCCCTATTTGCCCGCGTGGACTCCTGCCCAGTCCACATTTTCCCATGTTCGCTTCCAGTAATTTATCTCCATCGGAGGAAAAGTATGTTGCCGATTGAAAGACAGCAAAGAATTATTAATGAGATTAATATTAATGGCCGGGTAATTGTCTCAGAACTGGTCACGCTGTGTCAGGTTTCACAGGAAACTATTCGCCGGGATTTAAGCCAGCTGGAAAAGCGCGGTTTATTACAGCGCAGCCACGGCGGCGCTGTACTGATAAAAAAGCAAAGCACCGGCACGCCGGGAAATAACAGAATCGCTAAAGAGAACGAATTATCATTCCGGCAGCGAATTAATGAGCACGCTGATGAAAAAATGATCATTGCCAAGCGTGCGCTCGACTTTATCAGCCCCGGCGACTGCATCCTGCTGGATAGCAGCACCACCTGCTGGTATCTGGCGCGGCAGCTACCGGACATTGAGTTAACGGTATTAACCAATTCGCTGCGTATCGTGCAGACGCTGGCGGCGCGCGGCAGTATCCGCACGATCTGCCTGGGTGGGGAATATTCCGATCGCGATGAAGATTTTCACGGCGTGGTGGCCGAGCAGCCACTGCGTGAATTTCAGATTAATAAAATCTTTTTTTCCTGTAGCAGTCTGGGCAACGACGGATATTTACGCGAAGGCAATGAGAATAATGCGCACCTGAAACAACAGATGCTGCTGGCCGCAGAAAGAAAACATCTTTTAATGGATGGCAGTAAATTTCTGCGCCCCTCTTTTGCCCGTATCTGTCACTACCGTGATGTCGATTTTCTTATTACCGACCAGTTAAAAGATTAAGAGCTTGAACAGGAACTGGCATGGAATGGTGTCAACGTCATCGTCTGTTCTCAGCGTTATCAATCCATGCAGCTAATTAAAAATTAATCCGGAGTCTGTATGAAAAAACATCTTATCGCCTGCTCTCTGCTTGCCCTGTTTGCCGCCTCCGGTGCGCAGGCCGCAGATAAATTACGTATGGGTATTGTGGTCAAAATAGGCGGTATTCCCTGGTTCAATGCCATGGAGACGGGCATTAAAAGTGAAGCGGCTAAACGCGATATCGATGCGTGGATGGTGGGGCCGACCGCCGCGGACCCGGCGCTTCAGGTGCGCGCCATTGAAGATTTGATTGCGCAGAAAGTCGATATCATCGGCGTGGTGCCCAACGACCCGAAAGTGCTGGAGCCGGTGCTGAAACGGGCCCGTGACGCCGGTATCGAAGTGATTACCCATGAGTCACCCGGCCAGCAGGGGGCCAACTGGGACTTCGAACTGGTCGATGCGACCACTCACGGCATCAACCATATGAAAGCGCTGGCGAACTGCATGCACGACGAAGGCAAATATGCCATGTACGTCGGTAGCCTGACGGTGCCTCTGCATCAGCAGTGGACCGACGCCGCGCTCACTTACCAGAAAGAGCACTATCCCGGAATGCAGCTGGTCACCGACAAGTTTGGCGTCGGCGAATCGCTGGATGACTCCATCCGTACCACCAATGAGCTGATGTCAAAATATCCCGATCTGAAAGGGATCCTGGCGTTTGGTTCACAGGGGCCTATCGGCGCCGGGCGTGCGGTGATGAACCGTAAAAAAATTGACCAGGTCTGCGTCATTGGCTCTTTCAGTCCGGGCCAGGGTGCCTCGCTGGTGCAGCGTAACGCCATCAAAGGGGGCTACATCTGGAATCCGGAGACCGCGGGCGAAGTCTTTGTCCGCATCGCCGACATGATGCAGAAGAAGGAGTCGATCACCGATGGCATGACGATTGAGGGGCTGGGCAAAGTCAAAGTGGATGAAGCCACCCACACCATTCTGGGTAACAGCACCGAAAGTCTGGATAAAGCCAACCTGCCAAAACTGGTAAAAATGGGGCTCTGATATGCAAGAGGTCACTCCACAGACACTGATTGCGCTCGGGAATCTGTCGAAAACATTTGGTGGTAACCGCGCACTCAGCGATATCTCCCTGACTCTGCGGGCAGGCGAAGTACACTGCCTTGCGGGTACTAACGGCTGTGGCAAGAGCACTCTGATCAAAGTTATCTCCGGGGTGCACGCCCCGGACAGCGGCAGCCGCATCACGCTGGGCGACGGTCCGGCGCTGCCGCGCCTCACTACCCGGCAGGCGCGCGACTTCGGTATCCAGGTGATTTATCAGGATCTCTCGCTGTTCCCCAACCTCAGCGTGGCAGAGAACATCGCCTTCGAGCATAACCTCAACGGTCTGCTGCGCTGGCACCACCGCGCACGTCTGCGGGAGAGCGCGCGCACTATCATTACCGAGCTGAAGTTCGATCTCGATCTGGATGAGAAAGTCGCGGCGCTCTCTATCGCGCAGCGTCAGCAGGTGGCGATCTGCCGTGCGCTGGTCGCCGATGCGCGGCTGGTGATCATGGATGAGCCGACCGCCTCGCTGACCCGCACTGAGGTCAATCAGCTGCTGTGTACCGTGCGCTACCTGAAAGATAAGAACATCTGCGTGGTGTTTGTCAGCCACAGGCTGGATGAGGTGCTGGAGATCTCCGACCGCGTAACGGTGATCCGCGACGGACGCAAAATGGGCTGCTGGCCTGCGCGGGAGATGACGCCGCACCATCTGACAGAGCTGATGACCGGCCTGAAACTCGACTATCAGCTGAAAGCCCCGACGCGCAACAGCGATCGCGCCATTCTGGAGATCGAGTCGTTAACCCGCGCCGGTCAGTATCACGACGTCAATTTTAAACTCTATGAAGGTGAGGTGCTCGGACTGTGCGGGCTGCTCGGTTCCGGCCGTACGGAGCTGGCGCTGTCGCTGTTCGGCATGACACGTCCCGACAGCGGCAAGATCTGGCTTGACAGCAAGCCGGTGCGCTTTCGCGGCCATGAAGATGCGATCAAAGCGGGCATCGGCTACGTCTCGGAGGATCGGCTGACGCTGGGCCTGGTGCAGCAGCAGTCGGTGGCAGACAACATGGTGCTGCCGATCCTCGACAAGCTGCAGAACCGCTTTCACCTGATCGATGAGTACCGTAAAAACAAGCTGATTCTGCAGTGGATCCAGCAGCTTGGCGTGCGCGTCGCCGATCCGAATCTCGCTATCTCCACCCTCTCCGGCGGTAACCAGCAGAAAATTGTGCTGGCGAAATGGGTGCTGACCCAGCCGCGCATTCTGATCCTCGACTCCCCCACCGTCGGCGTCGATGTGGGTGCCAAGGCCAGCATCTATCAGCTGATCCATGAGCTGGCGAAAGAGGGTCTGTCGATCATCCTCATCTCCGATGAGGTGCCGGAGGTCTGGTACAACTGCGACCGGATCCTGCACTTCCGCGATGGCACGATCCATGCCGAATACCAACCCGATAGCGTCGAACAGCAGCAGCTGGCGGAGGTGATCAATGCCTGACTTTTCCCGTTTCCGTCCGCACTCCAGTCAGGGCTGGCTCGCCTGGGTGCTGCTGGCGTTCATTCTGTTTTTCTCGCTCGCCAGCGACCAGTTTCTCACCATGCAGAATCTGCTGGATCTGGCGGAGAGCTACGCCGTTACCGGCATCTTTGCGCTGGGCCTGTTTGTGGTGCTGGTCACCGGCGGGATCGATATCTCGTTTGCGGCCGTCGCCTCGGTGGTGCAGTACCTGCTGGCCTCGCTGTTTGTACAGTTCCAGTTCGACAATGCGCTGCTCAGCATTCTGCTGGCGGTGTTGTGCGGCACGCTGTTCGGGGTGCTCAATGCCCTGCTGATCACCACACTGCGGGTGGTCTCCATCATCATCACCATCAGCATGCAGTCGCTGCTGTTCGGGCTGCTGATGTGGGTGACCGGCGGCCGCAGCCTCTACTCGCTGCCGGAATGGTGGATCACGCTGCGCAACGTGCTGCCGTTCAGCTGGCAGGGTGAGAGCTTCCAGGTCGGACTGCCGCTGGTCACCATGCTGCTGATCGCCGCTGTCACCGCGCTACTGCTGAACAAAACCAACCTTGGACGCCAGCTCTACGCCGTTGGCGGGGATGCAGAGTCGGCCCGCCGTATCGGTATCCGCGTCGGCCTGATTCACGTATTCGCTTACGGCTGGCTGGGCGCGATGGCGGCCATCGGCGGGCTGGTGCAGGTCTATCGCATGGGCGAGGTGGTGCCCAACGCGCTGGTTGGCGGCGAACTGGACGTGCTGGCCGCCACGGTGCTGGGCGGTGCCAGCCTGATGGGAGGCAAAGGCACGGTGAGCGGCACGCTGATGGGGGTCTTCCTGATCGCCATTCTCAAGAACGGCCTCAACCTGGTCGGCGTCTCGAACTACTTCATGAATATCGTGGTAGGCGGCGTCATCATGATTGCGATCGCCGTGACCCACTACAAAAAACGCAAAGAAACTGACGTCAGTTTCGTGTGACCGAGGGCACTGATGATGAAATCACTGACTGCATTGCGACCCGACGGGACCAACATCGGCCTGATGCTGCTGATTGCGCTGGCGCTGGCCACCTTTACGGTGATGCTGCCGGGCCGCTTCCTGACCGACTCCACCTTTATGAGTATGGCGTTTCAGCTGCCGGAACTCGGCTTACTGACGCTGGCGATGTTTATCGCCATCCTCAGCGGCGGCCTGAACCTCGCCATTATCGCGACCGCTAACCTCACGGCGCTGTTTATCGCCTGGACGCTGATGAGCGCCCTGCCCGCCGGTGCCGGGATGGCGCTGCAGCTGCTGTGGCTCTTTATCGCCATCCTTGGCGCCATGCTGATCGCGGCCGCGATCGGCGTAGTGACGGGGCTGATGGTGACGCGGATCGGCGCACATCCGATTCTGGTGACGCTGGCGACGATGATGACGCTGAACGGCATCGGGATCTGGCTGACCCACGGCGCGGCCGTCAGCGGCATGCCGCCGGTGGTGCAGGCGCTGGGGGCTGACACGCTGCTGGGTATGCCGCTGCCGCTCTGGGTGTTCCTGGTCGCCGCCGCGCTGCTGGCGCTGTTCCTCGGTAAAACCCGTGCCGGTAAATGCATCTATATGGGCGGCAGCAACATCAACGCCACCTGGTTCAGCGGTATCAATACCCATCGCATGGTGATGCTGGTCTATGTGATCTCCAGCCTGCTCTGCGTGCTGGCGGGGCTGATCATGATGGCGCGCTTCAACTCCGCCCGTATGGGCTACGGCGATGCCTATCTGCTGCTGACGGTGCTGGCCATTATTCTCGGCGGCACCGATCCCAACGGGGGCTTCGGCCGTGTGACCGGCGTGGTGCTGGCGCTGATTGCGCTGCAGGTGCTCTCCACCGGTTTCAATCTGATGAACATCAGCCAGCACGTCAGCCTGGCCATGTGGGGCGCGGTGCTGATTGTGGTTCTCGCCTTCAAACAATTCAAAACCCGATTCAACGAACACCGTGCCGTAAAGCTCAGCAGGCTGGCCGCGGTGCTTAATCCTCTGACTGAAAAGAAGGAAGTATGATGCGTACTCAAATCTCCCCGTCACTGATGTGTATGAACCTGATGGAGATCAAGCACCAGCTGCAGATTCTCGACTCGCGCGCTGACTTTCTTCATGTGGATATCATGGATGGTCACTACGTTAAGAACATCACGCTCTCTCCCTTCTTTATTGAGCAGATCCGTCCTTTTACCCGCGTGGCGATTGACGTGCATCTGATGGTGGAAGAGCCAACCGATTTTATCGAGGCGGTCGCCAGAGCGGGTGCTGACTATATCTGTCCGCATGCGGAGACCATCAATCGCGATGCGTTTCGCGTCATTAACCTCATCCGCAGCTTCGACAAAAAGGTGGGCGTGGTGCTGAATCCGGCGACGCCGGTGTCATACCTTCAGCACTATATCCATCTGCTTGATAAGATCACCGTGATGACGGTCGACCCCGGCTACGCCGGCCAGCCCTTTATTCCGGAAATGGTGGAAAAGGTGCGTGAGCTGAAAGCGCTGAAGGAGCAGCACGGCTTTCACTATCTGATCGAGATCGACGGCTCCTGCAACACCCGCACCTATCACCAGCTGATCGGCGCAGGCGCGGAAGTGCTGATTGTCGGCACCTCCGGCCTGTTCAATATCCATGACGATTTAGCCACCGCGTGGGAGATGATGCGCGACAGCATTGATGAGGCCCAGGGGCTGGCGAAGGTGTCCGCATGAGATCACGCTGGCTCGGTATCGATATCGGCGGCACCGGTACCCGGCTGCAGCTGATGGAAGAGGGGGGCGTCTGGAGCAGCTTTCGCAAGGTGCCCACCATCAGCTGGGCGCAGCAGCCCGATGCGCTGCAGGCCCTGGCACAGCTCATTGATGAAACGCTGGAGCAGCAGCCGGTCAGCGGCATCATGCTGGGGCTGCCCGGCATCCTCAGCCGCGACAGGAAACAGGTGATCTCGCTGCCCTTTATTCAGGCGCTGGATCATCAGCCGGTGGCGGCGCGTCTGGCGGCGCAACTCGGCGTGCCGGTCGCGATGGACAAAGATGTGAACCATCTGATGCTGTGGGATCTGCTGCAGCTGGAGCAGCTGCCGGATAACGCCGTGGGCCTCTATCCCGGCACCGGGATGGGCAACAGCCTGTGGCTGAATGGCCACTTTTATCACGGCGAGCATGGTGGTGCAGGCGAACTGGGCCACGTGCCCGTCGCCGGGAACGACCTCCCCTGCCCGTGCGGCAATCGCGGCTGTGCGGAGACCCTGACCTCGGGTCACTGGCTGAGTCACTGGGCCGCTCTGAACGCCGCCGACACGCCTATCGCCGCGCTGTTTACGCGCCACGGAGAGCAGCCGGAACTTCAGGCGTTTGTGCGACGTCTGGCGCAGCTGATTGCCACCGAGATGAATATACTCGACCCGGAATATCTGATCCTTGGCGGCGGCGTGCTGGCAATGGCTGATTTTCCGCTGGCCCTGCTGCGCAGCCAGATCCAGCAGCATCTGCGGCCACCAGTCACACGCGAAAACCTGAAGATTGTTTTCAGCCACTCAACCGACTACACGGGCTGTCGCGGTGCCTGTCTCGCCGCCGAACGCCTGTTCAGGAGCGCAGGATGAAAGGAAAAGTGTGTGTGTTCGGCTCTTTTAATCTCGATGTGGTCGCCGTGATGCGCCGCTTTCCGCTACCGGGTGAGTCGCTGACGGCGCACCACAGCATGATGGGTGCGGGCGGAAAAGGGGCAAATCAGGCCACGGCGGCGCTGCGCGCAGGTGCGCGGGTGCACTACATCGGGAAAGTGGGTAACGACGATTTCGGCCTCTTTGCGCGTCGTCATCTGGAGAAAACCGGCTTTGATGCCATTACGCTCTTTACCTGTAAGGAGAAGCCCACCGGTAACGCCCTGATCTATGTTGCAGGCGATGATGCGGAAAATATGATTTCGGTTTATCCCGGCGCCAATACCACCGTGACGGCCGCAGAGGTGACGCGCTGTCAGCCGACGGTAGCCGCCGCAGATATCCTGCTGGTGCAGCTCGAAAATAACCTCAGCGCCATCCAGCGCATGATCGATAACGCCCGAGCCAGCGGCACCTTTGTCATCCTCAATCCGGCCCCCTGGCAGAAAGTCAGCGACGCGCTGCTGGCAAAGATCGATCTGCTGACGCCCAACAGCACCGAGGCGACCCAGCTCAGCGGCGTAACCGTCACCGATTTCGACAGCGCCCGCCGCGCCGCCGCGGTGCTGCATCGCAAAGGGGCGCGTCAGGTGATCATCACGCTGGGCATCGCCGGAGCGCTGCTGTCAACGCCTGCGGAGCAGCAGCGCATTCCGCTCTTCCCGGCGCAGCCGCGCGATACCACCGGCGCGGGAGATGCATTCAACGGTGCGCTCGCCGCCCGGCTCGCTTCGGGCGATGACCTGCCGCAGGCGGCGCGCTTTGCTGCGGCATTTGCCTCACTCTGTGTCGAGCGTGCTGGCGCGGCCGACTCCATGCCCTCCTATGCCGAGGCGCTGGCACGCCTGCAGGCGCACCCGGAGTGTCTTGTCGAGCCGATTGAGAGTATCACCGCCTGACGCAGACAGCTCATCACGCGGCAGTGTCATCTGCCGCCTATCCCCCCTTTACAGCCCCCGTCCAGACACGAAATAATAGCGCCACACGCCAGGCCCCCTGGCAGCCTCTGAACCGACGTTAATCCAGCGGACCCCATTATGACCAACGAAATCCCTCTTAAGTATTACGATGTCGCCGATGAGTATGCGACCGAGTCCGCGAAGCCGGTGGACGAAGCGGAACGCACCCCGCTGGCGCACTACTTCCAGCTGCTGATCACCCGTTTAATGAACAACGAGGAGATCAGTGAAGCGTCGCAGCAGGAGATGGCGCGTGAAGCGGGCATCGACGAGCAGCGTATTGATGATATCGCTGAGTTCCTGAACCGCTGGGGCAATGAGTAACGGCGATTGATCCTCAGGCGGGCCTGCGCTTTCCGGCAGCCCGTCTGGTCCGCCTCCCCCATCGCTCCGCTGCGGAGCACGGCGCCGGACAGCCTGATCTCCCCGCCTTCCCCTTTTCCGCCCCGCTTTTAACCCCGCCGCCGTCCCTGGCACGCCGGAAAATTATCGTCCAGACTGATATAGTCTGCGCAGGCATTGTGTTTTACACTGCGCGCTGTAAAAACTGAGCAGAGTAAGCAGGCAAGAAAAATGGCGATGAACGGAACAATCACAACCTGGTTCAAAGATAAAGGATTCGGCTTTATCAAAGATGAAAACGGCGATAACCGCTATTTTCATGTGATTAAGGTCGCCAATCCTGATCTGATTAAGAAAGATGCGGCGGTAACGTTTGAGCCAACCACCAACAACAAAGGCTTATCCGCCTATGCGGTGAAGGTGGCCCCGGAGAGTAAATATATCTTCATCGCGGGCGAGCGGCTGAAAATCACCTCGATCAAGTCTTACCTGGTCTACAGCGAAGAAGTGCCAGCGGATACCGGTATCGACAAAGAGAACGCGGTGCTCTCAGTAGGACTGCTGCTGAATAACATCCGGCCTAAATCGGACGCGAAACCGGGTGAGATGCGCTCGCTGAAAAAGCTGGCGGTCACCACCTTCCAGGGCTCGACGCTGATCTTCTCCGAAGATGAGATCGACATTGAAAGCACAGTCAAAGTGCTCAAGTCCCTGAAGTAACCCCGCCGCAGGGCCGGATACCTGTGCGCCGCCGCACCAGGATACCGGCCCGCTGCCCCTCTCTTCCTGAACCCGTCCCGTCGCTGCGCATCTGTCGCCATACTCCCTAGGTTTCTCTGTTGCGCCACGGGGCCGCACGCATCTCCTTCTGCTTCAGCACGCCACTCTCTGACGGCCTGCGGAAAAAAACCGGTCAGAAACGCGGGTCAGGCAAGGATCATCCCCCTGAAGCGTTTTCCAGGGTAGAATTACAGACTTTGTTCACGCATGGCTCAGGTTTTCCATCAGCGCAAATTGATACGAAAAGCGGGTGAAATAAGGTATAAAGCCGCATGAAAATCCCAAACAGAATTCAGCCCCTGGTCGATGACGGCCTGATTGACGATGTGCTGCAGCGCCTGAAAAGCGGCAAGGAAGCAGACGTCTACACCGTGCTTTGCGGTGACAAAGTGCAGTGCGCCAAAGTCTATAAAGAGGCGACCCAGCGCAGCTTTAAGCAGGCGGTTCAGTATCAGGAAGGCCGGAAAACCCGTAACAGCCGTAACGCCCGCGCCATGCAGAAAGGCTCAAAGTTTGGCCGTAAGCAGCAGGAAGAGTCCTGGCAGACCGCCGAAGTCGACGCCCTGTTTCGCCTGGCTAACGCCGGGGTGCGCGTGCCTCAGCCCTATCTCTGCATCGACGGGGTATTGCTGATGGAGCTGGTCACCGACGCCAATGGTTCGGTCGCGCCGCGCTTAAGCGACGTAACGCTCTCCGAAGAGGAGGCGATCACCGATTTTAACACCATGATCCGCAACATCGTTCGCATGCTCTGTGCCGGTATCGTTCATGGTGACCTGTCGGAGTTCAACGTCCTGCTGGATGATCAGGGACCGGTGATCATCGACCTGCCCCAGGCGGTGGATGCGGCGGCCAACAACCATGCGGAGTCGATGTTCGCGCGTGACGTGAATAACATCACCGCCTACTACGGGCAGTTCGCCCCGCAGCTGTTAAAGACGCGCTATGCCGGCGAGATCTGGCAGCTCTATGAAGAGGGTAAGTTAACCCCGGAAACGACGCTCACCGGCCAGTTTGTGGAAGAGGAGCGTGACGTGGATATGGATTCCCTGCTGGATGAGATCATCACCGCTGAAGATGAGTATTACGAGCGTCAGCGTGCCAGCCGGGAGCGCGACCAGGAATAGTTGCCCCGCCAGTAAAAACGGCAGCGAGTCACCTCGCTGCCGCACGCTCTTTCTTCTGTCACCGCACCAGAACCGTCAGCGCAATCAGGGTAACGCCGATAATCATGACGCTGACAAAAACGCGATCCAGCCTGCTTTTTTTCATCTTCCCCTCCTCAGAACCACTGACCGAAACGACGGATGTAGAGACGTTTCATGCCCTGCGCCACCAGGCAGTAGCTGAACAGCGTCAGCACCAGCCAGGGGAAATATTGCCAGGGCAGCGGCACCAGTCCGACCATCGCGCCCAGCGGTGAGAACGGAATCAGGATGCCCAGCGCCATGATCGCCAGCGTCGTCAGCATCACCGGCAAGGTGGCGCGACTCTGGATAAACGGAATCTTCCGGGTGCGCAGCATATGCACCACCAGCGTCTGCGACAGCAGCCCCTCAATGAACCAGCCGGACTGGAACAGTGACTGCACGCCCGCATGGTTCGCGCTGAAGACAAACCACATCAGCGCAAAGGTGGTGATATCAAAAATCGACGAGGTTGGCCCCATCCACAACATAAAGCGTTTGATATTGCCGGCATCCCATTTGCGCGGCTTGTTCAGGAACTCACGGTCAACCTTGTCCCACGGCAGCGCCAGCTGGGAGACGTCATACATCAGATTCTGAATCAGCAGATGAATCGACAGCATCGGCAGAAACGGAATAAAGGCACTGGCGACCAGCAGCGAGAAAACGTTGCCGAAGTTCGAGCTGGCGGTCATGTTGAGATACTTAATGATGTTGCCAAAGGTCTCACGTCCCTTTAATACCCCCTCGTTCAGCACCTGCAGATCTTTCTCCAGCAGGATGATGTCTGACGAGGCTTTCGCCACATCCGCCGCGCTGTCTACGGAAATCCCGGTGTCAGCCGTCCGCAGCGCAGGCGCGTCGTTAATACCATCGCCCAGAAATCCCACGGTATGACCGTTCTGCTGCAGCAGGCGCACCAGACGTGATTTCTGCAGCGGCGTCAGCTTGGCAAACAGGGTGCAGCGTTCCGCCTCCAGTGCCAGTTGCGTGTCGTCCATCGCCTCAATCTGTTCGCCGGTCAGCATCGCCGGATCGGTCAGCCCGACATCGGCACAGACCCGCTGCGTCACCAGGGGGTTATCCCCGGTCAGCACTTTCACCGCCACGCCGCTGTCGCGCAGGGCTTTAATCGCCTTACCGGCGCTGGCTTTCGGTGGATCGCGGAAGGTCAGCATTCCCTGGATAACCAGATCGCGCTCATCACTTTCGCTGAGCGGCGCGTGCAGCTCATCATCACGGGTCGCCACCAGCAGCACCCGATAGCCCTGCTGATGGTAGCGTTCGGTCTGCGCCAGCAGCGCCTCGCGCTGTGCCGCATCCAGTGCGACGACTTCATCGCCCTGCCGGACGGCGATGCTTACCGCCAGCATCTCTTCCACCGCCCCTTTGCAGATCAGCTGTGAGCGATGCTGCGCCAGATCTTCCACCAGCACCGAAACGCGACGGCGGGTAAAATCGAATGGCACCTCATCGATCAACTGATACTGGCTGCGCCGGGTCTGTGAAATAACCTTGTCTCCGGCGCAGAGCACGGCGCGATCCATCAGGTTTTTTGCGCCACTCTGGCTGCCGCTGTTGAGCCAGGCCAGCAGCAGCACCTCCGCATCCGCCGCGCCCCGGGTGTCCAGATGATGCGCCAGCAGGATGGTGTCCTGGGTCAGCGTGCCGGTTTTGTCGGTGCAGAGCACATCCATCGCACCGAGGTTCTGAATGGCATTGAGCTTTTTAACGATCACTTTGCGGCGTGACATCGCAATAGCGCCTTTTGCCAGGTTGGCGCTGACAATCATCGGCAGCATTTCCGGGGTCAGCCCGACCGCCACCGCCAGCGCAAACAGCGTCGCATCCATCCAGTCGCCTTTGGTAAAGCCGTTGATCAGCAGCACCACCGGCACCATCACCAGCATAAAGCGGATCAGCAGTTTACTGACGCTGTTAACGCCGCGATCAAAAGCGGTCTGCGGACGGCTGCCGGTCAGCGAGGAGGCCAGTGAGCCAAACCAGGTGTCACCACCGGTCGCCACCACCACGGCACTGGCGGTGCCGCTGGCCACGCTGGTGCCCATCAGGCAGATGTTGGCTGACGCCAGCAGCTCCTGATCGGTTCGGTCATGGGCGTCGATACCGGCATCCAGGCTCTGTTTCTCCACCGGCAGAGACTCTCCGGTCAGCACCGCTTCGCTGATGAACAGATTGCGTGAACTCAGCAGCCGGACATCCGCGGGCACCTGATCGCCGGTGCTGAGCAGAATAATATCGCCCGGCACCAGTTCGCTCATATCCACATCCTGACGCTGTGCGGTTTCACTGCCCACCTCGCGCCGCAGCACGGTAACCTGGCTGCGCACCAGAGACTGCAGTGCCTGCGCCGCGCGGTTGGTGCGGAACTCCTGCCAGAAACGCAGCAGGCCACTCAGCGTCACCATCGTGCAGATGATGATCACCCCGGAGAGATCGGTCTCCTGACCGGCGCGCAGCGGCAGTATGTAGTCGGTAAACAGGCTGACCAGCGCCAGGACCAGCAGAACATAGATAAACGGGTTGTTAAACGCCATCAGCAGCTGCACCAGCGCCGGTGGCGCTTTCTCATGGGCCACTTCATTGCGGCCATAGGTGGCCAGGCGTTTCGCCGCTTCAGCCTGGGTCAGCCCCTGGCGATGCGTGCGCAGGTTCGCCAGCGTCATCTCAACGTGCTGCCCTGCCTGCCGGGTCACGGCAAATGTTTTTTTACTTTTTTTATCGTTGCGGTTGCCGGAAGCGAGAATGGCAGCCTGTTCCAGTTTCATGTCGCTCATTTCGACATCTCCCTGTTTTAAAGCAATGGTTGTCCTGCACGCAAAATAACGTGCATGGATAAAACCGGGCGTAGCCGGGTTATTTAATGAGGCGACCCTGAGAAATGAACACGCGTTTCTGACGGCGCAGAAAATAATGTCGCGCGCAGCGAAGCGTGACGCTGTTTAAACACAGCGTAATCCGGGTCTGATATCAGCGGTCGGGCGCAGCCTGAGCTACGCCAGACGAGGCGGAGGAAAAAGGGCTAAGATAAACAGCAGCATAACGCGCACTCCCACAGGCAACGGGAAATTATTAAGGAGCGCGATCGGGAATTAAAACGGGGGATCGCTGCTCGCCGGTTGGCAAGCAGCAGAGAAAATTCAGCTTGCCAGAATAATCGTTAATTCAGGGTGACTGTCCAACGGAATACTCCAGTAGTGAGATGCCGCTATTATAAGAAGAGCGGGATTACGGTAAAGCCGTTTCGCGGGAAATAACCGCTTCGTTGAGGTTCTGTTTCTGCTCGGCCTGCCGCTTCGCTAACAACGCCGTTACGCTGTTATAACCACAACCCATCGCTTATAACTTTAAGGCATATGATTAGCCCATATTCGACTATTCTTCACATCGGCCCTTTCGTAAACTCGCGTAACTTTCTAAGGCAAGGAAATTTCATGAAAACTATAATTCCATCACTGCTGGCGCTGACGCTGGCTGCCTCCTTCACAGCCCAGGCCGCCACACCCAAAGATACGCTGGTCATCGCGCAGTCCACAGACGATGCAGACAGCTTTGACCCGGCAAAAGGCTTTGAACTGACCAGCGTTCAGGCCTTCACCAACAGCTATCAGCGCCTGGTCCAGTCTGACCCGCAGAACCCGGTGGATCTGAAGCCGACGCTGGCGACCGCCTGGCAGCCTGGCAGCGACAACCGCAGTCTGACCTTTGAACTGCGCAAAGATGCGAAGTTCTCTACCGGCAACCCTGTGCGTCCGGAAGATGTGATCTTCTCGCTGGGCCGCGTGGTCAAACTGAACCTGGACCCCTCTTTCATTCTGACGCAGCTCGGCTGGACCAAAGATAACGTCGATGGCTTCCTGAAAAAGGTCGATGACAACCATGTGCAGATTAGCTGGACCGCCAACGTCAGCCCGACCTACGTTCTGAGCCTGCTCTCCGCCCCGGTCTCCTCGATCGTCGATGAGAAAACCGCGATGGCGAACCAGAAAAATGGCGACTTCGGTAACGCCTGGCTGGCCACCCACTCCGCGGGCAGCGGCCCGTATCAGATCCGTAAAGTGGTCATGCATCAGGTGGTGCTGCTGAGTGCCAACCCGACCTCACCGGCGGGCGCACCCAAAATGAAAAACATCCTGATCAAAAACGTGCCGGAACCGGCCGCGCGTCGTCTGCTGCTGGAACAGGGTGATGCGGATATCGCCCGTAACCTGGGGGCTGACCAGATCGCCGCGCTGAACGGCAAAGCGGGCGTGAAGACCGAAGCGATTCCGATGGCGTCGCTCTACTATATCCAGTTCAACATCGGCGCGAACGACACGCTGAAGAATCCGGCCTTCTGGGAAGCGGCGCGCTACCTGTGGGATTACAAAGGCATCGCCAATGAGCTGCTGAAAGGCCAGTTCGACGTGCACCAGTCCTTCCTGCCAAAAGGCTTCCTGGGCGCGATCAACGACACGCCTTACAGCTACGATCCGGAAAAAGCCAAAGCGATTCTGAAGAAAGCGGGCCTGACCAACGTGACCTTTAAGCTCTCCACCAGCAACCAGCCGCCTTATCTGGATATCGCGCAGGCACTGCAGGGCAGCTTCGCCAAAGGCGGCGTGAAGGTCGAAGTGGTGCCGGGCCTGAGCTCCGAAGTCTCCACCAACGTGAAAGCGCATAAGTATGAAGCGACGCTGAACGCCTGGGGCTCCGACTATTTTGATCCCAACACCAATGCCGCCTCCTTTGCCTACAATCCGGAAGATGGCAGCAAAACCATTGCTTACCGTTCAGACTGGCACATTCCTGAGCTGAACAAGCAGGTGATTGCGGCGACCGCCGAAAGCGATCCGAAAAAACGGGTGGCACTGTATGAAGCGATGCAGCGTGAAGTGATGAAGAACTCACCTTACGTGATTGGGATGCAGGCGAAGAACCTGATCGCCCTGCGCGACAACCTGAAAGGCTATGTCCAGGGCATCAACCCTGACATGGTGTATTACTCGCAGGTCACCAAGTAATGGCTCAGTCTGTTCCTTCAGCCGGGTTCGCCCGGCTTTTTTGGCAGCGGGGCGGGCGTCTGCTCGGCAGCGTGCTGTCGCTGCTGGTGACGCTGCTCGGCCTGCTCGCCTTTACCTTTATGCTGTCGCATCTCTCACCGATCGATCCGGTGCAGCAGATCGCGGGCGATCACGCCAGTGAAGCGACCTATGCGCAGGTGCGTCACGACCTCGGTCTTGACCAGCCGGTGCTGACACAGTTCTGGCGCTACATTGAACATCTGGCGCAGGGCGACCTCGGTGTCTCCCGCCTGACGAATCAGTCGGTGAGCAGCGACCTGATGTCCACCTTCCCGGCCACCATTGAGCTGGCCACCTGTGCGATGATCTTCGCGGTTATCTTCGGCGTCACCCTGGCGCTGCTGGCGGCCTGGAAACCGGGCAGCTGGATCGATAATCTCGCCCGCTTTATCTCCCTGCTCGGCTACTCGGTGCCGGTGTTCTGGCTCGGCCTGCTGGGTCTGCTGCTCTTTTATGCGGTGCTACACTGGTCTGCCGGACCGGGACGGCTGGATGACATCTGGGTCTATACCCTGGAGCCGAAAACCGGCTTTGTGCTGATCGACAGCTGGCTGTCGGGTGAACCGGAGATGTTCCGCAACGCGATTGCGCACCTCTGGCTGCCGGTGGTGATTCTGGGCCTGCTGGCGATGGCGGGCATTACCCGCCTGCTGCGTGCCGCGCTGCTGGAAGAGAGCAGCAAAGAGTATGTGGTGCTGGCGCGAGCCAAAGGCGCGGGTCGGGTGCGCATCCTGCTGCGTCACATCTTCCCCAACGTGCTGGGGACGCTGGTGACGGTTATCGCCCTTTCCTACGCCACGCTGCTGGAAGGCTCGGTGCTGACCGAAACCGTCTTCGCCTGGCCGGGTGTGGGCCGCTATATGACCAACGCGCTCTTCTCCGGCGACGTGCCGGCGATTCTGGGCTCAACCCTGTTGATCGGCGGCTGCTTTATTCTGATTAACACCCTGGCGGATGTTTTAACCTGGTTAACCGATCCGAGAACCCGATGACGCAACAACTCTCTGAACTCGAAACGCTGCGACCACGCCGTCGCCGTCAACGTGTTACCTCGTTAACCGTTGGGCTGACGCTGGTGGCGATCCTGATTCTGATGGCGCTGTTAGCCCCGCTGATTGCGCCGTTCGATCCCAATCTGCAGACCATGGCGAGCCGCCTGCTGCCGCCTTCGGCGCAGCACTGGTTCGGCACCGACGGCTTTGGCCGCGATCTGCTGTCACGCGTAATGTATGGCGCGCGCCCTACCCTGCTGCTGGTGTCGCTGATTCTGGTGCTGACCATTCCGGCCGGGCTGCTGATCGGCATCACCGCCGGGTATGTGGGCGGCTGGACGGAGCGCGTGCTGATGCGCATTACCGATATCTTCCTGTCGCTGCCGAACCTGGTTATCGCGCTGGCACTGGTGGCGATTCTCGGCCCCGGCCTGATGAACGGCGCGCTGGCGCTGGCGCTGACCAGCTGGCCGCCGTTTGCCCGTCAGGCGCGCGCGGAAACCCTGGCGCTGCGCCGCAGCGACTACCTGGCCGCCGCGCGGATGCAGGGCATTACCGGCTTTCGGCTGATGTTCGGTCACATTCTGCCGCTCTGCCTGCCGACTGCCGTGGTGCGCGCCGCGCTGAGCCTCGGCGGGATCATCCTGGCCGCTGCCGGACTCGGTTTCCTCGGCATGGGCGTTCAGCCGCCGACGGCAGAATGGGGGTCGATGGTGGCCGAAGGCAGTAAAGTGATCTTCGATCAGTGGTGGGTAGCTGCCGCACCGGGCGCGGCGATTCTGTTTGCCAGCCTGGCCTTTAACCTGACAGGCGATGGCCTGCGCGACCGACTGGATACCCGTCATGCAAAATAATCTGCTCTCTGCTGAGGGGCTGACCATTCGCAGCGATGATGCGCTGCTGGTCGATAACATCACCTTTTCCGTGGGCCGCGAACGCGTGGCGCTGGTCGGTGAGTCCGGTTCCGGTAAGTCCCTGACTGCCCGCAGCCTGATGGGCTTACTCTCTCCGGCGCTGCATCTGCAGGCCAGCCAGCTGCAGGTCGCGGGCGAAAATGCGCTGACGCTGAGTGAGCGCCACTGGAGCCAGCTGCGCGGTAACCGCGTGGCGATGGTGATGCAGGACCCGAAATATGCCCTGAATCCGACGCGCACCATCGGCTGGCAGGTGGAAGAGCCGCTGATCCTGCATCGCCGCCTGAGCCGTGCCGAGCGCAAAGAGAAGGTGTGTGAAATGCTGGATGCGGTCGGCCTGCCCGACCCGCGTCGCCTGATGCAGCACTATCCGCATCAGCTCTCTGGCGGCATGGGCCAGCGCGTGATGCTGGCCATCGCCCTGATCACCGATCCCGACTTCCTGATTGCCGATGAACCCACCTCCGCGCTGGATCATGCGATGCGCGATCAGGTGCTGGCGCTGATCCGCGGTCTGGTGGAGGCACGCAACATGGGTCTGCTGCTGATCAGCCACGACCTGCAGCAGGTGTCGGAACACTGCGAACGGGTGATGGTGATGTACAAGGGCCGGCTGCTCGATACGCTGCCTGCCGCTGACCTGCCCCGCGCGACCCACCCCTACACCCGCACGCTGTGGGCCTGCCGGCCGGGTAAGGCGACCCACGGCCAGGCATTGCCGGTGCTGGACCGCGCTGCACTGGAGGCGAATCATGATTGAGCTTGCGAATTTAAGCGTCGCCCATAAGCAGGGCTACGAGCTGCGCACCGTGGTGCATGAGGTTAACCTCACGATCAGAGCGGGAGAGTGCTTTGGCCTGGTCGGCCCGTCCGGCTGCGGCAAGTCGTCGCTGCTGTGGGTGCTGGCGGGACTGAACCCGCACTGGCAGGGTCAGATGCAGCTGGCCGGTCATCAGGTCCAGCCCGGCAAAGCCTTCACCGGCGCGCTGCGGCAGGAAGTGCAGATGGTGTTTCAGGACCCCTATGCCTCGCTGCATCCGCGGCACCGTCTGCGCCGCACGCTGGCGGAGCCGCTGAAGCTGCTGAAACGCGATAACATCAACGACCGTATCGATCAGGGTTTCCGTCACGTCGGGCTGGACCCGGCGCTGGCCGATCGCTATCCGCATCAGCTTTCGGGTGGTCAGCGTCAGCGCGTCGCCATCGTGCGCGCCCTGCTGCTGCAGCCGAAGATCCTGCTGCTGGATGAGCCGACGTCGGCGCTGGATATGTCCGTGCAGGCGGAGATCCTCAACCTGCTTAACGATCTGAAACGGCAGGATGGCCTGACCATGGTGCTGGTCAGCCACGATCCCGATGTGATCGATCACATGTGCGATCGCGCCGTGCGCATGGCGCAGGGTCGTATTATCGAAGAGATCACCGCCTGATCGCCGGCCGGACGGCACCGCTCCGCTGTCCGGCCCCTCCTGCTCCGCCTCTGCCCGCCTTATCGTCTCCCCGGCCATCGCGGCTCGCGCTTCCCGCCTGCTCACGCACGGCCGTTGCGGTATACTCGCGGCGACGTTTTTAACAAGGAGTCTGACGATGACGGTAAAACTGCGTCCGCTGGAGCGGGAAGATCTGCATTTTGTCCATCAGCTGGATAACAACGCCAGCGTGATGCGCTACTGGTTCGAGGAGCCCTATGAGGCGTTTGTGGAGCTGTCCGATCTCTACAACAAGCACATTCACGATCAGACCGAACGTCGCTTTGTGGTGGAGCATGACGGCCAGAAAGCGGGACTGGTGGAGCTGGTTGAGATTAACCATGTGCACCGCCGCGCCGAGTTTCAGATCATCATCGATCCGGCCCATCAGGGCAAAGGGCTGGCCACACAGGCGGCGAAACTGGCGATGGATTACGGCTTCTCGGTGCTGAATCTCTACAAGCTCTACCTGATTGTGGATCAGGAGAACGAAAAGGCGATTCACATCTACACCAAACTCGGCTTCGAAATCGAAGGCGTGCTGAAGCATGAGTTCTTTATCAACGGGGAGTACCGCAACACCATCCGCATGTGCATTTTCCAGCATCAGTATCTGGAACGCCACAAAACGCCAGGCGGAATGGTGAAGCCGACCGCGCAGTAATCAGCCGCGCGCGCCAACCGGGTTCATAAAGGGACGCGGATGTTCCGGCTTGAGGTCATACATGCCGCCGTAGAAGGGGTCGACCAGCAGCCAGCCGGGGAAACCGCCCAGCGGAATGTTGCCCAGCAGATACCAGAGGTTAGCGCGTGCTTCGATAGGCACCGTGACCGGCACGTAGCCCGGACTTTCCAGCATCAGCAGGTAGTGTTTTTTGCCGAAGTAGCGGCCGGTGGATTTGGCCAGTTCAACGGTCTGGGGCGTGAAACCCTGCGCCACCGCATAGCCGCGCTCATCCTGCACGGTAAAACGCGCGCCCTGCGGCAGAGAGTCAATGCGCACCAGTTGGGTTTCATTGCCGACAATGGTGGCGCAGCCGCTGAGCAGCAGCGCGGCGGCCAGAGCCAGAATTCGCTGTTTCATAGAGGGGGTCCACAGAGTGATCAGTGATCAGAGTGTAGTCTCCCCTCTCCGCCTCAATCGGGCTATCATCGCCCGATTCCGGCAGCTTATTGCGGTTGACAAGTGCGGGCGATGGCCGCGATGTCGCCCGGTGAGGTGCGGCAGCAGCCGCCAATCAGCCGGGCACCCGCCTGTTGCCACTCGGCCAGCTTGTCATGCAGGGTGCAGCCCGACGGCGCAGAATGCCAGGTTTTACTGCCGGCATCATACTGCTCGCCGGAGTTGGGATAGACCACCAGCGGTTTGTCGGTCAGGGTCTGCAACTGCTGCAGGGCGGGCGTTACGCTCTCCAGCGCCACGCAGTTAACCCCCAGCGCCACCACCTGTGGCTGCTGATTCAGCCAGCTCACCACCTCTGCCAGCGGCGTGCCGTCGCTGATGTGTCCGGCGTCACGCAGCGTAAACGAGAACCAGGCGCGGGCGTCAGGGAACTCAGCCAGCAGTTTCACCAGCGCCTGCGCCTCGGCAAAGGAAGGCAGGGTTTCACAGGCCAGCAGATCGGCCCCTGCCGCCAGCAGCGCCTGCACGCGCGGGCGGTGGAACGCCATCATCTCCGCTTCCGGCAGCGCATAATCCCCGCGATACTCCGACCCGTCCGCCAGGAAAGCGCCATAAGGCCCCACCGAGCCTGCCACCAGCAGCGTTTTCGCATCGGGCCGCACCGCCAGATAGTCGTGACGGGCGCGCTGTGCCAGTTCAACACTGCGGGCGATCAGCGCCAGGGACTCATCCTCACTCAGGCCGCGCGTGGCAAAGCCCTGCGGGGTCGCCTGGTAGCTGGCGGTGATGGCGCAGCGGGCGCCCGCCACAAAGTAGTCGTAGTGCACCTGATAGATCAGCTCAGGATCCTCCATCAGCACTTTGGCTGACCACAAGGCATCGGCAAGCTGACAGCCGCGCGCTTCCAGCTCGGTGGCCAGCGCGCCATCCAGAATCAGCAGCGGTGACTCTGTTAAAGCCTGCGCGACAGGGTTATACGACATCATTGGCCTCCTCAGGCTTCGGGGATGATTTGTGGGTCAGATGGTACGCGGCGTAGCAGAACAGCACAAACGGGATGCCACACCACAGGGCGATGCGCTGTGTCGGATCAAACGCCAGGCCGACGCACGCCAGCAGGCAGAGCAGGAAGCCGAGAACAGGCGTCAGCGGATAGAGCGGCGCGCGGTAGGCGAGATCGGCCAGCGATTTGCCCTGCTGAAGGTGACGGCGACGGAACACAAAGTGCGAGGCGCAGATGCTGAGCCAGACCGCCACCACTGCAAAGCCGGAGATGGCCGACAGCGCCACAAATACCGTGTCAGGCGCGACCACGCTGGAGATCAGCGCCAGCAGGCCGCCGATCATGCTGACGGTCAGCGCCAGCAGCGGCACACCACGTCGGTTCACCTTCGCAAAGGCACGTGGCAGCGTGTTTTCATTAGCCAGCGACCAGAGCATACGTCCCGACGCATAGAGGCCGGAGTTGGCCGCTGACAGAATGGCCGTCAGGATCACGAAGTTGATGATATCCGCGGCCCAGGGCACACCGATCTTTTCAAACACCAGCACAAACGGGCTTTTCACAATACCGGCCTGATCCATCGGGATCAGCGCCGCCAGCACCAGCACCGTGCCAATGAAAAAGAGGATTAATCGGGCCACCGTGGTGCGAATCGCCAGCGGCAGCACCTTCTGCGGCTGCTGGGTTTCACCGGCGGCAATCCCGATCAGCTCGGTGCCGGAGAAGGCAAAGTTCACCGCCACCATGGTCATCAGGATAGGCAGCACGCCGTTGGGCAGCCAGCCGTGCGCCGTGAGGTTACTCAGACCGGGTGCAGGCGTGCCATCTTTCATCGGGATAAAGCCAAACATCGCCGCCGCGCCGAGCAGGATAAAGGCGATGATGGTGACCACCTTGATCAGCGAGAACCAGAATTCCCCTTCGGCGAAGAAGCGGGCAGAAACCACGTTCAGCAGATAGATGGCGCAGCAGAATACCAGGCACCAGACCCACACCGGCACCTGCGGGAACCAGTACTGCATACAGAAGCCCGCCGCCGTCAGGCTGGAGCCCAGCGCCACCGTCCAGGTCAGCCAGTAGAGCCAGGCCACGGTGTAGCCGGTCGCCGGACTGAGATAGCGCGCCGCATAGACGTGGAACGCGCCCGTTGCCGGCATCGCCACCGACAGTTCACCCAGACAGACCATCACCAGCCAGACCACCAGCGCCCCAATCAGATAGGCGAGCAGCGTGCCTGCGGCCCCGGTGGTGGAGATGATATAGCCGGTGTTGAAAAAGAGGCCGGTGCCGATGACACCGCCCAGCGATAACATCACCAGATGGCGGACTTTCATGGTGCGTTTAAATTGTTGCTGCGGGGAAGTTGGCTGTTCGCTCATCAATTTTATCCGTATGGACGTCTAAACATCTATAAGGGACAAGTTTATACGCGCCACAGCCGGGAATTGCAACGGCAGGAGAACAGGGAGCGGGGTCATGCGCGTCAGTGCCCCGTCGCGGCGGGGCCTGATGCCTCAGCCGAAAACGCTCTGAATGTAGCGTTCCAGCGCCATGCGGGAACTGAATCCGTGCGGGATGCCGTAATGTTCCTGTGAATCACCCGCCAGGTAGAGAGGGAATTGGGTGTAGTGATCGCAGGTTTTCATTTCAGACGCCGGCTCAGCGAACGGCTGGCTCTTCTCTTTCAGGGTCGGATGAATCACTAATGCCATGCGCCCCATACGCGCTTCGCGATTCACATAGACATAGTTCTCCCCCCGGCGATAGCCATAGGCCCGTGGGGTAATCTGATCCATTTCGAAACCCGCTTTTTCCAGTACGCGCGCTACCTCATCTGGTCGTAAATACATGCTCGATCCTCTCCTCTTTCAAAAGCTTCGCAACCTTACATCAGCATGACAGAGCGGGCATTCGGAATTTTCCCTAAAGCCCCCTCCCGCGTCTCGTTTATCTCAAGGTCGTCTACACTAGTATTACGTTTTTAAATCAAAGGGAGCCAAAAAATGTTTAATCGCACTGTAAAAAACGATGACATTGATATCAATCAGGACGTTAACGAACTGGCCGATTCACTGGAAGCGCTGTTGAAATCTTACGGCAGTGATGCCAAGGACGAAGTGGACTCTGCCCGCAGTCAGGCAGAAAAACTGCTGAAGCAGACCCGTTCTAAACTGGATGGTGGCAGCAACCGTGTGACCCAGGTTGCCCGTGATGCCGGTGCACAGGTTGATACCTATGTACATGATAAGCCGTGGCACGGTGTCGGTATCGGTGCCGCTTTCGGTATCGTGGTGGGTGTCCTGCTGGCCTCACGCCGCTAAGCGCGAAAAATCTTCTGAGCCCTGCCCCGTGCGGGGCTTTTTTTTGCCTGTCATCCGGCCCCTAAAATTTACAAAAGATTTTTTCCGCGTCGCAGGGCGCACGCCTGCTGGCTTTGGCCGTGTTGCGCAAATGCAAATCATAAAACCCTATATCTGGTGGGCTTGACCACCAAAACCCCTACATCTAGTATTTAACCCATCAGTCTGACACCCGATGTCCGCCAGAATGAAGCCCGCAAATCAGGCGGGCGGCGTCATTGCCGGGCACCCGAACCGCATACAGAGGGAAATACGAATCATGCGCATTATTATTTACACTAAAGATAACTGTGTCCAGTGCAATGCCACGAAGAGTGCGATGGACCGTCAGGGTCTGACCTATCAGCTCATCAATCTCGACAGCCAGCCCGAGGCGATCGACAACCTGAAATCCCTGGGTTATCGCCAGGTGCCGGTGGTGATGGCGGATAACGATCACTGGAGCGGCTTCCGCCCGGACAAAATCGCCTCGCTGCGCACGCTGTCCGCTGTCGGGGGATAAACGCATGTTCCCGCTGGTCTATTTTTCCAGCCAGTCGGAAAACACCCACCGGTTTGTGACGCGCCTTGGCCTGCCAGCCCGGCGCATCCCGCTTGATGCCCGTCAGACGCTGCATATCGACCAGCCCTATATTCTGGTCGTGCCCAGCTACGGCGGTGGCAGCAGTCGCGGTGCCGTACCCGGTCAGGTGATTCAGTTTCTTAATGATGAGGCCAACCGGCGGGAAATCCGTGGCGTCATCGCCGCGGGCAACCGGAACTTCGGCGCCGGTTACTGTCTGGCGGGCAGCATCATTGCAAAAAAATGTCAGGTTCCCCTGCTCTATCGTTTTGAGCTGATGGGAACTCCGGACGACATCGCGAACGTTAAAGCGGGAGTAACCCAATTTTGGCAACAACAGACACCCTCAACGGCGTGACGCTCGACTATCACGCGCTCAACGCCATGCTCAACCTCTATGACGCGGAGGGGCGCATCCAGTTCGACAAGGATCGCGAAGCGACCCGTCAGTTTCATCTGCAGCATGTGGAGCCGAACACGGTGAAGTTCGCCAGCCGCGCCGAGCGTTTACGCTATCTGGTGGCGGAGAGCTATTACGAAGCTGAGGTGCTGAACCAGTACGATTTCGACTTCCTGCTTGCGCTGCATGAGGTGGCGGAGACGTGGGGCTTTGAGTTCAAAACCTTCCTGGGCGCCTGGAAGTACTACACCAGCTACACGCTGAAGACCTTCGACGGCAAACGCTATCTGGAAACCTTTGAACAGCGCGCCTGCATGGTGGCGCTGACGCTGGCTCAGGGCGATGAAACCCTGGCGCGGGCGCTGCTGGAGGAGATCCTCAGCGGCCGCTTCCAGCCTGCCACGCCCACCTTTCTCAACTGCGGCAAGCAGCAGCGCGGCGAGCTGGTCTCCTGCTTCCTGCTGCGCATTGAAGACAACATGGAGTCCATCGGCCGTGCCGTGAACTCCGCGCTGCAGCTCTCAAAGCGCGGCGGCGGCGTCGCCTTTTTACTCTCCAACCTGCGTGAGTCCGGTGCGCCCATCAAGCGTATCGAAAACCAATCGTCGGGCGTCATCCCGGTCATGAAGATGCTGGAGGATGCCTTCTCCTATGCCAATCAGCTGGGCGCTCGTCAGGGCGCAGGCGCGGTATGGCTGAACGCGCACCATCCCGATATTTTCCGCTTTCTCGACACCAAGCGCGAAAACGCCGATGAGAAGATCCGCATCAAGACCCTGTCGCTGGGCGTGGTGATCCCCGATGTCACCTTCCGGCTGGCGAAAGAGAACCAGCCGATGGCGCTGTTCTCGCCCTACGATGTTGAGCGCATTTACGGCCAGGCCTTTGGCGATATCAGCATCAGCGAGAAGTATGACGAGATGCTGGCCGACGATCGCATCCGCAAAACCTGGATTCAGCCGCGTGACTTCTTCCAGACGCTGGCCGAGATTCAGTTTGAGTCGGGCTACCCCTACATCATGTATGAGGACAGCGTGAACCGCAGCAATCCGATTGCCGGTCGCATCAATATGAGCAACCTCTGTTCAGAGATCCTGCAGGTGAACAGCGCCAGCGAGTACTTTGACGATCTCAGCTATCGCCGGGTCGGCAAAGATATCTCCTGCAATCTTGGCTCACTCAATATTGCCCACGCCATGGATTCCCGCGATCTGGCGCGCACCGTGGACGTGGCGGTACGCGCCCTGACCTCGGTGTCGATGATGAGTGAGATCGCGTCGGTGCCGTCGGTCGCCGAAGGAAACCGGCGGTCGCACGCCATTGGCCTGGGTCAGATGAACCTGCACGGCTATCTGGCGCGGGAAGGCATCGTCTACGGTTCGCCGGAAGCGCTCGATTTCACCAACCTCTACTTTTACTGCATCACCTATTATGCGCTGCGCACCTCTAATCAGCTGGCACAGGAGCGTCAGCAGACCTTCGACGGTTTTGCTGATTCGCAGTACGCCAGCGGCGTCTATTTCGACAAATATCTGCAGCGCGAATGGCTGCCGCGCACCGAACGGGTGGCAAAACTGTTTGCCGACGCCGGCGTGACGCTGCCGACCCGGGCAGACTGGCAGGCGCTGCGCGATGCGGTAATGCAGTACGGGCTGTTTAATCAGAACCTGCAGGCGATCCCGCCGACCGGTTCGATCTCCTACATCAACCACGCCACCTCCAGCATCCATCCGATTGTTTCGCCGATCGAGATCCGCAAAGAGGGCAAAACCGGACGCGTCTACTATCCCGCGCCGTTCATGACCAATGAGAATCTGCATCTCTATCAGGATGCGTATCAGATTGGGCCGGAAGCGATTATTGATACCTATGCAGAAGCGACTCAGCACGTTGATCAGGGGCTGTCGCTGACGCTCTTTTTCCGCGACGACGTCACCACCCGTGACATCAACAAAGCACAGATTTACGCGTGGAAGAAAGGCATCAAAACGCTCTATTACATTCGACTGCGCCAGATGGCGCTTCAGGGCACGGAGGTTCAGGGCTGCGTCTCCTGCTCCCTGTGATAAACACTATGCAACTTAAACAGATTCAGGCCATTAACTGGAACCGTCTTCAGGATGAGAAAGATCTTGAGGTCTGGAACCGCCTCACCAGCAACTTCTGGCTGCCGGAGAAAGTGCCGCTCTCCAACGACCTGCCTGCCTGGCAGACGCTGGATAAACAGCAGCAGCAGCTGACCATCCGGGTTTTTACCGGTCTGACGCTGCTGGATACCATTCAGAACGTGATCGGTGCGCCGGGACTGATGGGCGATGCCATAACCCCGCATGAAGAGGCGGTGCTGTCGAATATCAGCTTTATGGAGGCGGTGCATGCCCGCTCCTACAGCTCCATCTTCTCAACCCTGTGCAACACGCAGGATGTGGATGCCGCCTATCAGTGGAGCGAAGAGAATGCGCCGCTGCAGAACAAGGCGCGCATCATTCTGGAACACTATCAGGCCGACGATCCGCTGAAGAAGAAAATCGCCAGCGTTTTCCTGGAGTCGTTTTTGTTCTATTCCGGCTTCTGGCTGCCGATGTACTGGTCGAGTCGCGGCAAGCTGACCAACACCGCGGATCTGATCCGCCTGATTATTCGTGATGAGGCGGTGCACGGTTATTACATTGGCTACAAGTTCCAGCAGGCGCTGGCGACGGTGGACGATCAGCGCCGCGAAGCGCTGCAGCAGTTCGCATACGATCTGCTGCTGGCATTGTATGAGAATGAAGTGGCTTATACCGAAGCGCTGTATGGTGATGTCGGCTGGGTGGAGGAGGTGAAGACCTTTCTGCACTACAACGCCAACAAGGCCCTGATGAATCTCGGCTACGAGGCGCTGTTCCCGGCGGAGCTGACGGCGGTGAATCCGGCCATTCTGTCAGCGCTGTCACCCAACGCAGATGAAAACCACGACTTCTTCTCCGGTTCGGGCTCATCCTATGTGATGGGTAAGGCGGTCGAGACGGAAGATGAGGACTGGAACTTCTGATAGTCGGGCAGATCGTCGTGATCTGAAAGCGTTTCTTTATTCAGACGGCGCCAAAACTCAAAGCGATGGGAGCATACGCCTGTAGCAAAGCATAGCGGGCCAGGGATGGCCCGCGCTGAGCCTGCCATGGATGGCATCTTTTGCGTCTTTGCGAAAGGCGTATGCTTCCTGAGCCTATTCGCATAACGTCACCCGTAAATCCTCTACCGAGGTTTACACCTCTTGTTATGACTGGTCTGGCCTGCTAATAAACATGCGTGTGAAATAGTTTTTTGAGTTATTATTAACCTCATATGATTATTAGCGAACGACACGGTTTATGCCTGCGCCCCGTCAGGGTCTGACGCCCGTTTCAGTGCTCCCGCAGTCGGTAGCCACCGGCCTCTGCGTGGGCAGCAACGACGACGTTCAGCCCCTGCTCATACGATTGCTCAGCACTCTTTCCTCTCTGTCAGCCTCGCCGGAGCACCCTGTCACGTCTCAGAGGGTGAAATCGGCCTGCCGGGTCGGGTGGGAGCCGGCAGATCGCATGCTGAACCCGAAAAATTCACTGAACTCTGTCCGGAAAGCGGATTGCATCTGGTCACAAATGGTTAGGTTTGTTATGGTTAGCAGCAAACCTATTCACTTCAGTTATTTTTCCTCGCGATATTATTAAATTTGCCCCCTTTTTGATAACGCTCTGGCACTGCGGCTGCCGCCGGGCGGACGGGTTTTTGACCCAGGGCCAGGGAATGGCCTGGAACACCTTTAATGGTGCAGCGTGCGTCGGTCAGCGATCACCTGCCGAAAAGTGACTACGCTTAGCCTGTCACCATAGTTATTATACAAGTTGCAATTAGTGAGGTTTTTTTTAATGGAAAGTTCGTTTACTCCCATTGAGCAGATGCTAAACATCCGTGCCAATCGCCATAAGGATTTTCCGTTACAGGAAATTATCCTGACGCGTCTCTGTATGCATATGCAGGGTAAACTGCTGGACAATCGTAATAAGATGTTGAAAGCACAGGGGATCAACGAAACCCTGTTTATGGCGCTGATCACGCTGGATGCTCAGGAAAATCACAGCATTCAGCCTTCGGAACTCAGCTCGGCCCTCGGCTCGTCACGCACCAATGCTACGCGCATTGCTGATGAGCTGGAAAAACGCGGCTGGATTGAGCGTCGCGAAAGCGATCACGACCGCCGCTGCCTGCACCTGCATCTGACCGACAAAGGCATGGAGTTCCTGCGTCAGCTGCTGCCCCCGCAGCATCAGAGCCTGCAATATCTCTGGTCTTCTCTGTCGGTTGATGAGAAGTCGCAGCTGGAAGGGATTACCCGCAAGCTGCTTAATCGCCTCGACAAAATGGATGAAGATCAGCTGATCGCCTCACTGTCCCGCTGATAGCAATAAGTGCGACACAATCACCTGTCGGAATCGTTATTTTAAGTTCCTTTTTTATCTGGCCAGCGCTCAGTCGCTGGCTTTTTCGACTCGGGCGCCGGCGGACAGGGATCCCTGCCCCTACCCGACTCAATGGAATACGTGGAGAAAGACATGAGTGCAACGGCAGAAGCACAGAGCCCGCAACCGTCAGTCAGCAACAAAAAGAAGAAGCGCAAAAGTGTGCTCATTGTGCTGGCGCTGATCTTTGTGCTAATTGGGATTGCCTGGGGTGTTTACTGGTTCCTGGTGCTGCGCCATTTTCAGGAAACGGATGATGCCTACGTTGCCGGTAACCAGGTGCAGGTGATGGCCCAGGTCTCCGGCAGCGTCAATAAAGTCTGGTTTGAAGACACTGACTACGTCAAAAAAGGCGATGTGCTGGTTTCCCTGGATAAGACCGATGCCGAGCAGGCGTTTGAAAAAGCGCAGACGGCCCTCGCCACCAGCGTGCGTCAGACGCATCAGCTGATGATCAACGGTAAGCAGTATGAAGCCAGCATCACCCTGCAGCAGACCGCTCTGGCCCAGGCGCAGGCTGACCTGAAACGCCGGGAGCCTCTGGGTGCCGCTAATCTGATTGGCCGTGAAGAGCTGCAGCACGCCCGCGACGCCGTGGCGACCGCCAAAGCGCAGCTGGACGTCGCCGTTCAGCAATACAATGCCAATCAGGCGATGATCCTCAATACCACGCTGGAAAATCAGCCTGCGGTGCAGCAGAGCGCCGCTGAACTGCGTGACGCCTGGCTGGCCCTGCAGCGAACCGACATCCGCAGCCCGATGGACGGTTATGTCTCCCGCCGCAGCGTTCAGGTAGGTTCACAAATCTCCACCAGCACCCCGCTGCTGGCCGTTGTCCCGGCAACCAATCTGTGGGTCGACGCCAACTTTAAAGAGACACAGCTGGCTGGCGTGCGTATTGGTCAGCCCGCTACCGTGGTGGCGGATATCTATGGTGATGATGTGGTCTATCACGGCAAAGTTGCCGGTCTGGATATGGGCACCGGCAGCGCCTTCTCGCTGCTGCCCGCCCAGAATGCCACCGGTAACTGGATTAAGGTGGTTCAGCGCCTGCCGGTGCGAATCGAACTGAATCAGGACGATATCGCCAGACATCCGCTGCGTATTGGCCTCTCAACGCTGGTGAAGATCGATACCACCAGCAAAGAGGGCATTACGCTGGCGAACAGTGTCCGGCAGCAGGCCGCTTACAGCAGCAACGCCCTGGCGATTGACCTTGCGCCGGTCAATAAACTGATCACCGATATCGTCCGCGCCAACGCCGGATGATGGCGCGGAGGCTGTAATGGCACAAAAACCGCTTGAAGGGATGCCGCTGGTCCTGATGACCGTGGCGCTGTCGCTGGCCACGTTCATGCAGGTGCTGGACTCGACCATCGCCAACGTGGCTATCCCCACCATTGCCGGAAACCTGGGCGCGTCTAACTCGCAGGGAACCTGGGTGATCACCTCGTTTGGCGTAGCCAATGCGATTTCGATCCCCCTGACCGGCTGGCTGGCCAAACGCATCGGTGAAGTGAAGCTCTTTACCTGGGCGACCATTCTGTTTGCCGTCGCCTCCTGGGCGTGCGGCATGTCAGAGAGCCTGGAGATGCTGATCTTCTTCCGTATCCTGCAGGGGATCGTGGCGGGTCCGCTGATCCCGCTGTCGCAAAGTCTGTTGCTCAGTAACTATCCGCCCGCTAAACGCAGTATCGCGCTGTCGCTGTGGGCGATGACGGTGATCGTAGCGCCGATCTGCGGCCCGATTCTGGGCGGCTGGATCAGTGACAACTATCACTGGGGCTGGATCTTCTTCATCAACGTACCGATTGGTGCGGTGGTGGTGATGCTGACGCTGCAGACGCTGCGAGGCCGGGAAACCAAAACCGAAATCCGCCCCATCGATACGGTCGGTCTGGTGCTGCTGGTCGTCGGGATCGGCTGTCTGCAGGTGATGCTCGATCGCGGGAAAGAGCTCGACTGGTTCAGCTCGACGGAGATCATCGTGCTGGGGGTAGTGGCCGTGATTGCGCTCTCCGTGCTGCTGGTGTGGGAGCTGACGGACGATCATCCGATCATCGACCTGTCGCTGTTTAAGTCGCGCAATTTCACTATCGGCTGCCTGTCGATCAGTCTGGCTTACATGCTCTACTTTGGCTCGATTGTGCTGCTGCCGCAGCTGCTGCAGGAGGTCTACGGCTATACCGCGACCTGGGCCGGTCTGGCCTCTGCGCCGGTGGGGATCATCCCCGTGATCCTGTCGCCGATTATCGGTCGCTTCGCCCACAAGCTCGACATGCGACGGCTGGTCACCTTCAGTTTCATTATGTATGCGGTCTGCTTCTACTGGCGCGCCTGGACGTTTGAACCGGGTATGGACTTCGGCGCTTCCGCCTGGCCGCAGTTTATTCAGGGCTTTGCCGTGGCCTGCTTCTTTATGCCGCTGACCACCATCACGCTGTCGGGCCTCCCCCCGGAGCGTCTGGCGGCGGCATCCAGCCTGTCGAACTTCCTGCGAACCTTTGCCGGGTCAGTGGGTACGTCGATTACCACCACCATGTGGACCAACCGCGAGTCAATGCATCACAGCTATCTGACGGAGTCGATTACCCCGTACAACGTCAACTCGCAGCAGATGTACAGCCAGCTGGAGGGCATGGGGATGACGCAGCAACAGGCGTCGGCCTGGATCGCGCAACAGATCACTAACCAGGGCCTGATTATTTCAGCGAATGAAATTTTCTGGGCGTCGGCGGGGGTGTTTCTGATCCTGCTGGTGCTGATCTGGTTTGCCCGTCCGCCGTTTGGCGCGGGCGGCGGTGGCGGCGGCGCGCACTGATGAGACAAAGCAAAACGGGCCTTTCGGCCCGTCTTTTTATGCGTTCTGACGCCACCATTCGGCGAGCAGCACGCCGGTGGCAACCGAAACGTTAAGGCTCTCGACGTTGCCGGTGCCGCCAATCGACACGCTCATATCCCCCTGCTGAAACGCCGTGTCAGAGAGACCTTCGCGCTCCTGACCTAACACCAGCACCATTTTTTCCGGCAGCTCAGCCTGAGCCAGTGGCGTACCCTGATGGCTGGAGGTGGTGACGATGGTGTAACCCGCTTTGCGAAACGCTTCCAGACCTTCACTGAAGGTGGCACCGCTGATCGCCTGCACATGCTCGGCTCCGCCCTCTGCGGTTCGCACCGCCGCACCGGACTCCAGCAGAGAGGCGTCGTTGACCAGCAGACCTTTCACGCCAAAGTGCGCGCAGCTGCGCATGATTGCGCCGAGGTTATGCGGGTTGCTGACATCTTCCAGTGCCAGTACACAATCTTTGGCATTCGCCTGACCCAGCCACTCAGAAACCGCCATACCCATGCGCTTTTTGATCAGGAAGCAGACGCCGCCATGATGCTCAGTGCCGGAGGCTTTGGTGATCTCTGCATCTTCAACCACATGATAGGCTTTGCGGTTGGCCGCCAGCCAGCGCAGGGTTTCGCGGAAACGCGGTGTCACTTCCTGCACAAACCAGGCACGGACAATCGCTTCCGGGCGGCTCTGGAACAGGGCCTGACAGGCGTTCTCACCATAGACGCGCGTCTCTTCGTTACGCTGACGGCGAATCTGCTCCGGATCGACGAAGCTCTTGCCGCTGATGCCGCCGTGATCCGGCTTGTCGCTTTCTGACGTCGCGGTGCGATCGGCAGAAGGCGCGCGTGACACGGTCCGCCATGGAGAGTCGCTGCTGCCGTAGCTACGATCATCGGAGCGCTCGTTGCGACGGCCTGAACCCTCACCCGAACGGCGTGGCGCACCCCGGCCGCCTTCGTCGCGGCGCGCTGAACCGCTGCGTCCGCTGTCGTCGCTGCGACGACCCGCAGAGCGGCCGCCTTCCTGGCTACGTTCTGCACGGGAACCCGATGAACGACGATTATCATCCTGGCGGGCAGCAGCGTAACCACCTTTGCCTGTACGAGGATTAGATGTGCTCTTTTCATCCTCGCCACGCACGTACATCACCTTAACCTTACCGCTTTTGCCTTTAAATTCGTCGTTCATGTCTTCCTCCTGCATTGAGAGCGCGCAGATTACCTGATGTGCCGGCGCTTAGCTATCAACTATTGAACCTATAGAGCGATCCAGATTGAGGGTAAATCGCTCCCCTTTCATAATGGACAATAATTACCAGACTGACACTTTCCAACTTCAGAGGTTCCTATGAATACGGTATGCGCTTCCTGCCAGGCAACTAATCGCGTTCCCGAAGAGCGCCTTGCCGATGCGGCGAAATGCGGACGCTGTGGAAGCGAACTGTTCGACGGTGAAGTGGTCAACGCCACCGCCGCGACCTTCGACAAATATCTTCAGGACGACCTGCCCGTCGTGATTGATTTCTGGGCGCCGTGGTGCGGTCCGTGCGTCAACTTTGCGCCGGTCTTTAAAGATGTCGCCAGTGAGCGCAGCGGTAAAGTGCGCTTCATTAAAGTGAACACCGAAGCGGAACCGGCGCTGAGCGCCCGCTTCAACATTCGCAGTATCCCGACCATCATGCTGTTTAAAAACGGCGAGCGGGTCGACATGCTGAACGGGGCCATGCCCAAAGCGCCGTTTAACGAATGGCTGGACGAATCCCTTTAATCTTCCCGGGCCAGCCCGGCTGGCCTTTTCCTTTTCGCCTGCGCTTCGATTACACTGACGTTTTTCCTGCCCTGAATACTCATGTCTGATAATGCTGTTTTGCGCTTGCGCACCCAACGTCTCGCCCGCGCGACCCGTCCTTTCCTCGCGCGCGGAAACCGGGTCATTCGCTGCCAGGGCTGCCTGCTGCCCGAGGCCAGCTGTCTCTGCAGCCAGATCGTCCCGCAAGCCGCCCGCAGCCGCTTTTGTCTGGTGATGTTTGATACCGAGCCGATGAAGCCGAGCAACACCGGCCGTCTGATTGCCGATATTCTGCCCGACACCCAGGCCTTCGGCTGGTCACGCACCGAGCCCGATCCGCTGCTGCTGGCGGCTGTGCGCAACCCCGATTACCAGCCGCTGGTGGTCTTTCCGGCCAGCTATGCCGATTCGGGCCGGGAGGTGCTGACCTCGCCGCCCGCGCAGGGAGAACCGCCGCTGTTTATTATGCTGGATGGCACCTGGACCGAAGCGCGCAAAATGTTCCGCAAAAGCCCCTGGCTCGATGCCCTGCCGGTCATGTCGCTGAATGTCACTACTCCTTCGCGTTACACGCTACGCGAAGCCCATGGCGCAGGTCAGCACTGTACCGCCGAAGTCGCCGCGGCACTGCTGGAGCAGGCGGGCGATCGGCTCGCGGCAGACGCGTTATCTCACCATTTTGATCGCTTTCGTGCCGCCTACCTGGCAGGCAAACCGCATCATGCCGGGCAGGATTAACCGGCCCCGCTTCTCACCGGTTGCCTGAGGCCTGCGCGGCCGGATGCTCAGGCTGCGATCTGCCCGAAAGCACGGCCCGCAAAAAGCGTTTACAATCACGCAAATCCCGAACTCTGGAGGACGCGATGAGTCAACGTGGGCTGGAAGCGCTGTTACGACCTAAATCCATTGCGGTTATTGGTGCCTCGGTGACGCCGGGGCGCGCCGGCTACTTTATGATGCGAAACCTGCTGGCGGGCGGATTCAGCGGACCGGTGCTGCCGGTGACACCGAAATATAAGGCGGTCAGCGGTGTCCTGGCCTGGCCCACCATCGACAGCCTGCCTTTCGCGCCGGATCTGGCGGTCATCTGCACCCATTCAAAGCGCAACCTTGCGCTGCTGCAACAGCTCGGCGAAAAAGGCTGCAAGGCCTGCATCATCCTTTCGGCCCCCGCCAGCCAGTCTGCTGAACTTAAAGCGTGCGCCAGTCAGTGGCAGATACGCCTGCTGGGACCAAACAGTCTTGGCCTGCTGGCCCCCTGGCAGGGATTAAATGCCAGCTTCTCACCGGTGCCGATAGCCAAAGGCCGACTCGCCTTTATCTCCCAGTCCGCCGCCGTCTCGAATACCATTCTCGACTGGGCGCAGCAGCGTAACCTCGGGTTCTCCTGGTTTATCGCGCTGGGTGACAGCCTGGACACCGATGTCGACGACCTGCTCGACTTCCTGGCGCGCGACGGTAAAACCAGCGCCATTCTGCTCTACCTTGAACACCTCAGTGACGCACGCCGTTTCGTTTCTGCCTCGCGCAGTGCCTCCCGCAACAAGCCGATTCTGGTGATCAAGAGCGGTCGCAGCCGTGAAGCGCAGGCGCTGCTCGGCACCCACAGCGGCCTGGATGCGGCCTGGGATGCCGCCATTCAGCGTGCCGGGTTGCTTCGGGTGCAGGATACCCATGAGCTCTTCTCTGCGGTGGAATCGCTGAGTCATATGCGGCCGCTGCGGGGTGACCGGCTGATGATCGTCAGTAATGGTGCCGCCCCTGCTGCGCTGGCGCTGGATGAGCTCTATGCCCGCAACGGCAAACTGGCGCAGCTCAGCGAACAGACCCGTCAGCAGCTGGAGGCGCTGCTGCCCGCAGGCGCGGGTCGGGGCAATCCGCTCGACTTAAAGGATGATGCAACGCCCGCCCGTTATGCCGCCTGTGTGGAGATCCTGCTCGACAGTCATGACTTTGATGCGCTGATGATTATTCATGCGCCAAGCGCGGTTGCGCCCCCTACCGAAACGGCCAGCCACCTTATCGAAACCCTTGCCCGTCACCCGCGCGGTAAGCGGGTAACCCTGCTGACTAACTGGAGCGGAGAGTTCTCTTCGCAGGCGGCACGACGCGCCTTTACCCAGGCGGGAATCCCCACCTGGCGCACGCCAGAGGGCACCGTCACCGCGTTTATGCATCAGGTTGAATACCGGCGTAACCAGAAGCAGCTGCGCGAAACCCCTGCCCTCCCCGCGACGCTGACGCAGGATAGCGCGCATGTTCACCAGTTACTCTCCCAGGCCCTGGCGCGCGGGATCACGGCGCTGGATACGCACGAAGTGCAGCCGGTTCTTCAGGCATACGGGCTGACCACGCTGCCGACCTGGATTGCCAGCGACAGCGCGTCGGCCGTAACGATTGCCGACCAGATTGGCTATCCGGTCGCGCTCAAGCTGCGTTCACCCGATATCGCGCATAAGTCGGAGGTGCAGGGGGTGATGCTCTACCTGCGCAATGCCAGTGAAGTGGAGTGCGCCGCCGAAGCCATTTTCGATCGGGTCAGGCAGACGCTGCCGCAGGCGCGTATTGAAGGGCTACTGGTTCAGGGCATGGCAAGCCGTGCGGGCGCACAGGAGTTGCGGGTTGTGGTCGAACAGGATGCACTGTTTGGCCCGATCATCATGCTGGGCGAAGGCGGCGTCGAATGGCAGGCTGACAAACAGGCCGCCGTTGCGCTGCCGCCGCTCAACATGACGCTGGCGCGCTATCTGGTGATTCAGGCAATCAAGAGCGGAAAAATCCGCAGCCGCAGCGCCCTGAATCCGCTGGATATCGCCGGATTAAGTCAGCTGCTGGTGCAGGTCTCAAACCTTGTGGTCGACTGCCCGGAAATCGATCGGCTCGATATCCATCCGCTGCTGGCGGCGGGTAGTGATTTTACCCTGCTGGACGTCACCCTGACGCTGGCCCACTTCCACGGTGACAATGAAGCACGGCTGGCTATCCGCCCTTATCCGCAGCATCTGGAAGAGCAGGTCGAATTAAAAGATGGGCAGTTCTGCCTGTTCCGTCCCATCCTGCCTGAAGATGAACCCCTGCTGCGCGACTTTATCAGTCAGGTCACGAAAGAGGATCTCTACTACCGCTACTTCAGCGAAATCAATGAGTTTACTCATGAAGACCTCGCCAACATGACGCAAATCGATTATGACCGTGAGATGGCGATAGTGGCCGTGCGTCAGCATCAGGGACACCCTGAGATCATCGGCGTCACGCGCGCTATCTCAGATGCCGATAACATCGACGCCGAGTTCTCGGTGCTGGTGCGTTCTGACCTCAAAGGGCTGGGAATGGGGCGCCGCCTGCTGGAAAAGATGATCCGCTATACGCGCCATCACGGCTTGCAACAATTAAACGGTATCACCATGCCCCACAACCGCGGCATGATTACGCTGGCACGAAAACTTAACTTTCATGTTGATATTCAACTGGATGACGGTATTGTCAGCCTGAAATTGCCTTTACAGGAGGGGATCAACTAACCTTGTAGAGAAAGGTAAAAAAGGTTCGGGTCGACGGAGTTAATGTTATTATTTATGGTTATAACCCTGATTTGATGGCAAAAGGCCATGCAATGAACAGAGAAGAAGTGCACTGTGATGTTGTCTAAATTCAAACGTAATAAACACCAACAACACCTCGCACAGTTGCCGAAACTGTCACAATCCGTTGCGGATGTGTCGACACTTTACTCGCCTGCCGAATTTCGTGAGACGCTGCTGGAAAAAATTGCCGCAGCGCAGACCCGCATCTGTATCGTTGCGCTCTATCTGGAAAATGATGATGCCGGGCGCGCCATCATGGATGCGCTCTACCGTGCGAAGCAGGCGCGTCCGGAACTGGATATTTCAATTCTGGTTGACTGGCATCGTGCACAGCGTGGACGCATTGGTGCCGCGCGAGGCGTCACTAACGCTGACTGGTATTGCGAAATGGCGACCCGCCATGCCGACATTGCGATTCCGGTGTATGGCATCCCGGTTAATACCCGCGAAGCGCTGGGTGTGCTCCATCTGAAAGGCTTCATTATTGATGACACGCTGATCTACAGCGGAGCCAGCATTAATGATGTCTATCTGCATCAGCATGATAAATATCGCTATGACCGCTACCAGATCATCCGCAATGCTCAGCTGACCGATACGATGTATGCCTGGATCGATCTCAATCTCAAACCAGCAGAAGCGGTCAACCGGCTCGACGTGGCAGAACGCCCTTCCAGTCCTGAAATCAAAAATGAAACGCGTCAGTTTCGTCAGGATCTGCGTGGCTTTAACTATCAGTTCGACGGAAATGCGGGTAACGAAGAGCTGGCGGTCACCCCGCTGGTGGGACTGGGTAAGCATAGCCTGCTGAACAAAACGATTTTCCACCTGATGCCCTGTGCTGAGCAGAAACTCATTATCTGCACCCCCTACTTCAACCTGCCTGCGCTGCTGGTTCGCAATATCATTCATCTGCTGCGTCAGGGTAAGCAGGTTGAGATCATTGTGGGGGATAAAACCGCCAATGACTTCTACATCGCCCCCGATCAGCCCTTCAAGATCATAGGTGCGCTGCCTTATCTCTATGAGATTAACCTGCGTCGCTTCCTGAGCCGCCTGCAATACTACGTCAGCAACGAACAGCTGGTCGTGCGGTTGTGGAAGGATGGCGAGAACAGCTATCACCTCAAAGGAATGTGGGTGGATGATGAGTGGCAGCTGATCACCGGTAATAATCTCAATCCGCGCGCATGGCGACTCGATCTGGAAAATGCGGTGCTGATCCACGATCCGCATCAGGAGTTAACAGCCCAGCGTGAGAAGGAGCTGACGTTAATCCGGCAGCACACCACGGTGGTGAACCATTTCCGTGAACTCGAAAGTATTGCGGATTATCCGGCCAAGGTGCGGAAACTGATCCGCCGTCTGCGCCGGATCCGTATCGATCGCCTAATCAGCCGTATTCTTTAAAAGGTTGCCGCTCAGAGGCCGCACTATGTGAATCCTGCGGCCCGGAGCAGGCAAAGAGGGATATGAGAGCCGATCGGATGGCACAGATTCCGCCCGGGATGCCGCCGGTACAGCCAGCGGCATTGCCCCGCGAAATCTGAGCCAGTAATCGCGTCAGAGCCTGATTCCCTTCCCGCGCTTATGCAGTAACAGCGACACCACAAAGGCCACCGCCCCCATCGCGGAGACATACCAGAAGAAGGTTGTCTCAATGCCCTGCTTCTTCATCAGTAAGGCCACATACTCGGCCGACCCACCGAAAATCGCATTGGCGACCGCATAGGAGAGTCCTACCCCCAGCGCACGCACCTGAGGCGGAAACATTTCGGCTTTAAGGATGCCGCTGATGGCGGTGTAGAAGCTGGTGATTAGCAGCGCCAGCATGATCAACACGAAAGCCACGCCAGGGCTCTGCACATTTTGCAGCAGGGTCAGGATCGGGACTGTACAGATGGCCGCGCCCGCGCCAAAAATCATCATTGAGGTACGACGGCCAATTTTATCTGACAGGGCCCCAATAATGGGCTGAATCAGCATAAAGACCAGCAGTGCGCCGGTCATCAGGCCGCTGGCGGTCTTAGGATCCATTCCCGAGGTGTTAACCAGATACTTCTGCATATAGGTCGTGAACGTGTAGAAACTCAGAGAGCCGCCAGCGGTGAAACCCAGCACCATCAGGAAGGGACGGGTATGATTGCGCAGCAACCCGATTACGCTTCCTGCATCGCGATGTTCACGGCTGGTTTTATCTGAGGTCTCCTCCAGCGATCGGCGCAGCCAGAGCGCAACAACGGCGAGCAGCGCACCAAGGAAGAACGGAATACGCCAGCCCCAGCTCCGCAGTTCTGCATCGGTGAGCAGAAACTGCAACACCACGACGGTGAGCACTGCGGCTAACTGGCCTCCGATCAGCGCGACATACTGGAATGAAGCGTAAAAACCTTTGCGCCCTTCCAGCGCAACTTCGCTCATGTAGGTTGCGCTGGTTCCATACTCGCCCCCTACCGACAGGCCCTGAAACATACGCGCCAGCAGCAGAATGACCGGAGCCGCCACACCAATGGTGGCATAACCGGGTAAGCAGGCAATCACCAGTGAGCCAAAACACATCATACAGACTGAAACCAGCATCGAATTTTTTCGGCCATGTTTGTCGCCGATATAGCCGAACAGCCAGCCCCCTATCGGACGCATTAAGAAGCCGGCCGCAAATACGCCCGCTGTCTGGAGCAGCTGGGTCGTGGTATCGCCCTGCGGGAAGAAAATGTGGGCAAAATAGAGTGAGAAGAATGAATAGACATAAAAGTCGAACCACTCTACCAGGTTACCCGATGACGCACCGACGATGGCCCAGATACGCTTTTTTGTATCATCCGTATGCATTTTATTTGTTGTGGGTGTCATGCCTTACCTCTGTTCCTTGCTGATCAACAGCGTTTAAAGTATGAGTAAAGCATTTAAGTCCACGGAAGGTAAAGGCGGCCTAATCTGAGATTATTATTGTGAGCCGCATCGCTAATTATCGAAAAATCAGCGGTTTGCTGGCGATAAAGGCAGGGAAAATGGAGGGTCAGAAAGTGAAGGAATGCAGAGGATCAGCGCCGCATTTCAGTTTAAAACAGAAAAATTCAGACGTAAAAAAGCCCCGCACGTCAGTGCGGGGCTTTTTTACTTATATAATGCCTGGCAGTTCCCTACTCTCGCATGGGGAGGCCCCACACTACCATCGGCGCTACGGCGTTTCACTTCTGAGTTCGGCATGGGGTCAGGTGGGACCACCGCGCTAAAGCCGCCAGGC